>Ga0306922_10000150_pt1 | contig 49440 bp, 42 predicted proteins | sample sta12Cox44000082_FD_203758 | JGI IMG/M metagenome (GOLD analysis project Ga0306922, IMG submission 203758) | Lab enrichment of tropical soil microbial communities from Luquillo Experimental Forest, Puerto Rico - statoxic.12C.oxic.44.000.082 (v2)... | ecosystem: Environmental > Terrestrial >... | reverse complement strand
ACGACTCAGAGAGCATCGCACATGGCTGCCGCAACATCGCGAGTTGTTGAATGGCCATTGAGATCAGGGGTGAGGATGCCTGCGGCGGTAACCTTCTCGACCGCTTGCATCAGTCTCGCTGCGGCATCTCGTTCGCCGAGGTGTTCGAGCATCAGGGCCGCCGTCCAGATCGCGCCGATCGGATTTGCGATTCCTTTGCCGGTGATGTCGAAAGCGGCTCCGTGAATGGGCTCGAACATGGAAGGGAACCGGCGCTCGGGATCGAGGTTGGCCGTCGGCGCAATGCCGAGACTACCGGCGAGAGCGCCAGCAAGGTCAGAGAGGATATCGGCGTGAAGATTGGTGGCGACAACGGTGTCGATAGAAGCGGGTTTGGCGACCATTCGAGCCGTCATGGCATCGACGAGCATTTTCTCCCATTTTACTTCGGGAAAATCGCGGGCCACTTCAGCAGCGATTTCATCCCACAAGACCATACCGTGGCGTTGTGCATTGGATTTGGTGACGACGGTGAGCAACTTGCGCGGGCGCCGCCGAGCGAGTTCGAAGGCGTATCTCAAGATGCGCGTGACACAGCGGCGCGTGAAAACGGAAACGTCAGTAGCGACCTCCTCCGGAAAGCCGAGATGAGAACGGCCGCCCTGGCCAGAATATTCGCCTTCGGAATTCTCGCGAACGATGACCCAGTCCAGATCGGCTGAGGTGCAGTTTCGCAGAGGAGAGTCGAGCCCTTGAAGCAGTCGAGTGGGCCGGAGGTTGACGTACTGGTCGAAACCCTGGCAGATGGCAAGACGGAGGCCCCAGAGGGTGATATGGTCGGGGACGTCGGGGGCGCCAACGGCGCCGAAATAGATAGCGTGAAAAGAGCGCAGATGAGCGAGAGCGTCGGAAGGCATCATGGCGCCATGTTGTTTGTAGTAATGGGTTCCCCACGGGAATTCTCGGAAGTGAAGGCGAAAGTCACTGGCCCGCTGTTCCAGGCAGCGAAGCACGTCTAGACCGGCGGCGATGACTTCGGGCCCGATACCATCTCCCGGGATTACTGCGATCAGATGCTCGCGCATTTCTGCTCCTGAACCTGGCCTTGACTCGTAATGGGGAAGACCCGTTCCCCGCTATGCGTATAGTACGACGCGGAACACATTCACAAGGACTGGCGTGTCGACGGCTAGGCGGCGCCGGAGGTGGCAGCAAAATGGCCGGGCTGGCGAATCATTCAGACCTAATACGGAGCGCACGCAAGCGAATTGCGTGGCGTTTACTTCCTTTCTTATTCGTTTCCTACGTCATCGCGTTTCTGGACCGGGCGAACATTGGCGCTGCCGCTCTGCAAATGCCTAAGGATCTTGGGTTCAGCGAAAAGGTTGTGGGGCTCGGCGCGGGAATGTTCTTTATCGGGTATATGGTGCTGGAAATTCCCGGAGCGCTGATTGCAGAGCACTGGAGTGCACGGAAATGGATTGCGAGAATCATGATTACCTGGGGTGTTATCACGATGGCGACGGCATCCGTTCGCACCGCCACGGAGTTTTTTGCGATGCGATTCCTTTTGGGAGCCGCGGAGGCGGGATTTTTCCCAGCGGTCATCGTGTACATCACTCACTGGTTTCGCGCGCCGGACCGCGCGAAGGCCTTGGCGCGTTTCTACGCGGCTAATCCGCTTTCCTTTGTCATCGGCTCACCGCTCGCAGGAGTGCTGCTGGGGCTTACTTGGTTTGGACTGCATGGCTGGCGGTGGCTGTTCATTTTCGAGGGCATTCCGGCGATTGTGGCTGGCCTAATTACATTCTTTTACCTGACTGACTGGCCGCACCATGCGAAGTGGCTCCGACCGGAAGAGCGGGAGTGGATTTCTACCGAGCTGGAGGCGGAAAAACTCGCGAAAAAAGCAGTGCGGAGCTATTCCATCCTCGCAGCGATCGGGGAGAGAGACGTGCTGCTGCTGACGATGTCCTATTTCTTCGCGACCACTGGCGGATACGGGTTGGCATTCTGGTTACCGACAATCGTAAAGCGGCTCTCCGGAGAGAGCGATTTCCGAGTGACGGTGCTGGCGGGGCTGCCGTACCTGGCCGGATTTGCGACGCAACAGCTGAGTGGTTGGCATTCCGACAAAACGGGAGAGCGACGGTGGCATGCGGGAGTCCCGATTTTTCTTGCGGGCATCATGCTGGCTCTGGCGGTGCTGACTCGCCGGGATGTGCCGATGGCGATTGGATTTTTCACCTTGGCGGGGGCTGGATACTTTGCCTTTCATCCATGCTTCTGGTCGGTACCTACGATGTTTTTGACCGAGTCAGCAGCGGCGGCATCGATCGGCCTTATCAATTCGTTGGGAAATCTGGGAGGATTCTTCGGGCCGATGGTCATCGGATATCTGGCAGCGAAGACACGATCCTTCATGCCCGGACTGTTGTATCTGGTCGGGAGCCTGTGTTTGGCGGGGGTATTGATGCTCTTGGTCGGCACGGGGCGACGAAGTCCTGCTGGGCCGCCGAAAGCGGGGCTTCCACTCAGTGAATCTCGGGTTCGGGAATCGAAGCGGTGCCCTCAAGAAAATCGAAGTCGCAGCCTTCATGAGCCTGGGTAACGTGCTCCATGAAGAGCTTGCCGTAGCCACGGCCATAGATGCTCGATTTGGGTCGCCACTCTGTGCGGCGCCGCGCGAGTTCCTGGTCACTAACGCGCATGTCGAGTTTACGCGCCGGAACATCCAGTTCGACCATGTCGCCTTCCCGCAAGAGCGCAAGCGGGCCCCCTACAAAAGATTCGGGAGCGACGTGAAGTATACAAGCTCCGTAACTTGTACCGCTCATGCGTGCGTCCGATATACGAACCATGTCCCGTACGCCCGCTCTCAGCAGCTTTTGCGGGATAGGGAGATTGCCCCATTCCGGCATACCGGGCGCGCCCTTGGGCCCGGCGTTCCGCAACACCAAAACGCTGTCCGGGTTGACGTCAAGAGCTGGATCGTCAATGCGAACGCTCATCTCGTCGAAACTGTTGAAGACGATGGCGCGGCCAGAATGTTTGAGCAGTTGGGGCTCGGCCGCAGAAGCTTTGATGACAGCGCCATTCGGCGCAAGATTACCCCGGAGAACCGCGAGGCCTCCCGAAGCAAGGACAGGGTTCTCAAGCGAACGGATGACGTCCGGGTTGTAATTTTCTGCCGAAACGATATTTTCGCCGAGCGTCCGCCCAGTGACCGTAAAACACTTCAGGTCAAGATGCGGAGACGCAGACTTCAGTAACGCTGGCAAGCCGCCCGCGTAGTAGAAGTCTTCCATGAGGTACTTACCGCTGGGCCGGATGTCGGCGAGGAGAGGGGTAGAGCGAGAAAGGCGGTCAAAATCGTCCAGCGAGATCCTAATGCCAGCGCGATTGGCGAGGGCGATAAGGTGTATGACGGCATTGGTGGAACCGCCCAAAGCAAATACTGCGGCAATGGCGTTTTGAAAAGAGGAAGGACTGAGAATGTCGCGCGGCTTGAGGTCCTCCCAGACCATTTCCACGATTCGCCGTCCCGAGCAGTTCGCCATTTTGGGATGATTGGCATCGACCGCGGGAATGGAACTGGCTCCCGGCAGGGAAAAGCCAAGAATTTCGGTGATGCTGGTCATGGTGGACGCCGTTCCCATGGTCATGCAGGTTCCGGCGGAGCGAGCGATTCCGTTCTCGATCTGCATCCAGTCCGCGAGATCAATGTGGCCCGCGCGGCGTTCGGCCCAATACTTGGCGACGTCGGCGCCGCTGCCCAGAATTTTACCCTGCCAGTTTCCTCTCAGCATGGGGCCGGCGGGCACGTATATGGCGGGAATGTTCATGCTGATTGCGCCCATCAGGAGCGCAGGCGTCGTTTTGTCGCAACCGCCAAGGAGCACGCATCCATCGGCAGGATAGGAGCGGAGAATCTCCTCGGTTTCCATGGCGAGAAGATTGCGGTAAAGCATGGTGGTGGGCTTTTGAAACGTTTCGCCTAGAGTGAAAGCAGGAACTTCGACAGGGAAGCCGCCCGCCTGCCAAATGCCTCGCTTTACGTCCTCGGCGCGTTGGCGCAGATGACTGTGGCAGGGATTGATATCACTCCAGGTGTTGACGATGATGATGACCGGTTTGCCGAAGTAATCGGCGGGAACACAACCCATCGATGCCACGCGGGAGCGATGGCCGAACGAGCGCAAATCGTCAGGGCCATACCAGCGGTGGCTGCGAAGAGACTTTGGATCTTTGCGAATCATGGACTTTCCGGTGCCAATGTGCGATGGAACGGGCTATTTTAGGAGCGCGGGTTTCTCGGTGTCAATTTTGCCGCCGCTGTGGTCTGACCTCGGCAATTTGCGAACCTGAGAACGGAATTGGAACAACATGGGTTCGAGCGAAACGATTCTTGTGCTGGCAGAGCCTGACGACGAGCCGCAGGTCCATTTGTTGAGAAAACGGCTGCAGGGAGTTCAGATCGTAGCAGGAAACTCGGCTGCGGCTCTGAGTGAGGCCGCAAGGAAAGCGACCGTTTTATACAACTGCTCCGGCAAGCTGGGGCTGTTTCGCGAAATTTCCGGACAATGCCCCAATCTGAAATGGGTCCATTCGCGGTCCGTGGGACTGGAGCGGACGCTGTTTCCCGAACTGGCGCGTAGCCGAGTTGTTTTGACCAACGGACGGGGAGTGTTTAGCGCGGCGCTCGGAGAATTTGCCGTGGGAGCGATTTTGTATTTTGCCAAAGACTTCCGGCGAATGATCCGGAATCAATCAGCGGAGGTGTGGGAGCCGTTTGACGTACAGCGCGTGGAGGAAAAAACCGTTGGAATCGTGGGATACGGTGATATCGGCCGAGCGATCGCGGGCCGAGCGAGGGCTCTCGGCATGAAGGTGTTGGGTTTGAAGCGGCACACGGCGCAAAAATCGGATGCGTTTGCTCACCAGATCTTTTTACCAAGCGAGTTATTAAGAATGATTGGAATTAGCGACTACTTGGTCGTGGCGGCGCCATTGACCGCGGAGACGCGGGGAATGATCGGCAAGAGGGAACTCGCGGCAATGAAACGGACGGCTGTCCTGATCAACCTAGGCCGTGGGCCGGTGGTTGACGAGAGCGAACTGGTGAACGCTCTCGCCGAGAAAAGCATTCTGGGAGCAGCTTTGGATGTTTTTGACGAAGAGCCCCTTCCAAACGGACATCCGTTCTATCGACTGGACAATGTTTTGCTGTCGCCGCATTGCGCCGACCATACACCGGACTGGCTGGATAACGCGACGCTTTTTTTCGCAGAGCAATTTGAACGATACGAACGCGGTGAGAATCTGCGTAACGTCGTGGACAAGTCTCTTGGGTATTGAGCTACTCGACAAGAATTGGCTTCCGCCGCTCGGTTAAGGAGCGAATTTAGCCGAATTCGCCCGGAGCGTTATACTTGCCGCGCTGGGGAGACGAAGCAATTGCTCCAGCGTAGGAGGACAGCAATCTATGCTCGGAGACGTGCTAGGCGAAAGCAAAGGCAGAAGGATTGTTCGACGGGTGCTATCGAGTGAACCTCTGAGGGTAGAGGTGTCGTTCGAAGACGCCGGCAACATGTTGGGTGTTGCCACCAACGGCATGGGAACGTATACGTCGGAACCCGGACCGACGGCTCCCTGTATGGGGAAGGACAAGGAGCGATGATTACGGCCGACGGCGAGGCGGTCACGTGGAGAGGGTCGGGAACGGGCAAACTCCTGGCCGGCGGTGCTGTCAGCTACCGCGGTATCCTGTACTACCGTACACCTTCGCAGAAGCTGGCGCGCCTTAATAACGCTTGCGCGGTATTCGAGTACGAGGTGGATGCCGCCGGCAACACCACCTCGAAAGTTTGGGAGTGGAAGTAGCGCTTGGTTGAGGTTTTGCCGAAGGCTGCCGACTTCCCATCGCCGGTCGGAAGCAGTCAAGCGACAAATGTTTGTGTCCTGATTCCAGTTGGGCTCCAATTTGGAGCGGAATGGAAGCGTATCATGCGCTGAGACTTAGTAATTTAAGGTGAGCGTTCTACTGGCACATGCTTCCTGGTTCGTTCCGCTTCAACGGGTTCGGCCTAAGCAGCACGGCGGATTTCAAATCGGAAGGGAATTGGCGGAACCTTGAGAACGTTGCAGTCCGCAACCATTTCTCAGTTGATTACCAACGGCTTAGGAGGCTCCACGCCTGAGCCGTCTCCCTTTTTGGGTCCAATTGGGTCCAAAAATTCCCCAGACCGCATTGCCAAGTTATGCTGCCACATGATTGCCATCCTCACTAATCACGTAGGTGTATTCCAACCAGCAAGGGACTTAGGCACGGAGCAGATAGGATTTTTGGCGGACGCGTGCGCTAAGCAGTGGACAATTCATACCCCACGCCCATTGAGGCTGTTTCGATCCGTCAGAAACAGATGTTTTCGTTCTTACCGTCGGAAAGGGTTCGCGTCAGTTTGAATCGTCCACGGAATTGATTTAACTTGGTCGCTTTGAGGCGTATTATCGCGCCCATACCGCCGATGCTTCGGCGTGCGATGACCTCGGCAAAATGGAATTGAAACCATGAGTCACGCCAGCGTGCAGACGCCTGATTGGCTTCGTCCGATGGTGGGGATCCTCGAAGCGCTCAACGAAGGCGTGGTCATCGTCGATGACCAGGTTCGTGTGATTTTTGCCAACGAAGCCCTGATCCGTTTGGCTGGATACGAGCGCGGTCAGCTGCAGGGCCGCACGCCAGACTCGCTTTTCCCACCGGAAGACCTTCCGTACGTTATGGCCCAGCACGAAACGGGCCAACGCTACGGGCGGCATCGCCACGAGTTCTACCTCCCCCGCAAGGATGGCGAGAAGGTCCCAGCCATTTTCAGTGGGCGGATAATTCAGGGCCCCGATGGACGGGACTATGTGCTGCTGATCCTGACCGACATCAGCGCACAAAAGCGCGTGGAGCAGCAGCTTCGTGAATCTAACGCGCGGCTCGAACAGTACCAGAAGGAAATTGAAGTCGAACTCTCCCTCGCTTCTCGCGTCCAGCAATCACTCGCACCGCGAAGCCTAGTGTGGAACGACATTGCCGTCGAGGCCTACTACAGTCCCGCGCGTACAATTGGCGGTGACTTCGGCCTGGTTCTCCCACGTGGCGAGGAGTTGCTCAGCCTTCTTATGTGCGATGTGTCGGGGCACGGCATAGGCTCGGCGCTCGTGGCCAATCGCCTTTATTCCGAGACTTTGCATGAGCTCGAACGCGACACAGCGCCCGGCAGGTTACTGCGGCAGCTTCACGAATTCGTCCATGATCGCATCGGGCTGGAAGGTTTCTACTTCACAATGGCTGCAGGCCGTTTTGTTCAGCGGGGACGCCGTATGACCTTTGCTGCCGCAGGCCACCCGCCAGCAATGCTTGTTTCAAACGGCGGTCTGCGCCTCCTCGATTCGCAAGCCGGCATCCTAGGCTGTCTCGCCGATACAGCTCCGTCCGGAACCGCGGACGAAATCGATCTGACCTTCGGCGATCGCCTGGTGCTTTACACAGACGGACTCATCGAAGTCTTCAACAAAAGCGAGGACATGCTCGGCATTGAAGGCTTGGGCGAATTGGTTCGCCAATCAGCGAAGAGGGCACTTCCGGAAATGAGGCAAGCGATCCTCGACGGCGTTGCTGCGTGGAGAGACGGCCCTCTCGCTGACGATGTGTCCCTCGTTATCGTCGAGCTTCGGTAGCGCTTATCTTTGTTGCAGTACGCAGCGCTCAGTGAATCTGTGGGAATACCCTGAACAGGCGCGGATTTGGGCCCTAGGATTGGGCCCTAGGATTGATTAAAACTTTCCCCAAAAACTGGTCGCTAGCCTTGCTGCGGACGATGGAGACCCGTTTACCTGTGGTTTTCCCGGGTTCCATTAATCCCTCCACCTGCATTAACAGCGCTATCGCTTTCATTCGTACGTTCGCACTGGCGTCCGAGTCGCGGATAACTCTACGCAATCCCACGCGGATAGTTTCGTGCGTGCGGGTGGTCATTTGTTCCGCCTCCTCCGGCATTGCCTCGTACGCAAGTCTCTGTTTGTGATGCTCTCAGGTCAAGCCTATTCGACCCCTCACCAGATCGCGCCTGGTAAAGTTCAGACGATGTACCTGAATTGCGCATTGCCGCGTACAGCTAGGACATGCTCCGCATACATGGGAGAGGTTTTTGGATCGCCACCAATACGAGCACACACCAGCGAGAGGCCGGTGAGCGATATGGATTGCACCAGACATACTACAGCGGGCGTGCGGAATGTATCGCTAATGACGGGTCGCAGGACTGCCCGCTGGTCCGAAATGCTCTAAGGTGAGTCTGTACGCTACATAGTATTTGTAAATGTTACTGACGTAGCGCACGGTCTCCTGGCCAACGTCCTTGGCCACCGCCAACTCGACATTGCCAAACCACTGGTTTGGATCCAAGCCTTCAGCTTTCGCTCGTTTCCGCAGGTTGCTGATCCGGGTAGCGCCAGCATTGTATGCTGCGAAAGTCATCAGAGTCTTGTTGGTCAAATCGATTCCGGGATCATCGAAATACTGTTTTTGGATGTTGTGCAGAATTTTTGCGGCGGCATGAATGTTGCCGTCCGCATTACCAACGTTGCTGATGTCAATGGGTGGAGCCGCTGCATATTTTGGAATCACTTGCATGATACCCACGGCACCTCGCGGACTTCGGCGATTCTGATCGAGCATCGATTCCTGGTAGCCCTGAGCCGCTAACATCAAATAGTCAAAATCATACTGCGCTGCATATTTGTGAAAGAGCGTGACATAAGTCTGAAACTTCGTCATCTCAGCACTGGAGGTCGAATCCGTTACCCACTTTGTGTTCTGAAGATACCGCCGGAACAACGTATTCCCGAAAGACGTTCCCAGCCGGTGATCTTCGATGAACTCATCGAGCAACTGCTTCAGCTTGGGGCTGTCCTTACGAGTGACCCACGCAAGCTGTCCCTCGCTCGCCAACGCTATTTCCTTATGTACGACGAGGCGCGGAAACACCTTCGACCAGAAATCCGCTCTTTGAGCGAATGTGACGGTGGCTGGGATCAGCCCTGCGTTGACCATTTCGAGCAGGTCTTCGTCCGTTAAATTTTTGTCGGCCTCTTTAATTAGGACCGGCGGCTTCCCCGCTTTCTGAAAAGAAGCATTAAGATTCTGAAGATTCTCGTAATAGTTGGTAATAGGATTCACGTAGATTTCTTTGCCGCTAAGATCGTCGATTTTGTCGATCCCCGCGGCTGTGGGACCCGTCACGACGATCTGCTTGGTGTCAGTCGCAATGGGAACGGTGAAGGCGACTTCCTGCTGGCGTTGCGGGGTTACCACGACCCCTGCCGCGATAAAGTCCCCCAATCCTTGGGTAAGCGCTGCTTGCAGTTGTTCAGGCTTTATAGGAATGAAATTGAGACTTATTCTCAGTTTCCCCGTTTTCAGTTTCTTATTCAGAAAGCGCTCGAACTCTTCGGCGGCTTCATAAGAGATGCCCCTGGGGCGCCCTTTGTCGTAGAAGAATCCAGAGCGGCTGTATACGACCAGGGCTCGGATGTTCCGCCTCTTCGACATGGCATCTAAGTCGCCCGTATATCGCCCAAAGGTGAGCGGCAAAGCAAGTGCTCCCTCTTGTGGAGGTCCAGAGTCGGGCAACATCGGTAGTCCCAAAACATTCCGCCGGACTGGCTGATCTGCACTCGGCGATCCTTTTTGTTCGCGACAGCTCGAAACGACCCAGAGGGCCGCGAGCATCACACCAAGAAACAGCAAACGAGCGCTCATCAGATCGCTATTCCCCTACCGAAGAATAGGTCATTCGCATGTGCTTGTGAAGTTCGTACGAGTCCTAGATTAATGGGCCGACCGGTAAATGAAACAGCGATTAGCCGACGCAGTCCTTTCAGACAGCACGCGCGATGGAACACTCTTAGACAGTTTGGCCTAAGAGCACACCTGTACCTTCGGGCTATTCAAACGCTTCCAGACAGAGCCTCAAACTTAAGAACATTGAGCGTTCGACTCTCGACCGATACTCTGTGAGGAGACAAGCATGAAGAAGGTCTTTTTATTGCTGGCCACAAGCATCCTATCCATCATTTTGGGTTGCTCAGGCAATTCCCAGAAAACCGTGTCGAAGAGCGCAGCAGCTGTGGTGCAGGCATCAGTTGCGCCAGCCAGTACGTTTTCCGTTGCAGAGCCAGCGACTGTGCTTCCCGTACCCTCGGTCGGACAGGCGAATCGGCAAGCTTGGCGCTCTGAAAATGTCAAAGACCACCTCGGCAATGCCGTTGCGTTGAAGGGGACTTCGTTAGACGGCAAATTTGATTTAATCATCGTCCAGAGGGGAACGCATTCTTTTTTGTCTTTCGTCAAGCATGCGCGCTGGGAGTCAGTCTATAACCAGCCGGCCAAAGGCAAGCTAATGTTTCTCCGTGTGAAATTTGAGGACGGACAGGAAAAACGGATCGAGTGGGACCAACTGGGGTTCGCCACGGAGCACCTATACAGCGTCTTGTGGTCATACCCTGTCAAGACAGATGCTCCCATCAACCCGGTGCTGGAAGGCGCCACGGGTGACTCCGTCGGTGGTGACCAGCTATTTATTCAAGACATGATGAAGCACAAGACCATGCTTCTAGAGGTCGAACCGGGGGTCACGACACAGTTCGACATGACGGGGCTCGCAGACGAAATGGAGAAAGTTCGCACTCCAAAAACGCAGCCAGTACTTGAAGCGAGGCAAACCGACGAGTAAGTTCAACCCGCTCAGACGTACGAAGTTCATTCTTTTGAATTAGCTCCCACTAGCAGGTCGGTGCCTGGTTAACCGTCCTATAACAAGGAATGTCAGGAGAAAAGTCTCCCGATCGGGCGATGCCGCTCCGTTTTTGTCTCAGCATTCAGCCCTTCGACGGACCGCTTATCCTGTTTCGTGTCTGCGTGCCACGGGTCCTTCTTCTCCGGGCCTCCATTTTAGGGTGCATTTGGAGACTTGCATGCTTACAGCAGGGGCCTGACTTGGGCGATTGATAACTTCCCGTCGAAATCGAGCGTCGCAAGAACGCGTCAGCCACTGTCGGGAATGTCGCCAACGCACCCGCGGTTATCTCGCCCTTTTGGGCGTACCAAGCCTTCCCCCTGAACGGCCGGATGGTCCGGTCATTCGCTTCAAGTTCCTCAGGGAGAGGGTGTCTGCCTAGCGCCGGGTGCTGCACCTGAGCTCGTCCATTGAACGTCGGAAAGATTCCAACCACCGCCGAGGGCGCGGTAAAGGTCCACTAACGCCAACTTGCGGCCGAGGTCGTAGTTAACACTAATGGTCTCCGCGGGAAACATTTGGAGTTGAGCATCAATAACTTCGAGGTAGTTAGCGAGGCCATTGTCATAGCGGCTGGAAGAAAGACGGACTGCCTCGCGATAAGCGTCGACGGACGCGACCTGCTCGCGATAAGCCTTAGCGAGCTGCTCGTGCGCTGAAAGCGAAGTAGACACTTCGCCAAAAGCTTGCGTCACGGCCTTCTCGAAGGAAACTTTGGCCTGGTCGCGCACGGCGAGGGAGGCATGGTATTGGCTCTTCAAGCGGCCACCGGTGAAAATAGGTCCCGTAAAGTCGGCCCCGAGAGTCCAGGCTTTTCCCGCGCCAGTCAGTTGCGACAATTGCGGGCTTACGCCGCCAAACAATCCCGATAACGAAAGGGTGGGGAAAAAATTGGCCTTGGCGACGCCCACATTGGCGTTGGCCGCGATAAGGTTCTGCTCCGCTTCACGAAGATCGGGACGCCGCTCCAGAAGCGTGGCAGGCAGACCGGCAGGCACCTCGGGCGGCTCATACTGATCGGCCAGAGTTGCGCCGCGAGGAATCGGGCCCGGATTCCGCCCCAGAAGCAGGTCTAAAGCATTCTCCTGGGCGACAATCTGCCGCTCCAAATCGGGAATCGTCGCGGCCACATTCGAAAGAGCAGCTTGGGCCCGGGAAGTCTCGAGTCCTGAGGCATAGCCGCCTTCCAGCCGGTGCTGAAAGATGTCCAGCGTATCTTGGAAACTCTTGACTGTCCTATGGGAAATCTCCAACTGCGCATCGAGGGCTCGTAATTGGAAGTACCCCTGGGCTACCTGCGACATGACCAAGAGGCGCACGTCGCGTCGAGCTTCTTCACTGGAGAAGTAAACAGCCCGTTGAGCCTCCGTCATTTTTCTGATTTTCCCAAACAAATCGATTTCCCAGAAGGCAGTGAAGCTGTAGGAGTAGTAAGTATGATTCGGAATGTTGAGGGACTTCTGTCCGGAGATATTCCCGTCGTACGCCACTTGCGGGTAATACTGGGAACGGGTAAGCCCAAGCAGGGCACGCTGCTGCTCGACTTGAGCCACCGCCAATTGAAGGTCGTAATTATTCTTCAGAGCTTCACGAATAAGATTCTGCAGAACAGGATCTTTAAACAGTTCCCACCAAGCCTGATCGGCTATCGAGTTTTGCCAGGCTTGTTCCTCCGTGTAATAGCTCGCGGGAGGATGAACCGTAGGGCGGTTGTACTTTGGACCAAGATTGCACCCGCTCAAAAGCCAGGGAAGAAGCGCGACTGCGGCCGTTCTTCGCATCAGTCGTGTCCCCCTTCGAGCGCGGGCGCACCAGAAACTTCAACCGCGGGTTTTGGCTTTTTCTTGGCAATTCGCTCAACGATTACAAACAGAACAGGCACGAAGAAAATTCCCAAGACGCTCGCAGCGGACATGCCTGTGATTACCGAGCTTCCCAACACCTGTCGGCCAATGGCGCCCGCCCCTTTCGCTGTCCAGAGGGGAACGCACCCGAGAATGAAAGCGAAAGAGGTCATCAAAATAGGACGCAAACGCAGCTTGGCGCCTTCAAGCGTGGCCTCCACGAGTTCCTTTCCCTTCTTGCTTTCCAGGACTGCGAACTCGACGATTAAGATGGCATTCTTAGCGGTCAGTCCAATCAGCATGATGAGGCCGATTTGGGCGTAGACGTTGTTGTCAAACTTGCGTAACAGCAGTCCACCGTAGGCCCCGAGAACGGCCACAGGAACCGACAGAAGAACGCTGAAGGGCAAAGACCAGCTCTCGTAGAGCGCGGCCAGAATCAAAAAGACGAACAGGAACGACATCCCGAAGACTATCGCTTGTCCGCCGGCTGCCTTTTCTTCCTGGTAGGACATATCCATCCAGGCATAACCGTAACCGGAAGGCAGTACTTCTTTGGCGACCTGTTCCATGGCCGCCATTGCTTGGCCGGAACTGTAGCCGGGCGTGGGCGACCCGTTGATTTGGATACTTCGGAACATTTGGAAACGGTTGGTGTACTCCGGGCCCGAAACGCGCTTCACCGTGACTAGGGAGGCCAGCGGTGCCATCTCACCCTTTGAGTTGCGAACGTAAAAGTTGTTGATTTTGTCTACATTAGTGCGGTACTCCGGTTCGGCCTGCAGGTAGACCTTCCACTGCCGTCCGAAACGGTTGAACTGGTTTACATAGGCGCCTCCTAGAAACGCCTGAAGCGTCTGGTAAACCTCTCCAAACTGCAATCCCTGCTTCAGTACGCGATCCTGGTCGACGTCCACAAAGAGCTGAGGCACAGAGGGCCTGAAGGTCGTTACGAGCGACGCGATTTCCGGCCGTTGACGGGCAACCGCCGTAAATTTGTCGAGCATATCGGTAAGCTGTTGCACGCTCCCGCTGCTCCGGTCCTGCAACATGAAGGTAAAGCCGCCGGCTGTGCCTAGCCCCGGAATGGCCGGAGGCCCAAAGGCGAAGCCGATTGCTTCCGGGATTTCCTTGCGTATTTCCTGGTTCAGAGTCCGCATAAGCCCCTGGGCGGAGAGCTCTGGTGTGTGGCGCTCTTCCCAAGGATCAAGCTGAAGAAAGTAGAAACCTGTGTATGAGGCGGACGTGTTGGACAGCAGGCTGAAACCAGAAATCCCGCTGAAACTCAGAACGCCGTGTGTTTGTTTCAGCATGTTGTCGAGCTTGCGCATCACTGCGTCAGTGCGCTGCAGGGAAGCGGCATCGGGCAGCTGAATCTGCACAAATGCGTAACCCTGGTCTTCCTCAGGAATGAAGCTGGTCGGTAGGCTCTTGCCCATAAACCCGCTGACCACGGCGATTCCTGCGAGGACGAGCATCGCGAGCACCCAGCGGCGAATGATCATATGGCTCCAGCTCACGTAGCCACCTGTCAATTTGCCGAACCAGTAGTTGAACCAATCAAAAAACTTTCCAAGCGGCCCTCGGGATTTCTTGCGGGGACGTAGCAAGAGAGCGGAGAGTGCTGGCGAAAGTGTCAGAGCATTGAAGGCCGAGATCAACACCGAAATGGCGATGGTAATTGCGAATTGCTGGTTCAGTAGCCCCTTGATGCCTCCAAGCGCCGCCATGGGCACGAAAACCGAAGAGAGAACCAGGGCGATGCCGACGACGGGTCCGGAGACTTCTTCCATCGCTTTAAGGGTTGCATCTTTGGGCGACAGCCCATGCTCAATGTGATGTTCAACAGCCTCAACGACTACGATGGCGTCGTCCACGACGAGTCCGATCGCCAGAATGAGCCCAAACAAGGAAAGGGTATTGATTGAGAAACCCAGCGTCGGGAAGACTGCGAACGTGCCAATAAGAGACACCGGCACGGCGAGGAGGGGGATAAGAGTAGCGCGCCAGTTTTGCAGGAATAGGAACACCACAATGATGACCAGGACCGTCGCTTCCAGCAGCGTCTTGACGCACTCTTTCATTCCTTCTGTGATCGGCAGTGTGGTGTCCATGGCAACGACATAATCCAAGTCCTGGGGGAACCGGCTCTTTAGTTCTTCCATTTGAGCCTTTACATTGTTGGCCACCGCCAGGGCGTTAGAACCGGGAGCTTGATAAACCGCAATGACAACGGCGGGCTTCCCGTTGTACCGCCCGATTTGTTGATAAACCAAGGATCCCAGTTCGATGCGGGAAACGTCTTTTAACCTAACCGCAGAGCCGTCGGAATTCTGGCGGACGATCACATTGCCAAACTCCTCGGCGTTGACGAGTCTCCCGGGGGCACGAACAGAATAGGTAAACTGCTGGCCCTTGGGAGCGGGTTCCGCGCCAATCTGCCCTGCGGGATTGACGGCACTTTGCTGTTGGACCGCGCCACTCAGGTCAGAGACCGTCAATCCCAGTTTCGTCAGCTGATCTGGCTTTATCCAGATGCGCATCGCGTAATCGGCGGCGCCAAAGTTCGTCACTTGTCCGACGCCGGGGACCCGCAAAATCGCGTCGTTAATGTTGATCGTCGCGTAGTTCCCGAGGAACTGGCCGTTGTAAGTGCTGTTTGGCGAGTAGACGGAAATGACAAGAAGTGGGAGGCCCATCAGTTTCTTGACCGTCACGCCATACTGGTTGACGGAGGTAGGAAGGTTCGGGCTGGCTTGCGACACCCGGTTCTGGGTATTCACCTGGTCAATATCCACGTTGGTTCCAACGTCGTAGGTGACCTTTAGGTTCATCGTGCCGTCATTGGCGTTTGTAGATAGCATGTACAACATGTTGTCTACGCCATTCATTTGCTGCTCGAGCGGCGTGGCCACGGATTGTTCAATGGTCACTGCGTCCGCCCCGGTGTAGGTCGTCGAGACGTTGATCTGTGGAGGCACAATGTCAGGAAGCATGGCGATGGGTAGCTTCGTCATCGCCACCAGGCCCCCAATCACAGTTATAATCGAGATAACAATCGCCACGATGGGGCGGTTTATAAAGAATCTGGACATGACTAGACCCCACCAGGCGTCGCGTTCGCCTGGGTATCTTTGAAAGGTGTTGGGGCCACGGTCATTCCGCTCTTGACTCGCTGCAGTCCGTCGACAACCACTTTGTCCCCAGCCAGCAGACCGGACTCGACCACCCACATGTCGGCGTACTGAGGTCCAAGTTTGACGGTCTTAATGGTCACTTTGTTGTCGGCAGACACCACGCCAACCTGGTAGACCCCTTGCAACTCCGAAATGGCGGCCTGTGGAACCAACAATGCGCCTTTACGGAGTTCCGTAACTGCGCGAACACGGGCGTATTGTCCCGGTCGCAGGACGTTTCCGGGGTTCGGAAATCCTCCGCGCACCTGAATGGTTCCCGTCCGCGTGTCCACCTCGCGATTCAGAAAAAGCACATGGCCGCGTTGAGCGTAGAGTGTGCCGTCGCCAAGAATTAGCTGTAGGTTCCGACCGCCGCCCGCCTGACCCGTCTTTTCGCGATGAAACCGCAAATAGTCCTGTTCGGCGATGTTGACGTCAACGTAGATCGGGTCCACGCTCGAGACCGTCGTCATTGCGGTGGTCGGCGTTATTAAGTCTCCTATGGATACTTTTTTGATACCGGCAATTCCCGAGATGGGGGAAGTCACTGTGGTCCAGCCCAGATTCAGTTTTGCATTGTCCAGGGCGGCTTGGTCGGCATCGACCGATGCCTTCGCGGCTTTCTCGGCACTGGTCGCCTTATCGAGCTCGGCTTGACTAACAGCCCTCTGTGCGACCAACGGCGTGAAGCGCCGCACGTCAATCTGAGCTTGTCCCAGCGCAGCTCGGGCACGCTCAAGATTTCCTTGCGCCTGCTCCACGGCGGCTTCGGCCTGGCGCCTATCAAGCTGAAACATCGCCTGGCCTTTGTCGACGTAAGAGCCTTCGTCGTAAAGCTGGGTCAACAAGAAACCCTCGACTTTAGGACGGATGTCGGCGTCGTTGTTACCGGCCATCGTTCCAACCCACTCTTGAGTAATCGGCACCTCCTTCTCGATCACTGGTGTGACCGTGACTGCGGGGGGAGGCGGCGCCGGCTTTTCCGCACTGGACGAGCAACCGGCGCAAACCAATAGCACGACCGTCGAAATTTCGGTCAGCCGCTGTTGCAGGCCAGGATGTTTCCGCAACATAGGGATGCTTCTGTTGAAATCGTCACTCATTCGTCTAACCTCCGGATTCAGAACGGTTTACCGGACCGTTGCGGTCGGTCAGGCTTGCCGGTTCATGCTCCTTTGGCAAAAGTTATCGGATCAGGTTTGGCAAAGACCCGAATTCAGGATGACTCGCTGCCAGCCCTTTTCCGCGCACTTTGTCGGAAGCGCTTTGGCGGAAAGTAGCATTCAAGCAGCCTGGAGACAGCTAGCACAATTACCAGGGGGCGTATCTCTGGCTCCGCCAGCCGGTCTGGGTGCAGCGCCACACCAGCCCGTCCGTCGATTCGCTCAGCGAGACCAGCAACCACTTCGGACGTGGGCATGGGACCAGCCGCATGGTGCGGCCGTGCGGCGAACACTCGGGAAGTGGATTGCGGGTGAAACGGGGGAAGGTTCGCATGCCTGTATAATGGCTCCAATAAGTACCTGAGTTGTGCACTTTTCGCGTCCTAAATGCGTACAAAACTCGGGGAATTTGGGCTGGAATTTGCGGTTGAAGCGCGGTAAGGGCAATACAATCAACAGGACTTACGCTGTGACCTTCAAGCTCATAACCCGAAGGTCGTCAGTTCAAATCTGACCGCCGAACCATGACGCTGAGGTCCGTCACCGAACACTCCTTCCAAGGCATCTCTCCCTCCCCATGTGTCCGGTACGAAATGTCACCTATGTCTCAGGTCGACTAAGGGAATTCTCTAGGCCTTTCGCTGCACGGTGTCCGTGCTCCAAAACGGGAAAGTCTCATAACCAGCCGTCAGGCCCGCCAGTTGCTACTTTACATTCCTCAATAGCGCCCGCTCTTCGGCCGTAAAGTGGCTGTACCGACCCGTCTCGATTTCGCGCTGCCGTGCGAATGGTGGCATCTCGCGCAAGGCTCGCATTGCAGTTTGCACGTCAGGCCAGACCGGCGTATATCCCTGAGCGGCCGAATGCGCCGCACGGTAATTGCCCGCCATTATCATTTCCCGCTCAGTTGAGAGAACCGAGGCATCGAACCTAGCGTCGTAGCTATTCCCTTCATCAGTGTCAGGAGCGCTCTCGTGAGGTCTCCAAGGTTTTGCGGGGGTATGCCCGGGCTTCGGACTGGAGTTTGCTGGTGGCGGGTCGTCGTTCCCATTGGGAGGGCATGAATAACCCGGGGGACAATAGTCCGGGCGAGAATAATAAGGGTAGGGGGCGTAATACCAAGGAATGTAACCGTAGTAACCATATCCCCATCCCCAGTACGGCCAGCCAAGACTCCAACTCCAGCCGTAGTATGGATACCACCAATATCCCCCACGCCAGCCGTTGTGGCCGCCATGCCATCCGTAGCCGGGATGGTACACACGGTGGTATCCGCGCGCACCGTAGTAGGCACCGCCATGGCGAGTGCCATAGGGATGTCCATTCGCGTACCCATAGTTGGCGCCGCCGGAATGAAACCCTCCTACCGCGCCACCTCGGAATCCCATGCCACTGCCACCTCGGAATCCCATACCACCGCCTCCACGACCACCACGCTGGGCAAAGGCATTCTGTGGCGAGGAGCCGAGTGCAACACAGGTGACGATTGCGGTAAGAACCATTAGCAAAGGGGAGTTCTTCATTTCAGTGCCTCCGTTAAACGCAGGCTTGAGCCCTCGCCCAGTTAGAATCCCCTATACTCTTAGGGGCGAGTCTCTGCAAGTGCCACACTCCATCTGGAGTGAACCCTTGAATTGAGACGGTCCCGATGGGCACACCGGGCCCATAACCCGCAGGTCGTCAGTTTCAAATCTGACCCCCTGCAACCATGGGCGCTTACGAGGCAAATCCTCTAAGCGCCCTTCTTACTTAGAGTTACGAGCTTAGCCGTCATAAATTCTCCGCCTAATCTAGAGCTGCGAAGTTCTTGTTCTCGATATCGGAAACAACCGGGAACGAATCGCCGTGGATAGCCCGCTCTAGAGCGATCGCAGCACCACGTTCCGCTTCCGCAGAAGTGTGAGTGTAGATGTCGGCGGTCATCTCGATGGTGGAGTGCCTGAGGAACTCTTGCGCCAGCTTAAAGGTTTCCCGTCTGCTCGTTAACGATACTTCCAGCTGAATGCGGGAATGTTCTTTGACGATCACTCAGGCTTATTGTGTGGCTCGGCGGCTCCTGACTTTGCAGGGCGATCGAAACTCGACGGCTGGCGTTCGGTTGCCAAAAAGACGCGTGGTGCACTCAAGTACCGATCTTCACGCCGATCACTTCGCCTGACACCACGATCTCGACTCTGCGGTTCTTCTGTCTGCCGGCAGGGGTCGCGTTGTCCGCAGCGGGGCTGCTTTTGCCAAACCCCTTGGCAGTGACAGCGGTTTCCGACAAGCCTTGGTTTACTAGGTAATCTCGGACTTGTTCGGCGCGCTTCTCAGAGAGAGTTTGATTGACCTCGTCGCTCCCGACGTTATCGGTATAGCCTTCGATCCCAAGGTTTAGACCGGGATGAGCCAAAACAATGCCGGAGAGCTTTGCCAGTTTTTCCTTGGCTTCAGGACGCAAGTCATATTTTCCGAAGGCAAAAAGAACGTCGACCATGTTAACGACAAGGCCACGCGGAGTGTCGCGTGTTTCCAGTATGTGATTGAACTGCTCGAGCAGCTGAGCGCGCAGCGCAAGCGCAGCTTGACGGGAGCGCTCCGCGTCTTGACGTGAGCGTTCCGCTTCCGCGCGAGCCGCTTCTTCTTTGATTCTTATCGCCTCGGTTTCCGCCTTCATGCGAGCTTCTCGAGCCGCAGTGAGTTCGGCCTGGCGCGCGGCTTCTTCGTCGGCCTTGCGTTTCGCTTCAGCCGCTTCCGCCGCCGCTTTAGACTCGGCGTCCGCTCGCGCTCGATCCGCGGCCGCTTGCTGTTCCGCTGCGATGCGTGCTTGCTCCTGGCGTTGGGCCGCCAATGCGCGAGCATCTTCAGCGAATTGCACAGCTTGCCGTGCCGTGGAAGCAATCTGCTTTTTGTCTTTCTTCTCGGCCAAAGCGTTCTCAGTCATCTGCAAGCTACCGGAGGCTTTCGTGAAGATCTCGGCAGCGTCTCTGTCCGCATTTCGGGATTTCGCGATCTCCACCGCGTTGCGCGCCTCATAAACCTCTAGCGGGGTGGTACTTAAGTCCGGAGTCATCGCCAGAGGATTACCGAGTTTCGCGTACTGAGCCCGTCGCATGAGCTTGAAATCATTCGCGGGGAAGATTTTAGCTTTGGTATTCTTACGCACTCCATTCTCGAGAATGACCATCTCGCTCGGCACGCGAACCGCAAAATAAGGCTCCGCCGTAATGATCATCGCGAAGGTCTGGGCCGGCGTAGTGGTGTTTAGTTGGCCCTCACCATTTTTGTTTAGAAGGATCTCGCCTATGTTGCCGTAGCGGCCATCTGGGGTAATCGCCCAGAGTACATAGGTAAGAAACTCAGCGCCGAACTTCGACGGTGGAGTCATTCCCCTAAGCGAGAGCTCAATCCTGGTCGCCCCGCTTCTGGCTTCGACCTTCGCCTCGCCAGAGGCCTGCGGCATGAGGTCGGTTGGCACGAAGTCAACTTTTGTGCTCCCGCCGCCGACGTTATAGCCCAGCGACTTCACGGATCGGCTGATCAAGTCGGCAGCGGGCACCTTGTCGGTCGAAGTGGTTTGTGCACGCGTGGCAATCGTTGTCAGGCTAACCAGAGCAAGGCATCTTACGGTCGTAACTATATATTTGGTTTTCACAGCGGCAATCTCGTCTCGTGGATTGGGGTTTGTATATTGTTAACCAATATGAGGCGGGGCGACTGTTAAAATGAACAGGATCCCTCCGCACAGAACACGTGGTCGGTTTGTCTTCGCTGGCGAAGGATGTAGAGCAGGGAAGCACGGCACTCGATTTGCGCTTACCGAGGAAGTGCTTTCTTTGCAGATATTTGACGCCAAGTTTCTTCGACCAACGAAATTGGGTGATACCCAGTTGTGTTTACCAACTCTGACGTGACCGCCGCCACAAAAAGTACTGCCACTTCCTCCTTCGCCGCCTGGTCCGCCAATGCCTCCGTCGCCTTCGGCCCCTCTGCCTCCAGCCCCCGCAAACACCACCGTAGATCACGCGAAAAAGACGTACAACAGCAGTTTCGTTCGGTCTGCCGCATCGAAGTCAAAACAGTGCGTTTCCCATTCTTTCATCCGGTCAAGGCCGATCAACTCCCAGTTACAAGCCATTTATTTGCGGTTCGAGTGGTCCTTGCCTTGACGGTAGGGGACGTAGCCGCGGGTTTTTGTGCGCAATCTGTAGACGGAGGTTGTAGCGGTGATGTACAGAGTCCGATAGTCGGAATCCCCCCAATTCAGGTTTGCAGGTTGTTCCGGCATCTCAATGGTCCCGAGGTGGTGTCCTTGCCAGTCCCATACCCAAATTCCTTTCGGACCGGTGACGTAGAGATTGCCAGCCTTATCCACACGCATGCCGTCGGGTACGCCTTCGTGATGACCGCCGGCCTCCTCGCCGAAAACGCGGCCGTTGGCGAGCGAGCCGTCAGGCTTGACGTCGTAGACGCGAATATTGCGCCGCTTGCTATCGTCGACGTATAGGCGTTTACCGTCGGGAGAAAAGGCGAGCCCGTTGGGTTGCGTCAAATCTTTGGTGAGAAGGCGCACTTCGCCTGCTTCGCCTAGCCTATAGACGCCCTGAAAAGGGATCTCCTGAGTTTCGCCTTTAAGCAGATCTAGAGTGGGATCGGTGAAGTAAAGAGCGCCGTCGGGCCCAACGATCACGTCGTTCGGGCTGTTGAATTTTCTCCCCTCGAAGCGGTCGGCCAGGACGGTGTACTTTCGATCGGGTGTGACGGCAAAGATCGCGCGCAGTACGCTCGCGCAATCGATCAAGCGACCTTGACATCATAAGTGTTGCCGTCGGGATCCCCCAGCGCGATGAGGTCTTCTTTTCGGCCGTCCGAAAATAGCTTGACAATTTTGTTCTGCTCCTCGTCGCTGACGTAAAGGAACCCGCGCTCATCCCACACGGGGCCTTCAGTGAATCCGAAAGCACCTGCGAGTTTCACGAGTTGAGCGTTGCGATCCAGCAAGCGCCAGAACTTGGGCGACTCGGCTTTCAGCGCAAACTGCCGAGGTGGATTCTGAGCCCTGGCCGCTGAATGAAACTGGCCAGCCAAGAGGATCAAGAAAAACAGCAAAGAAAACCTGAAGGGAGTCGCATTCACCGTCCCCTGCTGAGTCTGGTCTTTGGGCCGCCCACGCCCACGGGAATTGCCGAGTTGATGAGAAGGTTCGCAGAGGTTCCGACGAACGATGTTCATTTCTCATTCACCTGAAAAAACAGCTTTTCTTCCGATGCGGAAAACCATTGACACAGAAGATACACTACTGTATTAAATCGTTTTAAACAAAGTAATGAATTTGCAGCATATTTGGCAGGACAAGAATAGGCCTCGACTGGTGTGCGGGTGGCTAATTCCTCGGAGGCCCTAGCATGCGTTTCTTCAGCAAGCTTGCTTGGATTGGACTCAGGATCCGCTTGTTCGGGGCCGCCGCTGTTTTTGCCAGCACTCACGGCAGTATTTCCGGGTGGTGCTCGATTCCGGCGGATCGGCGATCGTAGGCGGGACCGTGACAATTACGGAAACGCCGAGCGCGGCTTCGCAGTTACAACGGACGCGAAAGAGTTTTACGGTTTTCCGGAATTGCCTATCGGCAAATACGACGTGGAAATTGCGGCCAACTTGTTTGCGACGATGTTGGCTTGCTCCCCTTGACCATTAAGGAGGTATTCGTGGAAAAAAACGCTAGGCGAGGTTTTCTTAGCAAGATTGCGGCGATTACAGCGGTGCTGGCGGGAGCGCCGAGACTCTTTGCTCAGCAGGCCACCCCATCTGGGCCGCCCAGCGCAACTTCCAGTGGTAGCGAAATGCCGCGGCAACGCAACAGCCACGTTCAGAACAACATCTACTACTTTTCGGGAACCGGCTCCAATGACGGTTACGGCAAGGACGATCATATCCTTGTGACCGATCCTTTCGATCGCCACGTCACGCGTACGATGGACGCGCTGAAAAAGTCAGTTGAGCGCGCCGGAAGCAATATGGACAGCATCATGCATCTCGATGTTTTTCTTTGCCTGCCCCACGCCGACAGTGTACCCATGCCGACCGGCAAGGCGCGCTTCGACGCACACAAGGCGCAGTACGATGCATTGAATAAAATCTACGGAACCTATTTCACGCCGGGAAAATCACCCTCGCGCGCATGCATGGCGGTCGAATGGATTCCCGGCGATTCGCTGATCGAAATCGTCGGCAGCGCGCTGGTGGTCAATGCGCCGGCCGCAGCGACCGAAAAATAGCTCGCGCGAGAATCCGAAAGGGCACAGCATATGGGGCTGAAGTTGGACGGAAATCGGCGTTCCTTTCTTTCTGCTGTTGGCACCATGGTCAGTGGCTTCTTGGCGCCCAACACACTGAGCGCCAGCATCTTCGGGAAGAAACGCAAGCCCCCGAAGTCCGGGATCGACGGAACTCCGATTGTTCCCATCACCTCCGGCCTAGGATCGACTGGCGACATCTACGCGGAACTTGGTGTGACGCCTCTCGTCAACATCAACGGCACGGTGACGGTCATCGGCGGTTCCGTGATGAAACCGGAAGTCGTGGAACTGACTCGCAGAGGGAACGAGCATTTTGTTCTAATTGACGAACTCGAGGTGGCCGCTGGTAAATTCATCGCAAAAGTGTGCAAGTCTCCAGCAGGCTACACCGGTCTTGTAACGGCGGGCGCGGCGGCGGCTATGGTCGTTGGGTATGCTGGCATGATGACCGAGGATCTAGAACCCCGCATGCGCGACATTCCCGACGTTAGCAATTTCCCGAAAAACGAAGTCATCATCCAGAAAAGTCACAGGTATCCGTTCGACCACCAGATTCGACAAACAGGCGCGAAGCTAATCGAAGTGGAAACTCGCGAAGAAATGATTGCTGCCATTAATCCGAGGACAGTAGCAATCCATTTCACGAACATTCTATCGGACAAAGGCAAAGTCAGCGGGCCGGAGACGATCGCTATCGCCAAGGAGCACAGCCTTTACACGTTCAACGATGCCGCCGCCGACGTGCCGCCGAAAGAACGGCTTTGGGAATACCCAGCGATGGGTTGGGATATGGTTGCTTTTAGTGGTGGCAAGGATATTCGCGGGCCGCAGGCGTCTGGTGTTCTGATTGGCAAGGAAGAGTTGATTCACTACGCTTTGTTGAACATGAGCCCGCAGGAGGACCGCATCGGGCGGTGCTGCAAAGTGGGCAAAGAGACCATTCTCGGCTTGCTGAAGGCGCTGGAGATGTTCGTGAACCAAGATTTCGATGCCACACTGAAAATGTATGATGAGCGCGCACAGGTCATCAGCGATGCCGTCAGGAAATTCGGTGTCGTTGCGCTGCCGCGCCAGTTCAACCCACAGGCGCTCGGGAACGTCACGCCGCACTACAGCTGGCAAATCGATCCGACCAAGCTCAACATCACCGGCCCCGAGGTGATGCAGAGATTGGCGGATACGCGGCCGATCGGTATTGGCAGCATGGGAGCCGGAGCAAGCGGGATGCGCGGCCGCAATCCAAATGCCGCTGCTGCGGACAATTCCTTCAAGGAGAATCGGCGGCAGACACGCGACCCGCATACCTTCGGTTTCCCCGTCTGGCAGTTGAAAGAGGGAGAGGAGAAAATGATCGCGAACCGTTTGGTGGAAATCTTCAGAGCGGCGCCGAGGGCTTAGCCAGCGGGATTCTGAGCTCGGGGAAGGTCACAGCCGCGCCGGATATTTCAACCTTTGTAGCGGCCATGGCTCCATCAGTTCGGACCAAAGCAACAAAACCGCCGTGTGGCATCTCCGAGCGAAGCTACGCTCATGCATACAACGACAACATCTGCCAGTTGTTATCGGCGACACCGAGCAGCGGAACAACGGAAAGCTACACCTTATGACCGGGTAGGCAACCGCCTCTCTTCCGCAGGTGTGCCACCGTATAGCTACAACAATTCTTTTGCCGAAAATAGCTCTATCAATTTAATTGATCCAAGTGGGTTGTGTCCTGCGGACCCGTCAGGTGACAAGTCAGAGTGTCGGAACCAGCCAGGCAAACGTTTCCGGCTGGTTCCGACATCCGACTGACCAAAGGCACTTCCAGCATTTCGACGTTGACAATTTCTGGATCAAAGCGCACTGTTCCCATAGCTAGCTATGGGATGAACTGCCAGAATGATGAAACAGAAAAATGACACGTTGCAAGGTACTCTCGGGCTGCTCGTCTTGAAGACACTTTCGCGGGGTCCGATGCATGGCTGGGGGATCACACTACAAATTCAGGAGATCTCCGGCGACGTGCTACGGGTGGAAGAGGGTTCCCTGTATCCAGCGCTGCATCGCATGGAGCAGGAGGGCTGGATCTCGGCTGAGTGGGGCTTGAGCGAGAACAATCGGCGAGCACGTTATTACCGCCTCACGGCGGCCGGCCGCAAGCAACTGGCAGCGGAAGAACGGAACTGGAAACAGCTCACAGAAGCAGTGGCGCGAGTACTGGCTATCGCAGGTGGACGAGCCTGAGGGGGAACTATGGGGTTGCTTCGCAGGGTAGGTAATCTTTTCAGATATAAAAAGCTGAACGCAGAGCTGGAGGAAGAACTGCAGTACCACCTTGCTATGCGCGAGCAGTTGAATGTGAAGGAGGGGATGCCGGAAATGGAAGCGCGCAAGAATGCCAGGCGACGATTTGGAAACGCCACTCAACTGAAAGAGACGATGCGCGAGATCGATCTCTTCACTCTACCTGAGACGGGCTGGCAGGACACCAGGTTTGCCGCGCGCATGCTTATGAAGCACCCAGGATTCAGCGTGACGGCGATTCTGGTGCTTGGTCTGGGCATCGGCGTCAACACCGCTCTCTTCACAGTCTATCGGGCGTTTCTGATGCGGGGCATCGACGCGGATCATCGCAGCGAAATGGTCAACGTGGATCGCACCAATTATGCCGGCAAGTTCGACCCGATGTTCAGTTTTCTCGACTATGAGGAGTTTCGAGATCGTGTTCGTTCGTTCTCTGGCCTGATCGCAGCGACCGGGGACGAGGTTGCGCTGACTGGCGTCGACGAGGGGCCGAGCCTGGGACGCCCGATGGGCGGGGTGCTGGCACGCGTGGCGGGGTTCAACCTGCCGCGCCTGATTGGAGGCGGGGCCGAGTTTGTTACGACTTTAATTGTCTCGGACAACTACTTTTCGACTCTTGGTGTCGGCGCTCTGCGCGGACGTGTGTTTGAGGCAGATGACGCTCACGATGCGAGCGCACCGGCTGAAGTTCTGATCAGCGGGAATTACTGGCAGAGGAAGTTTCGCGAAGATCCTGCGGTCGTCGGAAAGAACGTCAAGCTGAATGGAATTGTGTTCACGATTGTTGGCATCACGCCGAAGGATTTCATGGGCACGAATATCAATGTGCCGGACTTCTGGATGCCGCTGCGTGAGCAGGTGCTACTGCATCCGGGAAGCACGTTATTGAAAGACCGCGAGGACGCCTGCTGCCGCATCTATGGCCGTCTTGCGCGTGGCGTGAGCGTAGGCGAGGCGCGGGCGGAGATGGATCTGTTAGCGGAGCAGTTGAGTGCTCAACATATGACGTATTCCGATGCAAGCAAGCCGATGTCGATCCAGATCAGCCCGGGCTCGCCGTTTGGGCGGGAGCTGGACATCAACCTAAAATTCGCGATCGTCCTGATTATGTGCGCGGTGGGGATGGTATTGCTGATCGCATGTGCCAATCTCGCGGGTCTGCAGCTAGCTCGTTCGGCGGCGCGGCGGAAAGAGATTGGAGTGCGGGCATCACTCGGCGCAAGTAGAGGCAGACTCTTCCGACAGCTACTTACCGAGTGCGCGCTGCTGGGGTTGATTGCTGGCGGAGTCTCGCTGCTTATGACTTGGGGAATTCTGCATGTGACCGTAGTAGAGATATCAGCAACACTGCCTGCGGAGTGGGGCGCGTTTGCTCTTCATGTTGCGCCCGACATGCAGATCTTTGCCTATGTTTTTGTGATTTCGCTTGTGGCCGGAGTACTTTACGGGCTTACGCCGGCGCTGGAATCGTCGAAGGCGGATTTAGTTTCGGCTCTCAAGGAGGAAAGTTCACATTTTGCCTCCCTCATCGGTAGACACAGCATGCGCGGAGTATTCATCACTATCCAGGTTGCCGTATGCCTGGTTCTGATGATCGCAGGGGGGCTGCTGATACGGAGTTCCATGCGGGTTCTGGAAATGGAAACGGGCTACGAAACCAAGCACGTACTTTTTCTCGATCTGTATTTCCCCGATGGATTTGGATATAGCCACGAGAAGCAGGTCGCGGAGATACGTGCGCTTCGTGAGAGCCTCCGCTCGCTGCCGGGAGTGCGGAATGTGACAATCGGGAGGCCACCGGATGGCGGAGGATTCCGAAGCGCGACGGCAGCGGTGGATGGCGGGAAGTTTATCGACCAGGCGGCGCAGCGTTCCGTATTTTACACGTATATTCAGCCGGATTACTTTGAGACGCTGCGGATGCCGATGACGCTGGGTGTTGACTTCCGTGACGATCAGCAGGGAACGGAGACTGCAATCGTCAGCGAGTCCGCTGCGAAAGATTTCTGGCCGGGAAGAAACCCAGTTGGAGAGAAGCTGGTTCTGGACGGCTCAAAGCAATTTCATACAGCCGGCGAGATAACGCCCATAGGAGCTACCTACCAGGTGATTGGGGTAGTCAGGGATACGCGCGCGATACTGCTCGACAGATCAGACGCGAGTAAGGTGTATCTCTTGCTTCCGGCAGATAGGCTTGAGGATCGACCGCTGTTGGTGCGGACCTCGGGGGACCCGAGGCTGCTGAGCGACGACATCAGCAGGCTAGTCCGCTCAGAAGATTCGAACATGGTGGTCTACTCCGAAACGTTGGACCAGAAGTTGACGGATAGCCCCCAGTTTGTAATCTCGCGATGCTCGGCGTTATTTGCATCCATTCTTGGCGCGCTGGGGTTGACGCTGGCTTCTGTTGGCATTTCTGGCGCGGTGAGCTATGCCGTGGTGAGACGCACGCGCGAGGTGGGGATTCGCATGGCGCTGGGCGCGACCAAGCGCGATGTGGTGAGGGTGATTCTGACTGAGAATGCGCGACCGGTGCTGGTGGGCTTGTTGTTCGGGTTTATCGGCGCGGCGGTCGCGGCCTATCTGTTGCGCGCAATCCTGTTCGGCGTAAGCGCTCTCGATCCGATGTCATTCCTTGGCGTCCCTGCCTTCTTCTTTACGGTCGCGATTCTGGCTGCATACGTACCGGCGAGGCAAGCGACGCGGGTTGAACCGATGGTGGCGTTGCGATACGAGTGAAAGGTGAATCTTCGCGACGTCAGGTAATCTGGCAGGGAAGTCCCGCTTATCGGGTTGGCCATCCCGCAGGTCTCCTTCAATTGCCTAACGATCCGCCCGATAGATACAGCTCGGCATTTGGCCGCTACCAAATCACTAACACGACAGCCTCTTGAGCTGCGCGGGTCGCAGCACGGTTTTCTTTGGCTACAATGCATATGGGTTCTGCTGGGTTGCGAACTGTAGACAGTAAGTAAGGCGAAGATAAGGCGAATCTGATATGCTTCAGCAATGGCGCGGCGACCGCAAGTCCTAAGAAACGACGCGATGACACGAGGGCAACTGAGAGAATTTGAACGCCAGCTCTCGTTTTTGAGTCCGTTCATCGTTCGGGAGAAATATAAAATCATCGTAGATAAATGTCGGTTTCTAGAACTGCCCACGCCCCGGCTCGTTCAGGAATTCGTAGCGACTTGGCGCGTATTGTGGAAGTGGAGGAAGTAAATGCAATCCGGCGACCTGCAAGGCGTTCGCGGAGAATTCATGATTAGATAATTTCCGAATGTCGGCATTCTTCGCTTCCAGAAACCCATTCAGTTTTGATTGAACCATGGGAATGGTGAGAACAAGGAGAGAATTTCTACAGGACTATCTGGGGAAGAGGACTCAAATGCCGGCATCTTCCTCAGACCCCTCCTCCTGCTAGGAGATAGAACGAAGGTCTAACTGAAAGCTGCAGGGTGTGCCCAATTTCTTGTCTCACTACAGGGTTGCTCGATCAATATGTAGGTAAATGTTGAGAAGTAAAGACGGGCTCGTACTTGATCCGGCTCATAACCCGAAGGTTGTCAGTTCAAATCTGACCCCCGCGACCATCTAAAGATTCCTTAGGGCGGCACCAGGCCGCCCTTCGTATTTTCCGAGCAAATCCAATCACTCTCCGCCTACAGGCCGGGAGCCGACTCTGGATGTCGGCTCCCTTTTTCGGGCGACGCTCAATCACCGACGGGCGACTGCGACCGCAGCTGGGTGGTGGGCTGTGGAGCTTTGCAGCCCCGCCGGATCTTTCTAGAGCGAAGCCTTAGGGCTGGGCAGACGCGCGGAATCCGTGGCCCTCCGCTTCGTCTCTGCCACCGCGAGCGCAACTCCGCCGATACCGAACATCAGCAGCGGCAACGCCAAGTCTCCCTTGGCTTCGCTTTGCGCCTTCACGGCCGCCGCTTGCACAACCACCGGCTGCCCTGTTGCCGGCGCAGAAGAAACCGCGGTTGAGTTTACGTTCGCCGGGGCCACGATGGGTTCGGTTGTGCCCGGCCGATCCGGGAATTCCGTGTTTGTAATTTCCTGGGCAGGCGCTGCGCTCGCGAGCAACAGAGCCGCGCCGAATCCGATCATCGCCACCTGCATCCGAATCATGTTTCGCATTTTCATTCGACCACGCCTTCTGAATTAATCCGCTCGACGCAAGGAACAAAGGCACCCATCGTGCCAAACCCGAAAGAGCAGAGGGGTGATGTCAGTTCACTCGATCTAAAGGAGTTAGCCAAACGCAGAAGAGCCGCCATCAGTCGTTGTAGGCGACCCGTCTATCCGTTTGGATAATGGGAAGGTTCGCAAAGCGAGCGCTGAGCTCGCCGTTACTGCTTCTCCTTCTTCTCCGTTTGCCAGAAGTTCAGTAATTGCAAGAAATTGCTCAATTTGCCTTCGGCGGTTCGAGTTCAGAATCGGTTATTCGACCCGTTTCGCGTCCCAAACCAATTGGATAGTGCCTCTATCCGTTTAGATAGGCTCCCTCCAGGACGGGACACCTTCTCCTAGTCTGCGCACAGAGGTTGGCGTTAGAATGTCGCTCTCGCAATGGGCTTTCCTCCCAAGCCGTAAGCCCCGAGGCCGGATGTGTCTGCAAAACTTGTAGTTGCCAGCGGTCCTCTGCGAAAGTCTGGGTTTCATTTGGATGCGTCGCCGCTGACGATAGGCCGCGACGCAGGGAATGTCATCCACCTGGACGACGGCTACGTTGCGGAGCGCCACTGTTCGATTCAATTGAGCGGTGATGGTCGGGCGATCCTGACCGATCTCGCCAGTCGTTCCGGAACGTTCGTCAACGGCATTCCTGTGACCGAGCGCGAGCTTAAACCTGGCGACGAGATCGCCGTGGGCGAGACAGTGTTTCTCTTTGAGCAGGAGTACTCGCAAAGCGAACAGGGGAAACAGCGGCCGCTAGACCTTTCCGATCAGGAGTCTTTGAACGTGCGTGCTCTGGATTCGGACTCCGGGGAAGTGCTCGCGCTCTCTCCGGAATCCTTGGCGTCGCTGCCACGCGACGCTCGCCTGGATCGAAATCTTCGCGCTCTCTCCCGGCTTTGCAGAGGACTCGTTTGCCTGAGCGACGAGGAGTCTCTGCCGTGGCAATTGCTCAGCATGACTTTCGACATGATCCCGGCCACGCGCGGCGCGATTCTCCTTTTGGAGGAAGCATCGAGGGATGTGCGCTCGCAGGTCGCGTGGGACCGAGGAAGCGGCCCAGATCAGCCGGTCCACGTAAACCGCGCGATCGTGCTCCGCGTTATCGCAGAGGGTGTTTCGCTGATGGGCGATCTGATGACCCACGGCACAGGCAATGCGACTGAGTCGCGCCGGTCCGTTCTTTGCGCTCCGCTGGTATCCGATGAAAAGCCAATTGGTGTGATCTATCTCGAATCCAGCGGAGCCGGGACCGCACTGAGCGAGGACGACCTGCGCCTGCTTACCGCCATCGCCGGACTCGGGGCTGTCGCGATCGAGAATGCGCGTCAGTTCGATCGATTGGACAGCGAGAACCGGCGGCTGCGCGCGGAAGCGATTCTCACCCACGACATGGTCGGCCGCAGCGCGCGCATGCGCGAGGTTTATCAGTTTATCGAGCGCGTCGCCCCGACGGATTCCACCGTGCTGATTTATGGCGAGAGCGGCACGGGCAAGGAACTAGTCGCGAACGCGATTCACAAAAACAGTGCGCGCCGAGACCAGCCGTTCGTTGCGCTCAACTGCGCGGCCATCACGGAAACATTGCTTGAGAGCGAACTTTTCGGTCACGAAAAAGGCGCGTTCACCAGTGCCGTCAGCCAGAAGAAGGGATTCCTTGAGGTCGCCGAGGGCGGGACGATTTTCTTAGACGAAATTGGCGAGCTCTCTCTCGTACTGCAGGCGAAGTTGTTGCGCGTTCTCCAGGAGCGTGAATTTGTCCGTGTCGGCGGCACGCGTCCCATCAAAATTAACGTACGTTTTCTGGCGGCTACTAACAAAGACTTGCAAAAGCTGTCGCGCGAAGAAAAGTTCCGAGCGGACCTGTTTCACCGGCTCAACGTCATTTCCATAACTCTGCCTCCATTGCGTGCACACCGCGAGGATATACCCGCACTGGCTGAATACTTTGCCGCGCGCCATGCCAGAAACTGCAGCCGTGCGATTGCCGGCATTACCCAGGAGGCGCTTGCCTGCCTGGCCCAATACGACTGGCCCGGCAATATCCGCGAACTGGAGAATGCGCTCGAACGCGCCGTGGTTATTGGCGTTTCAGATTATATTCAGGCAGACGACTTACCGGAAAGCATTGCCGAAAGCGCGAAGAGCGAAGCCGCGGCGCCCGCCAAATATCACCACGCCATTCGCGGACTTAAAAAGCAACTGATCCTGGGCGCTCTCGATCAGTGCGCCGGGAACGTCACGGAAGCCGCCAAGCTTCTGGGCGTTCACGCTAACTACCTGCACCGGCTCATGAGTAATCTCGCCCTGCGCGCAGCGGTCAAAAAGCCAGCCGCGGAATAGGCATCACTAATCTTTCTGCCCCACTTGCATGTTCATCGTTTCCCGACAACTTCGTAATGAGCTCATTTCGCATCAAACCGCTTCAGATATTGTCTGCGATCTTCCGGAATAATCGCAGTTTCATGGCCGGGCCGGTAAAGTTGCGGAGCGCGTCGAATATGCCTAAGTGTGCCCTCGCCGCGAACTTTTTCTTGGGTGTAGGGAACACTCATTACAGTCATTTTCTGCGATTCCCTTGGGCACTTTGCTCAATGCTGGTAACAGCTCGGGCCTGGGATGCGATTCGTAACTGTCAACGTGTTCAGTTTTTGTCCAGCCATGCCAGACGCGGGCGATCATTCGGTACCGGTCCGCCGATCTGACGGCCGTCACGAACAGAACCTGCGAGCTTCGTCGGCCAGCGCTGGACTAAAGTAGATTCGCCGGGAAAATACAATCTTTCCACTAGCAATTCGACTGTTACAGGCTTGTCATGTAAGTTCTTCTTGATTTCGATAGACGGCAGGAATATGAAGTAGGTGTCCACGGCGCGTGACTTTTCGGCCCAGGGTCATGGAGGCGCGATGCATTCTTCCCGCAGAGATTTCCTGAAAATTGGAGCTGTAGGCAGCGCAGCGACTGCGGTATTTGGTTTTGACCTGAAGCCGGCGTTCGCGCAGCTGCGGCAATTGAAGATCGAACGAGCGAATGAGACGCGTTCGACGTGTCCCTATTGTTCGGTGAGCTGCGGCGTCATCATTTATACGATCGGAGACCGCGCGAAGAACGTGACGCCACAAGTGGTGCACGTAGAGGGCGATCCGGATCATCCGATCAATCGGGGAACGCTGTGCCCGAAGGGATCGTCTCTCGAACAGGACATCTTGAACGACCGGCGGCTCTTGAAACCGCAAGTGCGGCGGCCCGGCGGAACCCGGTGGGAGGACATTTCCTGGGACCAGGCTATTAACGAAATTGCGGAGAGAGTGAAAAGGACGCGCGACGAAACCTTTATTGAGACCGACGCGCAGGGTCATCGCGTAAACCGGTTGGAATCGATCGCGTTTACCGGTGGATGCACGGACACCAACGAGTTCAACTACCTGGTCGTCAAGACCATGCGCAGTCTGGGCGTGGTGCACCTAGAAAATCAGGCCAGAGTTTGACACGGCCCCACGGTCTCAAGTTTGGGACCAACGTTCGGACGCGGGGCGATGACCAACGGATGGATCGACATCAAGAATACGGACATGATGTTGATCATGGGCGGCAATCCCGCCGAGAATCATCCCTGCGGTTTTAAGTGGGTTGTAGAGGCAAAGCACACGCGCAACGCCAAATTGATTGTGGTGGATCCACGATTCACTCGCACCGCGTCGCAAGCCGATCTTTTCTGCCAAATCCGCGCCGGGACCGACATTGCTTTTCTAGGCGGCCTCATCCGCTATGCCATTGAAAACAAGCGGATTGCCAAAGATTACCTGGTCAACTACACGAACGCAGCTTTCGTGGTGAAGGACGGTTTCAAGCTGCCGGAAGATGGTCTTTACTCCGGTTTTGATGCTGCAACCCAGACCTATGACAAATCCACCTGGAATTATGAAGAGGGTGGCGACGTTAGCGGCAAGACCGCCGGCGGACCTCATCCCGTCGCGGCGAAAGTCGTACCCGCCAAGGCTGGAAAACCGCCAGATTTGCCGGAGAATGTGGCCTACGACCTGACGCTGCAACATCCGAACTGTGTCTTTCAGCTCCTTCGCAAGCAGTACTCGCGCTATACGCCGGAGATGGTGGAACGCATTACGGGAGTTCCCAACGATCAATTCCTCAAAATCGCCGACCTTTTCACTTCGGTGCGCAAAGACGGCGATATGAAGAAAGTCGCTACCATCATCTACGCCGTCGGCTGGACGCAACACACCTCCGGAACGCAGACTATTCGCGCTGCCGCAATGCTTCAGCTTTTACTGGGCGACGTCGGCCGCGCTGGCGGCGGCGTCAATGCTCTTCGTGGCCATTCGAACATTCAGGGTGCAACGGACCTCGCCGGGATATTCGAAATACTTCCCGGCTACCTGAAAGCGCCCATTCCGACGGATACCGACTTCAAAACCTATCTCGACCGCATAACCCCCAAGTCCTCGAAGCCACACATTTGGGATTCATGGAATTACTGGTCGAACACTCCCAAGTTTGCGGTCAGCTTCATGAAAGCGATGTACGGCGACGCCGCTACCAAGCAAAACGATTGGGCCTTTCACTATCTGCCCAAGGTCGATCGCAACTATTCGTGGACCTACATCTGGGATGACATGTACCGCGGCGATGTCAAAGGCCTCTTTGCATTTGGCATGAACGGCGTAGCCATAGGTCCCAATTCCCAGAAAAATATTGACGCATTGAAGAAAGCCGAGTGGCTTGTGGTGGGAGAGATTTATCCGGACGAGACCAGCGAGTTCTGGAAATCGCCGGGCATAAACGAGGAACAACAGAAGAAGATTCAGACCACGGTGTACCGGCTGCCGTGTGCGGGATTTGCGGAGAAGGACGGGGCCTTCGTGAACTCCGCGCGCTGGCTGCAGTGGAAGAACGCTGCCCTTCCTGTTCCCGGGGATGCCAAGGTCGATCAGGAGGTCCTAGCACGCATCTTCCTCAAGGTCCGCGAATTGTACCAAAAGGACGGCGGCAAGTTTCCCGACGCGATTTTTCATGCTACCTGGAGTTACACGAATCCGCTGAATCCTCCGCTGGCCGAGGTCGCCAAGGAGATCAACGGTAAAGCGCTCGCGGATTTAGAGGATCCCACCACCAAACAGCAGATCAAAGCGGGCCAGCAGCTCCCGGGTTACTCCTGGCTTAAGGATGATGGGACCACTTCGTGTGGAAACTGGCTCTACTCAGGCTCTTTCACGGAGGCCGGAAACCTGATGGCACGTCGCGGAACAGACGATCCGTCAGGCCTCGGCATCTACTCCAACTGGGCGTTTTCCTGGCCAGCCAACCGCAGGGTCATGTACAACCGTGCGTCGTGCGACCTGCAAGGGAAGCCCTGGGATCCAACACGCAAGCAAGTGTGGTGGAGCGAAGCGGCAGGCAAGTGGGTCGGCAACGACGTGCCGGACTTTAAGGCGGATTCAAAGCCAGCCGATCACATGGGACCGTTCATCATGAATCCGGAGGGCGTCGGGCGCCTTTTCGTACCCATTGGCGCTGTTGCCGACGGGCCATTCCCTGAGCACTACGAGCCAGTCGAGAGCCCCGTCGCGAATCCGCTGCATCCCGAGCAGTCTAACAATCCCATTGTCAAAAAGTTCAAAACTGAGACTGACAGGTACGGAACAGTCAAAGATTACAACGTCGTCTGCACGACGTACCGCTTGACTGAGCACTACCACTATTGGACCAAGAATAATCCGATGAACGTGCAGCTCGTGCCAGAGCCCTTCATTGAAGTTCCCGCCGAGTTGGCCAACGAGATGGGCATAAGTGGTGGCGAAGTGCTGAAAGTTAGCAGCGCTCGAGCTACTTATCAGGCGAAAGCTATGGTCACCAAGCGCATCAAGCCGATGATGATTGATGGGAAGAAGACCTACCAGATCGGCATTCCGATTCACTGGGGCTATCGCGGCATCGCGGAGGACGAAGGCAAGACTGCCAAAACCGCCGCTAATCTGCTTTCCCCGACGGTCATCGATCCCAACGCGTGGACGCCGGAATACAAGGGCTTCCTAGTGAAGGTAGAGAGAGCGTAAGCGACCATGAGCCAGGCGACGCTGCGGGTCGAAAAGATTTCAGGCCATGCGGGCACGGTCCCCGGTGAGGGGACACAGCGCCAATACACGGTTGCCAAGCTAATCGATACTACGTCTTGCATCGGCTGCAAAGCGTGCGAAGTGGCATGCGTCGAGTGGAACGATCTGCCATTTTCCCCTACCGAATTCAACAACACCTACCAGACGATGCCAGATACCCGGTGGAACTACTGGAATTTAATCCTCTTCAACGAGCACGAGCGTGAAGACGGCTCGCTGATGTGGCTGATGCGGAAAAACCAGTGCATGCACTGCGCGGAGCCGGGCTGCTTAGTGGCGTGCCCGTCGGACGGCGCGATTGTGCAGTACACCAACGGCATCGTGGACTTTCAGCAGGACAAATGCATCGGCTGCGGATATTGCATTACCGGTTGCCCGTTCAATATTCCGAAATTCAATAAAGAAACGAAGCGAGTTTACAAATGTACGCTTTGCGCTGATCGAGTGAGCCAGGGGCTTGAACCTGCGTGTATCAAGTCCTGCCCGACTGGGTGCTTGCACTTTGGCAGCAAGGACGATATGCGCTTATTGGCCGAGCGGCGCGCGGACCAGTTGCGCACTCATTGTGGTTTCTCGAATGCCGGCGTTTATGATCCGCCGGGAGTGGGCGGCACCAGCGTGATTTACGTTCTGCACGATAGCAAGCAACCGGAGATTTACGGCGGGTTGCCAAAAGATCCGCGCATTCCGCTGAGCGTTAAGCTGTGGAAAGGGCCGCTGAAGTGGCTGGGGAATCTAGCAATGGTGGGTGGCGTAATCGGCCTCTTTGTTCACTACCTGCGCTATGGCCCCAAAGAACGGGAAATGGAGTTGAAAGAACCGCATAAGGGAGCAGAGCCATGAGCGATCATCCAGCACAGGTTCTCCCTCACGGCAGAGTTCTGCGCTATCCTTTTTCGGAGCGCACCAATCATTGGATAGCTGCGCTTTCGTATATCTACTTGCTGCTGACGGGTTTGGCATTTTGGTCGCCGTGGCTGTTTTGGATCGCCCTGATACTCGGAGGCGGACAGATTTCGCGCACCTTACATCCATGGGTTGGCCTGATCTTCACGTACGCGGTGATGCGGATGTACCTCTACTGGGCACCGCAGATGCACACGACAGAAGTGGACCGGCAATGGTGGCGCTCGCTTGGGCACTATGTCCGCAATGAGGACGATCACATGCCGCCGGCGGGTCGCTACAATGCCGGGCAAAAGGCGCTCTTTTGGAGTTTCTTCTACGGGACGATTGTGCTGCTGCTGACTGGCGTCGCGCTGTGGTTTCCGGAATGGATTCCGTGGAACTTGCGCTGGCTGCGCTACATCTCAGTGTTTTTGCATCCGGTGGCGGCACTGTTCACCGTTGCGAATTTTCTGATTCACATTTACATGAGCGTATTCGCGGAGCGTGGAGCGTTTGGATCGGTGATTCGAGGCGATGTCTCGCTGGAATTCGCCAAACGTTATCATCCGGGCTGGTATGAGGAGATCGCCCGTGAATCCGCCGCGCACCGTAAATGAATTCGAATTATGATGCGCGAATCGAGCGAGCGCGCTTCCTGAAAAGCTCTTACCCCTTCGCCGCGGAAATACTCACATTCTACGAACGCATTTGCGCCGTTCAGGCCCAAATTGGAGAATCGCTGCAAGCCACTCTTCGCGGGCAAGCTGCTTCGCCCAACGAAAAACTGCGGGATCGGCTCAGCGTTGATTTGCTTCTGCCTCTGGCCACGCAACATCTGCCGGAAATCGTGCGCGCTTCACCGGCTCCGTTGAAAGAATTCATCTCGGAGTACTTACAGGGTTCCACTGAACATCGGGCTGCATCCTTGCAACAGTACGTGGATTCCGCCGGATGTGATGAATTCGTTTCGAACCGAGAGGAATTACTGGCACGAATTTTGGTCGATCCGTATGCAGAGCTGTTAGCATCGCAAATGACCGTGGTATCCACAGGCGTAGGCGGAAACTTGTGCCCGCGGTGCGACGCGCGGCCGTTCGTGGGCGTTCTACGGATCGCAGGAGATGGCGCCAAGCGATTCTTAAAATGTTCGTTTTGCGCTGGCGAATGGGAATTTCGAAGGATCTATTGCGCCTACTGCGGCGAGGCACGCGAGCAGTCATTGCCGGTATTCGTTGCGGAGCAGTTCCCTCATATCCGCGTGGAAACGTGCGACACCTGCCGCCACTGCATTCGCACGGTGGATTTGACGAAGGACGGGAATGCAGTACCGGCGCCAGACGACCTTGCCGCCATTCCTCTGGGCTTGTGGGCGGAGGAGCACGAGTACCAGAGAATTCACGGGAACTTGCTCGCTACTTGATGGCTGTTTTGCATTCGACGTCCCTAGTGCTCCTATCGAACTAAGCATTACCCAAAAGCATTGCGCAGACATTTCCTGTCTTGCAGTATCATGCCGAGCCGATCGCAGTTGTGCCTGCACCGGGCCACACCTCCGCTCCCAGCCGCAGGGAAATCCCAGGTAAGTGGCTATGCCTCATTGCCGGCCACGCCAAGCGTGACTTACCTATTGCACGGTAACTTTGATCGTGGTCGTGTGCCAGCGTGGTTGAAGCAGAAGACCTTCCAGCTGGACCCCCGAAAGAAACCCGTGCTAATTCTTCCTCGCTCCTCGTGATACGATGCAACGTTTTGTAATTGGTGTGTGGAGGTGCCTGTGCGCCGCGAGTACTTCGTGTTTCTCGCCCTCGTGTCTTTTTCCGTCGCAACCGCGTTCAGTGCCAATGCGCAACAAATCGAACCCAAAACCTATGGTGGGATGAAGTGGCGTCTGGTTGGCCCCTTTCGTGGTGGACGCGTTCTTACGGTGGCGGGCTTGCCCAGCGAGCCGAATACGTATTATTTCGGAGCTGTGGCTGGCGGTGTGTGGAAAACCACGGACGGCGGCAATACCTGGGATCCCCTTTTCGATAAGCAAGGCATTTCTTCGATCGGCAGCATCGCCATTTCTGACTCCGATCCCAATGTCGTTTTTGCGGGGTCTGGCGAGGCCTGTATTCGCGGCAATATTTCGTTTGGCGATGGCGTGTACAAATCGATGGATCAGGGAAAGACCTGGACCAACGTTGGGCTGAAAGACACCCGCCACATCGGCGCAGTCATCATTCATCCCGCAAATCCCGATGTTGTGTTCATCGCGGCCCTCGGCCACGCTTACGGCCCGAACACGGAGCGCGGCGTCTTCCGCACCCGCGACAGCGGCAAGACTTGGGAAAAGGTTCTATACATCGACGATCACACCGGTGCGATTGACGTGGTCTTCGATCCCCACAATCCCCACATTCTTTTTGCCGCGATGTGGGAAGGCTCGCGCACGCCGTGGTCGCTCAACAGCGGCGGCGATAAGAGTGGTCTCTACCGTTCTGGCGACGATGGCTCAACATGGAAGCGCATCGAAGGCAATGGCATTCCGGAAGGGCCGCTCGGCCGGATTAGCGTGGCTGTTTCTGGAGCCGACTCGAATATTGTTTATGCTCTCATCGAAGCTAAGAAAGGCGGGCTCTACCGTAGCAACGACGGCGGCACGAATTGGACGCTGGTCAGCGACGATCACCGCTTCCGCCAGCGCGCCTGGTATTTCACGCACGTCTGGGCCGATCCCCAAAACGCGGGCGGCGTGTACATCGCCAACACGGGCCTGTATCGTTCGGTTGACGGCGGCAAGTCCTGGGAACGAATCAACGCTCCGCACGGGGATCATCACGCTCTGTGGATCGATCCTAACAATCCTAGTCGCATGATAAACGGCAACGATGGCGGTGCCACCATCAGCGTGGATGGCGGAAAAAACTGGACCACACTACTGAATCAGCCTACCGCTCAGTTTTACCATATCGTAGCTGACAACGATTTTCTCTACCGCGTCTATGGCTCGCAACAGGACAACACTTCCATCGGCATTCGCACGCGGAGCGACCACGGGGCAATTGTTCAGGGCGATTGGGATGCCGTGGGAGGCGGCGAAAGCGGCTACATCACGGTGGATCCGAGCGACTCGAACATCGTGTACGCAGATGACGAAGGCCCATTTCTAACGCGGTTCGACCGCACGACCGGGCAAGCGCAGAGTATTCAGCAATGGCCGGAAGACATCAGCGGCCATCCTGCTTCCAGCCAGAAATACAGGTACACATGGACCATGCCACTTATCGTTTCTTCTCACAACCCGGGTGTCATTTATCACGCCTCGCAGTACGTTTTTCGTTCGAACGACGCTGGAAACTCCTGGACGGAAATCAGCCCGGACCTCACGCGAAACGATAAAACCAAGCAGGCTGATTCCGGAGGGCCCATCACTAAAGACCAGTACAGCGTCGAATACTACGACGTGGTGTTCGCGCTTGCGGAGTCGCCGAAGCAGGATGGTGTATTGTGGGCCGGCACGGATGACGGTCTGGTGCACGTGACGCACGACGGCGGGAAGACCTGGGAGAAAGTCACTCCGAAAGAAACACCCGAATGGGCGATGATCAGCTTAATTGAAGCCTCACCGTTCGATGCGGGAACAGCTTATGCCGCCGTGGACGCGCACAAACTCGACAATTTCAAGCCTTACATTTTCAAGACCAGCGACTTTGGCAAGACCTGGACCAAGATTGTAGGCGGTTTGCCGGACAATTCCTACGTTCACGCGGTGCGCGAAGATCCAAAACGTAAGGGGCTCCTCTACGCCGGCACGGAGACGGGCATTTGGGTTTCATTTAACGACGGTGCGAACTGGCTGCCGCTCCAGCTCAATCTCCCGCCGTCTCCGGTTCACGATCTGATCGTTCACAACGACGATTTGATCGTAGCCACGCACGGCCGTTCATTCTGGGTTCTCGATGATCTCTCCCCGCTGCACCAGATAAACGCGGGGGTCGCGACTGAACCCGCTCATCTCTTCACGCCGTCAATAGCGGTGCGCACACGAATCGGCCACATCAATCCGCGTCGCTATCCCGTCGGTGAAAATCCCCCGGAAGGCGCCATCCTGTACTACTGGGTCAAGGAAGCTCCAAAGGAGCCAGCCAAACTCGAGTTGCTCGATGGGCAGGGAAAAGTCATCCGCACGTTCACCAGCGAGCAGAAGAAAAACGAAAACGCGCCCGAGGAATGGCAGCGCGAAGCGGAGCCCGACCACATTCCGGCGGCTGCCGGGCTCAACCGCTTTGCTTGGAATCTTCGGTACGAACCGCCGGTGAAAATTCCTGGGACGATCTACGATGGCAACTTCGGCCCGGCTCCGCCGCTGGCTCTGCCTGGGAAGTATTCTGTTCGATTGACGGTTGGTGGAAAGAGTTACATGGAACCGCTCGAAATCCGCATGGACCCACGCGTGAAAACCTCCTTAGCCGATTTGCAGAAGCAGTTCGACCTGCTGCTCAAGCTACGCGACCGCCAAGACGAGCTGAACAAGGCCATCCTTGGCATTCGTGATTTGCGGGAGCAACTGCTAGCGATCGAAAGACGAGTCGCCAGCAATGAAAGTGCGAAGGGCGTCGCAACTTCGGCTGCAGATTTACGCAAGAAAATCGCGGCCCTTGAAGCGCAACTGATTCAGGTAAACGCCAAGGCAACTGAGGACGAGGCCAACTACCCGACCATGCTGAACAGCAAGCTGTCTTACCTAAACGCGGTTGTCGACAGCGCCGATACGGCGCCGACGGCGGCCGAGCAATCGGTTTTTGCGGAACTCGACCGGCAACTTGAGGTGCAACTTGCGACTTGGCGCGAGGTGCTTGGAAGAGATATCCCTACACTTAACGAAGCGATGCAGAGAAGCAATGTTCCGCTGGTCGGCGTGGCGGTGTCTGCTTCGCGCTAGCGGATGTGGCGCTCCCAATTTGCTGTCCATCTTGAAGATCGTCACTGTAAAGAGCGTCACATTGACCCTCGATCGCCGAAGCAACTATCAATGAATCGTAACAAGCTAGGCGAAACCTAGCTCCGAGACGCAGCGCCTCTCCGTACAAGGCTGGCGAGGAGTGGATCGGTAGGAGTGGACGAAACGTCGTCGATGAGTACTGTGCCGCATCGGCGTTGCTCATGGGCTTTACGAAGCAGAGCCATTACAACGTTAAATAACTCTTGCACTACTCGATAGCTATTCCTATACGCGTCTCGACTCGATAGTCCGCGACACAACGATGAGGTGCCTAAAACACTGTTCGGCTTGGCCATAGCGAACTGGGAGTCCACGCCCAACCCAGATTGGCCGTCGTACCAGAAGCATGGTAGTGACAGTGTTGTCCTCCGCGGTAACACTACAGGCGAGATGGCCACAAAGCGAAGGGCCCTACATCACCCTCGCAGGTTGACGAGACAAGCCATCTCGTTCGGCGCGCTCAAAGCAGAACCCATTGAGGAAAACGGGACCATTGCAAGCGAGACACAGAGGGATATGTCGGAACAGGCTCAGGCCCTTGCTGACGAAGCTCGGGCCGGAATCGTGGCCTTCCGGGAAAACATGGAAGCTCTCCAGCATAACTTTTTCCTGTGTGGATTTTTGAAAAACGCGGCTACAGTGATACTGCTGAATTGCAGGAGCACGCTATCCCGCAACTCCCAGCGCGCACACCTAGCAAGGTATTCGACTTCGATGCCAAGAAAGTGTTCGATAAGCCTGACAACGCAAAACTTAAGGATAAGAGAGCTATCGATGAGGCTGGAAAGTTTCTGGAAGAGAATCGCTTTTGACTAGCCGTTATCGCCTCGTCCGAAGCTAAGGGCGATACTGAAAAGCTCCGCGCGCTGACCGCGGCCAGTGCAAAAGTGGTGCGCGACTATTTAACCGAGACTTTCAAGGTGGACGACAAGGGGATCAAGATCATCGGGCTTGGTAAGGACAAGAAAAGCGAAACATCTAAGCTAACGATCTTCATTTACCGCTTAGCCGCTCAACCGCCGGCTTCCTCGCCTACTGGTAGTTGATTGTCTAAAACGAAGGGCGTATGCGCCTTGTTATTTTCGCCATGATACTTTCCGCTTTGGTCGTGCACTCGACTCGCAGGAGTACCGGCACCGCAGAAAACGCTGCGGGATTCAAACTGAATAGTCATTCTTTCTCAGATGGGGCGGATATACCAAAGAAATATACCTGTGACGGCGATGACGTCTCTCCGGAACTGCACTGGACGAACCAGCCTTCGGCAAAGAGCTTCGTCCTGATTGTGGACGATCCTGATGCACCGTCCGGTTCTTGGTCGCATTGGGTGCTGGTCGATTTACCTGGCGATGCCCACGACCTCCCCGAGGGAGCCGGAAAGAGTGCATCGCTTCCAAGCGGCGCACAGCAAGGAATCAACGATTTTAGGAAAACCGTGTACGGAGGGCCCTGTCCTCCGCCGGGGAAACCCCACCGGTATTTCTTCAAGCTGTACGCCCTCGATTCAAAGCTCGCTCTGAGAGAATCTCCTGCAAAGGCGGACGTCGAAAAAGCGATGCAGGGCCACGTCCTTGGACAGGCCCAACTAGTTGGTCGGTATCGGCGTTAGGGGCAAATTCGTTTTACACGCTCAGACCTTCGAATGAACTGGACACACACCGCGATTTTCCGTGACCGAGCTGACGCTGGACGGCGGCTCGCGATGAAACTCGCCCTCTGTTTTGCTCGGGCTGACGTCCTAGTCTTGGCGTTGCCTCGTGGTGGTGTTCCGGTCGCTTTCGAGATCGCCAAGGCGCTTCATGCGCCTCTCGATATCTTTTTGGTCCGGAAGCTAGGCGTTCCCGGCCAGGAGGAGCTGGCTATGGGCGCTATAGCTGCCGGAAATATCGGCGTTTTGGATCAAGCGGTTATTCGAGCATTGGCTATCAGCGAGGCTGACGTCGATCGTGTCACGCGAAGAGAACTACACGAATTAAGCAGTCTCGAAGGATTGTATCGAGGGCGGCTCCCAAAGAGGGATGTTCGTAATCGCTCGGTTATCTTAGTTGACGACGGGCTAGCCACCGGCGCCAGCATGCGCGCCGCCTCCCTGGCCTTGAAGCAACAGCGTCCCGCACGGATCGCGGCAGCTGTGCCGGTCGCGTCGCGAGCGGCCTGCGACGAACTTAGAAGTAAAGTAGACGAGATCGTTTGTCTCGAGACGCCACCGCACTTTCGAGCTGTCGGCCAATGGTACGAGAACTTTGCTGAGGTGAGCGATGGTGAAGTGCGCGCGATCTTAGAGAACGCCCAACAAGATTTGGGCCGATTTTGATGAGATGCCCATGTCAAACCTCGTGGATCGAAATCAACGGACTCTCTCTTACGTATATTCTAATTGGGCAGACCACGGTTTCACGATGGTTCGGTTCGCCATTTCAGCGTGCAGTGGAGCGGTCGCGATGGCGCCGGACACCCGGTTCGCAGAGTCTCAACGACAACTTAAAAAGAAGACCCACGATTCGTTCGAGCTTCCTGCCATAACGATTGAGATCGACAATTCGGCGTCCTCTCATCGCGACAGCCGCTTCTCGTGAACGCGCATGCGCCCCTAACGGGTGTGCGGACAATCTTGCGGTCTAGATATTTCCCGCCGCTTGTGTCAGTTGCAGAATCGTTGCAGAAGGAGATATGTCAGAAAGTTTTTCCGCTTGGGCTGAAGCGCCTGACTAGGTGCCAAGTCCTTGAAAATGGCACGACGCGCTGTTAGAGCGTCCGCAAGAGAAAACAAGCGAACTGGCTGCGAGCACTGTCAAATCTAACAGTGTTCAGCCTCGAGACTTGGGGTTCAGGATGCACTCGCCGGCTCGACGAAGCTGATGACTTCGCGCGGAACGGTACTTATGAAAGCCAATATTTGCCTTTCCCCGGTTTTGGCACTTGGGGACAACTCCTCGGCAAGCTCACGGACCGAAGCAAGGCAAATTCGAAAAGGCAACGCCAATGAATAGAGTATGCCTGTTCGCATTACTAATCCCGCTGACATTCACGGCACGTCCCAGCTGTGCACAAACGCAGAGTCAAGGTGCCAGTGGCAGCGCTGCGGCTTCGTCCGAGGGTGATGCGCACGAAAAAAATGTACAAGCCTATATCGATCTTTTGCGCTCAGATGTTAGGCGGCAGAAAGCGGAAATCATGGGAGCAGTTATGCTGCTGAGCGCTGAGGATGCAAAGAGATTCTGGCCAATCTATGCCGAGTACGATGCTGAATTGAAAAAACTGAATGACCAAAGAATTGAAAATATCAAGGAGTATGCGCGGCTTTACACCGAATTAACTGATGCCAAGGCGGACGAGTTAATCGTGAGAGCGTTGACCTATCAGAAGGAACGAGCAGAGTTGTTCGCGAAGACTTATGAGCGTGTTAAACAGGAGCTAGGAGGGGTTACGGCGGCGCGGTTCGCGCAGATCGAGCACCAGTTGTTGCTGATCATCGATCTCCAGATCACTTCGGCGCTACCTATCGTTGCGCCAGGTAATTAATATGATGACAAGAGAGATTCGTATGCGAAATGCAATGATCTTCGCAGCAGCTGTTTTCGGGGGCATGACAGCGACCCAGCTTGCAAATGCTGGCCCTTGGCTGACCCGTCCCGCCAACGCAACCAACTGGTCGCAGACTTCCCGAAAGGTTACAGTTCCTGCCGGAACGCGAATCTTGATCCGCACCGTCGACCCTATCGACACAAACAAGCAAAAAACGGGCTACAGATTCACGGCAACTCTCGAAACGAACCTGCAGGCTGATGACCAGGTAGTGGCACAGCGGGGCACGAGGGTTTATGGCCGGCTCGCACAAGCGTCGTCGGCGGGCAGAATGTCCGGGAGCTCTCAGCTTACGCTCGAGTTGACTGATATTGTGATCGATGACACGCCGTATCCAGTGGTTACTGATACTTTTGACCTTAAGGGCAAGGGAGAAGGGAAGAAAACGGCAGGGAAAATATTTGGCGGTGCAGGACTCGGCGCTCTTATAGGGGGAATTGCAGGAGGAGGAACCGGAGCCGCCATAGGCGTTGTGGCTGGTGCTGCAGGTGGAACCGCGCTTGCAGCGTCTAAGAAAGGCGAACAACTGCAAGTCCCGAGCGAATCGTTAATCGAGTTTCGACTTGCGCAGCCCGCGGTGCTTCCGAGCCCAAGGTGACGCGACTCAGCAACTTTCTCGGCGATATTCAACAATATCCGGCAAAACCTTCCGGCGATCTGTTCGCTCGAGAAACTTACCGTTTCAACTTTCCCGCAAATCAGAATTGTTTCATGAGTTCTTGCCGTCACAGGCTCACCTCGTACGAATGAGAAGTCCAAGGTGATTCAAGCGATATGCGATGCCGCGTGAGTAGCTACAGTTGAACGAACATCTTCGTCCGAGGAGAGACTGTCATCGCGCCTCTGCGGCTCTCGCCTTAAGGGAGAGCGGCACGCGCGCATGTACGGTTTAACGCCCCGTGGAATTGATTCAACTACTTCAATCTGGTTTGTTTCACAAACCCGCCAGTCATAAGCCCACACGGGTTCGGAGCGGCGTTCGGAAACAGCGGAAGTGGAATTGTTGACGGGCCTGGCCAGGCGAACCTTGACGTGGCTATTTCAAAAGAATTCGAAGTTCCCTGGCCGCATGAAAAGAGTGACATCGAGTTTCGATGTGAGCTCTTCAATGCCTTCAATCATCCGCAGTTCTCGAATCCGGACGCCAACTTTTCGCCTCCAACTTTCGGCGTAATTTACTGCCACCTCTGTCAACGCTCGGGTAGTGCAACTGGCCTTAAGGCTGGCTTTCTAGGGACTGTCAGCCAGCAAAAACCCGGCCGGCCCGGATCGTGTTGGTTCGCCTAACGCTCCGACCTCGACGGTCGTCCCCGCATCGAATCACTGGCGCGTATCCTGGTCCCCGGGCGAAAGTGACCGTTTGGCGCACAACACGGCCCGCACTGGAAATCGCGGCGGTCGCGTGCCTTCCCATCCGTGGAAAGCCCGAGTGCCGTTCAGTTTCCTCGGTTGGCGACCTTCCGATCAGCGCTCAACCGAAACAGACTGGCTCGAGCCCGGCGCGCCGGAAACAGACTGGCAATTCTGACAGTGCTCGCGATTCAGGCTGCTCCTTAGCTTCATTGTGACAACGTTGTGTGGGTGGAGTTCTAGATGCCGACCGTTCATGATTCGGTCTTCTCTATCATCCTGTATACGCTAACTTTGATATCTGGCGGCGGGGCGCAAGGGCATGACCCCAAGCACAGCTGGGATTATGGCGAGGCACTTGGACCAAGCCATTGGGGCGATCTCAAACCAGAGTTTGCAACGTGCAAAACTGGGCATCGGCAATCGCCAATTGACATCCGCGACGCTCAGAAGGCCGACTTGCCTCCGATCCTCTTTGACTACCAACCTTCTCCACTACACATCATCGATAACGGCCACACGGTCATGGTGAATTACGCACTAGGAAGTTCCATGTCCGTCGGCGGGAAGAAATATACGCTGAAGCAATTCCACTTTCACAAGCCGAGCGAAGAAAAGATCAGTGGCAAGACCTTCGATATGAGCGTTCACCTCGTGCACGCAGACCAAGCAGGCAAAGTAGCGGTGGTCGCCGTTTTACTCCGTGAAGGGGAAGACAATCCGCTCGTCGACGAATTATGGAGGGATCTGCCAACGGAGAAAGAAAAAGAAGTACGGTTCGATAAGATACAGATCGACGTGTCCCGGATACTGCCTTCTAACAGGGGCTACTATACGTTTTCTGGATCACTCACCACACCACCTTGCAGCGAGGACGTGACGTGGTTCGTTCTGAAGAATCCGACAGCGGTTTCGGCGCAGGAAATCGAAAGGTTCTCCCAACTGTACCGTAACGATGCACGACCGACTCAACCGTTGTACGGCCGCTCTGTGCTGGAGTCCAGGTGAGAGCGGGAAGCTAAGTCAGCACTTGTAAACAGCAAATGCGCTGTCATTTTTGACAGCTAGGCATTGAGCGCCCTACAGGACTGAATCGCGCGACGTGCAGAATCTCTGCACAAGGAGGAAGTCTATGCCAATAAAGACACCGAAAGAGCTTTTTGTGATGCTCCTTACCGATGTACGGCAGGGCGCCGAAAAAGCCGAGAAGATCTACGAGGAGATTGGACAGGTAGTTCAAGAGCCCCAGGTCAAGGAAGCGCTGCAGGCACGAGCGTTCGCCGCAGGCAAGGTCCTTGCTACGCTCGAGGAGTGTTTCAGACTTCTCGGCGAACAACCCGCAAAGCTGAGTGGACGGTTACAGGAAACCTTACTCGAGGACTTCCGCAGAGAGTTGGCTGAAATCCAGACTTCCGCAGCCAGGCGTATTTTCGCATTAGTGAAACTCAATCACGTCGCGCAGTTTCACACCGGAGAGTACCGCGCCCTAATTGCAGCCGCCGAGGCAGTAGGTCATCATGGTGTCAGTCTGCTGTTGGAGACCTGCCTCGCTACCAGGCAGGCGTTTATGGAACGGACGCAACGCTTCCTCAAGCAATTGGTGGAGGAGAAGATAGCCGAACGTGCCGCGGGAGCGTCGGCGTAGTAAATTGGACAGAGTGTTGAACCGATCCGGATGCAATGCGTAGCGGACCGGTGCCCCAATCGAAGTCTTCCGCGTGACGCTCGACCATTGTTATTTGAATGGAGACGCGGGAGTGCCTGATTCAGAAGCGATCAAAGCCATTCCGTTTCGGTGCGATGCGGAAGGTGGGTCCTCGAAAGTGATTCTCGGTGGTTCTCGATGGTTCGGGCTCCCGCGCCTTAAGTGTGTTCCTTGGCAGCTATTTTCATTCCTAAGAAGTCGTACTAAAGGTTTAACAGCGCATACGCTGGCCTCAACCAGGTCTGACGATGATACTGCTTGCGCCTGTGATGGATGCAGTTCTGCCTGAAACACCATCTACCCTCACCCCTGAAATGCCAACTGCTCGGCGATTTGTTCAACGCCAGTCAGCGACTCTCTTTGTTGGCGATACAGCTGGAACCACTTAGAAATAACCCCATGGAAGTCTGTGGGCGGCTTCAAGAACTCCGAGAAGAGGCGATGGCGATTTCCGTCGATGTTCAAGCACTCTCGCACGAGCTGCACGCTTTCACAATTGGAATATATGGGTGTTGTTTCCGGCATGAAGAGCTGGTGCAGGGAGTTCGGTGAGCTCCAGAAGATGATCATCGAGTTCCGAAGCGGCGTATCCGGTCCTGTACCATTCGAAATCGGGATCTCCCTGTTCCGAGTGCTATAGGAATAGCTCGACAACATTGTCAAACACGGTGGAGTGAACCGAGCCGAAGTTCAGTTAGTGTAGCAGTCAAATGAGGTACAACCTAAAGTGAAGGACTCGGGCCGCGGGTTTTATATCCGCGAAGACGCCGCGCCTGCCGCCGAGCCACTATAGCTGTCAATCTTGACAGTGTAAGTACGTACGGCAAAAGTCAGATGCTTGTCTTTGTCCGGGAGGAACGTCGACGGAGGGGAAATGCGGCGGACATTTGCACCTTGGGTTGGACACTCTGTGGTCGTTCAACTGGTCGTGGGACAAGTGAAACTGAGCGTGCGGGGAACGCTGCGCGAGGATTATGGTGAAACTTTATTGGTAACACCCGAAGTCGGCTGCGATGTAGAAATTCCAAAAACGAGGCTGTTG
>Ga0306922_10000149_pt1 | contig 49703 bp, 43 predicted proteins | sample sta12Cox44000082_FD_203758 | JGI IMG/M metagenome (GOLD analysis project Ga0306922, IMG submission 203758) | Lab enrichment of tropical soil microbial communities from Luquillo Experimental Forest, Puerto Rico - statoxic.12C.oxic.44.000.082 (v2)... | ecosystem: Environmental > Terrestrial >... | reverse complement strand
GACGCGTCGCACACGCCGTCGGGTGAGAAACAGAAGGAGGAGTGGGAGAAAAAATACCGCTGGGAGGAGCCGCACCAGTGGGACTTCCCCATGCTGCCGGTCAAGATGACCGAGGCGTCGTGCGCCAAGTGCCACAAGCAGAACATCTATTTGCCGAACGCGCCGGCCTTGGACATGGCGTTCGCCACCTACGAGCGCGCCGGGTGCTATGCATGCCACAAGACGAAAGGCTTCGATACGAATATTCGGAAGCCGGGGCCCATCCTGACGAAAATCGACTCGAAGCTGTCGCCGGACTGGGTGAGGACCTGGATCCGAAACCCGCGCGCCGTCAAGCCCACGACGTGGATGCCGCGGTTCTGGTACAACTCGAACAACAGCTCCAAGGAAGACGCGATGCGCAACGAGGCGGAGATCGGCGCCATCGTGACGTATCTGTTTGCGAATGCGGAGCGGCACGAGTTTGCGGTGAAGAATCCGCCGCGCGGTGACGCGAAGACCGGTGAGCAGATCGTGAAGCAAGTCGGGTGTCAGGGATGCCACGTCGTCGGCGAAGGCAAGCGCGAGGAGATCGGTCCGCGCCGCACCTTCGGGCAGCCACTCGAGAACATCGGCAACAAGACGAGCTACGAGTGGATCTACAACTGGGTGCGCGATCCGAAGCATTACAGCCCGGCGACCTACATGCCCAACCTGCGGCTCACCGACTCGCAGGTGGCAGACGTCGCGACCTACCTTTCGACGCTCAAGGGCGATGTCGGGCAACCGGCCCAGGCGACGCCGGACCAGAAGACGGTGGACGACGTGCTGCTCGACTATCTGAAGAACGTGATGCCGTTCGAAGACGCGAAGGCCGAGCTGGCGAAACTGAGCCCAGGGCAGAAGCAAGTCGAGCTCGGGCAGCGCGCGATCGGCCGGTACGGGTGCTTCAGTTGCCATGACATCAAGGGTTTCGAGAAGGCGCAGTCGATCGGGACCGATCTGTCGGAAGAAGGCAGTAAGTTGGTGACGCGCCTGGACTTCGGGTTCGTAAGCGATATCCCGCACACGTCCAAGATCGCGTGGTTCCGGACCAAGCTGCACGACCCGCGCGTGTTCGACAGGGGGCGGGTGCTGCTGCCGCTCGAGAAGCTGCGGATGCCGAACTTCGATCTCTCCGACGAGGAAGTCCAGCGGCTCCTGACCGCGATTATGAGCTTCCAGCGGGAGATTCAGCCCGAGGCCGCGATGCCGCCACGCTCCGCGAAGTTGGATTACGAGGTTACCGGGCGGACCCTCGTTCACCGTCGCAACTGCGTCGGCTGCCACATCATCGAGGGCGACGGCGGCGATTTCGTGAAGCTTGTGGCCGAACCGTCGCTCGGTCCCCCGATGTTGACGCCGGAAGGCGCGCGAGTGCAGTCGGACTGGCTGTACGCGTTTCTGCGCGGGCCGATCACGATCCGTCCGTGGCTGAACGTCCGGATGCCGACATTCGGTCTCGACGATCCCAGTCTGAACGGGGTCATCAGGTACTTCGGCGCGGTGTCGAACACGATCGGGCCGTTCCAGACTCACCAGCTCAACGCGGCGAACACGAGCAATGCCGGAGGCAAGCAGCTGTTCGAGCTCTTGAAGTGCCAGCAATGCCACGTCCTTGGCACGATCCCGAAGGACCAGCCGACGTCGAACCTCGCGCCCGACCTCCGTATGGCGCCGGAGCGGTTAAACGCAGAGTGGATCATCGCGTGGCTGAAGAAGCCGTCCGACATCTTGCCGGGGACGCGGATGCCTGCCTTCTGGCCTGATTATCCGAAGTCGTTTTACGCGCAAATGGATGGCGACGCCGATGTGCAGATTCACGTGATTCGGGATTACCTCCTGACGTTTCGGGGCGGCCCAAGCCCGAAGTCTGCGAACGGTGCCAAAAACGCGAACAACAATTAGCGCGGCTGGCGAACGGTCGGTAAGTCGAGTGGGTCAGGTAGGTCGAGGGGGGCGGTTAGGTCGAGTGGGTCGGGTAGGTCGAGACCAGACCCGCTCCATCTCTCCGACAGTTATACTTCCGTAGTGCTTCGCCCTTACCGGGGTGTCCTGCCCCGCGTGCACCCTTCCGCATTCATCGACCAATCGGCCCAGGTGATCGGGGATGTCGAGATTGGCGAGGAGAGCAGCATCTGGATGTGCGCGGTGTTGCGGGGCGATGTGCACGCGATCCGCGTCGGCAGGCGCACGAATATTCAGGACGGGACGATCGTGCACGTGATGACCGGAACCCATCCGACGACGATCGGCGACCACGTCACCATCGGCCACGGCGCCATCGTGCACGGCTGCACGATTGAATCGCAGTGCCTGGTCGGCATGGGGGCGATTCTGCTGGACGGCGCTCACATCGGCTCGGGATCGGTCGTCGCGGCCGGGACGCTCATCGTCGAGAACGTGAGAGTTCCGCCGAAGTCGCTGGTCATGGGCAGCCCGGGGAAAGTCAAGCGCCTCCTGACGCGCGCCGAGATCGAGGACATCCAGGCCTACGCCGATCGGTACGTGGTCTACAGGCTGGACTACCTGACCTGAATGCCGACCATCACCACCAAGCCTCCGAGCGGCACGCGCGATTTTCTGCCAGCGGAGATTCGCAAGCGTCAATACGTCATGGGGATCATCCGTGACGTCTTCGAGCGGTACGGCTACGAGCCGCTCGAAACGCCCTCGTTCGAGAACATCGAGACGCTCCTGGGCAAGTACGGCGACGAAGGCAACAAGCTCATTTTCAAGATCCTCAAGCGGGGTGAACAGGAGGGCTCAGGGGCAGCCGATCTCGCGCTCCGTTACGACTTGACGGTGCCGCTCGCGCGTGTCGTCGCGCAATATCAGAACGAGCTGCCGAGGTTCTTCAAGCGGTATCAGATCCAGCCCGTCTGGCGCGCGGACAGGCCCGCGAAGGGGCGCTTTCGGGAGTTCTATCAATGCGACATCGACGCAATCGGATCGACGTCGCCTCTGGTCGAGGTCGAGCAGCTCGCGGCGGTCGGCGACGTGCTCACGCGCCTCGGCTTCGACGATTTCGTCATCCGCCTGAACCACAGGCAGGTGCTTGCGGCGCTCCTCACCCGCGCAGGCATCGAGCCGCGGCAGCACGCTGAGGCGCTCGTCGCGCTCGACAAGCTCGACAAGATCGGACCGAAGGGGGTCCGAGCGGAGCTCGCTGAACGGGGGATTGACGCGAGCGCGGCGGACGTACTCGTGAACTGGATTGGCGCCGACCCTGGGCCGGACGTGTTGCCGTGGCTTCGCCACGAACTCGAGCCGCTCGATGCCGCAGGGCAGGCCGCGTTTGAGAATCTGGCCCAGATTCTCGGCGCGTTGGAACGTAGCGGGAGAGAGCCCGGGTCCGGGAAGATGGAGCGGATTCGGTTCGAGCCCGGACTCGCGCGAGGGCTGTCATACTACACCGGCGCCATCATGGAGGTGGCGGTCCCGGACCTGGCTGGGAGCCTCGGCGGCGGTGGACGCTACGACAATCTGATAGGAATGTTCCTGGGACGAGACGTCCCGGCCTGCGGCTTCTCCCTGGGACTCGAACGCATCCTTGTCGCGATGTCCGAACGCGCGATGTTCCCCGGCGCGGTCGCCCGAGGAGCCGTTGACATCGTCGTGACAGCCTGGCCCGACGCGCCGCTCGACCGGGCCGTGTCGCTGGCGTCCGCTCTGAGAGACGCCGGCTTGCGCGTCGAGATTTATCCGGAGCCCGATAAACTGGGGAAGCAATTTAAGTACGCCTCGAGCCGGAACGTGCCGTTTGTCGCCGTCGAAGGCGATGACGAGCGCGCCGCCGGCAGCGTCGCGATCAAAGACTTGCGCAGCGGTGAACAGACCTCCGTTCAGCGCAACCAGGCCGCGCAGTTCGTCCTACAGCGGTTGAGCCTTGCGGCCGAGGCCCACGGACTGAGATCCGGGCGAAGGACCCCGGACTGAGAAACGAACGAGAACCGATGGTTGAAGCGCTCGGCAGCTTGACGAGGACACACACGTGCGGCGGGCTGCGCGCGCAGGACGTCGGCGCAGACGCGGTCCTGCTGGGATGGGTTCACCGCATCCGGGACCTCGGGGGCGTGACGTTCATCGACGTGCGCGATCGCGCCGGCGTGTCTCAAGTCGTGGTGCGAGAGAACGATGCGCTCATGAGCGTCGCCAAGCGACTGGGGCGCGAGTACGTCGTTGGCGTGACGGGCGTGGTGCAGCGGCGATCCGCGGAGACCGTCAACCCCAAGCTGGCAACCGGCGAGGTCGAGGTGTTGGCGCGGGAGATCCGCCTTCTCAACGAAGCCAAAACCCCGCCGTTCGAGATCGCCGAAGACACGCCCGTGTCGGAGGAGGTCCGGCTGAAGTACCGATACCTCGATCTCCGCCGGGCCCGCCTGCAGTCGAACATCGGCCTGCGTCACCGCGTGGCCATGACGGTTCGGAAATACTTCGACGCGAACGGGTTCTGGGAAATCGAGACGCCGATCCTGGCGAAATCGACGCCCGAAGGCGCGCGCGACTTCCTCGTGCCGAGCCGGATCCACCCCGGCGAGTTCTACGCGCTCCCGCAGTCGCCGCAGCTCTTCAAGCAGATCCTGATGATCGCGTGCGCGGACCGGTACTTTCAGATCGTCCGCTGCTTTCGCGACGAGGACCAGCGGGCCGATCGCCAGCTCGAGTTCACGCAGGTGGACGTCGAGATGTCGTTTGCGCAGCCCGAGACGATTTTCAGGCTCGTCGAGCCGCTGATGCGCGAGATCTTCCGGGAAATCGGGCAAAACGTTACGCTGCCGATGCGCAGGATGCCGTATGCTGAGGCCATCGCCAGGTATGGCTCAGACAAGCCCGATCTCCGGTGCAGGCTGGAGATCTGTGATCTGTCCGATGTGTTCCGCGACTCGGAGTTCCGCGTCTTCAAGCAGATCGTCGCCGAGCGAGGCGCTGTTCGCGGATTCGTGGTCCCGGGCGGCAACCGGTACACGCGCAGCCAGCTGGACGTTCTGGTCGACCAGGCGAAGCAAATGGGGTTTACCGGACTGATTTGGGTGCGCCCGGGGCAGCCGCCCCTGAGCTCGGTCAAGGCCTTGAGTGAGGCGACGCTTCGTCCCGCTCTCGAGCGCGTCAAGGCGTCGGCGGGCGATCTGCTGCTCCTCGCTGCCGGCGAGCCGGATGCGATCTCGAAGCTGCTCGGCCAGCTCCGCCTCGCGATCGCGAAGAAGGAGAATCTCCTCGGCGCGGACGACTACGCGTTCGTGTGGATCACCGATTTTCCGCTGCTCGAGTTCCATGAAGAGGACGGCCGGTGGTACTCGATGCATCACCCGTTCACATCGCCGCTCGACGAGGACCTCGACCAGATCGACCACAACCCGGGCGCGGTGAGGGCCAAGGCCTACGATCTGGTCCTCAACGGCTCGGAAATTGGCGGCGGCAGCATTCGTATTCATGATGCCGCGCTGCAGTCGCGCATGTTCCGGCGACTGGGGATCGACGAGGGGGAGGCCAGGCTGCGATTCGGGTTTTTTCTCGACGCGCTCGAGTACGGCACGCCGCCGCACGGTGGCATCGCGCTCGGCCTCGACCGCATCGTGGCCATTCTCGCCGGCGAGTCGTCCATCCGTGAGGTGATCGCTTTTCCCAAGACGGCCAACGCGCTCGATCTGATGGCCGGTGCCCCATCCGTCGTGGACGTCAAGCAGTTGCGGGAGCTTTCGCTGAAGGTGCAAAGTTGACCCGATGAAGCGGATCACCGTCCCTGAAGAGGGGATTGAGACCCTGTTCGGCTCGTACGACGAGAACCTCAAGCACCTCGAGTCGCTGTTCAACGTTCGGATCCGTACGCAGGGGCACGATCTGCTGGTCGAAGGTGAGGTGCCGGACCTTGAGCGGGTGGATCGCATCGTCGGTCAGCTCGCGTCGCTGATGCGCGAGGGGTACAAGCTCTCGAACGCTGACGTGAAAACCGCGTCGGATCTCATCGCTCGGGACGAGTCGGTCGACCTCCGCGATCACTTTCTCAAAGGCAGCCTCACGGCCGCGGGGCGGCGGCGCGTGGCACCGAAGACGGTAAACCAGCGCCGGTACGTGGATGCCATCGAGCAGCGCGACATCGTGTTCGGCATCGGCCCCGCGGGCACCGGCAAAACCTATCTGGCCATGGCGCAGGCCGTATCGTTTCTCGTCGCCAAGAAGGTCAGCCGGATCATTCTTGCCCGGCCGGCGGTGGAGGCGGGCGAGAAACTCGGGTTCTTGCCGGGTGACCTGCAGGAGAAGGTGAACCCGTATCTGCGGCCCCTGTACGACGCGCTCTACGATATGCTCGACACCGATCGTGTGGCGCGGTACATCGAGCGCGGGACGATTGAGATCGCGCCGATTGCGTTCATGCGCGGCCGAACGCTCAACGATTCGTTCGTCATCCTCGATGAAGCGCAGAACACGACATCCGAGCAGATGAAGATGTTTCTCACCCGTCTGGGTTTCGGATCGAAGGCGGTGATCACGGGCGACGTAACCCAGATCGACCTGCCGAGCGGCCGTGTCTCCGGCCTCGTGGAGGCCATGAAGGTCGTGAGCGCGATCGAGGGGATTTCGTTCATCTATTTCGACGAGCGCGACGTCGTCCGGCACAAACTGGTGCAGCAGATCGTGAGGGCGTACGAGGCGTTCTCGAACGGGAACGGCCGCCAGCATGCCTGAGGGCGAGAGGCCGAGCGCACGTGCCGCGGGGCCCAGGATCGTCGTGACGCTTGGCGACGAGCGCGGCCGCCCGCTTCGCATCGCGGGCCTCGCGAACTGGCTGGCGCGCGTCGCGCCCCGCCGCGCCCGCGGATACGTCAGCATCGCCCTCATCAGCGACGCCCGGGCTCGGGCGCTCAACCGTGCGTATCGAGGAAAGGACTACGCTACCGACGTCCTGTCGTTTCCAGCCGAGCCCCTTGACTCCTGGTGGCGCCGTGCCGTCACGAATCCAGAGCAATTTGTGGGCGAGATCGTGATCGCCAGGGGCGTCGCGAGACGCCAGGCACACGCCGCAGGTCACGAACCCTCGACTGAGCTGCGAGTTCTTGCGCTTCATGGGCTGTTGCATCTGCTCGGCTATGACCACGAGCGCGATAATGGCGAGATGCGGAGCATCGAGCGACGGCTGAGGCGCAAGGGCGGCCTCCGCGAAGGGCTGATCGAGCGGTCCCGTCCATGATCCCGCTGTCGATTTTCCTGCTGGCGTGCGCCGCGGCTTATCTCGGCACCATCGAGGCGGCGTTCGGCGCGCTGATGCGGTTGTCGCTCCGGCTCGTGGCCGAGCGCAGCCGCCGGCCGGGCACGCTGGGGGCGTACCTCGACGACCCGCCGTTGCTTTTTCTGCCCGTTCGACTGTTGCTGGGGTTGGTCACGGGCATCGCGACCGCGCTCTTATCAAGCGGCATCGGCATCGACGGGGCGCGTAGCGTTGCCGTCGTCGTTCTGAGCATCGTCGCGTTCGTCATTGTCTGCGAGTTGCTGCTGCCGCTGGCCATCGTTGGGCGCGATCCGGAGCGGATCCTCGAGGTGCTGCTGCCCACGTTCGCCCCTGTCGCGCGCGCGCTCGCGCCTCTGACGCGCCGTATCGCGCGGTCCGTTGCCAGCGTAACCCGTCATTCCAGCCAGACACCCCGTGCGCCGCTGGCGGCGGCCGGACCACCCGGGGACAAGGCCGCCCGCGCTGGAGGACTGGACAGGAGCGGCGAAAGTGGAGTGGGGGAGCACAGCGCCACGGGCGGGACGACGGCCGATGGCCCAGGGAGCAGCGAAGACGTCACCGCGAATGATGCCGCCGAGCATGAAGGCACCGCCGAGGGCGAGGAGCGGCGCCTCCTGCGCAGCATCGTCGATTTCGGCGGGACGCTCGTTCGAGAGGTCATGACGCCACGGCCCGATATCGTTGCAATCCGCGAAGACGCGACGATCGGCGACCTGCGCGCGCTGTTCCGCGAGCAGGAGTACTCACGGTTCCCGGTCTTTCGCGACAGCCTCGACAACATCGTCGGCTTCATCTTCATCAAAGACCTCGTCGCCCTCGGAGCGGAGGTCGACGCATCGCCCGTCGGCCCCCTGATCAGGCCGCCGGTCGTCGTGCCGGAAACCAAGCGGGTGCCGGAGCTGCTCAAGCAGTTTCAGCGGCAGCAAACCCAGTGCGCCATCGTCGTCGACGAGTACGGCGGAACGGCGGGCCTCGTCACGATCGAGGATCTGCTCGAAGAAATCGTCGGCGAGATCCGGGACGAGTACGACGTGGAATCGGAGCCCATCGTCGACGAGGGGCACGGACGATTCGTGTTCAGCGGGAAAGTCAGCGTCGACGAAGTGGCGCAGCGGCTCGGCGTCGAGATCGAGCGCGAGGGCTTCGAAACCGTCGGCGGCTACCTGCTTCATCACATCGGCCGCGTGCCGGCCGTGGGAGAGACGTTCGACGTCGACGGCTTGACGGTCGACGTGCTCGATGCGGAGCGGCGGCGGATCAACCGGGTCAGGATCGCCAGACACTCCACGACGCCAGCTGCCCAGGACACGGAGGAGAAGTCCTACCGGGTGTGAAGTGCGGCTTCGTGTCATTCATCGGCCGGCCGAACGCGGGCAAGTCGACGCTTGTCAATCGTCTCGTGGGCGTCAAGCTCGCGATCGTGTCCGACAAGCCGCAGACCACCAGAAACCGCATCCTCGGTGTGAAGAACTATGATGCGGCGCAGGTCGTGTTCTTGGACACGCCGGGCATTCATCGCCCGCTGCATCGGATGAACGTTCGGATGGTCGACGCGGCCGTGGACACCATCGGCGACGTCGATGTCCTCGGGCTCGTGGTGGATGCCACCGAAGCCGGCGGCAAGGGAGACGCGTTCGTCCTCGATCTCGTGAAGCGCTCGAGCGCCCCTGTGTTCCTGATCCTCAACAAGATCGACCGGATGAAGCGATCGCGGCTCCTGCCGATCATCGACGCGTATCGCCGGAAAGCCCCGGAGGTGACCTTCGCGGAGATCGTCCCAGTCTCCGCGTCGACGGGCGAGAACGTCGATCGGCTCGAGCGCGCGATCATCGATCACCTGCCGGTGGGCGAGGCGCGGTATCCTGCCGACTACCTCACCGACCAGCCCGAGCGCTTCTTTGCCGCCGAAATCATCCGCGAAAAGCTTCTGCAGCTCACGCGCGCGGAGATTCCGTTTTCGAGCGCCGTCGCGATCGATCGGTTCGAAGAGCCCGCTCCGGGGGGAGGCGGCCGGGGCGAGCGCCTGCTCAAGCTCTTTGCCAGCATCGTCGTGGACCGCGAGTCGCACAAGCCGATTGTGGTCGGCCGCGGCGGCGACATGATCAAGCGCATCGGGACCGCCGCCCGGGAGGATCTGGAGCGTTTTTTCGGCGTGCGCGTGTTCCTGGACCTCCACGTCCGTGTAAAGTCCGAGTGGCGCGAGGACGAGCAAGTGCTCAAGGATCTCGGGCTGTAGTACAGTTGTCGACTACCGTGTCCGGGGGAGGATCCCCCGGAGTCGTTTGATGCCGGCCTACACCACCGACGCCCTGATTCTCAAGACCTACACGCTCGGTGAGTCGGATCGGATCGTCGTGTTCCTCACGCGCGATCGGGGGAAGAAGCGCGGCGTTGCCAGGAACGCTCGGCAGAGCCGGCGGCGATTCGGCGGCGCGCTCGAGCCGTTGACGCATGGGCGCGTTGGATACGTCGAGCGCGAACGGCGCGAACTGGTGCATGTGCAGTACGTCGAACCCATCCGGTCGCCGCTCGCGGCGGTGCATGGGGAGGCGCTCGGTTACGCGGGGTATTTTGCCGAGCTGATCGACGAATGGGCGCCGGAAGCGGACCCGAACGAGACCATGTTCCGGCTGGGCGCGTCCATGGTCGACGCGATGGCGCTCGGCGTTCCGGTGGAGCCGCTCGCCCGATACTTCGAGTACTGGCTGCTGCGGTTGCAGGGCGTGTACGAGCCGGACGCCCGACTGTCGTCCGACGCCCGGGCGTTCCTGGCGGCCGTGCGAGGGCTCAGTCCCTTCGCGCTCGGCGACCTCTCGGTCTCGCCGCAAACGCTGCTGGAGCTCGAGAACGCGCATCGCGCCCTCATGGCGATGCACCTGGAAAAAGACTTAAAGTCGGCGCGCGTGCTGCGAGATATGCGGCGATGACATTCCAAGGCCTCATTCTGAAGCTGTCCGAATTCTGGGCGTCGCGCGGCTGCACGCTGCAGCAGCCGCTTGACATCGAGGTCGGCGCGGGCACGATGCACCCGGAGACGTTTCTCCGCGTGCTGGGTCCGGCGCACTGGAATGTCGCCTACGTCCAGCCGTCCCGCCGGCCGGCCGACGGGCGCTTCGGCGAGAACCCGAACCGCCTCTTCAAGCACTATCAGTTTCAGGTCATCCTCAAGCCCGCCCCCGACGATGTCCAGCAAATGTACCTCGAAAGCCTCGAAGCGTGCGGAATCAACCCGCGACAACACGACATCCGGTTCGAGGAAGACAACTGGGAGTCGCCGACGCTCGGCGCATGGGGCATCGGATGGCAGGTGATGTTCGACGGCCAGGAGATCTCGCAGTTTACCTACTTCCAGCAGGCGGGCGGTCTGGAGCTCGCGCCAATCTCCGCGGAGCTCACCTACGGGCTGGAGCGCATCGCCCAGGTGCTGCAGCGCGTCGACAGCGTCTTCGATCTCGAGTGGGCGCCGGGCGTCAGCTACGGCGAGGTCCGGTATCGGGAGGAGGTCGAGCAGTCCAAGTACGTGTTCAACGCGGGTGTGCAGCTGCCCGAGGGCGAGTTCAGCGCCTTCCATCGGCAGATGTTCGACGAGTGTTATCGCATGGCCGAGGCGCTCCTGCAGTCCGGGCTCGTGTGGCCAGCCCTCGAATACACGCTGAAGTGCTCGCACCTCTTCAATATTCTCGATTCGAGCAACAGCATCGGCGTGACCGAGCGCACGAACTACATCCTCCGGGTGCGCCGGCTCGCGGTCGGCATCGCGAACGCCTACGTTGAGGAGCCGGCGGGGCGCGGCGAGCGCGGCGAAGGAGCGGTCGCATGACGGCTGAGACCGGATGGTAATGGATCGCGAGCTGCTCCTTGAGCTCGGATGCGAGGAACTGCCGGCCGGCTGGTTGCCGGAGTTGACCGCGCAGATCGGCGACGTGCTCGTCGCCCGCCTGCGCGAGCACCGCCTCATCCCGGATGCGCCGGCCGAGACCTACAGCACCCCGCGGCGTCTGACCGTGCGCATTGCTCACGTCCCCGAACGGCAGACGGATCTCGAGGAGCTGGTCACCGGTCCGCCGGTGTCGGCTGCGTTCATGGCCGACGGGACGCCGACACCCGCGGCATCGGGGTTTGCGGCGAAGCAGGGGGTCGACGTCGACGCGCTGGAGCGCGTCAGCACGACGAAGGGCGAATATGTGGCCTTCCGGAAGCGCCAGCGTGGCAAGGCCGCGGTCGATGTGCTCCCTGAGGTGTTATCCGGGGTCCTTCGCGCGCTCACCTTTCCAAAAACGATGCGCTGGGACGCGGTGCTCGAGGACGGGCGCGGGGAGCTGGCGTTCGGCCGGCCGATTCGCTGGATGCTGTTTTTGTATGGCGGGCGCGTCGTGCCCTTTCGCATCGGACGTACACCCGCCGCCCAGACGGGACAGGTCCAGGACGTCCCGACAGGGGCTGTCACGTACGGTCATCGATTCCTGACGACGAGCGGACGCGCCGGCCGATCGATCAAAGTGCGATCGTTCGAGGAATATCGCGCGCGACTGCTCGAGAATTTCGTCATCCTCGAGCGCAGCGAGCGCCACAACAAGATCGCCCGGGAGCTGGACGCGAAGGCGCAGCGGCTCAAGGGCCGCGTCGGCCGAGCGGGCCACGCCGACTCCGAGCTCTTGCGCGAAGTGCCGGACCTCGTCGAATACCCGTCGGTGGTGGCCGGGACGTTTGCGGCCGAGTTCGCACGCGAGCTGCCGGAAGAAGTCCTCGTCACCACGCTCGTGCATCACCAGCACTACTTTCCGGTCGAGGGCGAGGACGGCCGCCTGCTTCCGGCGTTCCTCGCCGTGATCAACAGCGAGCCGGACAACGAGAAGACCATTTCGCGCAATGCCGAGCGCGTCGTCAGCGCCCGCCTGCGCGACGCGCGGTTCTTCTGGGAGGCGGACCGGAAGGCGACGCTGGCGTCGCGCATTGACCGGCTGTCGACCCTGCAGTTTCACCAGAAGCTCGGCACCTACAAGGACAAGGCAGAGCGCACGGAGAGACTGGCGGCGTGGATCGCGCGCGCAGCCCTCGGGGCCGATGCGGCATCGGCGTCCTCGGCCGGGCGGGCGGCAAAGCTCGCGAAAGCAGACCTCACCACGGATATGGTTCGCGAGTTTACCGAGCTCCAGGGCACGATGGGCGGGATTTACGCCCGTGAAGAAGGCCTGCCGGAAGACGTGTGGAAGGCTGTGTACTTTCACTATTGGCCGATCGGCGTGGACGCCGACGCCCCGCCGTCAAGGTCGCAACTCGGGAAGGCAGCCGTCACGTGGGCGGCGGTGTCGCTGGCCGATAAGCTGGACACGGTCGTCGGGTTGTTCGCGGCCGGAGAGAAGCCGACCGGATCCCGTGATCCTTACGGCCTGCGCAGAGCGGCACAGGGGATCGTCAAGATCCTCGTTGACTTGGCCGAGGTGACAGGCTCGAACGCCAGACCCACGCTCGATTCGTTGATCGATGCGGCCGATCGCGAGCATGGCGCGAAGCTGACACTAGAGACGCGGCAGGCCCTCCACGACTTCTGCCTGGAGCGGCTCGTGTTCGTTCTGCAGGAGCGAGGCTACGAGCGCCGCAACGTCCGGGCCGTGACGTTCAACAGGCCGCTCAACCAGGTGAGGCCGATCGACGAGCGACGCAAGCTGGAAGTCCTTCCCGAATTCACCAACACGAATGAGTTCCGCCAGCTGGCGACCGCCTTCAAGCGCGTCCGTAATATCACGCGCGACGTCACGCCGGAAGAGGCCGCCTCGGCGGCCCCGGCGGCGGAGGCCTTGACGGAGCCTGCGGAGCGAGCCTTGCTCGCCGAAATCGAGAAACGCGGGCCCGTGATCGAGCGGGCGCTCGCGACCGGAACAAATTTCAGGGAGGCGTTCTCGGAGGCCTCCAAAGTCGGGCCCATCGTGGACCGATTCTTTGTCGACGTGCTGGTCATGGCGGAAGATCCGGTGGTGCGGCGCAACAGGCGATGGCTCTTGAAACGGCTCGAGACGCTCATGTTGAATCTCGCGGACGTCTCGGAGATGGTGCCAGAGGAGGCACGGCACAACTGAACGCGGTCATGGAGATTGGGTCATTGAGACTGACGACGTAAACCAACCACGAGATTCGAGACTGCAACGATGGCAAAGAAAACGACGCGAGCGGCAACCCCTCAACGACGGACGCCTCCCAAATCACGCTACGTGTATTTCTTCGGCAACGGGAAAGCCGACGGCAGCCGGCACATGAAGGATCTGCTCGGCGGCAAGGGGTCCGGGCTCGCGGAAATGACCAACGCCGGCCTCCCGGTCCCTCCGGGCTTCACGATCTCCACCCAGGTGTGTACGATCTACTACGAGCAGAAGGCCAGAATTCCCGCCGCCATCAACCAGGAGATCAAGCAGCACTTGAAGAAGCTGGAGCAGGCGGCAGGCGCCACGCTGGGCTCCACGGACAACCCGCTGCTCGTTTCGGTTCGCTCCGGCGCGAAGTTCTCGATGCCGGGGATGATGGATACCATCCTCAATCTGGGGCTGAACGACGACGCCGTGGAGGGCCTGAAGCGGCGGACGAAGAACGGACGGTTCGCTTACGACAGTTATCGCCGGTTCATTCAGATGTTCGGCAACGTCGTGCTTGAGATTGGCAAGGACGTGTTCGAGCACGAGTTCGAATCGGTCAAGCGGGCGCGCCGCGCCAGGCTCGATACCGATCTCGACGAGACGGCACTCCGTGACGTTGTGGGCAAGTACAAGCGCGCCGTCAAGGCCAGGGCCGGGCGCGACTTTCCACAGGATCCGCACGAACAGCTCCAGATGGCGCGCGATGCGGTTTTTCGGTCGTGGATGAACGCGCGTGCGATCGAGTATCGCCGCATCTACGACATCCCCGACCACATCGGCACAGCGGTCAACGTTCAGATGATGGTGTTCGGCAACACGGGCGACCGTTCTGCGACCGGCGTCGGGTTCACGCGCAACCCGGCGACCGGCAAGAAGGAGTTCTACGGCGAGTTTCTCATCAATGCCCAAGGCGAGGACGTGGTTGCGGGCATTCGCACGCCGCAGCCCATCGGCGAGCTCGAGCAGGTGATGCCGAAGGCGTACCGGCAGCTGCGCGAGATCACGACGCGCCTGGAGAAGCATTACAAGGACGTGCAGGACTTCGAGTTCACGATTCAGGACGAGCGGCTGTTCATGCTGCAAACGCGCAGCGGCAAGCGGACCGGATTCGCCGCGGTCGTGATTGCCACCGATCTGGTCGCTGAGAAGCTGGTGACGCCGAAGGAAGCCATCCTCCTCGTGGATCCCGAATCGCTCAATCAGCTGCTGGCGCCCGGATTCGACCCGGACGAGTGGAAGAAGATTCCGACTGCCACCAAGGGTCTGCCCGCATCGCCTGGAGCGGCGAGCGGCCAAGTCGTGTTCACGGCGGACCACGCCGTCGAGTGGGCCCGGCAGGGGAAGCAGGTGATTCTGGTCCGGCGCGAAACCGTGCCGGACGACATCCACGGCATGTTCGTCTCGCAGGGCATTCTGACCGCGACGGGGGGCATGACCTCGCACGCCGCGGTTGTCGGGCGTCAGATGGGGAAGCCGTCCATCGTCGGCGCCGGCGCGCTCGAGATCCGCGAGAGCGCGCGCGAGTTCAGGGTGGGCGACAAGGTCGTGAAAGAGGGAGATTACGTGTCCTTCGACGGCCTGACAGGCGAGGTGAAGATCGCGAGGGTGGCATCTCGGCCGAGCGAGATTCTCCAGGTCGTGAATGGGGCGCTGGACGCCAAGCGGTCCAACATTTACCGGCGCTTCGCCACGCTGCTGGGGTGGGCCGACAAATTCCGGCGGTTGGGCGTGCGCGCGAACGCCGACCAACCCGACCAGGCGGAGCTGGCGTACGCCTTCGGCGCGCGCGGGATCGGGTTGTGCCGAACCGAGCACATGTTCTTCGGCGAGGGCCGGATCCCCATCGTCCAACGCATGATCCTCGCGGAAAACGAAGCGGATCGACGAAAGGCGCTCGAGGAGCTGCTGCCGTTGCAGCGCGACGACTTCTACGGCGTGTTCAAGGGGATGCACGGCGCGCCGGTGACGATCAGGACAATCGACCCCCCGCTCCACGAGTTCCTGCCGAAACGTGAAGAGCTCATGGTCGACATCGCAAAGCTGGAGGCGGCCACACTCAGTGGAAGGAGCGGGGGGAGTGACGGCGACAATCTCAAAGCCAAGAAGGCGCTCCTCAGGCGGGTAGAGGAGCTGCACGAGTTCAACCCCATGCTCGGGCATCGCGGCGTGCGCCTCGGCGTCACGTACCCGGAAATCACCGAAATGCAAACGCGCGCCATCGTCGAGGCCGCGTGCAAGCTGCACAAAGAGGGGCTGAAGGTCGTTCCGGAGATCATGATCCCCCTCGTCGGCGACGTCAAAGAGCTCCGCGATCAGAAGATCGTCGTCGACCGCGTCGCCGACGCGGTCATGAAGGAGCAAGGCGTCCGGGTCACTTACCTCGTCGGGACCATGATCGAGGTGCCGCGGGGTGCGCTCACGGCCAACCGTGTGGCAGCGGAGGCGGAGTTCTTCTCGTTCGGGACGAATGACCTGACGCAGTTGACGTATGGGTTCTCGCGCGACGACGTGGGGAAATTCCTGCGCATCTACCAGGAGAAGAAGATTCTCGAGAAGGATCCGTTCGCGTCGATCGATACCGAAGGGGTCGGATCGCTGGTGCAGACCGGCGTGCAGTTAGGCCGCCAGGGGCGGCGTAACCTGAAGCTGGGCATCTGCGGTGAACATGGCGGCGACCCGTCGTCGATTCACTTCTTCGAAAAGGTGGGCCTCGACTACGTCAGCGCATCGCCGTACCGGATTCCGGTCGCGCGTCTGGCGGCCGCTCAGGCGGCGCTTTCCGTGCGCGTCGGAGACTGAAGCGTGACGCGCTGATCAGCGATGAAGGTCCACCGCCTCCCGCCCGATCTCGCGAACCAGATCGCCGCAGGCGAGGTCGTCGAGCGCCCGGCGTCCGTCGTCAAGGAGCTGGTCGAAAACGCCATCGACGCGGGCGCGCGGCGCCTGTCGATTCACACGGAGCTCGGCGGCAAGAAACAGGTGCGCGTCGAGGACGATGGCGAGGGGATGGCCCCGGAAGATGCGAGGCTTGCGATCGAACGCCATGCCACGAGCAAGATCAGGCGAGCGGACGACCTGGTTGCGATCCGCACGCTCGGATTCCGCGGCGAAGCGCTCCCGTCGATAGCGTCGGTGTCGCATTTCGTCCTCCGGACCCGTGCCCGTGGCCACTTGTCGGCGACGGAGATCCGCGTGAATGGAGGAATGGTGTCGGCGGCCGTGGAGGTAGGTGCGCCCGAAGGCACGGCCATCGAGGTCAACGATGTGTTCTACAACCTTCCGGCGCGTCGAAAGTTCTTGAAGTCGGACGCCGCCGAATCCGCGCAAGTGTCGCGCGTGGTGACGCAGCTGGCGCTCGCGCACCCGGAAGTCGGCTTCACCTTGACGAGCTCGACGCGCAGCGTCCTTCAATGGGCGCCGGCTGCCTCTATCCGCGATCGTTTCTTCCAGATTTACGGCGACCGGCCCGATCTGGTCGAGCTCGCGAAGGAGGCGGGTGGCCTGGGCGTTCGCGGGTTCGCGGCGGCGCTTGTCGAGCAGGGTCCGACGCGCGGCCCGCAGCATGTCTTCGTCAACGGCCGCATCGTGAGAGACCGCACGATCGCGCACGCCATCATCGATGCGTACAGCATGGCGTCCATCAAGGAGCGCAGTCCGGAAGTGCATCTGTTCATCGAGATGCGACCTGACGAGGTCGACGTCAACGTGCATCCGACCAAGGCGGAAGTGCGGTTTCGCGATCAGTCGCTGGTTCACGAGGTCGTGCGGCGGGCGCTGATGGAAGCGCTGGGGCAGAGCGATGCGCCCCAGCTCCAGTTACGGACCGAGTCGCCGGCGGCCCCAGTGCCGGCGGCGGCAACGCTCCCGGACATCCTCTCGGGCGGCACCTATCCGAATCGTTGGGTCCCCGGTGCTGCTGCCGTGCACACCCCCGGTCCGAGCGCGAGCGCGATCACGCCGATGATTCCGCTCGGTCAGTTTCGCGACACGTTCATCATCGCCGTTGACGATGACGGCGTGGCGATCATCGATCAGCACGTCGCGCACGAGCGCGTGCTGTTCGAACGCGTCATGGAGCGGCTGACGAGCGGCCGCCTGGAGTCCCAGCGGCTCCTCGTACCTCTGGTCATGGACCTCGCGCCTTCGGCACATCAAGCGCTCTTGGGCCGCGCGGCTGAGTTGGAGCGGCTCGGCTTCGAAATCGAGCCGTTCGGGGCGGCGACCATCAGAGTCGCCGCGGTTCCGGCATTGCTCAGGTCCGAGGACAGCTCGAAGGCATTGCGCGCCCTCGCCGACGATTTGGAGGGCCTCGACCGGGGAGCGCACGTGCGGGACGCGCTCCAGCGCATCGCGGCGACGACCGCCTGCCATGCCGCGGTGAAGGCAAACGATCCGCTGACCTACGACAAGATGATGCACATCCTTGACGAGCTGCGGGCCACCGCTTACTCGACGGTCTGCCCACACGGACGGCCGGTGATGCTGCGTTTGACGCGCCGGGAAATCGAGAGGAACTTCGAGCGGGTCTAATCCGAATCTGGCGCGCTAAGGTAATGGCTAAGGCTGTCTACTATGTGGGACGCGGCGCGCAGCTCGTCGGCATGTGGCTTCTGCTCGTGGACGTTGTGACGGCGGGCCCGCTCGGGCCAAATCCTCGCGTCTTTGCCGCCGGTGTCGCAGTATTTCTCGCGGGATGGGGCATGACGCGCTTGACACGGTGACGCGCACCTGTTACATTTGGAAGCGCTCACCCTCGCGACAACTGTTTCGAGGTCAACGCTTTCCAAGCGAAAAAGGCAATCCCGCATGGCGTGGGAGCGCAAAGCTGGAAAGTCGCCGTGGCGTCGCGTGGCGCGCGGGCGGCTTGTTCAGCTGCCGAACTTGGAGTTCCAATGGTGTCCCGCCGCCTCGTCTTCGTCACGTCGATAGCTGCCACCGCCATTTCGTCATTCACGCTCGGCGTGATGCACACGCGCCGTGCAGAGGCGGTGGCTGAGACCTCCTATCATGCACAGATCGAAGCGTTGCGCGCCGAGATGCGCAGCCAGCTTGGGCATACCAAGATCTCGGATATCGTGCTGCCGGCCGCGACAGTCGGCCAGGTGGCGACGCCGCCCAAGGATCCCGCCGACAATATGAGCGCGCGCGCGAAGATGGTCGCCGAAATCAAGCAGGAGCTGCAGAACGAGATGGGCCTGCTCCCGGTGCACCTGTTACGCGACCGCCGATCGAGCTTCGTCGAGCTGTATTCTTCGGACAACCAAGGCAAAACGAATTACGGCACGGCCGGGTATCTCGGCAACGGCCACTTCATCACCGTCAAGCATGCCGTCGTCGCGCTAAAAGATGAAGCCGGGCAGCAGGCCGGGCGGAAGATCACCTCCGTCAAGATCGTGTATCGCGGGAAGGAGATCCCCGTCAGGGTCGTGGACACCGGAGACGCTGACGTGGAAGTGCACAGCGGCGACTGGGCGATCGTCAAGACCGCGAAGGAAGTCGATCTGCCGTCGCTGCACGTCGACACCTCGTTCAGCTTTGACTTCGCCGAGCCGATCTTCCGCCTTGGCAACGACTATTCCAAGGGCATCATCCTGTCGACCGGCTACATCGGCCAGCGCACGGCAAACGGTCTCATCACCTGCTTGACCGACGGACATCCCGGCGTCTCCGGCGGAGGTGTGCTGAACCAGCGTGGCGATCTGGTCGGCATCCCCATCGGCCGGATGCAAGGGGATTACCGCTTCTCCTTCATCTTGCCGATTCGCGCCGAAATGCTGCGCAAGCTGCCCAGCTATGAGCCGCCTGCGGTGCCGAGCGTGATTGCGACAGAGCCTCAATAACGCCCCGCACTATAATTCCGACACTCGGTACTCGTAGCTCGTGGCTCGGGACGCGTCGCGCGCAGCTCGGTACGCACAGTCTTAACGATGCTCCGACAATTCACGGCGGCGGTGGTGTGTACTGCGTCGTGTGCCTGCGGCGGGGGCGCCAAGCGTGCGCCGGCGTCCGCCAGCGAACCGCCCGATGCGCGCGTGAAGGCTTTCGCGGACGCGTATCTCGATGCCTACTTCGATCGGTTTCCCGAGACCATCACGCAGTTTGGGGTTCCGGGACGGCACCACGACAAGCTGACCGACAACTCGTTGGCCGCAAAGAGCGCCTGGGACGCGCGTGAGGACCGGATGCTCGGCGAGCTCGAGCAGATCGACCCGGCCGCCATCAGGAGCGGCGCCCTTCACGCGACGTACGCGATCGCGCGGCAGAGCCTCGAGGGGGACGTCGCCAAACGGGTCTGCCGAGACGAGCTCTGGCCCGTCAGCCAGATGACCGGGTGGCAGATCAACTACAGCTACCTCGTCACCATTCAGCCGGTCGGGACCGACGAGGCTCGTCGCGAGGCGCTTGCGCGTTGGTCCACGCTTCCCAAATACATCGATACCGAGATCGAGAACCTGCGCGAGGGGATCAGACGCGGCTATACGTCTCCGAAGCTCAACGTCCAGATCGTGGCGGATCAGGTGCGCACCCTTGCGGCCACGCCGCTCAAGGACTCGCCCTTCGGATCTCCGGTACAGCGCGACAGCTCGCCGGAGTTCCAGAAGGCGTTCACCGTGCTTGTGACGGGGCAGATCAATCCGGCGATGACGCGCTACGCCGATTTCCTCGACAAGGAGTATCTCGCCGCGGCTCGCGAGGCGATCGCGGTGACGGCGAATCCTGACGGCGTGCGGTGCTACGACGCGAGCGTCCTGTATCACAGCTCGGTCCCCAAGACCGCGAAAGAGGTTCACGAGCTCGGCGTCCGCCAGAACGCAGAGCTCACGGCCGAGATGAGGGCGATCGGCGAGCGATCGTTTCAGGTGAATGACGTTCCTCGGCTCCTGCAGCGGGCGCGCACGGATCCGAGATACAAGTTCAAGAGCCGAGAGGACAAGATCGCGTACTCTCAAACCGCGCTGGCCCGCGCGAAGGCGGCGGTTCCGGCCTGGTTCGGTCTTCTCCCGAAGGCCGACGTCGTGATCCGGCCCTACCCCGGATTCCGCGAGAAAAACGCCCCGAACGAATACAACCCGCCGGCCGAGGACGGCAGCCGTCCTGCGGTGTTTTTCATCAGCGCGTACCAAGCCGAGAAGCAGAGCCGCGTCGAGGACGAATCGACGGCCTTTCACGAGACCATTCCGGGTCACCACCTCCAGGGCGCCATTGCGCTGGAGCGCAAGGAAATTCACCCGATTGGGCGCTATTTGTTCAACAGCGGCTACGCGGAAGGGTGGGCGCTCTACGCGGAGCGATTGGCCGACGAGATGAAGCTCTACTCGTCTGACCTCGATCGCCTCGGGATGCTGTCTTCCCAGGCGCTTCGCGCGTCGCGTCTCGTCGTGGACTCGGGGATCCACACACTCGGGTGGAGCCGCGAGCAGGCCATCGAGTACATGCTGGCGCACACCGCCGAGGGGCGACACGACGTCGAGTCCGAAGTGGATCGCTACATCATCTACCCCGGACAGGCGACGGCGTACATGATCGGCCGGCTCGAGATCGACGAGGCGCGCGAGGAGGCGCAGAAAGCCATGGGCTCCAGGTTCGACATCAAAGCGTTCCACGATCACGTCCTCGAGGACGGCGGCGTGCCGATCACCTACCTTCGCGAGAAGGTCAGGGCGTGGGCGGGGTCGGCGAAGTGAGGGCGCGCATGGGATCCCGGATGGAGTTACACACGCTCCTGGCGCTGGTCCTCGCGGCCGGCCTTACCGCGACGTCTTCAGGCCAGGCACCGACGGCTCGCCTACGGCAGGCCGCGGTCCCGACGCTCGGCGTTCACGAGCTGGCCCTGGCGCCGGCGAGCGTCCACTGGGGGTACTACGATGCCAGGCTCGCGCCGGCCGTCCGCGTCGCGTCCGGTGATCGTGTCCGCGTTGAAACGATGGTCGCCGGGGGACTGCAACGGCTCCGCCTCGCGGGCGTGCCGGAGAGCGACATTCCCGAGTCCCTCAAAGTCGTTGAACGCTCCGTCACCGAGCGGGGCCCCGGCGCGCATCCGCTGAGCGGACCGATCTTCGTCGAGGGCGCGGAGCCGGGCGACACGCTGGAAATCCGTATTCTCGCGATCGATTTTCTCCATCCGTTTGGCGTGAATGCATTCAGCCCCGGCGGTGGCGTCCTGCCGGATGATTTCCCGTACGCCCAGCTGAAGGTCCTGCGCTGGGCGCCGGGCGCCGCTCGCGTTGAATTCACGCCAGGACTGACGCTGCCGCTCGCGCCGTTTTTCGGGTCGATCGGCGTCGCGCCGCCACCGTTGGTCGGCCGCATCTCCAGCCGGCCCCCGGGTTGGCACGGCGGGAACCTGGACAACAAGGATCTGGTCGCCGGATCGATCTTGTACCTGCCGGTTCACGTTCCCGGGGCGCTCTTGTCAATCGGCGACGGCCACGCGCTCCAAGGCGACGGGGAAGTGACGGGCACGGCGCTCGAAACATCGCTCCGCGGCACCTTCGAGCTTCGCGTCCGCAAAGGCGCCCGTCTCCGCTGGCCACGTGCGGAGACGCCGACGCATTACATCGCCATGGGCCTGCACGAAGACCTGAACGAGGCCGCGCGACTTGCGACACGGGAAATGGTCGACTTCCTGGTCGCCGAGAAGAAGCTCTCCCGAGACGATGCGTACATGCTCTGCTCGCTCGCAGCCGATTTGCATGTCACGCAGGCGGTCGACGCCACCAAAGGCGTGCACGCAATGCTTCCCAAGGCAGTCTTCTCCACGCCAGCGGGCGCCAGGCGAGATCCATGAACCTCGCGGGGGGCTTCAGCCCCTCCGCTTTCGCTTGATCTCGGCCCACGCATCGAGCCGACGCTTGATCTCCCGCTCGAACCCCCGATCTCTCGGGTCATAGTACTTGCGTCCCTCGAGCGCGGTCGGGAGACAGGACATATCGGCGATCGCATCTTCCTCGTCGTGGGCGTACTTGTAGCCCTTGCCGTACGCGAGGTCCTTCATCAGTCTGGTCGGCGCGTTGCGCAGATGCAGCGGCACGGGCTGCGCGACGTCGTGCTCCGCGTCGGCTGCCGCGCGCGTGTAAGCCTCGTACACTGCATTGCTCTTGGGCGCCGTGGCCAGATAGATCGCCGCCTGCGCCAGCGCGGTGTTGCCCTCCGGCATGCCGATGAAGTGCAGCGCGTCCTTCGCCGCGACGGCCACGGCCAGCGCCTGCGGGTCCGCGTTCCCGATGTCTTCGGAGGCGAAGCGCACGAGACGGCGCGCGATGTACAGGGGATCCTCGCCTGCTTCGACCATTCGCGCCAACCAGTACACCGCGGCGTCGGGGTCGCTGTTTCGCATCGATTTGTGCAGCGCCGAGATGATGTTGTAGTGCTCCTCCCCTGACTTGTCGTAGAGGAGAGCTCGTCTCTGTGCCGCCTCCTCCACGCGCGCGACATCGACGCGCCGGCTGCCGTCGACCGTTGGGGCCGACGCCACGCTGAGCTCGAGCAGGTTGAGCGCCGCCCGTGCGTCCCCGTTCGCGTACAACGCGATCGCCTCGAGCGCCTCGTCATCGACGCGGGTGTGGGTCGTTCCTAGCCCGCGCTCGGTATCGCCGAGCGCCCGGCTGAGAATCAACCGAACCTCTTCCGCCGTCAACGCGCGCAACACAAAGACCTTCGAGCGCGACAGCAGGGCGGCGTTGACCTCGAACGACGGGTTTTCCGTGGTCGCACCGATGAGCACGATGTCGCCGGCCTCCACACGCGGGAGGAACGCGTCCTGTTGCGCCTTGTTGAAGCGATGGATCTCGTCGATGAAGACGATCGTGCGCCGGCCGGTCGCCGCGCGAAGCCGCTCGGCGCCGCTCATCACCTCGCGGATTTCCTTGATACCCGAGAGCACCGCGCTGAACGACACGAAGCGCGCCTTCGTCGTGTCGGCGATGATGCGCGCAAGCGTGGTCTTGCCCGTGCCGGGCGGGCCCCAGAGGATGATCGACTGCAGCAGGTCGCGCTCGATCGCCTCGCGAAGCGGCTTGCCCGGCGCCAGGAGCTCCTCCTGGCCGACGAGTTCGTCGAACGTTCGCGGGCGGATGCGGTCGGCCAGCGGCGCGCCTGCGCGTGTCAGCGCGGGTTCGTCCGGGAATAGCGATCCATCAGCCATCAGCCATCAGCCTTCCGTGAGACTCAGATATGAGCCGTCAGCCGGTCATACCAGAGCGCTGTCGGCGTGCTTCGTACACTATGACCGCAGCAGTCGCCGCGGCGTTCAACGATTCCACCGGCGGCTCCATCGGGATACTGACGCGCTCATCGGCGGCGGCCAAGATCTCCGGCGGCAACCCCGGCCCTTCACCACCGATCAGGATGGCGGTAGGCCCCCGCAGATCCGCGTCGAATAAGAGGCGCCCGCCGCGCGGCGCTGTGGCCACGATGCGAAACCCCAGCCGTCGCAACTCGTCGACGTCGGCTCCGGGAGCGGCACCTGTCCTTCTTCTTATCACGGGAATCCGTAAGGCGCTGCCCATGGAGCCTCGCAGAGCTTTCCACCCGAACGGGTCCGCTGAGGCGCCCGAGATCATCACGCCGGCGGCGCCGCCCGCCTCCGCGACGCGAATGATCGCGCCGACGTTCCCCGGATCCTGCACGTTCACGGCGACGATGATGAGGGGCGCACGGGCTGTCGCCGCGGGGTTTCCGTGTGTGGCGGCGGCTCCAACCCTGGCGGGGCCACCGACGCGCAGTGGGAGCTGCGGCACGACTCGCCTGAAGACGCCGCTGTCGTCGAGGCGCGGGCGGTCGGCCAGCGCGACCATCGCGCTCGATGAGCGAACGCCGCTGAGCGCGGCCATAACGGGCGCCGCTACAGAAACGACGTCGACGCCTCCGCTGATGAGGCGATTCACGAGCCCGCGGACGACCGGATCGTCGATCGACGCGGCAGCGACCGCGGCTTCCCGCACGTGAGCGCCTGCGGCAATGGCGTCGGCGACGAGGTGAACGCCATCGAGCAGCATGACGTCCCGATCGTCACCTCGCGCAGCCAGACGATACCGCGAAACAATCGGGTTCTGCCGGCTTGCGACTCGACGCATGCACTATGGTACTATGCGGTTTTTGCCATGAAGGATCGCCTGCTCAGAAAGTTCGAGGAAGAGATCGCCACTCTCACTCACGAGCTGAAGCTCGAGTTGCCGAAGGAAATCAAGCGCGCCCGCGAGCTCGGCGACCTGCGCGAGAACGCCGAATACCACGCCGCGAAAGAGCGTCAGCGTCTCATCGAGGCGAGGATCAGCATGTTGCAGAAGCGCGTCTCGGAGATCGCGTTGATGAACGTCGACCGGATCCCGAGGGACCGCGCGGGTTTTGGATCCACCGTGCATGTGGTCGAGGGCAACGGAGAAAAACTCGTGTTTCAGCTCGTCATGCCGGAGGACGCCAACGCCGAGCAAGGGATGATCTCGACCACGTCGCCGATCGGCCGCGCCTTCTTGAACAAGGAGGCCGGCGACGCCGTCAAGGTCGCGACGCCCGGCGGAGTTCGGGAGTTCGAGATCGTCAAGCTCATTACCATCCACGACGAAGGCGCTGGATGACGCACGGCGCCAGCAGCGCACCGTCTCTCACGCCCGAATCCTACTCACCACGACATCGCACCGCGCTCGTCCTTGCCGGAACCGGCACGGCGGGCGCGTATCACGCAGGGGCGTTGCGCGCGCTGCACGAGGCAGGCGTGAAGATCGACCTGGTCGCCGGGCGCGGTGTCGGCGCGGTCGGCGCGCTGTTTGTGGCCGTGGACGGGGCCGAGCGCCTTTGGGACGAGAAGGGGTTCTGGCGGCTGCCGGCGGTCCGCTCCCTGTACGCGTGGCGCTTGCCGGTGCGTGGCGTCGCGGCTGCTCTGGGAGTCGCGATTGCGTTGGTCGCGGTGCCAATCGCTCTGGTCGCGCTGGGGTTGGTGGTTTTTCCGATCGACTTCGTGGCGAAGATGGTCGGCCTGGGCGGCGCGGGGGGGAGCATCGACGCCTACCTCCGACTCGCGCACCGAGGGTTTGCGCCGGAGGGGCTGCCGACGTGGTTGCCGCGCCTGGTTCTTCTCGCGCTTGCGTTGGCCGCGGGCCTTGCGCTCGCCGATGGATGGAAGAGCGATCCGCGGCGGCCTCGAGGGGCGCTCTGGTGGCGCGCGCTGCGCGCGCCGTTGTCCTCGACCGGGGCGGTTGGCCACACGTGGCGCGTCATGTGGGATCTCGTGCGCGGTGCCGCGCAATTGAAGCAGCCCCCGCGGGCCGAGCTGGCGCGCCGCTACGTCGACCTCCTCGCCGAGAATATCGGCCAGCCCGGATTTTGTGAGCTGCTCTTGACGGTTCACGACATCGACGCCCACCGCGATCTGGTCTTCGCGCTCGTCGGCGATGCCCGGCGCCGCGATCTGGTCCGGCGCCCGACGGCCGCGGCGGGAGAGGCGCGCCGCGCGGAGGTCGTGGACCTTGCCGGCACGGGGAGGGACCACCTCGTCGACGCGGTTGCGGGATCGCTCGCGATTCCCCTCATGACGGAACCGCACAAGATGACCTTCGCGGCTGACACCTACTGGCGCGGCGAGACGCACCGCGTCTGCGATCGCCCGGCCGGTTTGATTCGCTTGATCGATGAGCTCATCGATCTCGGCGTGCAACAGATCCTGCTGGTCGCGGCGACGCCGGAACCGGCCGGGCCTCACGCGCTTGCCGCGCCGCGCATCGATGGCCGCGGGCGGCTGGGCGAGTACATTCTGTCCTCAGAGGCGGCCATCTTTCGCGACGCGACGACGACAACGGGCGGCGTGCGCATCTACACGATTCGACCAGTCCATAACCCGATTGGACCGTTCGATTTCGCCGGCGGGTTCGATGATCGATCCCACCGGGCGCAACCTCTCGCTGAGCTGATGGCGAGGGGCTACGAGGACGCCTACCATCAATTCGTCGAGCCGGTCGTCGGCGCCAGCGGCGAGCGGGTGGGAGCCGTCAAATCCGGAATCTGAAGCCCGGCTTCTCGAACTTCGAGGTAGTCATGAAGGGACCGGCGACCGAACTGATTCATGCAGGCGAAACCGAACGCGGGGTGGCGGCGCCGTTGACGACCCCGATCTACGAAACCACTACGTTCGTGTTCGAGAGCGCGGACGAGGTCCTCGCGTACAACGAGGGGCGCTCTCGGAAGTATCTGTACTCGCGGTACGCGAACCCGACCGTCGCGAGCACCGAGCAGAAGGTGGCCGCTCTCGACCGCGCCGAGGCTGCCCTCCTGTTTGCGTCGGGGCAGGGCGCAACGACCACGATCCTGATGGCGCACGCCAAGGCGGGCGACGAAGTCGTGTGCAGTGCCGCCATCTACGGCGGGACGCTGCATCTGCTCGAGGACGTGCTGACCAAGTTCGGCGTGACCGTGCGGTTCGTCTCGCTCGACGAGCTCGCTAATCCCGCGCAGCTCTTCACTGAACGAACGCGCATCGTCTGGTTCGAGTCGCCGATCAATCCGACGCTCCGGTGCGTCGACATCGCGCGGATTGCTGCTGCCTGTCGGGCGAGGGGCGTCTTGTCGGTTATCGACAACACGTTCGCGAGCCCCGTCAATCAGCAACCGCTGGGGCTCGGCGTCGATCTCGCCATGCAGAGCGTGACGAAGTACCTGAACGGTCACAGCGACGTGACCGGCGGATGCGTGAGCGGTCCGAGCGCGCTCGTCACGCCTATTGAGAGAATGCGCCGGCTGATCGGCACGGTCATGGATCCGCATTCCGCGTACGCGCTGGGGCGCGGGCTGAAGACCCTTCCGCTTCGCATCAGGCAGCACAACGCGAATGCGCTCGCCGTCGCGGAGTTCCTGGCGGGCGATCGGCGGGTGACCCAGGTGTACTATCCCGGGCTCGCCTCGCACCCGGACCATGAGATCGCGCGACGCCAGATGCACGGCTACGGCGGGATGGTCTGCTTCGACCTCGGCGGCAGTTACGAACGGGCGGCCCGCGCGTACGATCGGCTGCAGGTGATCAAGCGCGCCGCCAGCCTCGGGGGGGTCGAAAGCCTCATCAGCATGCCGGTCCTCACGTCACAGTGGGGCCACACCGACGCGCAGCTCCGCGATGCCGGGGTGACCCGCGGGATGTTGCGCTTGTCGGTGGGGCTCGAAGACGCGGCGGATCTCATCGCCGACCTGGATCAGGCGCTGGGGTAGCGGGGCGACCGACGCTTATTGGGCCTTGACGGGTTCGCGCGCATCTGGCGCGCCGAGGGGCTGCGGCTCGTGGCGGCGCTCGGGCTTGGCTTCGGCCTTGGGCTCGTGGGTCAGGAAGTCCTGCACGAGGTCGACCAGACGGGCGCCGATCTGGTCACCGCCCAGGTCACCGAACTTCTCGCGGAACGCCCGCATCGGGATGACCGCCTTGGCCATCGCCCGGTGCCCACCGGCGCTGCCGATGTCCGAAAAGAAGCGGCGGACGAACTCCCCGGCGTTCTTTGTGTATCCGAGATTCCTGACCGAGACGACCAGTGCGTCATTGACGATCCCGGCCACAATCGTCCACTTGACGTCCTCGAGCTGCAGGAAGAAATCAGCGACGTAAGGAATGAAATCCTCGCGTGGGGACGGCCCGACGAACGCGCAGAAAACCTGGTCGGCGAGCCGGCCGCTTCGATAGGCTTTCATCACGTAGTCGAGGCGCTCGAGCGTGATCTCGGCTCCCTCCATCTTCCGGATGAGCGCAGCGTCAGCGAGCGGGTAGAGGTACGAGAACGCCTCGAGGTCCACGCGATTCGTGGATCGATTGAAGAAGAGCGTGTCGGATTTGATCGCGTAGAGCAGGGCGGTCGCCGTGCGCTCGGAGATGTTCACGTCGACCGCGCGCAGGTGCTCCGTGAGGATGGTCGAGGTGGAGCCGTAGTCGGGACGGATGTCCTTGAAGACCGCGGTGTACCCAGGCTGCTCGGGATGATGATCAATCACGAGATCCACGCGGTCGATCATCTCGCCGAAGTAATGCGGCTGCACGTCGACCATGGCGATGCGATCGTATTCCCGCAGGAGGTCGGGCGTGATGGTCTCGACATGGATGTCGAGCAGGTTGATCATCCGCTGATTCTCGGGCCGCGTGACGCCCTGGGCCGCCCCGATGATGGCCGTGGTCTTGGTCCGGCGCAGGACATTTCGCAGGGCGAGGCCGCTGGCCATCGCATCCGGATCGGGATCGTTGTGGAGCATGATGAGCACGCGATCGGCGTCGCTGAAATACCGCTGGTACTGCTGCACGCGCGCGCGGGTCAGCGACCGGCTGAACTCGGTCAGAAGCGGTCCGCCAAAAAGCTCCGACATCGACAAGTACGAGACGTCTGGAAACGCTTCGCGGTAGTCCTCCGGGTGGTCTTGACCGGATCCGGCGCCGATGCCCAGGACGTAGATGAGCGTCCCCCCCGCGTCGCGCACGGCCTCCAGAATCTTGCTCAGGCTTCGGCGGCCGTTGTCTTCGATGATGACGCAGGTGCTGGGCCCGAGATCGGCTTTCACCCAGGTTTCGGTCCGACGGGGGTCCCCGACGGCGACCGTGACGCCCGATTCGTGCAGGCGCCGCGCGAGCGGCCGGGTCTCGACGATGAATTCCACCTCGAAGCCGGGCAACAGGATCTCGTCGAGCATCCTGATGACCAGCTCGTCCTGGCAGACGGCTAGGCACCGCATCGTAGCGACAAACCCTAATTATACGCTCCTGCTGGCGGGACTGTGGCGATCGGCCACGAAAGGGTGACCCGGTGTAGAGTGCCAACCTGTGTCGCCGCATGGCACGTATCGATCGCTCTTCGAGCCGTTCCAGGGCGTGGTCTCGGCTTTGGCAACGTTCTGTTGGGTGGCAACGGCGGTCATCGCCGCCAGGCAGGCGCCGTTGTTCAAGGCTGGTGTCGATCTCGTCGACTTCGGCGTGACGGTCACGGACAAGAGAGGCGCGCTCGTTACCGGCCTTACGGCAGACGATTTCGAGATCTACGAGGATGGCAAGAAGCAGGTCGTCACGCACTTTGCGGTCGGCGACAGCGACGCCGCTCCGGAGATGCACCTCGGGCTGATGCTCGATGTCAGCGGCAGCATGGAGGAGGATCTGCCCTTCACCAAGACGGCCGCGGTCAAGTTCCTCAATACGCTGAGGGACGCCCTGGACATCACGGTCGTCGATTTCGACAGCGAGGTCCGGATCGCCCGCTACAGCCAGGCGGAGTTCGTCCGCCTCATCGAACGGATCAGACAGAAGAAAGTAGGCGGTGACACGGCCATTTACGACGCGGTCGGCGTCTACCTCGACGGCGCGAGCGGACAGAGGGGCCGGAAAATCATGCTCCTCTACACCGATGGCGGCGACAACCGCAGCTCCATGACGCTCCACGAGCTGATCGACCTGCTCAAAGCATCGGACGTGACCGTTTACGTGATTGGCGAGCTCGAGCACCAGCCGTCGTCGGTGAAAAGCCTGCAGCGAATGGTCATCTTGCAGATCGCGGAGGTCACCGGCGGCCAGGCGTTCTTTCCAACGTCGGGCAAGCAGCTCGACGAAGTCTATGGAAAGGTGCTCGCCGAGATCCGAGCGCAGTACACGCTGGGCTACGTTTCCACCAACACGAGGACCGACGGCGGCTGGCGGAAGGTCGAAGTCCGTCTGACGCACAGGGACGATCGAGGCCTGCGCGCGCGCGCGCGGAAGGGATATTTTGCGCCATACAGACCGTGATTCGTGATTCGGGATTCGCTGGGTCAGCGGGTCCGCTCCCGAACCCGAAGCACGAGTCCCCAATAGCCTAGTCCCCAATCCCTAGTCACCTCCCCGAATTCCGGGTCCCGAATCCCGAATCACGTGTAGTACGATTGAAGGTTGGTATGGCTTCCCTCTACGACCGCTTCACGCTGGTCTCCGATTTCGCACTGGCCGGCGATCAGGAGCGGGCGATTGACGAGCTGACCGAAGGGCTGGAGCGCGGCGATCCCCACCAGGTGCTCCTCGGCGTCACTGGTTCAGGCAAAACCTTTACCATGGCGCAGACGATCGCGCGGGTGAACCGCCCGGCGCTCGTAATGGTCCACAACAAGACCCTCGCCGCGCAGCTCTATCAGGAGTTCCGCCGGTTCTTTCCGGACAACGCCGTCGAGTACTTCGTCAGCTACTACGACTACTATCAGCCTGAAGCCTACGTACCGGCAACAGACTCGTACATCGAGAAGGAGGCGACGATCAACGACGAAATCGATCGCATGCGCCTGTCGGCGACCCGGTCGCTCTTCGAGCGCCGGGACGTCATCATCGTCGCCAGCGTCTCGTGCATTTACGGACTGGGATCGCCCGAGGCCTACTACGGCATGCTGCTGCCGCTCGAGCGCGGCCAGCGCATCAAGCGTGAGGAGATCCTCCGCAAGCTTGTCGAGATCCAGTACGAGCGCAACGACCACGACTTCGGGCGCGGAACATTCCGGGTTCGAGGGGACATCGTCGAAGTGTTCCCCTCGTACGAGGAGCAGGGGCTGCGCATCGAGCTCTTCGGCGACGAGATCGACCAGCTGACGTCGTTCGACGCGCTCACCGGAAAAACGATCCGCCGTCACGACAAGACCGCGGTCTACCCGAAGTCGCACTTCGTCGCGCCGCGCGAGCGCACTCGCCGGGCGGTGGAGACAATCAAGGAGGAGCTGGCCGAACGCCGATCGCAGCTCGAATCGGAGGGTCGCCTCCTCGAGGCGCAGCGCCTGCACCAGCGGACCATGTTCGATCTCGAGATGATCCGGGAGATCGGCTACTGCCACGGCATCGAGAACTACGCCCGCCACCTGACCGGACGGCAGGCAGGCGAGCCGCCGCCAACGCTCCTCGACTATCTTCCGCAGGATGCCGTCGTGATCGTCGACGAGAGCCATCAGACGGTGCCGCAGGTTCGCGGGATGTATCACGGCGACCGGTCGCGCAAAGAGGTCCTCGTCGCCTACGGGTTCCGGCTGCCGTCCGCTCTGGACAACCGGCCGTTGAGCTTCGAAGAATGGGAAGCCCGGGTCCGTCAGACCATTTTTGTGTCCGCCACACCAGGGCCGTACGAGCTCGCCAAGGCGCAGGGCGTCGTGGTCGAGCAGATCATCCGGCCGACCGGGTTGACGGATCCGCCGATCGACGTCCGTCCCGTCAAGGGCCAGGTGGACGACCTGCTTCAAGAGATTCGCGCGCGGGTGGAGCAGCGGGAGCGCGTGCTGGTGACGACGCTCACGAAGCGGATGGCTGAGGATTTGACGCAGTACTATCAGGAGCTCGGCGTCAAAGTGCGTTATCTCCACTCCGACATCGAGACGCTCGAGCGCGTTCAAATCCTGAGGGGCTTGAGACGCGGCGAATTCGACGTGCTCGTCGGCATCAACCTGCTGCGTGAAGGGCTGGATCTGCCCGAGGTCTCGCTGGTCGCCGTCCTCGACGCCGACAAGGAAGGCTTCCTCCGGTCGTCCCAGTCCCTGATCCAGACGTCCGGCCGCGCCGCACGCAACGTCAACGGGCGCGTGGTGATGTACGCGGACGCCATGACCGAGTCGATGCGAACCGCGATCAGGGAGACCGATAGGCGCCGCGCCCTCCAGGAACGATACAACGAGGCGCACGGGATCACGCCGCAGTCGATCGTGAAGCAGATCGACGATGTGATGTCGAGCGTGTACGAGCGGGACTATATGACGCCAGCCGCCACGCTCGACGGCACCGAGCGGTTCCACAACCAGCAGCAGCTCGACGCCTACATCGCGTCGCGCCAGGAGGAGATGCGGGCAGCCGCGGCGAACCTTGATTTCGAGAAGGCCGCCGCCCTTCGCGACGACATCAAGCGCCTGCGCAATCCCGAGCTCGGGCTGCCGTCGCCGGCGCGGAGGGCCTGACCCCCGCGTGCTGTCGTTCGTCGAACGCTGGCTGAAGAGCGCGGCCCTCGACGTGCAGGAGTACGTCCGCTTGACGGCCTGGACGCTGCGAGATGTCGTGACGCGGCCGATCTATTTCCACGATATCGTGGAGCAGTTTGACGCGATAGGCGTCGAGTCCCTCACCGTCGTGCTGCTGTCCGGTCTGTTCACGGGCGCCGCTCTCGCGTTGCAGAGCGGCCAGACGCTGGACCAGTTCGGCGCGCGGCCGGTCGTTGGCCGGCTCGTCAGCGCGTCGATGATCAAAGAGCTCGGTCCGGTGTTGACCGCGCTCATGCTGTCCGGCCGGATTGGATCGGGCATCGCGGCAGAGCTTGGCTCGATGGCGGTCACCGACCAGATCAACGCGCTGCGGGCGCTCGGCACCGACCCGGTGCGCAAGCTGGTCGTCCCGCGCGTGCTCGCGGGCTTCTTCATGGCGCCGGTGCTGACGGTCGTGTCGGACTTCGTGGGCATCTTCGGCGGGTGGGTGGTGGCTCGATTCACCCTGCAGGTGAACAGCGGACTCTACTGGTCGTCAGTGACCAAAGCCCTTTACTTGAATGACGTCTGGATGGGGCTCATCAAACCGTTTGTCTTCGGCTTCATCATCGTGACCATTGCGTGCCACGTGGGGCTCCGTACGACGGGCGGAACGGCGGGCGTGGGAAAGTCGACGACCCTCTCTGTGGTTGCGGGATCAGTCGCCGTGATAGCCGCCGACTTCTTCGTCACGCAGATCCTCTTTGCTGTCCTGTGATGGTGGACGCCAGGCAGATTCTCTCCGAGCCCGGCGCGCCGGTCGTGGTTTTCGATCGCGTGCAGCTCGCGTTTGACGACAAGGTGGTGTTGAGAGACCTGAGCTTCACGCTGATCAAGGGGCACACGAAAATCATCCTGGGCGCCAGCGGCTCGGGCAAGTCGACGACCTTGAAGATCATCGTCGGCCTGCTGAAGGCTGACGCCGGCGTCGTCTGGGTCAACGGCGCGCGCGTCGATCAGCTGAGCGAGCTGCAATTGATGGCTGTTCGCGCCGACCTCGGCATGATCTTCCAGGAAGGCGCGCTCTTCGATTCGCTCACCGTGCGGGAGAACGTTGGGTACAAGCTTTACGAGGAGACCGACATGCCGCTCGAAGCGGTCGACCGACGCGTCGAGGAAGTGCTGGGCTTCATCGGGCTCACCGAGCACATCGACAAGATGCCGTCGGAGTTGTCCGGGGGGCAGCGGCGGCGCGTCGCCATTGCGCGCGCGATGGCGTTCAAGCCAAGCATCCTCCTCTACGACGAAGCGACCACCGGCCTCGATCCGATCACAGCGACGACGGTTGACGATGAGATCATCAAGCTTCGGGATCTGGAGGGGGTGAGCTCGATTGTCGTGACGCATCAGTTGCGCGATGCGTTCTACATCGCACAGCACATGGCCGTCCGGGACGGAAACGGCGTCCGAGTCGTGGCGGCGTCCGACGGCAAAGAGCGCGAAGCTGAATTCATCATGCTCCGCGATGGGCTCATCGTGTTCGAAGGGGACGCGGACGCGCTGCGCGCGTCGAAAGATCCATATATACGGACGTTTCTTTCATAACTCGGTACTCGTTACTCGTCGCTTGGTACTCGTAGCTCGGTACTCGTGGCTCGTAGGAAATCTATATGCCTAGAACGCGCTCGTTGGCGTGGTCGGAGCTCAAAATCGGCGTCCTGGTGATTGTCGCGGTGGTCGTCGCCGCGGTGATGATCTTCAGCCTGACGGGGTCGAAGGGCTTTTCCTGGCAGCGCTACACGTTGAAGGCGCGATTCCCGAGCGTGGCCGGGCTGGCGGCCGGATCGCCGGTGCGCGTGGCGGGCGTGGAGGTCGGGACCGTGACCGGGGTCGAGTTTGCCGGGGCGCAAGTGGACGCGGTGTTCGAGGTGAAGACGACCATGCGCGAGCGCATCACCGACCAATCGCTGGCCACGCTCGGGTCGGTGTCGCTGCTCGGCGAGAGCTCCGTCGACATCAATCCGGCAGTATCCGGCACGCCGATTCCCGACTACGGGTATGTGCCGACGGGGCGATCGAAGGGGTCGATCGTCGACGTCTCCGAGCAGGCCTCGGCGGGGATCGAACAGATCACCGGCCTCGTGAAAGACGTCAGGGAGGGGAAGGGCACCATCGGCAAGCTCATGACCGACGAACAGTTGTACGTCGAGCTTCGTCAATTTGTCTCGAGCGCGAACGGCGTCACGGAAACGATTCGGAGCGGCCGCGGGACCATCGGCAAACTCGTCAACGACCCCCAGACAGCCAACGCCCTCGAGGCGTCGCTCAAGAACCTCGAGACCATGACGCATCGCATCAACGCCGGCGAAGGCAGTCTTGGCAAGCTGCTGAACGACGATGCGTTTGCGCAGTCGCTGACGGGGACGACAGTGAATCTGCGAACGCTCACCGATCGTTTGAACCGGGGGGATGGAACGATCGGAAAGCTGGTGACCGACGCCGCGCTCTACAACAAGATGGACGACCTGGCGGCCCGGCTGAACGACCTTGTGACAAAATTGAACGCCGGCGAGGGCACGGCCGGGCAGTTGCTGAAAGACAAGCAGTTATATGAGAACATGAACGGTGCCATCAACGATTTCCGATCGCTGCTGGCCGCGATTCAGAACGATCCCAGGAAGTATCTCAACATCAGGGTGAGCATTTTCTAAGGCTCGCGGTTGGGCAGGAGGAAGGCGATGTCACGAGACGAAGGCGCGGGGGCGGGGAGCATTCTGCTGGCATTCATTCTCGGCGCCGTCAGCGGGGCGGCCGTGGCGCTGCTGTACGCGCCCCAATCCGGGCGCGAGACGCGCGACTACCTGGGCGACCGGGCCACCGAGGCGCGAGCCCGCGCGGCCGAGGCGGCGGCCAAGGGGCGCGACGTGCTCAATCAAGGGCGTGAGACCATCACGACGGCGATCGAGCGCGGACGCGAAGCGTATCAGCAGGCGCGGGTGCGGGAGAACGCGTGAGCGCGCGCGCGGACGTCTTTCTCGGCGTCATCGCGTTTGCCGTACTGGCCATTGCGATCGCGCAGGTCGGCGTGGTTGTCGCCGCCGGCTTGACGGCTCGACGTGTCTCCCGGCTCGCCCAGACCGTCGAAACCGAGCTCAAGCCGTTCTTCGGCCATTTGAACGCGATTGGCCGGGACGCATCGCGCGCGACCAGCCTGGCGACCGCACAGGTCGAGCGTGCCGACACGCTGTTTGCCGACGTGGTCGTTCGCGTCGATCGTGCCCTGAACGGCCTTCAGTCCTCTATCGAGACTCCGGCCCGAGAGGGGCGAGCGATCATGAGCGGATTCCGGGCTGCGTTCCAGGCCATCCGCGACATCCGCCACAACGGCCGCGGCCGCCAGCGGAGGGGCGACGACGAAGACGCGCTCTTCATTTGAATCCTTGCGCTTGGGCTGGTCCGGGTGTAAAACAGGGCCGGATCATTCATCCCTGGAGGCGCCTGACATTCATGTTGACGCGAGTCGCCCTTTGCTGCTCGTTGGTAGCCGCCGTGTCTCTGGCCGCCGCCTCGGCGGCGTCCGCCCAGGAAGGAAAGTCTGCGGCGCTGGCCAAGGAGCTTTCGGCGGCGCTCGACGCCGCCAAGCTCGATAGCGTCGCGGCAAAGGACCCGACTACCCCGGATACATACGTTGCCGCGCTGTATTTTCCCGGCGCTCAGCTCCTGGTCGTGTCCGCGAAATACACAGCGCCGCAGCTTCTCGACGAGCGGCTGGTCAAAAAAGAATACCGAGACACCTATATCGATTTGAGCAGTGCGTCAGTGCCTGAGACGAAGGTCTTCATCCAAGACGCCGGAGCGGACGGTCTCAAGGCCAAACGCGAAGAGAACCAGGCTTTCGATATCTACGAGGCCGCCGGGAAGTCGACCATCTTCGACGGCGACTGGAAGAAGCAGAAGATGTCGGAGCAGGAGTACCTCAAAGCGTTCGCGTCAGCCGACGAACGCTATGCCGCCATGCTGGCTGCGCTCATCGCGCAGATGAAGAAAACATCGTAGTCAGCTCGTCGCGTTGACCGTCCGCTCGAGCTCGCCGCGGTTCCAGTGCGCGAGATCGGCCGCAGCGTCGTACGTACTTTCGAGAAACGCCGTCAGCTCGCCCGTCGGCGACGTCGCTCGGCGCACGGCCTCGTACGGCAGCAGGAATTCCGAGAGCCCCGGATGATACGCGGCCGCCGCCGGCTGGATCGTGGCGGCACGGAAGCCCGTTGGTTCCGGGACCGCATATCCGTAGAAGGCCGCTTCGTTCATCGCCCTACCGCCTGGCCAGAATCCATGACTGATGACTTCGTGAGAGTATGACTCGCGCATGATCGCGTCGGCGCCCGGGCGCTCGGGCGCGCGACGACCGGAGAACCGCGTGGTGGCGAGATCGAAGCTGCCCCAGAAGAAATGAACCGGGCTCGCTTTGCCGATGAAGCGCCCTCTGAACGCCTCGAACACCGGCGCCATGACGACCAACGCCCGGTGAAATGCTTCCACAGCCCGTCGATCGTAGGAGCGATGAACGACGTCCTCTTCGAACCGAATCGGATTCTCTACTTCAACGGGCATCGTCCAGATGTGAACGTTCAGGCCGAGTGCCTGAAGCTTGGACATCAGCTCTCGATAAAAGTCGGCGACCGTCTGCGGTCGCAGCGGCACGGCATCGCCGCCGCCGTCCGAGCAGTCGATGACGAGCTGGTGATCGACGAAGTCGAACGTGAGCGTGAAGATGCGTTGGTCTGCGACCAGCGGGTGCGTCGCCAGGCCGTGCGATGTCACGTGAAACGCCACGTTCCAGAAGTGGTTGAGCGGGTGCGTGAGCGCGAGCGCGATCTTGCCGACGACCTGGGACCACATATGCAGGGTTTCGTAGGTGTCGCGCCATCCTTCGAGCAGGAGAGGCGGCCACTCGTCGGGAAGGGGGCGGCTGAGTGATGTCTCGGGCATCGGACGACTATAGCTCGTTGCTGGAGCTATGAGGACCGCACGCCCGTTGGAAACGAGTCCTCGGACGCCTCATCGACGACGTCAGTGAATTTCCGGCGCGCTCCGACGGAGCTCGTCGGCAAGTGGGGAGCGTTCGAGGACTTCGTCGTTGCGCTCATCGCGCCGGATGTCCATGGTCCAAGCTCAGCCTTACGCCTGGCATCGAGGTTGCGTTCCGTCTTGGTGCCCTCGCCTGGCAGCCACCCTGGCAAGCCGGCGCCATCCTCGTAGTCACTCCAGCCCTACGGACGGGAGGTTGCGGGCCTCCCGCTCGCCACTCCGCTGCCAGCGAACGTTCCGGCACGGTGTGGAGCCGGCTTCCTATTGATGGATGCCAGCATACCGATTCCCTCCGGAATCGCATACGATGGCCGGCGCGGAACTGTTACTTCATCCGCAGAAGAAGGTGCGATGTGAGGAACCCCAGCCTTCACGTGCGTGCCGCCCGTCGTGGTGTGTGGTTGGCCATCGCGGCGCTCGGCGTTGCCGGCTCGGCGTGCAACGACAACAATCGCGTCGGCCTCGTCTCGTCAGTGCTGCCGGTTGCCGCCGTCGTCGCGATTTCGCCCAGCCTCATCGGACTGACATCCGTCAGCGGCTTCAACGGCGATGCCTGCCCGGGATTCGCGTTCAGTTCGTCGTTCAATCTGGTCGTCGTGTCGAGTGGCGTGAACCTCACGATGAACAAGGTGACGCTGACCCTGCTCGACGGCACCACGATCGGTGGGCCGACGGTGACGATCCCCAGCGGGCAGCTGAATGCGATGTTCGGTACGACGCTCGTGCTCGCCGGGACGAGTCAAACGTTCCCGTTGAAGCCGGTGTTCAGCTGCAGCGTCGGCAAGCCGCAGACCATGTCGGCCACGGTCTTACTCACCGACGCGCGAGGCGGGCAGCAGACCGAGCGAGCCACGGCAGCAATTCGGTAGTTCCGGGTGAGCGCCGGGCTCTGACGCGGCCGCGAGGGGATTGTGGCGGCGCGGTAGTACGGCTGCGTCCAACGCTGCCGATTTTGCATAGTCGCGCGGGCGCCGACCACATACGCTGCTGGTTGTGACGATCCGGGACAGCGTTCGCGCCCCCTGGTTGGCCGGCGCGATGATGGTGCTGGCGTGGACCATCGGTCTCGCAGCCGCAAAGGTCAAGAGCCGCGCCGACTACGATCACAGCTTCGATTTCAAACGCGTCCAGACGTGGGCGTGGGATGCGTCAGGCCCCGGCGACGTCAAGATGGCCCGGAGCGCCGACGATGACCCCGAAGTCGTCCGGCGCCGCATCGAGCCGACGCTCATGGCGGCGGTCGAAAAGGAGCTCGCGGACCGGGGATTGAAGAAGGCGGCAGCCGGCGATCCGGACATTCGCGTCCACTATTACGCGCTCGTGACCGTCGGCTTCGCTACTCAAACGGTCGGCCAGTTTCTTCCAGCGGTTCCGGAATGGGGTGTTGCTCCGTACGTTCCGGCGACGTCGTCGTTCGACATCATTCAACGGGGCTCAATCGTGCTGGATGTGCTGTCGACTCAATTGGCGCGCGTCGTGTGGCGGGGCATCGCCGAAAGCGACATCGACGAGATCAAGGACGACGCGGAACGGGAGGCGCTGATTCGCAAGGCCGTCGGCGATCTCGTTCGCAAGCTGCCGAGGAAATAGGATGTCAGAAAGTCAGTGGAAGTAAGGACATAAGGAAGTGAAGTCAGGAAGTCGAGAGGAACTTACCGCCGCGATGAAGGCAGTAATGTGCGCCGCTGCTCTGATGACAGCTGCGGCGATCGCCTCGGCGCAACCCAAGACCATCACCAAACCGGGCGAGACGGCGAAGGTGACCGCCACGATTCAGGCGATCGATGCAACCGCGCGACGCATCACGTTTCGCAATGACGACGGCACGGAAGACACGGTCGTTGCAGGCCCCGAGGTGCAGCGGTTCAACGAGCTCAAGGTCGGCGACAAAGTCCACATGACCTACTACGAGTCGACGGTCTATCAGCTGCGCAAGGGTGGCACTTCCAAGCTGTCGTCCGAGGCGGGTTCCATCGCTCCCGGCGGGCGCAAGTTGCCCGGTGGAACGATTGCCCGCCAGACGATTCAAACCGTGACCGTCAAGGCCGTCGATCCGTCGGTGCCTTCGATCACGGTCACGACATCTGACGGGCGAACCGTCACGAGAAAAGTCGACAAGAAATCGTACCTGACCGGCGTCCAGCCTGGCGATAAGATCGACATCACCTACACCGAAGCGATCCTCGTCAGCGTCGAACGCCCGACATAGCGGAGTGAGGCGTCCCATGTGCATCCTGAAGAGCGTCGTTCTAAGAAGCGCTGTCGCGATGAGCGCGTTGGCTGTGATCACGCTGCCGCCGTCCGTGGCTGCGCAGCACAAGCCGGGGGACGTCCCGGTCGACTTCAGCGCGAGCGCGCAGGGCGTTGGGGCGCTCGGCGCCGTGGCCACGACAATGAAGATCCATGTCGACCGCTACACGGCCGATCGCGATCGCACAGCACTTCTCGCGGCGCTGACAAAAAACGGCTACCAGGCGTTCCTGCCGGCGTTCCGCAAGGTGCCCGTCGTCGGCTACGTACAAATCAAAGAGCAGAAATGGAACCTTCGGTGGGCGAGCCAGCAGACGCGCGACGTGGGGCAGACCGTCACAGTCGCCACCGATCAACCGATGTTCTTCCTCGGTGGGATGGGGGCGAACCCCAAGCCACGGGCCGGCTACGAGCTCGCGGTCATTCGCCTCGAGCTCGACACGATCGGGATGGGAAACGGCACGCTGGCCGCCGCGGCGCGCGTGAAGCCGAACGCCGACGCGACGGGTGTCGAAGTCGACGATTACGCCGAAGAACCGATGAAGCTGACGTCTGTGACGCGCGTCTTCTGATTGCAACGGCATTCGTCGGCGGCCTCTAACCCTCGGCTGGCAGTAACTGACGTCAGCGAATTGCCGGAATTGCATATCCGCCCGCCTCAGGCAACTCTGTACCCCCTTCCTCGGTTGATGAGGCGGACGCGATCGGCACTTTACTGCTCAGCTTGCGCAACACTGCTTAAGTACTCGGCCCCGGCCCCTTCACTTTTTCACGCACATCCGTAAAATGAGGCGGGCGCCGGCCATACCCGCATGCGTTCGTGCCGTCGCCAACCAAGAACTGACCGTGCGCATCCTCGCCACAGTGTGGTGCCTGGCGGCGGCCTCGATTCTCGTGCCTTCGAGCGCGCGCGGCGCCGAGCCACCTCCGACAACCCGCGTCTTGGTCGTTCATCACTACAGCATGGACATGCCGTTCAGGGCGGCATTCGACCTGTCGTTCCAGAAAGCGTTGCGCGCGTCGATCTCCGGGCATCTCGAGGTTTACTCTGAAGCGCTCGAGACCTATCGGTTTCCGGCGCTGGACCACTCGCAGTTGATGGAGCGATACCTGCGCGAAAAGTATGAGGGGCGGCACCTGAACGTGGTCATTGCCGTGTACGGCGCCGCGCTCGACTTCGTTCGCGCGCACCACGACGACCTGTTTCCCGGCGTTCCGGTCGTGGCCCTGACCTCGCGGCAAATCAATCGCGGCGCCGGTGAGAACCTGACGTGGATCTGGACGGGCTCGAACCTTGCGGAGACCGCCCATCTCGCGCTGCAGCTCCACCCGCGTACGCGAAACCTCTTTGTCGTGGACGGCGCCTACGGCAACAGCGGAACGATACGGGAAGGGATGGGGTTGCTGCGCGAGCGCGACCCGCAGGTCTCGGTCACGCACCTCAAGGATCGCTCGCTCACTGAAGTGACGGAATCTTTGAAGGCGGCGCCGCCGGATTCTGTCGTCCTGTACATCCGCCAGCTCATTGGCGCCGAGAGCGAAACAATCGATCAGACGGAGGGGCTCACTCGGATCGCTGGGGCATCGGCCTTGCCCGTGTACGGCACGTCGCAGTCGATGGTGGGGTCGGGTCTCATCGGCGGATATGTTTCGAGCGTCGAAGGCAACGCCCAGAAGATCGCCGCGTTGGCGGCCCAGATTGCCGGCGGGGTCTCTGCGGCGGCGATTCCCCCGGCGACGGGCGTTCTCGTTCCGGTGTTCGACAGGAGGCAACTCGGTCGCCTGGGAATTCACGAAGGGCAGCTCCCGCCTGGGAGCAAGGTCCTCTTCAAGGAGTCGAGCCTTTGGGATTCGTACCGCAGCTACGTGTGGGGCGCGGCGGCGATTTTCGCCGCTCAGGGGCTGCTCATCGGCGCGCTGCTGGCGCAGCGGCAACGCCGGCGGACCGCGCAGCTGGCCCTGCGGCATAGCGAAGCCCGAAACAAAGCGACGCTGCGCGCCATGCCGGACCTGATGTTTCTCCTGAGCAGAGACGGCGTGTACCTCGATTATCACGCGCGCAATCCCGAAGAGCTGTACGCACCGCCGGAACAATTCCTGGGAAAACGGATCGTGGACGTCATGCCGCCCGATCTCGCGGCGACGTTCATGCGCGAGCTGGCGCTTGCGAGCCCGGACGAAGAGCCCCGTGTCATCGAGTTCCCGCTGACGATCGCGCGCGCCGAGCATCAATTCGAGGCGCGCCTGGTGGCGTGCGAAGACGACAAGGTGCTGAGCATCGTGCGCGATATCACGGAAGAGAAGCAAGCGCATGCCGACGTCGTGCTCAGCCGTCAGAGATACGCCATGGCGACGAGCGCTAGCGGCGCGGGTGTCTGGGACTGGAATCCCATCACGTCAGAGTTCTACATCGACTCCACGTTCATGGCGATTCTCGGGTACGAAGGTCCGCCTCCGACTCGACTCGAGGGGCTGTTGCAATACGTCCACCCGCAGGATCGCGCGGCCGCGGAGGCCAGTGCCAGACGGTGCGCTGAGAGCCGCGCCGCGGTCTACGCGCACGAGCAGCGCATGATCTGCCGTGACGGAAGCGCGCGGTGGTTCAAGTGCCGCGGAACGGTCATCGACAGCCAGGGCGACGTCGCCTCGCGCGTCGTCGGCACGTTCTTCGACATTACCGATCTCAAGGATGCCGAGGCCGCGCTGCGAGGGAGCGAGGCAGCTCTCCGGGAGCGTCACATCGAGATCCAGGATCTCGCCGGTCGTTTGATTGCCGCACAAGAGGCAGAGCGCGCGCGTATCGCCCGCGATCTCCACGATGACATGAGCCAGAAGCTCGCCCTGCTGACGATCGACATCGATCAACTCGGCAGGCAGGGTCGGCTGCCCTCAGAAGCGGTAGAGCATTTACGGCTCATCTCGCAACGGGCCGGCGAGATCGCCAGCGACATCCACCTGCTTTCACACCAGCTTCATCCAACCAAGCTCCAGACGCTCGGACTGGTCACCGCGATCCAGAGCATCTGCCGCGACGTCTCGAATCAACACGGGATCGACGTCCAGTTCCAGCCGGACCACGTGCCGCCGGGCATCGCGCCCGAGGTCGCGTTGTGCCTGTATCGCATCGTTCAGGAGAGCCTGCGGAATGTTGTCAAGCACAGCGGCGCGAGGCGCGCGCTCGTACGGGTGAGCGCTACGGGCGGCGAGCTGCGTCTCTTCGTGGCCGACCAGGGAAAGGGATTCGATGTACCGACGACGGCGCGCACCGGCCTGGGGCTGGTGAGCATGCGGGAGCGTGTCAACTTCGTCGGCGGCCAGATCGTCGTCCATTCGCAGCCGGGCCGGGGCACTCGAATCGGCGTTCGCGTGCCGGCGGCAGGCGTCCGCCCGGGATCGGAGCCGGACGAAACCTCCTTCGTGGGCGGCGATCCGGTCTCGCTTCCGCCGGGAAGGTCGAAGACTGCGTAGACCCGCGCGACCTGTCCGACCGTTCGTTTCAGCCTTTTTCGACCTTCACGGTGTTGAGGCGGACCGGCTCGCTTGAATAGTTTTCGAGCTCGACCGTGTTCTTCTTCTTGTCGAACGTGATCTTCGTCGCGTAGGCCATCTTGCCCTGGCCTTCGCCGTCTCTGTTGAGATGGATCTCGATGAGGGTGAAGGGGTAGTCGACTGTTCGCGGCTGATTTCGCACCTCGGAAAATGACATGTACCGATCGAATGCCACGACGATCCGGTGACCGCCCTCGGGGTCTGGCGTTGTCCATGTGTAACGCAGGTCCCATCCGAGCCGCCAGTTGCTCGGATCGGGGCCCATGTAGTTTGGAAAGCGCAGCCGCCCTTTGGGTGGGAGATCCTGCAGCAGGCTCAGGAGCTGGTTGTCCCTTTTCCATCATTGTTTCGATCACTTGCTGGCGCTCGGCGCCGGTCGACCACTTGTTAATCAGAACCTCGACCACACCGGCTTGACCCGAGCCGATGTTGCTCATGTTGACGGCGAACGCCGTCAGCCGGATTGGAACAGGTAGGGCGTTAGGGCTCGAGGCAGGGCTCTTGCCGGTCGCTTGCGCTCCGATGTCTGATGCAGACAGCAGCCACAGCGCCGACCCCAGGAATAACGCGCCGGCCGAGAGTCGATTCGTCATGTGCTCGAACTCCTGTTGTGAGACGGACGACGCCGACTCGACCCAACATCACGCCGCCTTAGAGTACGGCTCGCCCCCGAGGTGAGCTATGCAATATCGGCAACACATCGGCGCCCGACGCGCGCGTCAGTTGGACGAGTGGCTCCAGCGGAAGGCGCGGAGGTCTCGTGCGGCGCGCCGCCTGACCGGCGCCTCCCCGACGCGCGTGCCGGATCCGCATAGCTGACGCGCTCAGCCGACGGCTACCGTTCAGCGAGGCGGATGCTGCATGGGCGTCGTGTGTAGGAACGTGGTTCTTGCTCTAACCCTCGCGGTGCTGTCCAGCATGTCAGCCTTCGCACTGCCCCAAGACACACCGGCTACGGCTGGCGAGTCTTCGCAGGAGGCAACACCGCAGGTCGATTTGCTGGACGTCTGGCATTCGATCCGGCACAAGCCCGAAGAGCCCGAGAAGCGGCCGGAGGCTCAAGGCCTGATGATTGCCGCGGCGCCGATCATCGGGTGGAATCCCACGTTCGGGCAGACCTTCGGCGCCGCGGCACAGGTCGCGTGGGTCGCCGGCGATCCCACGAAGACGCGCATCTCGTCATCAGTCACGAGCCTCTCGTTTTCGAGCAAGGGCTATACACTGTTCAGCGCGCGGTTCGATCTGTTCAGCAGCGAGAACGAGTGGCTTGTCGAGGGCGACAACCGGTACTACAATGCGGCACAGAACGTTTATGGGCTTGGCACAGATACACCCGCGTCCGCCGTTTTCAACACGAAATACCGCTTCGTCAGAGTACGCGATACCGTCTACCGGCACGTGCGCAACTCAGTCTACCTGGGCGGCGGCCTCCTCTTCGACTCGCACAGCGACGTCGGAGCAGTGAACGCCGCTGCGGATCCATCGACATCGGCGTACGTTACGTACAGTCAGGCGCACGGCCTTCCTCTGGACAGTCAGCAGTCCAGTGGGATCAGCGCGAACGTCCTGATCGACCGGCGGGTCGGTGAGATCGATCCGCGTGATGGATGGCTGGTCAATGCGTTCTACAGGATGTCCTTCGAAGGGTTCCTCGGAGGTGATTCGGGCTGGCAGCTCGCGCACCTCGAATTCCGGCACTACATTCCGCTCGCCGATCGTGCGCCTGAAGGGAGCCGGATTCCGGCCCGGCATCGTCTTGCGATCTGGACCTATGGTGACCTCGTCACCAAGGGCGCGCCGCCGTACTTTGAATTGCCGGCAACGGTGATGGACAAATACGGACGTTCGTCGCGAGCGTACCAGGAGGGTCGATACCGCGGCGAGCGCCTCGTGTACGGCGAGGTCGAGTACCGCGGGATGCTCAGACAGGACGGTCTCCTCGGCATGGTGGCGTTCGTCAACACCACGACTGTCACAAATCTGGAGGCGGGCGAAAAGCTGTTCGACTCGTTCGCCCCGGCTGCGGGAGGCGGCCTGCGTGTCTTGTTCAACAAACGCTCGAGAACCAATTTCTGCATCGATGCCGCGTTCGGGAAGGCGGGGGCGAAGGGATTTTACTTCGCCATCCAGGACGCGTTCTGAGTCACCCCCCGGGGACATTTCCGCAGGGCGCGGGCGGGCGCGCTGTTTGGTCTCGCCAAGCTCGGCCTCAAACCCGAACTAGTCAGCAAAGCCATCCCCGTGCTACGAATCTCCTGGATTCAAGCTCTTGAACACGAGGGCAGCGGCCATACCGCCCAGAAAGTCGGCCGTCAAATAGATCCACAGCATGGTCGGCGACACGAGGCCCATGAGAGTGACGCCTGCCGCGACGGCTGGATTGAACGCTCCACCTGAGACGTCGCCGACCGCAAACGCGCCGGCCATGACCGTAAATCCAATCGCGAGGCCGAAGTACGAGTTGCCTTGCGTCGCCTTCGCGGTGGCTGTGTTGAGGACAACGTAGACCAGCGCAAAAGTGAAGAAGAACTCCGCCGCAAGAGCTGCCGCCGTCGACTGGGCGACGAACGGCGAGTGTGCCTGGCCGGTCTTGAAGAACATCACCAGCAAGGCGGCGGCAACGGCTCCGAACACCTGAGCGGCCATGTAGGGGACCACATCGGCGGCTGGGCACTTGCCGCGGATGAAGACACCAAGCGTCACGGCGGGGTTGTAATGAGCGCCGGAGATGTGGCCTCCGGCGTAGACCATGACCATCAGGATGGCCCCGATCGCGAGCGGTGGGATGACGCCCGGTCCCGCGGCGATGTCTGTACAGCCGATGGTCAACACCAGAAAGAACGTTCCAATCAGCTCCTGCGCGTAGCGTCGCATACCCAAACGCTCCCGTGGCCACGAACCGTCCGCGGCTGAGGCGGAGGCCCCCCGTTCCGCCGTTGGGAGTGTATGCATTTTCGGCGATCGATGAAAGTGAAGAAGACGAAGGCGAAGAACCATTACACTGACACGTGAGGAGGCGCCTGTGGCAACGACGCAATCAATCGGCGGCAATCTGCGACACATCGTCGCGGGACATTGGTGGATTCTGCTCGTCCGCGGTCTGGCAGCCATGCTCTTCGGCGTGCTCGCGTTCGTGTGGCCCGGTCTGACCCTTGCCTCGCTGGTCCTGCTGTACGGAGCGTACTGCCTCGTCGACGGCATCATCGAGCTGACTGGCGGCTTCGGTGGAGGATTCTGGCAGGCGCTCATTCTTGGGGTGGTGAGCATCTTCGCGGGAATTGCGACCTTCGTGTACCCGGGCCTGACCGCGATGGTCTTGCTGTTCTTGATCGCGGCGTGGGCCGTCGTTCGGGGCATCTTCGAAATCATTGTGGCGATCGAGTACCGCAAGGTCATCGAGGGCGAGTGGATGCTGATCGGGGCCGGCCTGCTTTCGATTGCTTTCGGCGTGTTCATGTTCCTCTACCCGGGAGCAGGCGCGCTGTCGGTTGTGTGGCTTCTCGGCATCTACGCCTTCGTCTTCGGGGCACTGCTCACCGCGCTCAGTTTCAGGGTCAAGTCCTTCGCATGAGGCCCCTGGCCTGAGAGTGGAAGGCCGGGGGCGACCTCCCCGGCTCGTGACGCCAACGGTTCGAGGATCAGGCCGCCCGCATCGTCCCTGGAATACCAGCATTGGGACGTCTCCGGTGGACAGTGCGCAGCCGTGTCCGTTGGGAGTGCGCCCTCCGCTAGGGGCCGGGCCGCCGGCCACCTCGCCGGGGGTGGGCACGCCAGCCCGACCGAGACAGGCGGCGACGTTCCTGTAACAAAGCGAGACGTTACCAAAACAGCGATTCGGGGATACAATCCCATCACCGTAAGTGACTCCAGCCGCCTGGTGCTCCGGGTCCTTCTAAGGGTCCGAGGCGGGCCATCATGATTAGTTGGATTGCGGCCCTCGTGATACTTGCCGCCGAAAGCGCGCTCGTAGCGGCCCTGTTGCTCCAGCACGCCCGGCGGCGGCGTGCTGAAGGCGCACAGCGCGCGACCGAGGCGCAGAACAGCGCCATTCTTCGCGCCATGCCCGATCTGATGTTCGTGGTCGGCAAGGACGGGACCTACCTTGACTACTACGCGCGAGACCGGGCGGACCTCTACGTGCCGCCGGAGCGGTTCCTCGGCAAGACTGTCCGCGACGTGCTGCCGCGGGAGCTCGCAGGCGTCTTCATGGACGCGGTGACACGAGCCAAGCGATCGGTGGATCCGGTCGTCATCGAGTACACGCTGCCGATTCAAGGCATCCTCCGGTATTACGAGGCGCGGCTGGTGTGCGACGAGCTGGAGCGGGTCGTGTGCTTCGTCCGCGATGTCACCGACAGCCAGGTGAACGTTGAAATGCTGCGCCGCCGAGAATCCGATCTCCGGGCGAGCTACGATCGCAACCGCGCGCTCGCCGGCCGGTTGATCGCCAGCCAGGAAGCCGAGCGGGAGCGAATCGCGCGCGACCTGCACGACGACTTGAGTCAGAAGCTGGCGCTCTTGAACATCGATCTCGATCAGTTGACGCGTCGTCTTGACTCGCAGGCGCCGGACCTCGTCGATCTCGCACAGGAGAGCTCACGCCGCGCCGCGGAGATTGCGAGCGACATTCACGAGCTGTCGCATCAGCTCCACCCCTCGAGGCTGAAGGTGCTCGGGCTGATCCAGGCCATGCAGGGCGTCTGCTACGACGTGGGCGCGCAGCATGACATCGAAGTGGATTTCACGCACGCCGGCGTGCCTCCGAGCGTGTCGCCCGCAACGTCGCTCTGCCTGTACCGCATCACCCAGGAAGCGCTGCACAACGTCGCCAAACACAGCGGCTCCCGCCGGGCCGCCGTCCGGCTCTCTGTCGAGCAGGGCCACCTCTACCTGCAGATTGCCGATCAGGGCGTCGGCTTTGAGCCGGACTCGTTCGAAGGGGCAGGACTTGGCCTTGTGAGCATGAGCGAGCGCGTCAATCACCTCGGCGGCCGGCTCATCATTCGATCGGCGCGCGGCGCCGGGACCCGCATCGGCGTTCGTGTTCCCCTTGTTGTCAGCAGCGACGTTGGCGCGCTCGAACAAACCGCCGAATCAGCTTAATCGCACTTCGCCCACCCCGTAGAGCTTCGTCCGCGCAGAGTTTGGTCCCGCCGGGAGATCCGCTCGGGTCTCTGATGGCGGTCTGGCGTATGCCGTCGTGAAGGATCCTCAATGGACGGTGGATGGGCTTTGAACAAACGCCTTGCGCTGAAGTTCGGCTTCCTCTGGCGGTACTCGCACGATCCGGTGCCCGGCTTCAAGCGCAGCGACACGACAACGACTGCGTCGATCGTGATGCGCTGGCGCTCGGCCATGGCGGCGCCCTGAACGGCGGCCGCGTTAATTGTCGGCGGCAGCTGCGGGCGTCGGATCCGCGATGAGCGGCGCGAGGAATGTCGTTCGGCCGGTGAGCGCGCGGCGAACCGCCGGGAGGAGATCGGTGAGGATATTCCGCTTGAGCACGTAGCCGAGCGCCCCGGCGCTTCGGGCGGCATCCACGAACTCTTGATCTTCGTGGACGGTGAGGAAGATCACGCGCGCGTTACGGCCCATGCCGGCGAGTTTCATGGCCGCTTCCAGCCCCGTCAGACCTGGCATCGAGATGTCGAAGATCGCAAGGTCCGGGTTCAGCCGGTCCACCGCGTCCACGGCCGTCAGCCCGTCGGGTACCGCCGCTACGACGTCATAGTCGGTCTCGAGCACGCGCGACACGCGTTCCAACATGTTCGCGTGATCGTCGGCGACGACAATTCGCGCGCGCGCCATAGCCGCCTAATCTAACTCACACCCGCGGGGAACGCCAACAGCCGAGACTGATGGCTTCCTCGCAAAACTCTGCCAGCCGTGTTTAAACAATGTGGTTTCTGATGGCGTACTGGATCAACTCCGCGGTTGTCTTCAGATGTAATTGCTCCATGATGCGGTACTTATGAAACGCGACGGTTCGTGGGGCGATGTTCAAGATGGACGCGACTTCCTTCATGGAGCGCCCCTCAGACACAAGCTGCACGATTTCTCGCTGCCGGGGCGTTAAGCTCGTGGGGCGGATCTCCAGGCCGTGCAACATCGATCCCACCAGCCCTTCCGCCACGAGCGGCGTGATATACGAGCGGTGCTTCACGACTTCCCGAATCGCAGTCACGAGCTCGGAAGCGGCAGACCGCTTAAGCAGGTACCCGGACGCACCGGCCCGGAACGCCTCTGCCGCGAGATTGGGGTCTTCATTCATGGTCAGAAAAATGATCCGGACATCCGGGCTGGTTTGCTTGATCTGGCGGGCGGCATCGATCCCATTGAGGAGCGGCATCGTGACGTCGACGACGATCACGTCGGGGCGAAGAGTAGCCGCGGCCGTCACCAGGGCCCGGCCGTTCGTAGCGACTCCGACGATCTCGCACTCATCCGCCAACAGCTTCTGAAACGCCTCGAGGAGCAGGGTGTGATCGTCGGCAAGCAGCACACGCGGCTTGCTCATGTCGTGGGTTTCTCCTGGTTGTAACGCG
>Ga0306922_10000142_pt1 | contig 50640 bp, 48 predicted proteins | sample sta12Cox44000082_FD_203758 | JGI IMG/M metagenome (GOLD analysis project Ga0306922, IMG submission 203758) | Lab enrichment of tropical soil microbial communities from Luquillo Experimental Forest, Puerto Rico - statoxic.12C.oxic.44.000.082 (v2)... | ecosystem: Environmental > Terrestrial >... | reverse complement strand
AGAAGACCTTCTGCACCGCGTTATATTCGCCCAACCGATGATCGAGCCGAAAGCGCAAGGCGGCGAACAAATCGCGCACGACGGCGCGCGGGCTGACCGGCAAGAAGTCGCGGCGGAAATGGCCCGAAACGATGCCGACCACGAGATAAACAAGGAGATTGATCACCAGCACCCACATGGCGGCGAAATGCCACAACAGCGCGTTCACCAGACCGTCATCGTTGCTGATCGCCTCGGTCACGGTCAGGTCGCCGCCCAGGGTCAGGTAATAGGGAAACCCGAAATTGAGCGACAGCGCGGGGTAGTAATCATAGATGCGCCAGCCGCTCCCGATCATGACGAGGATCGCCGCGGCGTTGATCCAATGCATGAGGCGGCGGCTCAGCGGATGCAGCTGAATGTCCCGAGCCGCCGACTCCGCCATAGGCGCAGTGACATGGACGGTCATGGCAACACCTCCAACCCATCGGCGCGCAACCGCTCCTGGGCATCGGTTTGGTGCAGGAAAGCGATGAACTTGCCGGCGTTCGGGCTGAGCGAATGCTGAGTCTGTGCCACCCAATAGACGATCGGTCTATAGCTCGCCTCGGGCAGGCGGTCGGTGACGGCGAAAGACGGGTCGGCTGCCGCGTCGGTGGCGTAGACGAGTGCCAACCGGACCTTGCCTTGTTCTAGCAGAAAGGCCGCGTCCGCGGTATCGACGACGCCGACCACGTTAGCCTGCACCGCGTCCCACAAACCGAGCGACTGCAGGGCCTTTTCCCCCTCGGCGCCGGCCACGGCGACCGGGGGATCGACGATCGCGATTGGTGCCTTGCCGGCGAGCCCGGCGAGATTGACTGAGCCGGCCTTCGCCAGCGCCGCGCCGACCAGCCGATTGCGCCACAAGAGCTGCAATGTTTCGGCCTTGATCAGCTGCCGCTCTGTCGCCTCGGCGGCCCTCGTGTCGCCCTCGCCGATCACGACGTCGTCGCGGGCATCATGCGAGATTTGCTGCAGCAGCGCCCATGTCGGCGAAGTGAAGATGCGCACCGGGACGCCGGTTGCCTCGCGCCACAATGCAGCAACATCGGCGACGGCGTGCTGCAGTGTTGGCTCGCAGAACACCACGACATCGGGCGCCACGGGATAGTCAGCACGCGCCGGTACCGTCGCCGCCCCTACACAGAACGTTATGGCGAATAGCCAGAAATTGTACCCGCGAGCGAACAACATGGTCATGATACTCTCGATGCGCAGGCCCAGGCGATAGTCATCATGTTCCAAGCCGATCCGCGAGTTCGGCGAATCCGGACACGGCGAGGTCGGTTGCCGGGTTCGGATTCGGATCGGGGGGACCGGATGGTCCCCATTCGGCCGGGCGGTGGACGAAAGCCGTCCGGTAGCCCTCGGCGCGGGCGGCATCGAGATCGAAATTGTGGCACGCGACCATCAGGATGTCCCCGGGTGCGGTCTGTAGGAATTGTGCGGTGCGCTGGTAGGCCTCCGGCCGCGGCTTGTAGACGCCGAGCATCTCGCACGTGATCACCGCGTCCCAATCGATCGCGTTGCGGCGCGACACGTCGACGACCAACGCCAGGCTGAGAATCGTAAACGACACGCAGACATAACGCTGTCGCAGGCGCACCAGCGCGGGGACAAAATCCGGCCAGGCGTCGAGCGCGTGCCAGCGGGCCGAAATCGTCCGGCGGTCGGCGCCCGAGAACTCCGCGATACCGGCCTCGCCGAGCAGCTCGTCCAGTACCTCGCGATGGACATCGTCGATGTTGAAGCGCGGATCGACCGCGCCCAGCATACGCCGCAGCGCTCGGCGGCGATACTCGTTGGCAAGCTCGTGCCAATCCTGCCCGACATCGCGCCGGCGGCCGCACTCGGCGAGCGCGGCTGTAATACCGCCGTGCCAGTCGAGGATCGTGCCGCCGGTATCAAACGCCACCACCTTGAGCCCGTCCATCGCGGCCTCCTTTAGCCCCTGCTCCGAACCCGCGTCGCCGGCACCATGAAATTGGCGACGATCAGCTTGAGCCGGTCGTCGTCACGGGCTTGCAGCACCTCGCGCAGGACATGGATCGCAGCACCCGTTGCGCTCTCGTTCCAAAACCAGTCGCCGAGCTGCCGGCTCGACGGAGTGACGGAGCCGGCGGCTGCCGCTTCCAGGCAATAGGCCTTCACGTCGTCGACCGCAAACCGCAGGATCAGCGGAGCCGAGAACCCCTCTCGGGGGCTGGGCGGCTCCTTGCCGCGGAGCCAATCGGCGACATATCGGGCGCAGTCGCCGATCAGCAATCCGGAGAGGCCAACCGTCGTGCGGCGATGTTGCGCCACCCAACGCTCATGAGAACCCCGCAACAGCAGGATCTCGGCCTCCATGCGCGCGGCGAGCGAGTCGGCCGGGTCTGCGGCGACTGCCGCGGGAGTGAACGGAGGCCGCCAGGTTGGATCGGCCGTCGCGCGCGGATCGTCATCCGAGAAGTCCTTGATGACGACCGGCCCGTTGCCGGGTTCGAGCATGCGCAGCGCAGCAAGAACGACGCGCCTTTGGAATGCCCCAGCGCTTGGCGGGCCGAACGGCCGGCCCAACTCGAACGGCACCCACACGGCGCGCGGCGGTTTGGTGTTCTCGGTCTGCGGCCGGATTAAACTGATCACGACCGTTGCCAACCCCTCTTCCTCGAGATAGTGCCCGAGCGCGCTCACGGCGCGCGTGCACAGCGGTCAAACGGGGGGAAGGATCACGGCGTCGACCTGGTCGCCTTTTAGCAGGCCGGCAACCTCGCGCGCATACGGCTCCATCTGCGCCGGGTCGGTGGCCCCCATAAACGAATAATGGGTCTGCGCCACCGAGCCGATCGCGCCTTCGGCGGCCAGCTCCCGCAACCGGTCGAGCGGAAACACGACATTCCAATCTTCTTGAAAACCGGTGCGATCGAAATTGATCGAGATATGGCTAATGAGCAGCTCTTCCGGCCGGGTCGTCGAAGGAATGACCCGATAATCGGCATCGCGCCCGCGAAACGGGTCCTCACCGCGAACGACAAGCCCGGCCGAGGAGACGATCGCCACCCGGCGCTGCGACAGCGCCGTTCCGGTTACCCAGGGTCTCGTCGTGAAATTGGGGCATTCCAGTTCGGCGAGGCGTTTTGCCTGCGCCGGCGGCAGATCGGTCAATCGCGTCACTGCATTTCTCCTCGGTTACCGGGTTGGTTAGGTCGATCAGGATAGTCGAGCAGGGCGAGAGCCGGTCGCACCACTCCCTCGAGCAGCTCGCGTTGCGGTTTCGACCGGGCCAGCACGCGCAGCCCCAGCGTGACGCCGAGCAGCAATCGGGCGAGATCGGCCGGATCCCGATCAGGAGGCACAGAGCCGTCGGTCTGCGCTGCAGTTATGGCGCGGCGGAAGAACGCTTCGATTTCGCCGAGCCGCGCCGCCACGGCTGCCCCGAACTCCGGGTCGTGAGGCGCCACTTCGAGCGCGGTATTCACCAACAGGCAGCCGCGCCCATCGCCGTCGACCGAGCGCTCGACGATCTCGCCGAGAAAGGCGCGAACCGCCTGCTTCGGCGGCAGGGATGACTCTAGTCGCGCGATGCGTTCGCGCGTCGATCGTTCGGCATAACGCTGCAGCACCTCGCCGAACAGCGAACGCTTGTCGCCGAACGCGTTGTAGAGGCTGGCGCCGGTGATGCCCATGCGGGCTGCGAGATCGCGCACCGAGGTAGCCTCGTAGCCGTCGCGCCAGAAGCAATCCATTGCCGCGTCGAGTGCTTCGCCTTCGTCAAACTCCCTTGGTCTCGCCACTGCCCTGCACCGACCGTCCTTGCGGCAGCGGGCGTGTAGCATCATTTTAGATCATATGATATAAAAATATCGGTGCATCGCTGCCACACCGGCGGCGATTGATTCGCCTTCAGCGCCGCCCACCGATCGACGTGAGGCGATCCGCGAGCTGGTTCAGTTCCCACTCCCGGGCCAGGGCCGCCGCGGCATCCCAGGTCGGCGTCTGGTCGTCGAGCGGCGGAAGCGGTGCCGAGGCATCCATGGTCGCAATCGTTCGGTAGACTCGCAGCTGTTCCGCCTGGGCCGCGAAGCTCCCCTGTACCAGTGCCGCTTCGAGCGAGCCGTAGCGGCGCAGCAGGCTCGCTGCCCCTTTCGGGCCGACACCCGTCAGACCGGGTATCTTGTCCGACGGGTCGCCGCGGATGGCGATGAAGTCGGGCACTTGCCGGGGTTCGACGCCGTACCGCTCGCGCACCTCCGCAGGCCCGATGCGGGCCATCTCGCCGGCGCGGACCGGCTGCAGGATCGTCGTTTTATCCGACGCGAGCTGAAACGCGTCGCGGTCGCCGCTCGCCACGATCGCCGTACCGCCGCGCCGTTCTTCATGTGCCACGGCGGCCGCGAGGAAGTCGTCCGCCTCATATCCCGGCGCCTTGGCAAAGGCGAACCCGCATGCTGCAACGAATTGCGGCAATGCATCGAGCTGGTCCAATAGCTCGGCGCCGAAGACGCGGCCGCTCTGATAGGTGGCGAGCGCCCGGTGGCGATAGGTCGGCGCGTCAAGCGTGTCCCAGCCGACCAGCACGGCGCGCGGTTCTTCCTGCGCATAGAGCCGCAACAGGAAATTCGCAAAGCCGAGAATGGCACCACCGCCCTTGTTGCCGCGCCGCCGGATCGATTTCGGCACGCCGTGATAGGCGCGATGCGCAAACGAGTCGCCATCGATCACGAGCAATGGCCGGTTCACATCGCTTTCCTTGTCGGGAACGGGATCGAGGATCATCCTCCAATCGAACAAAATACCGGGCAGTGTCAATGGGCGTGCTGATTTGCGGCGGCGGCGTGATCGGCGCCTCAATCGCATATTTCTTGAGTCGTCGCGGGGTCGAGACGACCGTCATCGAGCGCACCGGTCTCGCCTGTGCGGCGTCCGGTAAATCGGGCGGTTTTCTGGCACTCGACTGGTGTGACGGGACCCCCTTAGAAGCGCTCGCGCGGCGCAGCTTTGCCCTTCATGGCCGGCTGGTCGAAGAAATCGGCAACGACTGGAACTATCGCCCGCTCACCACCTATGGCGGGTTTATAGGGCTCCGGCCGCAGGGCAGTGCTCACGGGATCGATTGGCTATCCAACCGGGTCAGCGTAAACCAGCGTCTGGGCTCGACCGAAACCACCGCCCAGGTCCATCCGGCAAAATTTACCGCTGCGATGATGCAGGCCGCGCAAGCGCAGGGCGCCGGGTTGCGACTCGGGAGAGTTACGGGCGTGGTGCGTCGTGGGCCCAGGGTCGCCGGTGTCGAGGTCGATGGCGCGAGGATCGAGGGCGATGCCGTCGTCATTGCGTTGGGCCCGTGGTCGATCCTCGCCGCAGCATGGCTGCCATTGCCCGCGGTGTTTGGCCTCAAGGGGCACAGCCTGGTCTTCGATACCGGGACGAGGGTGCCCCCCGAGGCTCTCTTTCTCGAAGTCCGGGAGGCGACCGGCGCCGTGCAAACACCCGAGCTCTTTCCGCGCTCCGACGGCACCACCTATGTCTGCGCGATATCGAGCGAGAGCCCGCTGCCGGTCGACCCGGCCGCGGTGAGCCCGGATCCGGGCGCGATCGAGCGCCTAGAGCGGATGTGCAGCGCGATGGCGCCGCTGCTCGCCTCGGCAAAGATCCTCGCACGGCAGGCCTGCTATCGGCCGGTCACTCGCGACGGTCTTCCGCTGATCGGCCGGATACCGGGTGTCGAGGGGGCTTATGTCGCCACCGGCCACAGCGTCTGGGGCATTCTCAACGCACCGGCGACCGGCGAGGCGATGGCCGATCTGGTCGCCGACGGTGCCGCACATTCGGTCGATTTGTCGCCCTTCGATCCGGGTCGAATTCCGCCATTCGATCCGGCGCGCCTGCGCGGCGGCTAGGCAGCTTTCTCGCAGTTGACCATCCACGGTGTGCCGAATTGGTCGACGAGCATGCCGAATCGACGAGCCCAGAAGGTCTCTTGAATCGGCATCTGCACCGTCCCGTTTTCAGACAGTGCGTGGAATATACGCTCGGCCTCACCCGGTTCGTCGATGCCGAGCGTCACCATGATGCCCTTCATCGCTTCGTAGCGGTCGGGAGGAGCGTCGGACGCCATCAGCATCTTGTCGCCGACGGTCATACGGGCGTGCATGATCTTGTTGCGCCATTCCGGTTGCGTTTGGTCAGCCATTGGCGAGCCGCCGTAGGTCATCATCGCTTCGATCTTGCCGCCAAGCACCTTCTCATAGAATTTGAACGCCGCTTCACATTGGCCATCGAATGTCAGATAAGGGTTCAACTGCATAGCGCGCTCCTTTGACTAATAATTGATGAGTTCCGTCTGGCTACTTCTTATTTGCCAGCGCCTTCTCCAGCTCGCGCGCGCGATCGATCGCCTCGCTCGGGGCGAAATCCTCCAACTCTAAGAGCTGCCGAAGCTCGATCTCGCTTTCCGCGCCCTCGCCATGAGGAGCCGGGGCGCGCTTGGCCCATTCGATTGCTTCCTCCTTCGACTTCACCTGGATCAGCCAATATCCGGCGATCAGCCCGTCAGTCTGGGTGAAGGGCCCCTCGATCACCGTGCGCTTTCCCCCAGGCGAGAATTTGATGCGCGCGCCCTTCGAGCTCGGCTGAAGGCCGGAGAGATCGAGCAGAACGCCGGCCTTCGATAGTTCTTCGTTATATCGCGTCATTGCGGAGATCAGCTTCTCGTCGGGCATGACACCCGCTTCGCTGTCCTTGTTGGCTTTGACGATCATCATAAATTTCATCGCGTGCGCCTTCTTTTTCAGTCGTCGATCGCCTGGTACGCCAAGGTCCAGAAATCGCGACACACGTCAGGAGGATTTGGCGAGGTCCAGGCGCGCTGGGTCAGCAGGATGCCGACCAGGTCCTCCTGCGGGTCCGAACACCAGGAGGTGCCGAGGCCACCGTCCCAGCCGAACCGGCCGACCGAATCCGCTAAATCCTCCCGCCGGGTGACCACCGACACGCCGAACCCCCAGCCGTGGCTGTCGAAATAGCCCGGGACCAGTCCGGACACCGCTTTCTGCTCGGGGGTCAGGTGGTCGGTCGTCATGGTCTCGATCGAAGGCTTGGACAGAATGCGTTTGCTGCCGTGTGCCCCGGTTCAGCATCATCAGGCCAAAGGCGAGATAATCGTCGATGGTAGAGACGAGCCCCCCACCCCCGGACGGGAAGGCCGGCGGTCGGCTCCATTGGCCGCCCTCGGCCGCGTCATACAGTTCGAACACCCCGGTAGCGGGGTTGGTCCAGTAGCTGGTCGCCAGCCGATCGAGCTTGGCAGCCGGAACACTGAAGGTGGTGTCCTTCATGCCGAGCGACTCGAAGCGGCGTTCGCGCAGGAATGTCTCGAACAGCTGGCCCGAGGCCCGCGCGACCAGCACGCCTAGCACGTCTGATCCCGTATGGTACATCCACCTCTCTTCCGGCCGGTGCATCAGCGGCAGGGTCTCAAAGCGACGAATCCACTCGTCCGGAGAAGGCGGCGTCTGCGGTTGGGGCGGCCCCTGGCCGAGGAGCAGCTCGCTGACGGCCTTTTGGATCAGGATATGTGCCGGGCGGCGCCATGACGATGCCAAAGCCCATTCGGAAGGTTAGCAGGTTGCGCACGGTGATCGGCCGATTTGCGGGCACCGTCTTGTCGAGCGGGCCGTCGAGCCGCTGCAAAACCTTACGATCGGCGAACTCGGGCAGCAGTCGGTCCACCGGCTCGTCGAGCCGCAATTTACATTCCTCGACAGCATCATCGCTACAGCGGCGGTGAGCGGCTTGGCCATCGAGGCGATGCGGAAGATCGTGTCGCACCGGATCGTGTCGCTACCGCCGAGCGCCTTCATGCCGATCGCATCGACATGCACTTCGCCCCGCCGACTGACCAATGTGACGATGCCGGGCATCTCGCCGCGTTCGATATATCCAGCCATTACGTCGTGCGTGCGGCGGAGCCCGGCCTGGGAGAATCCTCTGGTAGTCATCGGACCTCTTACCGCTCGGTTAAATAACCGAGCAGCGAAATAGATCGCGCGAAAGCTTTTGTCAAGACAGCGCCTCGCGCCGGATCTGCCGGCCTGCCGATAGCAAACGTCACCCCGACCCAGTATGGTTTGCCCGGTTGCTGCGAATGGGCTCCGGAAAGCTTCCATGCAAAAAATCAACATCCTCAACATTCAGCGCCTCAGAACCGCCGATCGAACGAAGATCGAAGCGGTCAATCCGGTGATCGATCTGACCGATGCCGGGGGCTGGTTTGACGGCGAATATCGTGAGACTTGGCCGGCCTACACTTCGGCACGCTATCTGGCGCCGGGCGCCACGGGCCGTGGAACTCGCGAGGAACGTGATCGCCTCCTCGCCGAGGCGGAAGTCATCCTCGGCGGCTGGCCGTTTCCGCTCGATTTACGGGCCCGGGCACCGCGGTTGAAATGGTTTCATCAGCGCCCGGCCGGCGCCAGCAATCTGCTCAGAGGCGATCTATGGGGCAGCAATGTCATGGTCACGACCTCGCGCGGCGTCGGCAGTACGCTGGCGATGGCGGAATATGCGGTGGCCGGTATTCTGCATTTCGCAAGGGGGCTGCACCAAGCCGCCGTCGACCGTGGCGTGGGCGCCTTCAACCCTCGCTCCTATCGACCCCTGCTGTTGGAAGGCAAGACCGCATGCGTCGTCGGCGCCGGCGGAATTGGGCTCGAGGTCGGCCGGCTCTGTGCGGCACTCGGCATGCGGGTCGTCGGCACCCGTCGCCAACCGCGCCCAGCCCAGCCCTTGCCACCGGGCTTCGACGAGCTCGGCGGCCCGGGGGAGCTCGACCGGTTCCTGCGGGACAGCCATTTCGTGGTGATTTGCTGTCAGTGGACGCCGGAGACAAACCGTCTTTTCGACAAAGACCGCTTTGCCGCGATGAAGCCGGAGAGCGTGCTCGTCAACGTCGCCCGCGGCGAGATCGTCGACGAGGAGGCCCTTGCCGACGCGCTGCAACGCGATCATTTGCGCGGCGTCATGCTCGATGTCTATGTCGGCGAATTCGAGCACCCGCCGCCGACGCGGCTGTGGTCCGATCCCAGGGTGCTGATCACTCCGCACGTCTCCGGCGGCAGCGACGAGGATCGGCACGGTGCCATCGATCTCTTCTGCGACAATTTGCGCGCCTACCTCGACGGCGGGCCGCTGCGCAACGTGATCGATTGGGAACGCGGCTATTAGGTCGGAAGCTCACGGACCGTGTTCGCCGGCGGGATTTCGCCGGCGGGATATGGAGCGGTGCGAGCTGACCAGATTTCGCCGTTTCCACTTCCAGCACGATTTCCATTGTTATTCGGTTGTTACGGCGGCTTCAATTCGTTGATCTCGCGAATAATTCCGTTGATCCGCGGTGTAACGAATTTGCGACCTAAGCAATTGAAATAATGTCCTATTATGTCGGACTATCCGGGCGAATCTGTGGCAAAAACGCAATTTTCGTTGTATTTCGACAACCGCGCGGCCGGTGTCCCGGCGCTAAGCCCGTGAAACGCAGCCGTGTCCGGCGATAGGCGAATGGAGGTGCCGCCCCCGAGGCCGCGTGAGAAATGCGCGCTACCCTCCGCGCCCCCTCAGATCACCGCGGAACGGCGAAAGCCGGCGATCTCGTCCGCGCTATAACCGTGCTCGGCGAGCACCGCATCGGTGTCCGCGCCGAGCTCGGGCGGCGGCCGCTCGATGCTCGGTCCGCCATGGGCGAATTTGAACGCGGCGAGCGGCACCCCGAGCGGACCGTCGATGCCGGGAGCCGAGTTGAATTTATGGAATACGCGGCGCTCGGCGAAATGCGGGTCGGCAAGGGCTTCGGCCATCGTCCGCACGCGGGCGGCAGGCACGTGGCGCGCCTGGAAATAGGCCTCCCACTGGTCGGCGGTCCTGGTCTTGATGATGTCGGCAATAATCGCGGCTTCCCGCTCGCGGTCGTCGACCCGCGCCTCGTTGTCGGTCTTGATCATGTCGGCTCGTTCGACCGCGCGCCAGAACCGTGCCTGCTGGCGGATGTTGCTGGCGCCGATCATCACCATGCCGTCTTTGGCGTCATAGGCGCTGTTGGTGGCAAAGGGCTGCTTGTTGCCGTGCGGTTTCGGCTCGCTGCCATTGCGGAAATAGCCGGTCATCAGCGAGGCTTGCATCATCATCGCCACACCGAGCATCGCGAGGTCGATGTGCTGGCCCTTGCCGGTGCGCTCGCGCTGGAAGAGGGCGCTAGCGAGCGCGAAGGCGCCCATCGTGCCGGTCGCGTAATCGACCGCGGGCGCCCCGATCTTGATCGGGTTGATCTCCTCGGTGCCGGTCGACGCCATGATCCCCGAGGTCGCCTGGATCACATGGTCGTAAGCGGTCTGCTCGCGCCGCACCCCGTCCTGGCCGAACGCCGAGATCGAGCAATAAATCAGGCGCGGGTTGATTTTCGACAGCGCCTGGTAGCCGAGCCCCAGCGCTTCGAACGCGCCCGGCCGGTAGTTTTCGACAAGCACGTCGGCGCGGGCCACCAGGTTCTTCAGGATGTCGCGGCCCGCTCCGGTCTTGAGGTCGAGGGTGATTGACTTCTTGTTCGACCCCTGGGTCAGAAACGAGGTCCCCATGTTGCGCCGGCTGAGCGTGCGGTCCGTCCCGGTTTCGCGGCTCTGGTCGGGCTCGTCTGGGTGCTCGACCTTGATCACGTCGGCGCCGAGCACGGCGAGCTGATAGGTGGCAAACGGGCCGGCAAGCACATGGGTGATGTCGATGATGAGGATGCCTTCAAAGGGTCGCGTCATACCGCGGGCTCCTTTCTCGAAACGGACCGCCGGGCTTGTCAGCGGGGTCACCGCAGGTATAGTCGCGCGCAACCATTTCGACGAGGGCGTTTATGCCGCTTTGTTCGCTCGCCGCAGGGATTGCGTTTCTGTTGGTTGCGCTGTTCGCGGTACCGGGCAGGGCCGCCGGGTTCGTCGATTCGGCAGAACGGTATGTTGTAATACCCGACCGGATCGGCCGGGTGATGGCGGCCGACCAATCGGCCGCCATCCTCGTCTTCGTCTTGGCGCCCGAGAAGCTCGTCGGCTGGAGCCGGCCACTGACGCGCGCGCAGCGGGCTTACCTTCCGGCCAAGTTCGCGCGGCTGCCGGTCGTCGGCCAACTGACCGGTCCGACCCCGACGGTCGCGGCCGACGCGGTTGCGCGGCTGCGCACCGATCTAATCATCGATACGGGCATTGTGTCGCCGGAGGCGGCGGCGCGGGCAGATGCGCTCCAGCAGCAGACCAGGATTCCTTACATCGTTCTCGACGGCAGCATCCAGCTCATACCGGACACGCTGGCCACCGTCGGGGCGATGCTCGGCGTCGCCGAGCGCGGCCAAGACCTGGCCAGCTCCGCGCGGGCGGCGATCGACGGCCTGCGCGGCTGGTTGTTGATCACCGAATCGACCGAACGGCCGCTGGTCTACTACGGCCGCGGCACCGACGGGCTCGAAACCGGGCTGGCGCGCTCGCAGGTCATGGCAGCCATCGACCAGGCCGGCGTGATCAACGTCGCCGCCCGACTCGGCAGCGGCGAGCTGACGAGGGTCACCCGCGAGCAGATCTTCCAATGGAATCCGGCGATCATCATCGCTCAGCAACAGAGCTTTTATAATGCGCTGCAGCGCGATCGCGGGTGGCGCGGGTTGGCCGCGGTCACTAACAAGCGGGTCTATCTCGCCCCCACGGATCCATTTGGGTGGATCGACGACCCGGCCGGGGTCAATCGGATCATCGGACTACCCTGGCTGACCGCCTTGTTCTACCCGGACGTCTATCAGGAAGATCTGCGCGCCAGCGTGCGCGAGTTTTACGACAAATTCTATCGCGTCCAACTGACCGATCGGCAGCTCGAAGCGCTCGTCCGGCCGGCGGAAGCGCGCGCCGGCGAAACTGGCCAAGCGCTCGGCGTACCCCTCCTTGGCGCGGAGCCGGTGCCGCTCCCCGGCGGCGGACCGCCAAACTCCATGGGGCTGCGACCCCCTGGCCGCGGGGGCACCCCGGGGGTACCGGGGTACCCGCCTGCCGCTCCACCGAACCCGCGATAGTCCCTCCGGCACATCGCCCTCACGATTCGGTCGCCCGCACAAAGCAGAGGATCCCCCGCTGTGGCGTCCAGCACACCACCGCGTGCCCAGTCGGGTTGTCGGTGCGCTGCAGGATCTTGTCGGGCGGAACGACTTGCCAGCTCCCGCCGATCAACGCTTCGTAATGATCGGCCTCGATGCGGTATTCAGTGGCCCGGCAATCGGTTACCGAACAGCAGGAAACGCTCGTGCCGGGGACGAGCAGACTGCGGAACCACGGACCGAGCGCGGGGTCGGCGTCCGCCGGCGGCTGCGCGCCGGCGGTGGCGGGGAACAAAAGGGCCACGGTGAGAAGAAGGCGCGTCATAATGCGGAATAGAGCAAAGCGCATGCCTACCCGATGCCCCCGGCGCGGGAAGCGCTCGAGCGCAGCATCTGTTTACCATAATTAAGCTGGGGGGCGAACTCACTCCATGGGCAGGCCCGGATGGACGGCGCGACCGTCGCCGAGCGGGGTAAACTGGGGGGCGAGCGCGGGTATGGCGACCTCGGCGAGCGTCTCCGGTGTCCAACCACCTTGGCGGTGGACCATGCGCAGCGGCCGCATATGCCCGTAGAGTGACAGTTCGCCGGCGCGCTGGTGGAACACCTGGCCGTTGACGTGGCTCCCCTGCTCGGAAGCGAGAAAGACGCAGAGCGGGGCGATGGCGTCGGCCCGGCTGCGGCGCAGCCGCTCCTCACGGAGTGCGGCCGCCTGCGGATCCTTCGGCGTCGGGACCGAGCGGGTCATACGGGTGTCCGCCGACGGGCAGACGACGTTGACGGTAATACCCTTCGAGGCATTCTCCATGGCGACGATGCGTGCCAGCGCCACGATCCCGAACTTGGCTGCACCGTAATTGCATTGCCCGACATTGCCGAGCAGACCGGAGGTCGACGACACCATGATCATTCGCCCGTAGCCCTGGTCGCGAAACAGGTTGATCGCCGCCCGATTGATGTTGAAGTGGCCGGTCAGGTGAACGTCGATCACCGCCTGCCAGTCCTCCGGAAACATGTTGTGAAACATCTTGTCGCGCAGGATGCCGGCGGCGTTGAACACGATGTGCAGGCCGCCAAAGGTCTCGCGCGCCTGCTGGACCATGGCGAGGCAGTCGTCGAATTTGGCGACCGACCCGTAATTCGCCGCGGCATCGCCACCGGCTCCCTTGATTTGATCGACGATCTGCTGCGCTGGCGCCTGGTCCAAACCCTCACCGCTGCCGCTGGTCCCGGGATCGTTGATGACGACCTTGGCGCCGTAGGCGGCCATCAGCTTGGCGACCTCGGCTCCGACCCCCCGACCCGCTCCAGCGCACAGTGCGATGCGCCCCTCGAGCATGCCCATTCCTGCTGTCCCTTCAAAGTGCAGACGATCGTGCGGTTGTCGCGACGCCGGTGGCTTTTGTCAATCGACGGAAGGCGGTGCTCGTGCTCGGCAGGGAATGCGATAGCGCCGACGCTAACGGCAATGCGGCATCACGTCTCTGGCAAATGATGTCATCGACTGCTTGACCATGGCGTGATCCATGATCCCGCCTTGATTGAAGTAGCAAATGAACTCGTCCATGCCATATTCGCGCCGGAGTGCTTGTACCCGCTCAATGCAATATTCGGGATCGCCAAAGACCGCCATCTCGCTGTCGATGTCCTCGTAACGCACCCGCTCGATGCGGGCGAGCACCTGCCGAAATGCCTCGAAGCTCTTGATGTCCGCCCGACCGACCGGACGCAGCCGCTCGGCGGCTTCGCGCAGAAAGCGCAGCAGCCCGGCCTCGGTCTCCTGCCGTGCCTTGGGCGCGGCTCGTCGTGACATGCACTGAGAACGCGAGCGCCGTGTCGCCCTTGGCGCCGGCTGGCAAAGTCTCACGATAGGCGCCCAAGCCGGCTTTGAGGCGCTCGGGCGGGTTGATCAGCGGTGCGGCGAAAATAGGCAAGCCGAGCCGAGCGGCAAAGGGGAAGGTTTCGGGGCTGTTGGCAGCGACCCGCACCGGCGGGTGCGGCGACTGAACGGGGCGCGGTATCACGCACAGGTCATGCGCGCGAAAATATTTGCCCTGGAACGAGAAGTTTTCGCTCTTCCACGCCGGGAGGATGAAGTCGAGCGCCTCCTCAAAGCGCTCGCGGCTTTGTTCCTGCGGGACGTCGAACCCGACATAATAGAGCGGGAAAGCGCCCCGTCCGACCCCGAACTCGAGCCGTCCGTCGCTGAGAATATCGGCGATCGCCGCCTCCTCGATGATCTTCACCGGGTTGTGCAAGGGCAGCAGGGTCACCGCCGTCCCGAGGCGAATACGCGTCGTGCGCTGCGCCACCGCCGCCAGTACCATCAGCGGATCGGCGAGGATCGAGAAGGCGCGGCTGAAGTGGAGTTCTCCAAGCCATGCGGTGTCAAAGCCGAGTTCGTCGCCGAGCTCGATTTGCGCCATGATGTCCTTGTAGCGCTGGCGCTCGGTGAACCCGCTCGCACACGGCAATTGGTCGAAAAAGCCGAAGCGCATCTGTCTCCTCCAGCCGTTGTCCGTCGCCGCGCGGACCGGGGATACCACGGCGCGCCCGCGTGCGGCAACCGGGCGTTGCGCTACCCAAAAGCACGAGGTTGGGCTAGGATCGCCGGCACGCCAGTTGCAGGAGAGGTGGGGGATGTTCCGTCGTTTGTTGATCGGCTCCGCGTTCATTTTTCTCGCGGTTCCCGCTTCCGCTCAGGAATCGTTGCTCGACGTCGTCCTGAAGCGCGACAAGCTCCTGGTCGCGACCTACAGTACCTCGCCACCCCTCGCCTATGTTGACGATGGCGGCAATCTCGTCGGTTTCGAGATCGACATGGCGCGCGAGATCGCCAAGGACCTCTTGGGCGATCCGAACAAGGTCGAATTCGTCGTTGTGCAATCGGACGGGCGTTTTCCGGCGGCACTCAGCGGCAAGGTCGATTTCGGCCTGTGCTCGACGACGATCACCCCGGACCGGGCTGTGCGCATCGCCTTCACCCGTCCCTACCTCGACACCGGGGGCAGTGTGATCGCCCGCAAGGACGCCGAGATTAGGCACGTCAAAGAGCTGAACGACGCCAAATTCACCTACGCCCTCCTCAATGTTCCGCCCGGGATCGCCCGGGTCAAGTCGGAGCTGCCCAACGTCAAGCAGTTGTTGCTCGACTCGCCCTCGGCACTGTTTCTGGCGGTCAAGACCGGCCGCGCCACAGCCTTCGGGATCGACAAGCCGATCGCCGACTATTACGAGGCCGAGAACCAGGACCTGGTGCGGCTCGACGTGTCGCGGACGTCCTGGGACTATGTCTTCCAGGATGCGATTTTCATGAAGCCCGGCGACTTCAAATGGTGGCTGTTCCTCGACACCTGGGTCGGCGAATTGCGCTCCGGCTTTCGCTACGAGAAATATGTCGAATGGTACCACAAATGGCTGAAGAAGGACCCGCCGCCGCAACGCTTCTACGACTACAACAAGTATTAGAAACTACGTCAGAATAAATGGAGCGCATTCTGCTGTACCGGCGTCACCCCCGCGAAGGCGGGGGTCCAGGGCGGTGTTTGGAGCATTGGCCCCTGGATGCCCGCTTTTCGCGGGCATGACGGCGAGCCGGTGCCGTTCGACCCTCACTTCATTGCGCGGCTGATCCCGGCGCTGCTCGAGGGTGCCGAGGTTACGGTCGAGCTCGCTGTGTTGACGATGGCGATCTGCCTCGTCTGGGGTCTGCTCGTGGCGCTTGCCCAGGGGGCGCGTGGTCCACTCGGCTGGATCGCCGGCGGCTATATCCAGCTGGTGCGCAACACCCCGCTGCTGATCCAGCTGTATCTGGTTTATTTCGGCTTCTCGATGGCCGGGTTCGGGCTGTCGGGCTTTGCTTCTGGTCTGTTGGCGCTATGCGCCCAAAACGGCGGTTATGTCGCCGAGATCTACCGCGGCGGACTGCAGTCGGTCAGTGTCCGGCAATTCGAAGCCGGGCGCGCGCTCGGCATGCGCCGCTGGACGCTCTACACGACAGTTATACTGCCGCAGGTCATCGCCCGGGTGATCCCGCCGCTGACCAACCAGAGCATTTCGATCATCAAGGATACCTCCCAGGTCGCGGCGATTGCGGTGATGGAAATCATGAAAATCACCGAGGTCTGGGTCGAGACTTCGGCCAACACCTATGACGTGTTTCTCGGCGCAGCACTGATCTATTTGGCGCTGACTTCGATCGCCGGGCTGGTCGGCAAATTGGCCGAGCGCCGGCTTGTGTTTGCGCAATGAAAGAGTTCGGTCCACTGATCCACAGCTTCTGGTACCTGCTGCGCGGCGCTGGAATGACCGTGTTGATGGCAACGAGTGCCATTGTTCCGGCAACAATCCTCGGTATTCTGCTCGCCTTGCTGCAGGTATTTCGTGGCCGCTTGGTGCAGTCGACGATCCTCGGCTACCTGTTCCTGGTCCGCGGCATTCCGCTGTTGGTATTGCTGACCTTTGTCTACTACCTGCTGCCGCTGACCGGGATCGACCTGCCGCCATTCTGGGGCGTGGTGCTGGTCATCTCGCTCTATTACGCTGCCTTCATCAGCGAGGTATTCCGGGCCGGCATCCTCTCGTTGCCACAGGCGCAGTGGGATGCTGCGCGCAGTCTCGGCATGACCCGCGGATTATTACTGCAGATCGTAATCCTGCCGCAGGCATTGCGCCTTGCGGCACCACCCTACGTCAGCCTGTGCGTCAGCCTGGTCAAGGCGACCTCGCTGGTCTCGATCGTCGGCCTGTGGGAGCTGACGATGGCGAGTCGTGAGGTCGTCGAGCGCACGCTGGCACCGTTTCAGATCTTCATCGGCGCGGCGGCGATCTATTTCTGTGTCTGCTATACCCTCGCCCTCTATGGAAGGCACCTTGAACGACGCGTCCTCCTCGGCCATTGAGCTCGTGCCGGGCCGCGAACATCGCCCGATGCTCGAAATCGCAGGGCTGCATAAAGCCTTTGGAGCAGTCGAGGTATTGCGCGACGTGTCGCTCGCGGTCAGCCCCGGCGAGGTCGTCGTCGTGATCGGCCCGAGCGGCTCGGGCAAGACCACCTTGTTGCGCTGCACCAACCTGCTCGAGGAGTACGAACGCGGGACGATCATGATCGACGGCGAGCCGATCGGCTACCGCATTGACGGGCGCAGCGGCCGGCGAGCGCGCATGTCGGAGCGCGAGGTCGCCAGAGCGCGCGAGCGGATCGGCATGGTGTTCCAGAGCTTCAACCTCTTCCCACACATGAACGTGCTGCAGAACATCGTCGCCGCGCCAATACGGGTGAAACGTGTCGAGCGCCGGCAGGCCGAGGCCCGCGCTCGCGAGCTCCTCGCCATGGTCGGGCTGTCTGACAAGGCCGCCGAACACCCGATCCGGCTTTCGGGTGGTCAGCAACAGCGGGTGGCGATCGCCCGGGCGTTGGCCATGGACCCCAAGATCATTCTGTTCGACGAGATCACCTCGGCGCTCGACCCCGAACTGGTCGGTGAGGTGCTGGCGGCGATGCAGCAGCTCGCAAGCGACGGCATGACAATGGTCGTCGTCACCCATGAGATGAGCTTCGCCCGCGACATCGCCGACCGGATCGTCTTCATGGACGGCGGCGTCATCGTCGAGGAGGGCAAACCCGACCAGCTCCTCTTCGCGCCGCAGACCGAGCGCGTGCGCGCGTTTCTCAAGCGCTACAACGACCGCTATCGGATCTGATCTCTGAGGAAACGGGGTGCCTGCGCCTTCCCCGATGAACTCAGTTCAGGTGGCCGCCGGCTACTTCGCCTCGCCGAAGATCGGGTAGTCCGTGTCGTCGACAAAAGCTTCGTCGCCTTCGGTCGGCAGCTGTTCGGCATGGCCGAGGGCGCCCTGGATGTCGTTGCCCCAGACCTCTCGCGGCAGTTCGTAGAGCACCTCGACGCCGTACCCGTTCGGGTCGCTGATGTAGAGGCTGTGGGTCATGCCGTGATTGACCCGGCGATGAAACTTGACCCCCTTGCTGCGCAGAAACGCGAGCTGCTTGAGCCACGCCTCGCGGTTCGGCATCGAGATCGCGATGTGGTTGACGGCAACCGGCGTCTTGAACATGTCCCAGTCCGCGGGCGGCGCCGGTAGGTCCGGGTTCTCGCAGAGCGCTATGTCGTGATGGTTCATTCGGCCGCTGTGGTCGCCGCTGTAGAAGCGCATCTTGCCGCCGCGCCGCAGCGATACGCCGACCTGCTTGAAACCGAGGATCTCGGTCCAGAAGCGGTGCGATTCCTCGATGTCCCGCACGTTGATCACCAGGTGGTTGATGCCCGTGGGGGTCAGCGCTTCCGCGGGGGTCGCCGGAACCACAGGAGATGTGCCGTCTGCCATTTTAATGCTCCACGATCCTGTCAGAGGTTTGCCGCTGCTATAGGATAATAGGAAATCGCCGCCTGTTTCGCTAGCCGAGGGTTCGTCGAGCCCGGTTGGTGGGGGCCGATAGGGCGAGCCGGCGTCACCGCCGGCCTTCGCTGACACGCTGTTTGACCGGAACGTCCAAGGTTTGGCCCTCGCGGAACAGCTAGAACGCCTCGATCGTTTCACGCCGACGATCGCGCCCGATGCGCTCGATCGGCATGAGACGTGCGATCGAACGGACCCGGAATGCCCGGCCGCACGAGATTGGCGCGCTCCCGCTCGAAATAGGTTAAATTCGGTGCGAGAGTTAGCCTCGCCCGAGCCATGGCCACTACGACCGCCACCCGTCGTCTCGCCGCGATACTCGCCGCCGATGTGGCGGGCTACTCGCGCCTGATGGGCGCCGACGAGGAAGGCACGCACGAACGCTTCAAGGCGCATCTCGTCGAACTGGTCGATCCGAAGATCAGCGAGCATCACGGCCGCATCGTCAAGACCACCGGGGACGGCTTGTTAGCGGAATTCGCTAGCGTCGTCGATGCCGTTCGCTGCGCCGCCGAATGGCAGCGGGCGATGATCGACCGCGAAACAGGGATCCCCGATGACCGCCGCATCAGGTTCCGCATCGGAATCAATCTCGGCGATGTAATCGTCGAGGGCGACGACATCTTTGGCGATGGGGTGAACGTCGCGGCGCGTTTGGAGGCGCTTGCAAAGCCTGGCGGGATCTGCGTCTCGCGGATGGTTCGCGACCAGGTGCGCGACAGGCTGCCCTATGCGCTTGAGGATATAGGCGAGCAGAGCGTCAAGAATATCGCGCGGCCGGTGCGGGTCTATGCGTTGCGCCCAGAAACCGTCGCCAGTCTGCCGGCACCGAGCGTCGCGCCCGGTCCGTCAATGTCCCGGTCTGCCGTTGCGCCGCGCCTGTCAATCGTCGTGCTGCCATTCGACAATCTTAGCAACGATCCAGATCAGCAATATTTCGCGGATGGCATCACCGAGGATCTGACGACCGATCTCTCGCGGATCCCCGATATGTTCGTGATCTCGCGCAATACCGCCTTCACATACCGGGACAAGCCGGTAGACACGAAACGAATCGGCCGCGAGTTGGGCGTGCGTTACTTGCTGGAGGGGAGCGTCAGGCGATCCGGCAACCGGGTCCGCGTTAACGCCCAGCTGATCAACGCCGAGGCCGACGCGCATCTGGTGGGCCGAGCGGTTCGACAGCGACATGGCGGACATATTTGCCTTGCAAACCGAGGTGACGAACCAGATCGTGATCGCGCTAAACCTCGAGCTGCTCAGTACTGAGGCTGCCCGGCCGACTGGGAATCCTGACGCACTGGATTATATCCTGCGGGGCCGCGCCGCACGTAACAAGTCGCCATCGCCAGAGAAATATACAGAATCGATTAGCTTGTTCGAGCGGGCACTGGCGCTCGATCCACGATCCGTCGAAGCACAGAGCGAGCTGGTGCGTGAGCTGATGGCTCGCGTGGTTGATTTCATGGCCGACTCGGCTGCCACGGATATTGCTCGTGCGGAAGGGTTGGTCGAGCAAGCACTGGCCACATCGCCCCGCAATCCAATGGTCCGCCTAGCGAAAGGTATGGTACTGCGCGCACAGACCCGGTACCGAGAAGCTATTCCCGAGTATCAGGCTGCGCTCGCGTCCAATTGGAATTGGGTGTCCGTACTCGGCAGCCTCGCCATTTGCAAATTCTACAGCGGGTCTCCGGAGGAGGTAATACCGCTGTTGGAGCAAGCCATCCGCATCAGCCCTCGCGATCCCCAACTCGGCACCTGGTATCAATTCATCGGCCTTGTGCATATGCTGGAATTGCGTACCGACCAAGCCATCCAGTGGTTTGAAAAAGCCTGCAGCGCTATTCCCAAACATTCGTCACCACACGGCCAGCTCGCTGCGGCTTATGCCCTCAAGGACGACACGGAACGCGCGGCCGCCGAACTCGCAAAAGCACGAAGGGCCGTAGGCGGCGATCGTTTTACCAGCATCTCCCGCCTGCAGGCTAGCGGGCCTTTCGCGGTGACGGAGATCCGCGCCCGATTTGAAGCCACCTTTTTCGCTGGCCTGCGCAAGGCCGGGATGCCGGAGGAATGACTGACACTGCCGGCCGGCTGGTATCCCGCTGGTCGTCGCCGACGAAACCCTTTGCCGCGGCATCGAAAGAAAGCCAGACTGGGCCCTCGCGGCACCGGCAATCCGGGGACAGTCGGTAGTCACCGCACCAAACCAAGGGGAGGGAAAGCCATGAAATTCATCAGGCCGCTACTACTGACGATCTTCCTGATCGGCGGCGCGAGCCTCGCCGCCGCCCAGGAGCTGACGCCGGTAGGCCATCCCGAGCAACTCGGGTTTTCTGCGACCCGCCTGCAACGGCTGACCCAAGCCTATCAGGGCTATGTCGATCGCGGCGAATTGCGGGGAGCGGTGTTGTTGGTCGCGGTCGGCGACAAGATCGCCTACCTGCAAGCGGTCGGGTTTCAGGATCGGGAAAAGAAGATTCCGATGAAGGCCGACGCAATCTTCCGCCTCGCCTCGATGACCAAGCCCATCGTCTCGGTCGCGGCCATGACGCTCGTCGAGGAAGGCAAGCTCGACCTCGACGCCCCGGTCTCGCAGTATTTGCCGGAGTTCGCCGATCTCAAGGTCGGGGTCGAAACCACCGACCCGGCGACAGGTAAACCGACCTTGAGGCTCGAGCCGCAAATACGGCCGATGATCGTCCAGGATCTGCTGCGCCACACCGCGGGGTTGGTCTACGGTCAATTCGGCGACCACCTCGTCCATCAGGCCTATCGCGCCGCCAATGTCAGCGACCGCAACGAGACCTTGGCCGAAATGGTCACCAAGCTGTCGAAGATCCCGCTCGCCCACCAGCCGGGCGAGGTTTGGGAATACAGCATGGCCGTCGATGTGCTCGGCCGCGTCATCGAAGTCGTCTCTGGCATGGACCTCGACCGCTTTATCGCCGAGCGCGTGACCGGGCCGCTCCACATGGCGGCGACCGATTTCTATGTCCATCAGGCGGACCTGTCGCGCCTGGCCGAGGCGCAGGCGGATGCCGCGGGAACGTCGCCGTCGCTGCCCGATGTCACGAAGAAGCCGGTGCGGTTTTCCGGCGGCGGCGGATTGGTGTCGAGCGCCGCCGACTATCTGCGGTTCTGCCAAATGCTGCTCAATTCTGGCGAATATAACGGCGTCCGACTGTTGGCGCCGCACACGGTCGCGCTGATGACCTCGGACGCCCTGCCACCCGGGGTCGGCTATTCGGAGCGGGCGCTGACGACGACAGCCGATATCGCGCCAACCCCGGCGATGGGCCAGGGCTTCGGGCTCGGCTTCGCGGTGCGCACGGTGCCGGGTCGCAACCCCGAGCCCGGCTCGGTCGGCAATTTCTATTGGACCGGCGCCTGGGGTACGACCTTCTGGGTCGACCCCGCCGAGAAATTGATTGCGATCCAAATGATCCAGGTACCGTTGTCGGAGGACGGCAAATATCGCCGCGCCTTCCGCAACCTGGTCTACCAGGCGATGGCAAGCCAGGAGTGACTGGCGTCGCGCATTTCGCCAAAGCCCAGGTGCTGCGCGCACAGCGCCAATGCGACGAGGATAGTCCCGAGTACGAGACGATGATCGCGCTCGATCGCGCGCCGATCATTCGCGCCCACCTCGCCTCCGCCTATCCCCTAAGAGGCGATACCGAACGCGCCGCCGCCAAACTCGCTGAAGCCCCCGCAGGCTGGCTGGCGAAGGTTCTTTTTCGAGCATCGCAAAGATGAAGGTCTATCCAGGGGCGCCGAAGACCCGCGCCTTGTTCGAAGCCACTTATTTCGCCGGTCTGCGCAAAGGCCGGAACGCCGCAGAAATGACTGACATCGCCGGGGACGTGTCCGCAATCCGTCATGACCCTTCGTTCACATCCTCGAGCTTTACGCCGTGCCCGGCTTGCAGACCCTTCCGCGCCCTTTCGATCCGGCGCAGAAAGCGTGGGTCGTTTTCGAGCCGATAGTCGAACCAGTCATCTTCCGAGTGGAAGCCGATCAGCACCCCGGCTGGCTTACCATGACGGGTGATGACGATCTCGTGCTTCTCGGCCTCGCGCAGGAAACGCGAGAGATCATCCTTGAGCTCTGACAACGGAACCTGCCTCAGTTCTGAGTTGCGTACCGTGTCAGCCATAAATCAGCCTCCGATTTAGGGGCGATCGCCAAGATCTCGACGGTCGGTCCGGAGACGTCAGCCCGCCCGTCAAATGATGGCTTTCCGATAAGCCCTCATCGAGGGCAAGATATCGCGAGGCACGCGTTGCGCTGTATGATGGCCTCCATCGATAATCCGGAGCAAGTGGGCTGCCGGAGCCATGGCCACTACGACCGCCACCCGCCGTCTCGCCGCGATCCTCGCCGCCGATGTGGTGGGCTATTCGCGCCTGATGGGGGCCGATGAGGAAGGCACGCACGAGCGCCTCAAGGCGCATTTGCGCGAACTGGTCGACCCGAAGATCCGCGAGCATCACGGCCGTATCGTCAAAACCACCGGCGACGGCGTGCTAGCGGAATTCGCCAGCGTGGTCGATGCGGTGCGCTGTGCGGGCGAAATCCAGCGCGCGATGGCCGACCGCGATCTCGATCTCGCCGAGGAGCGCCGTCTGCGCTTTCGCATCGGGGTCAATCTCGGCGACGTGATCGTCGATGGCGGCGATATTTACGGGGACGGGGTCAACATCGCCGCACGGCTGGAAGGGCTGGCGGCGCCGGGCGGCATATGCGTCTCGGCCACGGTCTGCGACCACATCGGCGACCGTCTCCCTTATGCCTTCGACGACATGGGGGAGCAGAGCGTCAAGAACATCGCGCGGCCGGTTCGGGTCTACGCGCTACGAGCGGAAGGCTTAACCGGCTCCGCGCCAGCAAATGCGCCGTCCACCGCTTCACATCCACCGCCCGGCGCTGTGACGCGGTTGTCGATCGTCGTGTTGCCGTTCACCAACTTGAGCAGCGACCCGGAGCAGCAATATTTCGCCGACGGAATAACCGAGGATCTGACGACCGATCTGTCCCGGATTGCGGGGGTGCTGGTGATTTCCCGCAATACGGCATTCACGTATAGGAACAAGGCGATCGACACGAAGCAGATCGGCCGCGAACTCGGCGTGCGCTATGTCCTTGAAGGGAGCGTCCGGCGGTCAACCAATCAGATTCGCATCAACGCCCAACTGATCGATGCCGAGAAAGATACGCAGCTTTGGGCCGAGCGTTTCAACGGCAATACGAGCGATCTGTGCGCGCTGCAAGACGAGATCACGCGCCGCATCGCAGTGGCACTCAATCTCGAGCTCTGGAGGGCGGAGGCCGCTCGGCCAAGTCAACACCCCGACGCAGTAGACTACGTCTTTCGTGCAGGTGCTCTACTCATTGGCGGGCCGCCATCGCGCGAAAGATACGCGGAGGCGATCGCTCTGTTTGAGCACGCGCTGGCACTCGATCCGCAATCCGTCGACGCCCAAAGCGGTCTGGCGACCGACCTCACGTCCCGCGTCATCGATAATATGACTGACACGGCCGCGGCTGATCTGGTGCGCGCAGAAGGCTTGGCCGGGCAAGCCTTGGCCGCAGCGCCCAACAGCAGTCTCGCACATTTCGCCAAGGGCCAGTTGCTACGGGCGCAACGTCGATGCGCGGAAGCCATACCTGAATATGAGGCGGCGCTCTCGTACAATCCCAACTGGGTGCATGCATTACATGCTCTTGCCCGGAGTAAGTTCTTCACCGGGTCGATAGAGGACGTGATCCCGCTCGAGGAGCAAGCCATCAGGCTCAGCCCCCGCGATGCTGGGATCGGGGGTTGGTATCGCCAGATCGGGCTCGTTCATTTGGTGCAATCACGGACGAACGAGGCTGTCGTCTGGCTCGAAAAAGCGCGCAACGCCGCTCCGGCACATCCGAACATTCGCGCCCACCTCGCTTCCGCCTACGCCCTTGCTGGCGACACCGAACGCGCCGCCGCCGAACTCGCCGAGGCCCGCCGGCTGAGCGCCGACGACCGCTATTCGAGCCTCGCCCACCTGCGGGCCGTTGAAGATTTCGGGGCACCTGTACCGAAAGTCACCACCCTGCTCGAAGCCACCTATTTCGCCGGGCTGCGCAAAGCCGGAATGCCGGAGGAGTGACCGCCGCGATGCCCGCTTGGTCAAGCGGGGCGGCGCCAGTCCCAAATACTCGTTCTTTATGGCGCGCCCTGCCAAGGGTCGACGAGCGGTACCCCTGTCCCAGCGACGTCGCGGGTATTACGGGTAACCAATGTGAGCCCGCGGGTGATCGCCGTCGCTGCGATCAGCGCATCGATCACCGGGAGAATGCGGCCGGCAGACAGCTCGCCCCACAGCCTGGCGACAGCGGCATCTACGAGCAGAACCCGATCGGCAAAAGTCGTCTCGATGCCGTCGACCCATGGACCGAGGCGAGCGGCTGTGACTGAATCGGTGCGCCGTTTGGCCTGGACACCTTTGCGCAACTCCCCCAGCGTCAAAACGCTCAGGAATAGCCCGGCAGCATCGGCTGCAGCGAGAAAGGCCATGACCCCGACGTCGGCTCGGATCTTGCGCGTCTCCGAGATCAAGTTGGTGTCCAGGAGATAGCCTGCCGCCACGCTCAAAGCTCGACCGGGCGGCCGGTGTCGCGGTCGCGCTCAATTGTAAAATCGTCGACCTTGGGACCACCGAGCAAATGGGCCTTGAAGTCCGGTTTGTACGCGACGAGTGCGCGATAGTCCTCGATCGAAATCACGACCGCGCGCTCCGCGCCATGACGGGTAATTGTTTGGGGTCCCTCGGTTCGGGCTCGTTCGATCACCTCGCTGAGCCTGGTCTTTGCCTCCTGGACCTGCCAGGTTCCCATCACCGTCCCTTTCTGTCCTGAACGACCAAAATATAGATTTTTCTGGTCTGATCCACAAGCCGCGCCCAACATTGTGAATCGTGGTAATGAAGAGCTCACCCGAAGGCCCCAAAAGGGTGGGCCGCCCGAGCAATGAGCACGACCACCGCTACCCGCCGTCTCGCCGCGATCCTCGCCGCCGATGTGGTGGGCTATTCGCGCCTGATGGGTGCCGATGAGGAAGGCACGCACGAACGCTTCAAGGCGCATCTCGTCGAGCTCATCGATCCGAAGGTCCGCGAGCATCACGGCCGCATCGTCAAGACCAGCGGCGACGGCGTGCTGGCGGAATTCGTCAGCGTCGTCGACGCGGTGCGCTGCGCCGGCGAAATCCAGCGCGCTATGGCCGACCGCGATCTCGATCTCGCCGAGGAGCGCCGCCTGCGCTTTCGCATCGGCATCAATCTCGGCGACGTGATCGCCGACGGCGGTGACATCTACGGTGATGGGGTGAATATCGCCGCACGGCTGGAGGGGTTGGCCGCACCCGGCGGTATCTGTGTGTCGGGCACCGTCCGCGACCATATCGGCGACCGGTTGTCTTTCCTCTTCGAGGACATCGGCGAGCAGAGCGTCAAGAACATCGCACGGCCGGTGCGGGTCTGTGCGTGGCACCCTCAAGGCATAGCCGGCTTGCCGACGGCAGGCGTGTCGGCGAGCACGTCAAGTTCGCCGCCCGTCGCTGCGCCACGGCTGTCGATCGTCGTCCTGCCCTTTACGAACCTCAGCGACGACCGGGAGCAGCAGTATTTCGCGGATGGGATTACCGAGGATCTGACGACCGATCTGTCGCGGATTGCAGGCATGCTGGTAATTTCCCGCAACACCGCGTTCACCTATCCAAACAAGTCCATCGACACCAGGCAGATCGGCCGTGAGCTCGGGGTCCGCTATGTGCTGGAGGGAAGGCTCTGCGGAGTACGGCTCCTGACGATGTTGCGGGGACGGCGTCCCCTTTTCCCAAAGATGAATCTGGCCATCGACGATCAGCATCCGGCGTATCCTTTTGATCCGAAGATATTCAGCTGCCGTAATACCTAGTTGCAAAAGTTCGCGTATGTGATCCGAAAGTTCTCGTCATGCCCGCGATCCCCGGAACGGCCCGCCGGGGCCGGCCGGGGAGGGCATCCAAGGGCCAGTGCCCCGGACTCGCCCTTGGACCCCCGCTTGCGCGGCGCTCGCGGGGGAGGGAATGGGAGGGGGCGAAATCGCGCCGCCTCACTCGATGACCTCGTCGGCGCGGCCGAGCAAGGTGGCCGGGAGTGTAAGCCCCAGCACATCGGCGGTTTTCAGATTGACGACGAGTTCGAATTTCGTTGGCTGATAGATCGGGATGTCGCCCGGTTTGGCGCCATTAAGGACCTCGTGCACGTCTTCGGCTATCCGCCGCCAGAGTTCGCGGTCATCGCTCGCATAGGCCATCAGCCCGCCCGCCTCGACGTAATCACGCCAAGGATAAATCGCCGGCAAACGGCTTTTCGCGGCCAGCTCGACGATCAGCTGGCGGTAGGGCAGAAGGATGCCAATGGAATTTACGATCATCGCGTCCGATTGCCGCTGTACGATTTCAGAGAACGCACGCTCGATTGCGGTAGCACTCGCTTCGTCGAGCGGCAACTCGATCACCGACATTTGCAATCGCCGGCCGGCTTCAAGAAGCTGTTGTCCTTCTGGAGCCTGCGAAATGCGCATGGTCAGATACGCGGCCTTGGATGCCGTCGGGACCGCTTCTTTGAGGATCTGAAGCCTTTTTCCCCAGATCTCGGCCCCGGCGTAGGTTGTGGCGCCGGTGATATTGCCGCCCGGATGCGCGAAGCTCCTCGCAAACCCGGCCTGGATCGGGTCGCCCCCGATCCACACGATCGGTGTCGTGCTGGCCGCCGCGCGGACTGCCCGCGCGATCGGGTCGGTGCTGGCGACGATCACCTCGGGGTTGCGGCTAACGACCTCGCGAGCGAGATCGGCATAGGCCTCGGGATGCCCTCCGCCCGAGTACCCATCGACTGTTAGGTTTTGTCCTTCGACATCGCCCAGTCGGCGCAGCTCCTCAAAAAACGCCCGAAACGGACGAACTTCCGGGTTGTGAATGCCAGCGACAGAACCCGCCGCAATCACCGCAATCCGGTGCTGCTTCGCCGGCTCTTGCGCCTGCGCCGCGCCGACTGCAGTGGCGAGCAACACGCCGATCGTGAAATCACGCCGCCTCATTCGATGACTTCGTCGGCGCGGCCGAGCAGTGCGGGTGGAATGGTGAGAGCCAGCGCCTTGGCGGCCTTCAGATTGATGACAAGGTCGAATTTTGTCGGCAAATAAATCGGGATGTCGCCGGGGTTGGCCCCGTTTAGGATCTCGTGCACGTCATTGGCCATGTGTCGAGAGAGTTCGCCGAAGTCGGGCCCATAGGCCACCAGCCCACCCGCCTCCACGTACTCTCGCCAGGGATAGATCGCCGGCAGGCGGCTTTTCTCGGCCAACTCGACGATCAATTGGCGGTAGGGCAAGTGTTCACCTCTGGCATGCACGATGATGGCGTCCGACCGCTCCCCTGCGATTTCAGTGAAAGCACACTGATATCCGGAGGGGGTCGACTCCTTGAGCCGCATCGGGATCAGCGAGATTTACAGTTGTCGGCTGGCTTCCTGAAGCGCCTGTAGTTGGCCGCCTAGCCAAGAATCGCGCATTCCCAGGAGTGTCACCTTGGATGCCGATGGGGCGATTTCTTTGAGGATCTGGAGGCGCTTCCCCCAGATCTCGTCTCCCGGATAGACGTCGACCCCGGTTACGTTGCCGCCCGGATGCGCCAGGCTCGTTGCCAAACCGGGCTCGATCACACTGCCTCCGTTCATAACGATCGGAGTTGTGCCGTTCGCCGCGCGGATCGCCTGTGTCATGGGGTTGGTAAGGGCGACAATCACGTCCGGGTTATAGCCGGCGACCTCGCGAGCCAGATCGGCATAGCGTTCGGGATGCCCCTCACCAGAATATCGCCCGATGACGAGGTTCTGTTCCTCGACATCGCCGAGCCGGCGCAACTCTTTCCAGAACGGCTGCCAAACGCGGCTGTCCGGGTCATCGATGCTGGCCACCGAGCCCACTTCGACAATCGCAATTCGGTGCTGCTTCGCCGGCTCCTGCCCCCGTATTGGTCGCAACGTGGCCGCGAGCAGTAGACCGGCTGCGAAATCGCGCCGCCTCATTCGATCACCTCGTCTGCGCGGGCGAGCAATGAGGGCGGAATGCTAAGGCCTAGCGTATTGGCTGCTTTCAGACTTATGACGAGTGCGAATTTTGTCGGCTGATAGATCGGAATGTCGCCCGGTTTGGCCCCGTCGAGGATCTCGTGCGCGTCATCGGCCATCCGCCGAAAGAGCTCCCTTGGGTCGACCTCGTAGGCCATCAGTCCGCCCGCCTGCACGTATTCACGCCAGGGATACAGCGCGGGCAAACGACTCTTCTCCGCGAGCTCAACGATCAGCTGACGGTAGCGGAAGAGCAGGCTATTGGAATTTACAATGACTGTGTCCGACTGCTGCTGGGCGAATTCGTTGAATGCATGGTCTATGGCGCTCGCGGTCACCTCTTCAAGTGCCAACTCGCTGACGGAGATCTGCAGTTGGCGTCCTGCTTCGTGAAGCTGCTGTCCTTCGGCAGCTTGTGAGACACGCGTGGTCAAGTAGGCGGTTCTGGATGCCGAAGGGCAGGCCTCCTTCAAAATCTGCAGGCGCTTTCCCCAGATTTCGGCGCCCGCGAAGACGCCGGTAACGGTGCCTCCCGGACGCGCAAAGCTCGTCGCGAGCCCGGCCTCGAGCGGATCGCCGCCGATCCAAACGATCGGTATCGTGCCACTCGCCGCGCGGGCGGCTTTTGCTGTAGCGTCGTTAGCGGCGACGATCACGTCGGGGTTTCGCTCGACGACCTCGCGAGCGAGATCAGCGTAGCCCACGGGCCGACCTTCGCCCGAATACCGCTCGACCGTGAGGTTTTGCCCTTCGGCAACGCCCAGGCGGCGCAGCTCATCGAAAAACGTCTGCCAGCCACGAGTTCCCGTTTCCCCGATCTCGGTGACGTGACCCGCCGGAATTACAATTGCAATTCGGTGGTGCTCGGGCCGCTTCTGCGCCCGGACAGCGGGGGCTGCAGTCGCGAGCAACATGCCAATCGTGAAATCGCGTCTTCTCACAGAAATAGCTCGACGCCGGCAGCGGAAGGCGCAGTCATTCTTCCGGCAATCCGGCCTTGCGCAGACCCTCGACGTAAAAGTCCGCTATTTGCGGCGCGAGCCACCCCGTTGCAAATCGGGCCTTGCACCCGGCGATGGTCAAACCGGGCGTATCCTCCAGCAATCGGCCTAGCCATTCATGCGCTTCCTCGAGCCGGTCGAGGTGGGCGCAGAGGATCACCTTCATATACATCGAAGAGCGGTAGCGCGGGAGCTCGCGCAACGAGCGGTCCGCCCATTCCAGGGTCTCCTCGTATCGCCCCGCAGCCGTATGGGCGAAGGCCATTCCGCAGGTAAAAAGATGGCCCAGGGGATCGAGCGGGCTCAGCCGCATTGCCCGCTCGAAGGCCTCGATCGCCGGGTCCGGGCGGTTTTGACAATACGATGCGAATCCGCGTGCCATCCAGGCATGCGCGGAATTTGGGTTGAGCGTCACGGCTCGATCGAAGGCGCTCGCCCCGGCGGGAACATCGCCGCCGAGCGCTAAGATAACGTGGCCAGCCATCCATAGGACGTCGGGGTCGTCCCTGCCGGCCTCGATCGCGTGTCTGGGGGCGCAGAGCTTCATTGGCCTCCGCATCCGTGACCAGCTGCCAGCCCTCTCGCTGGAACACGCGGCACCAGCCGATCAGCGCGGCGGCGGGCGCGCAGGAGGGATCGATGATCAGCGCACGCTCGAGCAGATCGACAGCCTCGCCAAACCCTTCCTCGGTATATTTGTGATACTGCTCCAAGGCGCGCAGATACAGATCGTAGGCGCCGAGGCTTGCCGCGGGTTTGCGGGCCACCCGCTCGATTTCTGATTTCTGGAGCTTGGGCTCGATGGCGCCGACGACATTGCTGGCCACCCGGTCCTGCAAGTCGAAGATGTCGTCGAGCGCGCCGTCGAAACGGTCGGCCCAGATATGCGCACCAGTCGTCGTGTCGATCAATTGGCCGGTAATGCGCACCCGGTTGCCGGCCTTGCGGACGCTGCCTTCGAGCACATAGCGCACCCCTAATTCGCGGGCTACCTGCTTCACATCGACGGCGCGACCTTTGTAAGTAAAGCTCGAATTGCGGGCGATCACGAACAACCACGGCAGCCTCGCGATCGCCGTGGTGATCTCCTCGACCATGCCGTCGGCGAAATATTCCTGCTCCGGATCGCCGCTCATGTTGGCGAAGGGCAATACCGCGATCGACGGCTTGTCGGGCAGCGCGAGTGCCGGCTCCGACCCCGCCGCCGCTTTCGGTGTGCCGAACTGTGCCCGGAAGACCCGCACCGGCCGGCTGATGTTCTTGACCTGCTGTTCGCCCAGATCCTCGAAGCCAACATCGAGCTTGCCGGCCACGTCGGCATGCACTCGGCCAGAGACGCAGATGCCGCCGGGATCGGCGAGGCTTTCGAGACGCGCAGCCAAGTTCACCCCGTCCCCGAAAATGTCGCCGTCCTCGACAATGACATCGCCCTGATGGATGCCGATGCGCAATTCGATGCGCTTGTCGGCCGGCACGCCGGCGTTGCGCTCGGCCATCGCGCGTTGCACCTCGACCGCGCAGCGCACCGCATCGACGACGCTGGCAAATTCGACGAGCAGCCCGTCGCCGGTGGTTTTGACGATGCAGCCGCGATGCTCGGCGATCTTCGGGTCCACCAACTCGTCCCGGATCGCCCGCAGCGCGGCAAGCGTGCCTTCCTCGTCGCCCTCCATCAGCCGCGAATAGCCGGCGACGTCGGCCGCCAATATCGCCGCGAGCCGGCGCTCTACCCGGCCCGCGCTCATTCCGGCAGACCGGCCAGGCGCAGGCCGGCGACGATCAGGTCGAGCACTTCAGGCACAGTTGAGGGACCGAGAAACGCGCGGTACCTCGCGATTGTCAGTCCGGGATCGATCGCAAGCACCCGGCCGAGCTCGGTACGCGCATCGCCCAGGCGTCCCAGATGGGCGAGGGCGGCGACCTTGACGCGAATAGCGGTGGCGACGCGCGGCTGGTCGTGCAATGCGCGGTCGGCCCATTCGATCGCCTGTTCGAAGCGTCTCGCGCAGAGGTGGGCAAATGCGATGTCGGCGGCGTTCCAAAACCCGAGCGGATCAAACGGGCTCAAACGCTGCGCCCGCTCGCAGGCTTCGATCGCCATCTCGGGCTGGTTGCGAACCGCGTAGAGGAGCCCTCTAACCATCCAGGCGGTCGCCGCATTCGGATTGAGCACCAAGGCGCGGTCGAGGATCGCTGCACCCAGTGCCACTTCGTCGGCGAGAATGAAGAGCGTGTTGGCGGCTAGCCCCATAGTATCGGGGTCATCGCGCGCGCCTTCGAGGGCCTGGCGCGCCAGGCGAACGCCCTCGGCTATGTCATCACCCGATAAGGCTCCCCACCCCTGGGCCCGCTGCAGCGCACGACACCAGCCCAGCAAAGCCGCAGCCGGCGCGTAGGACAGATCGATCGCCAGCGCCTGCCACAGCAGGGCGGCCGCCTCGCCTCCTCGGTATACCGGTAGACTTGCGCCAGCGCGCGCAGATAGAAGTCATAGTTGTTGAGGCTCGCGGTCGGTTTGGGCGCGGCGCGTTCGATCTCGGACAGCCGCAGGCGCGGCTCGATTGCACCGACGACGCTCGAGGCCACCCGATCCTGCAGGTCGAAAATATCATCGAGCGCGCCGTCGAAACGGTCGGCCCAGATGTGATTGCCGGTGGTCGCGTCAATCAGCTGCCCGGTGATGCGCACCCGCTGGCCGGCTTTGCGCACCGACCCTTCGAGCACATAGCGCACACCCAGCTCGCGCGCGACCTGCTTCACGTCGATCGCCTTGCCCTTGTAGAAGAAGCTCGAATTGCGGGCGATCACGAAAAGCCACGGCAGCCGCGCGATTGCTGTCGTGATCTCCTCGACCATGCCGTCGACGAAGTATTCCTGCTCGGCGTCGCCTGTCATGTTCTGGAACGGAAGCACTGCGATCGACGGCTTGTCGGGGAGCGGCAACGAGGCCGGTTCCTTCGCCACCTCAACGCATCGTTCCATCGCTACCCGGTACGCCCGCACCGGCCGGGCAATGTTCCTCAGTGCTTGTTCGCCCATGTCCTCAAAGGCGAGATCGAGCCTGCCGGCGGCATCTTCCTGTACGCGCGCCGAAACGCAGATGCCTCCCGGTTCTGCCAAGCCTTCGAGCCGCGCAGCGACATTCACGCCGTCGCCGAAGATGTCACCGTCCTCGACCACGATGTCGCCCAAGTTGATACCGATGCGGAAGTCGATGCGTTCGTCGGGCACCACACCGGAGTTGCGTTTGGCCATTGCGCGCTGAACTTCGGTCGCACAGTGCAGCGCATCCACCACGCTGCCGAACTCGACCAGCAGCCCGTCGCCCGTTGTCTTGACGAGCCGCCCCGGTGCTCAGCGATCTTCGGGTCGATCAGCTCGGCGCGGATCGCCTTCAGCGCTTGAAGAGTGCCGCCCTCGTCCGCCCCGATCAGTCGTGAGTAGCCCGCGACATCGGCCGCCAATATCGCCGCCAGCCGGCGCTCGACCCGATCTCCGCTCATTCCGGCAGGCCAGCCAGGCGATAGCCGGTAACCCAGAGTTCGAGAACTTCCGGTGCTAGAAAGTGAGCGTACGCGCGAAAGCCGGCGATAGTCGTCCTGGGTGCGATTGCAAGCATTCGATTGAGTTCGGCGCGAGCCTCGTCGAGATGGCCGAGATGAGCATTCGCGACGACTTTGAGCAGCATTGCTACCACCATGCGCGGCTGGTCGTGCAAGGCGCGGACGGCCCATTCGATCGCTCGCTCGAAGCGTCGCGCGTAGAGATGAGCGGCAGCGATAACAAAGGCGCACTGAAAGGTATACGGATCGAACGGGCTCAAACGGCGCGCCCGTTCGATGGCTTCGATCGCCGCCTCGGGCTGGTTGCGCGACGCGTGGATATGACCTCTGGCTAGCCAGGCGTGAGCCGCGTTCGGGTTGAGGGCCAGTGCGCGATCGAGAGCCGCGGCCGCCATCGCCGCCTCGCCCGCCAGCCGAAACAGCGTCCAGCCTGCCTGCCAAATCGTGTCCGCGTCATCGCGCTCCGCTTCGAGCGCCTGTCGGGCCAGGTGGCAGGCTTCGCCGATCTCCTCATCCGACAGTGCTCCCCACCCCTGAATCCACTGCTGGGCGCGACACCAGCCGATGACGGCCACAGCCGGGGCATAAGATGGATCGATCGTCAGCGCCCGGCGGGAAAGGAGAATTGCCTCGGCAAAGCCCTCTTCGGTAAAGCGATAGGATTGCGCCAATGCGCGCAGATAGAGGTCGTAAGCGGTGAGGCTCGCGGTCGGCTTGCGGCTGGCGCGCTCGATCTCGGATTGGCGCAGCTTTGGTTCGATCGCGCCGGCGACGCTAGAGGCGACCTGATCTTGTAACTCGAAAATGTCGTCGAGCGCGCCGTCGAAGCGGTCGGCCCAGATGTGAGCGCCGGTTGTCGTGTCGATCAATTGCCCGGTGATGCGCACCCGGTTGCCGGATTTGCGCACGCTGCCTTCGAGCACGTAGCGCACGCCCAACTCGCGCGCCACCTGCTTCACGTCGACCGCTTTGCCCTTGTAGGTAAAGCTCGAATTGCGGGCGATCACGAAGAGCCACGGCAGCCGCGCGATTGCCGTCGTAATCTCCTCGACCATGCCGTCGACGAAGTACTCCTGCTCCGGGTCGCCGGTCATGTTCTGGAACGGCAAAACCGCCAGCGACGGCTTGTCGGGCAGGGCGAGGGCCGCCGCCGTCGCCACGGCCGGTCTTGGCGTGCCGAGCTGCGCTCGGAACACCCGCACCCGCCGTCTGATGTTCTTGACCTGCTGTTCGCCCAAATCCTCAAAGCCGACATCGAGCTTGCCGGCGACATCGGCATGCACCCGGCCCGAGACGCAGATGCCGCCGGGATCTGCGAGACCTTCGAGGCGGGCCGCCAAATTCACCCCGTCGCCGAAAATGTCGCCGTCTTCGGCGATGATGACGCCCTGATGAATGCCCATGCGAAACTCGATGCGCCTTGCGGTTGGCATGTCGGCGTTGCGCTCTGCCATCGCGCGTTGGACCTCGACGGCGTAGCGTATAGCATCGACGACGCTGGCGAACTCGACCAGCATCCCGTCCCCGGTCGTCTTGACGATGCGGCCGCGATGTGCAGCGATCTTCAGGTCGCCGAGTTCGCGCCGGATCGCCCGCAATGCGGCGAGGGTACCTTCCTCGTCCGCCTCCATCAGCCGCGAGTAGCCCGCCACGTCGGCGGCCAAGATCGCCGCCAGGCGACGCTCGACGCGATCTCCGCTCATTCTGGCAGGCCGGCCAGGCGCAGGCCGGTGACGTAGAGTTCGAGAACTTCTGGTGCCGCAAAGTGAGCGTACTCGCGATAGCCGGCGATGGTCAGCTTGGGGTCGATCGCCAGCACCCGGGCGAGTTCGGCGCGTGCCTCGTCGAGATGGCCGAGATGCGCCAACACAACGGCTTTGAGCCGCATCGCTGAGACCAGGCGGGGCTGCTCGTGCAAGGCGCGGTCGGCCCATTCGATCGCCTGTTCGAAGCGTCGCGCGGTGAGATGAGCGAGAGCGATATTAGAGGCGTAGAAAAAGGTATACGGATCGAACGGGCTCAAGCGGCGCGTCCGTTCGATGGCTTCGATTGCCGCCTCGGGCTGGTTGCGTGCCGCGTGGATAAACCCCTTGGCCGTCCAGGCGAGAGCCGCGTTCGGGTTCAGCGCCAGGGCGCGATCGACAGCCGCCGCCGCCATTGCCGCCTCGCCGGCGAGTACAAACAGCGGATAGGCAGCCAGGCCGATCGTGTTGGCGTCATTGCGCTCGGCTTCGAGCGCCTGTCGCGCCAGGCGGCAGGCCTCGCCGATGTCCTCATCCGACAGGGCTCCCCACCCTTGAAGCCGCTGCAGCCCGCGACAGAAGCCGATCAATGCCGCGGCCGGCGGGTAGGACGGATCGATCGCCAGCGCCTGCCGGGCGAGCACGACCGCCTCGGCAAAGCCCTTTTCGGTATAGCGATAGGACTGCGCCAAGGCGCGCAGATAAAGATCGTAAGCGGTAAGGTTCGCGGTCGGCTTGCCGCTGGCGCGCTCGATCTCGGACTGGCGCAGCTTTGGTTCGATCGCGCCGGCGACGCTGGACGCGACCTGATCTTGCAACTCGAAAATGTCGTCGAGCGCGCCGTCGAAACGGTCGGCCCAGATGTGCGCGCCGGTTGCCGTGTCGATCAACTGGCCAGTGATGCGCACCCGGTTGCCGGCTTTGCGCACCGACCCTTCGAGCACATAGCGCACACCCAGTTCGCGCGCGACCTGCTTCACGTCGACCGGCTTGCCCTTGTAGGTGAAGGCGGAATTGCGGGCGATGACGAAGAGCCACGGCAGCCGCGCGATTGCCGTCGTGATCTCCTCGACCACGCCGTCGACGAAATACTCCTGCTCGGCATCGCCGGTCATGTTTTGAAACGGCAAGACCACGAGCGATGGCTTGTCGGGCAATGGCAGAGCCGAGGTTTCCCTAGCCGGCGGCTTTGCCGCCTCGCCGCCGATCCGCGCGACAAACACCCGCATCGGCCGCGCGATGTTTTTCAGGCTCTGCTCACCGATGTCGTCGAACTCGGCGTCGACCCTGCCGCGCACCTGGCGAAAAGAGTCCTCCGAGATGCAGATGCCGCCGGGTTCGGCGATCCCTTCCAGCCGCGCGGCGATATTGACACCGTCGCCGATGATGTCGTCGCCGTCGATGAGGACATCCCCGAGATGAACACCAATACGCAGATCCATGCGACGCTCGCCGGGGATCCCGACATTGCGCTCTGTCATCAGCTTTTGCAGCGCAATGGCGCATTGCACGGCACCGACCACCGAGCCGAACTCGATCAGCGCGCCGTCGCCGGTGGTCTTGACGATCCGCCCGCCGTGCTCGGCGATCAGCGGGGCGGCAGCGGCGCGATGCTCGCGCAATGCCCGCGCCGTGCCGGCCTCGTCCTCCCCCATCAGGCGACTGTAGCCGACGATATCGGCGGCGAGGATCGCGGCGAGACGTCGCGTCTGGCTCATGTTTCCTCACCAGCCGCCAAGCGCAGGCCGGACAGATACAGCTCGCGGTGCTCCGGGTTTCGGTAAGGAATGATGCTCGGCAACACGACGGGAGTTATCGCGTGCAGTCGCCTGAGGGTCTCTCGTGCCTCATCCAGCCGGCCCATTTGTCCGTAGCAGGCGGCAAGAAAGCGATATGACTGCGGGTGACTGGGATAATCCTGGATAGCGAACAGTAGTGGGGGAACCGCCTTATCGAAGCGCCGCGCGAAGAGATGCGCGGCACCTATTGTCATGACCGAAAGGCCAACTCGGGCGCGGGGACTGAGGCGCCGCGCGGTTTCGGAATGTTCGATCGCGACGTCAGGCCGGCCCGCCCAGAGCCTCAGGTTGCCGCTGACGTGCCAGCCGCGCGCGAAGTTCGGGTTGAGCGCCAAGCCACGATCAACCAGCGCCATCATCGCACCGATGTCTTCGCCGAAATAGGCGAGCGCGTGGGCGGCATTCACCAGGATGTCGGGATCGTGGCCGGCTACCTCCAAGGCCCGTCTCGCAAAATCGACGCCCTTCAGACGGTCTCCCTCCGGATCTTTGCTCCGGCCGTCCGCAACAAGCCGAAAACAGCAGAATGCGGACCAAGCGAGTGCGGGCCCGTACCGCGGATCGCGCGTGATCGCTTGCTCCATTAGGTGGAGCGCCTCGGGGATTTGCCTTGCCGACGACCAGACCGTCGCATAGGCGCGCAGATAAAGGTCATACGCGGTCAGATCATTTGTCGGCCGGTTGGCCGAGCGGGCAGTCTCGGCGGCCTGCAATGTTGGTTCGATGACGCCGGCGACGCTCGATGCCACGTTGTCCTGAAGCTCGAAGATGTCTTCCAGCGAACCATCGAAGCGGTCCGCCCATAGATGCGCGCCGCTTTGTGCGTCGATCAGCTGCGCGGTGATGCGCACGCGACCGCCAGCCTTGCGCACCGAGCCTTCGAGCACATAGCGGACGCCCAACTCGCGGCCGACCTGTTTCACATCGACGGCTTGGCCCTTGTACGTAAAGCTCGAATTGCGGGCGATGACGAAGAGCCAGCGGATGCGGGAAAGCGCAGTGATGATCTCCTCGACCATGCCGTCGGCGAAATATTCCTGCTCCGGGTCGCCGCTCATATTCGCAAAGGGCAGCACTGCAATCGACGGCTTGTCGGGCAGCGGCAGAGGCAAGGCTGGTGCCTCTGCCGGCTTTTGCAGGACCACGCGGTAGACCCGCAACGGTCGGGCGATGTTCTTCAGACTCTGCTCGCCGATATCTGCGAACTCCGCATCGACCTTGCCGCGCACCTGGCGGAACGCGTCTTCCGAGATACAGACGCCGCCGGGCTCGGCGATGCCCTCGAGCCGCGCCGCGATATTGACGCCGTCACCGTGGATGTCTCCGTTCTCGACGATGATGTCGCCGAGGTTGACGCCGATCCGGAAGGTGATCCGCTCTTCCTCGAGTGTCCCGGCATTGCGTTCGGCCATTCCTCGCTGTACGGCAACCGCGCAAGCGACGGCTTCGATCACGCTCGGGAACTCGATCAGAATGCCGTCGCCGGTGGTCTTAACGATGCGGCCGCGGTGCTCGGCGACCTTGGGATCGACCAGTGCGGCGCGATGCGCCTTGAGCCGCGCGAGGGTATCTTCCTCGTCGGCGCCCATGAGCCGGCTGTAACCCGCCACGTCCGCGGCGAGAATGGCGGCCAGCCTGCGTTCGAGCCGCTCCCCGCTCATCGCTACGGCAACCCCGCCGCGCGGCAGGCTTCGACGAGGGGCAGCGCCAGCACGGCGGGAACAGCGAAGCCGGCGCAGTGCTGTTCGATCATAAAGTTTGGCTGAAGGGCGAAGACGCGGGCGGCGGCAACATTCGCTTCCTCGACGCGGCCTTGCGCGGCGAGGGAGGCCGCCAGCAGCATGTGCATTATGCTGAACCCCGGATTGCCCTGAGCGGCGCGCCGCGCCGCGTTCGCTGACTCCTCGTAGCGGCGGTTCGTGAAATGCCCGAGCGCCAGCGCCTGATAGGCCGAATAATTTACCCGATCGAAGGGGCTGATGCGGAGGGCCCGGTCGCCCCATTCGAGGGCACGTTCCGCCTCGCCCGACCACCCCATCGCGACGCTGCCGAAGATGCACGCGATGCCGCAGGACGGGCTCAGCGCAAGGGCCGTTTCGAAGGCTTCAATGGCAGCGGGCCGATCGTGCTCGACCAGCGCGATGGTGAACGCCCCCAGCGCGAGGGCGGTGGCGTCGTCGTGGCCATGCGCGATTGCCGCATGGGCGTGGCGTACGGCCGTAGCGGCAATCTCCGGGTCGTGTCCGCCGCGCGCGAACAGGATCTCGTAGCAAAGAGAGAGGTAGCCATGGGCGAGGCCATAATCGGGCTCGAGCGCGAGGGCGCGTTCGAGCAGCGGCACTGCGATCCGCGCCTCTTCCGGCATCGCCGCGTAGGTGTGGGGCAGCGCGCGCAGCACCAGGTCGTAGGCATCGAGATTTTCCGGCCGCTTGCGCTTGACGCGCTCGATCTCGGCGTCCCTGAGGCTCGGCTCGATGGCACCGACCGCGCTAAGCGCGATTTCATCCTGCAGGGCGAAAACATCATCGAGCGGACGGTCATAGCGCTCGGCCAGACGTGCACGCCGGTCCCGGCCTCGACAAGCTGTGTGGTAATGCGCACGCGGTTGCCCGCCCTGCGCACCGAGCCTTCGAGCACATAGCGCACACCCAATTTGCGGCCAACCTGCTTCACATCGACGCTGCGGCCCTTGTAGGTGAAGCTCGAATTGCGGGCGATCACAAACAGCCACCGGATGCGGCTGAGTGCGGTGATGATCTCCTCGACCATACCGTCGGCAAAATATTCCTGCTCCGGATCGCCGCTCATATTGGCGAAGGGCAGCACCGCGATCGATGGCTTGTCGGGCAGCGGCAGCGCCCGCGTAGGCTCCTCGGTGGGTTTTTGGGGGAAGACACGGTAAACGAGCAGCGGCCGCGCGATGTTCTTGAGGCTCTGCTCGCCGAGGTCGTCAAACTCGGCATCGACTTTGCCGCGCACCTGGCGGAAGGCGTCCTCCGAGATGCAGATGCCGCCGGGTTCGGCGATCCCTTCGAGTCGTGCCGCGATGTTGACGCCATCGCCGTGGATGTCGCCGTCTTCGACAATGATGTCGCCGAGGTTCACTCCGATCCGGAAGGCGATCCGCTTTTCTTCCGGTGTCCCGGCATTGCGTTCGGCCATCCCCGCTGCACGGCAACCGCACAAGCGACGGCCTCGATCACGCTCGGGAACTCGATCAGGATGCCGTCGCCGGTGGTCTTGACGATGCGCCCGTGATGCTCGCCGATTTTGGGATCGATCAGCTCGCGCCGATGCGCCTTGAGCCGCGCGAGTGTATCTTCCTCGTCGGCGCCCATCAGCCGGCTGTAGCCCGCGATGTCTGCCGCGAGAATGGCGGCCAGCCTGCGTTCGACGCGTTCCGTGGCCAAAGCGGCCCTCCCCGAACCGCATGGGCCGAAGGTTATCGGCCCTCGTGCGCATTCTACCTCCAAAGGGCGAGGTCTAGGTATCGCCTTTCGGTGAGGCGGCGCGTCCGCCTGGTCGATTCATTGCCTCTACGAATAGGCCTTCCGGATTTGTGGCGAAGCTGATGCTCGGGCAGAAGATGACCCGAATTATCATCTATGTCGGTGCCTGGATTGCGAATATTATATCATCATAAAATTGCCACATTGATATTGCACAGTACCGGCCGAGGGCGACTCCGGAACCTGGATAAAGGAGGTACAAGCGATCGCTGATCGGCTTTCACCAGAACCGCCGGAGCAAAGCGGGGCGGAGACCGCTCGGGCTATGATCGGAAATACACAAGCGGAGGTGCCGCCAAGTTCCCCTGCCAGTCCGCTGCCGACCGCGGTTTACGGTCCAAAAATTCCGCTGACGACGGGGTCGACTAAATCTTACCAAGTTATTGAGTTACAATGCATATTTGATGTTGATAGGGCGTATTTCTGGGGCTGAAAAATGTTTTTCCGCTGACGACAGCGGAATTGCGGCGGGGGTCCAGCCAGGGCTCGACATCGCCGCGCATCGTCCATTCACAGGCTCCAATAATGGGTGCCCTGTGGAACCCGGTCGCGAGCGACCGCCGACTTGACGTCGACAAACACTCCGCCCGGAGCGAGCGCTGAGAAGAGCTTGTCCCAACCTTTCTCGCCGAGCACCCGGTGCGGCACGGCGAGGATCAACCCGTCGAGCGTGGTGAAGTGTTCAACCGGGATGAGCTCGATACCGTATTCGCTCTTCGCCTCGGCCGGGTCGGCGAGCGGATCGGCAACCAGGGCCGTGATGCCGAACTCGCGCAATTCGGCGACGATGTCCGGGACGCGGCTGTTGCGCAGATCGGGCACGTCCTCCTTGAAGGTGATGCCGACAATGCCGATCCTGGCACCCTTGACCGGGCGCTCGGCGGCAATCAGCAATTTGACCAGACGCTGCGCGATAAAGCCGCCCATACCGTCATTGATCCGCCGGCCGGACAGGATCACCTGCGGGTAATAGCCCGCCGCCTCGGCCCGCGCGGTCAGATAATAGGGGTCGACGCCGATGCAATGCCCGCCGACCAGGCCCGGGGTGAACGGCAGGAAATTCCATTTTGTCCCGGCCGCCTGCAAGACCTCCTTGGTCGGGATGCCGAGCCGGTCGAAGATGATCGCGAGTTCGTTCATCAGCGCGATGTTGACGTCGCGCTGGGTGTTTTCGATGACCTTCGCCGCCTCGGCGACCTCGATCGAGGAGGCCTGGTAGAGACCCGCTCCGATGATTTGCCCATAGACGTCGGCGATGCGCTCCAAAGTCTGCGCATCCTCGCCGGAGACGATCTTGACGATGGTCTCGAGCCGGTGCTGCTTGTCGCCCGGATTGATCCGCTCGGGCGAATAGCCGAGCTTGAAGTCGACGCCCTGCCGGAGCCCGGAGGCCCTGGCGAGCAGCGGTCCACAGACCTCACGGGTCAGGCCGGGATAGACGGTCGACTCAAAGACGACGACCGAGCCCCGTTTGAGGCGGGGGCCGATCAGGGCGCAAGCGCTCTGGAGCGGCGCAAGGTCGGGCCGGCGCTCGGCATCGATCGGTGTCGGCACCGTGACGATCACGAAGCTCGCATCGTTGAGCGCTTCGGCGTCGTCAGTCAGGCGAAGGCTCGTCTCGCGCAATGCCGCCTCGGTCACCTCCCCGGTAGTGTCCTTCGCGTCTCGCAAAGCGGCGACGCGCCGCTGCGAGATGTCGAACCCGATGACGGGCGCGAACTTCTTTGCCAAGGCGAGGGCGACGGGCAACCCGACATAACCGAGACCGACGACCGCAAATCCACGTTCCATGTAACGGGCCGGGCCTCTGATCAATTCACCCTGTGGTACTGCCGATACCACTCCACAAACCGGGCGAGCCCGACCTCGATCGTGGTCTGCGGATCGAAGCCGAGATCGCGGCGTGACGCCTCGATATCGGCAAAGCTTTCGGGCACGTCGCCGGGCTGCAATGGCAAAAACTCCTTTGTCGCGGTATGGCCCAGCAGCCTTTCGAGGACGGCGATGAAATCGAGCAGCTGCTCGGGGCGGTGATTGCCGAGATTGTAGATCCGGTGGGGAACGCGATCCGCGGGCGGGCGATCATGCGCCGCCAACGTACCCGCGACGATGTCATCGATGTAGGTGAAGTCGCGCGCCATCCTGCCCTCGTTGAAGACCCTGATCGGTTGTCCGGCCAGGATCGCGGAGGTGAACAGGTAGGCGGCCATATCCGGCCGCCCCCAGGGACCGTAGACGGTAAAGTACCGCAACCCGGTCGCCGGCAGGCCGTAGAGGTGGCTGTAGGTGCGGGAAACGAGCTCGCAACTGCGCTTGGTCGCCGCATAGAGCGAAACCGGTTCGTCGACCCGGTCTTCAACACCGAACGGCTGCTTCTGGTTGGCGCCGTACACCGAGGAGGATGAGGCATAGGTGATCGCCGTCAACCCATCGATGCGGCGGGCCGCCTCCAGCATTACCAGGGTCCCCATCACATTGGCGTCGATGTAAGCGTAGGGGTTTTCGAGCGAGTAGCGAACCCCGGCCTGCGCTGCGAGATGGATGATGCTGCGCAGCTCCCCGTGACGCTGGACGAGGGTGAGGACGCCGTCACGGTCGGCAACATCGAGCTTGGCGAAGACAAAGCCCGGATAGGCGCTCAGCAGGGCCAAGCGCGCCCCCTTCAACCGCACATCGTAGTAATCGTTGAGATTGTCGATGCCCACTACCCGATCACCGCGGTCGAGCAGCGCCTTGGCGACGTGGAAGCCGATGAACCCGGCGGCACCGGTGAGAAGGATCGACATGACGGTCCTGGTGCTAGATGACGAGCTCAGCCCCGAGCCGGCCGAGAGCGGCGGCTTGCCCTATCGCTTCGCTGCGCCGTCGACAAGGGCTTTCGCGCGACAAGGGCTTTCGCGGGATAATCGCGTGCTTGAAGCGACGGCCGAGGTGTTCGAGGCGAAAGGCCAGGCGCGGCTGCTGAAAGACCTGCCACAGCATCGGCTCGCACCGGGTCGAGAAACTTTCTTTGAGCCGATTGCGCCCCGCCATGAAGTCATAAACCCGGGCTCCCGACTGAAACGCGTGCCGGATAGCCAAGGCATGGGCGACGAAGCCGGGCCGCTCCCGCCGATCGGCATCGGCGAAGCCGCTTTGATAGGCATAAATCCGGTCTCCCAGCCGAAAATTGTAGAGGTAGCCGATAATGCGGTCCCCGGCGGAGGCTCTCAGAAGTTGCGTTCCACCCCCGGCAAAGCTGCGCTCTATCAGCAGCCGGTGGAACCGCTCGAAGAACTCGCCCGAGAACGAATGTGTTTTGCCGCGACGCTCCCAGGAAGCGCAATGCAACGCCTTCAACTCGGCGAAGAAGCCGAGCGCCTCCACCGTTGTCGCCGCGGCACTCAGCTGCAACGGGCCGTAACTCTCGAAATGCCGGAGGGCACGGCGAAGCTGCTGGCGAGCATTGGCGCTCAGCACCGGGTAGACCACGCCGCCACTCGACGACAGCAGACCGAGATCGAGGGAATAACAAGGGAGGGTCGTCTCGCTTCGGCTGAGCCCGCGGCCCTCGACCGCCGTCTCGGACAGGCGTAGCACGGAACCGCCGATATAAAGCTCGTCCGCCACGTCGCCGAGATCGGCGAACCAGGCGATCGCCGAATCGAAGACCGCCGCCTCCTGACCCGCCGCCGCGAGGATGCCGTTGTGCTCGACTGTGATCGAATCAATGCGCGGATCACCGGTCTCGTTGAGGTAGAGAGCGCGTGACCGGACTAGCCCGCGCCGGCGGCGCGTGACGCCGGAGCCCAGCAATGCCAACGCGACCGTTTCGCCCCGCGCAGCCCCGCGCAGCAGCTTCGGACGGTGCGCTGGCGGCAACGCGGCGAGCAACGTCCCGATCCACTGCCACGACGTGAAAAAGGACGGGCGGGCCACGGCTTCGAGCGTTCGCCATTCGCGCTCGAGAGTCACGAGCGGCGGCAGGGCTTCATGGCTGAACTCGACGTCTCGAATCACGCTCGTCCGCTCACAATAAGGCATCTGCTTGGGTACGAACCCACTTTAAATTAAAAGTATATCAGGCGCCTTGGCGGAAACTCGACCCCCCTTGATCCTGGCATAATGGGGTGTGATCATTAACAAGAGTCGATGTGAGCGATGCGAATTCTGCACATTCTCGACCATTCGCTGCCGCTGCAGAGCGGCTATGTGTTTCGCACGCTCGGCATCATCAATCAGCAGCGGGCGTTGGGATGGGAGCCCGTGCTGTTGACGAGTGGCAAGCATTATGCGCCGGGGCCCGCGCGCGAGCGGATCGGCGGGTGGGAATTCCTGCGCACGCCAATGCCGACTGGTTTTGCTGCGAAGCTGCCGTGGCTTCGCGAGCTGAAGATCGTCAGCGACCTTGATCGGCGACTCGACGATGTCATCGAAGAGGTAAGACCCGGGATCCTTCACGCCCACTCGCCGGCCCTCAACGCGCTGCCGGCTATCCGCGCCGGCCGCCGGCATCGAGTGCCGGTGGTTTATGAGATGCGCTCACTCTGGGAAGATGCTGCGGGGAGCGGCAGCACGCCGGGAACAGCCAGTTTGCGCTATCGAGCGACAAAACTTTTGGAGACTCACGCTCTGCGCCGTGCCGATGCGGTCACGACGATTTGTCAGGGCCTCCGGGAAGAGATGACCGCCCGCGGCATCCCGGACGAGAAGATCACAGTCATCCCCAATGCGGTCGATCGCGATGCCTTCGCCGGGCCCGGAGTCCCCGACCGCGCTCTCGCGGCGAGGCTCGGCCTCACTGGAAAAACCGTCCTCGCCTTTTTCGGCTCGTTTTACTTTTATGAGGGCCTGCATTTGTTGTTGCATGCCCTCCCGCTGCTACGTCAGCAGAAAGCAGACCTCGCCGTCCTTCTCGTCGGCGGCGGCCCGGAAGAGAGCAACCTGCGCAGCCTGGCCCGAGATTTCGGCGTTGGCGAGAACGTCGTCTTCGCCGGGCGGGTCGCTCATGAAGAGATGCAGCGATATTATGATTTGGCGGACCTCTTCGTTTTCCCACGCGTGTCGATGCGGCTCACCGAACTGGTGACACCGCTCAAACCGCTCGAGGCGATGGCGCAGGAGCGCATCGTCGTCGCCTCGAATGTCGGCGGTCACCGTGAGCTGATCCGCGACCGGCAGACGGGTTACCTGTTCCCCCCGAACGAGCCGCAATGCCTCGCAGAGGGGGTGTTGGCGGCGCTCGTCGATCGGCCTTCCTGGCCACGCATCCGTGCCCGGGCGATCGAGTTCATCGACACCGAGCGCTCGTGGAGGCACAGCGTCGCCCGCTACGCCGCGGTTTATGCCCGGGTTTTGCGGCGCTAGTCGGCATGCACAACACCGCGCCGACTCGGTCTTTGCTTGCAGATCTCGCGAAACAGGGCGATCTGCCCCTCTGTCGTGCTCCGCCAGTCGAGGCGCTCAGCGTAGGCGCGGGCTGCCATGGCGAGCTGGTCGGGGGTGGGCTCCTGCACGATGCGCCCGGCCTCGGGCGCGGCGACGATATCGGCGATCCCATCAATGTCGGAGACGATCGCCGGGGTGCCGCAGGCCATACTTTCGCGCAGGACGTTGGGCCAGCCTTCGTGCGTCGAGACGAGCAGCAGGTCGGCAGCGCTGTAGATGTCAGGAAGGCGATCCTGTGGCAAATGGCCGAGCAGGCGTACACGGTCGGTGACCCGGCGCTCGCGGGCGAGCGCCTCGATCATCATCCGATGACGCTTCAGACCGACGATATTGCCAACGGCCAGAAGTGTTGGCCGGGTCAGGCCGAGCGCGTGTCGCGCAGTGTCGCGATCGGCCGGTCGGAAGAGCGCGAGATCGACCCCGTTGCGCAGGCACATGCACGCGTTCCTCGACGATCCCGAGTGCCACCAAACCGCCGTTTCAACCCGCTCGACACTGCGACCAATCCATCCGCCCGCCGTGCCGACTAGCAAATCCACCGCCGCGGAGCGGCATACTCCGCTATGACGTTGAGATCGCTGCCGCGGGCGGTGACGACGACCGGGCGACCGAGGGCACGTCCGAGCAGCACTGCGGCGACGCCATCCGGATAGAAATAATGCGCGTCGATCAGATCGAAGTCCCGCCCCCCGCGGAGCAGTCGGCGCAGAACCGGCAAGAGAGCGGTGAAAATGGCGAGCGGCGCGACGCTCATGCCGATCTTGGGCAGCTGCGGATAGCGCGGATGATCGACGTGCCGTCCGTGTCGGATCTCCTCGCGTGGCTGCCGGGCGAAGAGCGAGTGCCGGCCGAACCATGGAGATGCGAGCGGAAACCACCGACAGGGCGCCATGACGCTAGCCCCGACTACGCCTCTCTCTACCAACTTTCGCAGGTGAGTCTCGACGAAAATCCCGTGTTGAGGCCGCACCTGGCTCGGACACAACGTCGTAAAGGTCAGAATTTGCAACCGCATGCCTCAAAAAATCTGATTGATGAGGCGAGCGTCAGCTGATGCCTGTCTACCGAAATCCGGATTTTCTACGGTTGCCCAGCGGCCTTGCTTGCCTTTTTGACACTGTGGCTGAGAATAGTTTTTTCACGCTGCCGGCGTGGTACGACCTGATGGCGCGCCACGGCGTGCCAGCGGGAAGCGAAATCCGGGTCTACACCGATGAACGGCCGCGGTCGGCCATGGCACTTCTGCTTTGCAGCAAAGGGCTGGTGGCGGGTCGTTGTCTGACGAGCCTTGCCAATGCCTATAGCGTCGAGCACGCCATCATTTCCGGCTCCGGGACGGATCTCGATGCCGGGTTCGCAGCAATCCTTTCTGAGATCCTGTCTGAGCGGCCGCGCTGGGATGGCCTCGGCATGGCCGAGCTCGACCCGCTGGATCCGAGCTACCGTACGGCTGTGCGGTCTCTCCGGCGCGCCGGGCTGCTCGTCGAATGCGTGTTCGCCTCGGGCACCTGGTATGAAGAGACTGCAGCGCTGAGCTTTGCCGATTATGTCGCTGCGCGGCCGTCGGAACTGCGCAACACATGGCGCCGAAAGCGACGAAGGGTCGACCGCAGCAACTGCCTGTCGAGGGCGTTCTTTGCGGACGCCGCGAGAATCGATCAGGCGATCGCCGATTACCAGACGATCTATGCCGCGAGCTGGAAGCCGGCCGAGGCCTTCCCTGAGTTCATTCCGGCATTGATCCGCCTTGCCGCCGAACTCGGCGCGTTACGCCTCGGCATCTACTACATCGACGGCGTGCCGGCGGCCGCGCAGCTTTGGATCCTGTGGCACGGACGCGCCATCATTTACAAGCTCGCGCATGACAAACGGCTTGACGATTTGTCGCTCGGGACACTCCTCACGATGGAGATGATCGAGCGCGTGCTGGTGGACGACCACCCGCGCGAGATCACCCTCGGCCGCGGCGATGACCATTTCAAGAAGCTCTGGCTTCCGAAGAGACGGGAACGCTGGGGAATCAACGCCGCCAATCCGCGCACATGGAGCGGCCTCGGCTTCGGGTTGAAGCGCGAAGCCGGCAAATTCTATCATCGTCTGCGTAACGAACGGGTCTCTCCTTTTAGGTGATCCCTCCTCTTCGGTGACCCCTTGTCAGGGGTGATTGGGTGCACCCGGCTGGGTCAACTGGCATATTATTGTCATGTCCTGAAAGTGGTCCTAGACTGAGCGTCACATGATCCGCGAGCCGACGGGCAACTTGACACGGGCCGATGCTTCGGAGTGCTGGACGGCTACTCAGCCCCTTGAGATCGAGGTTTTCGACTTCCTTAGCTTCGATCATGTGCACCTTCCCTTCAATGAGGGATACCTCCGGATCCTAAAAGCAGCATACCCCGATGACCGCGTTTCGTTTCACGCGGATAAAGGACATGTCGAACGACTGGCGCCGCGCGTAGTCGATCTTACCGACATCACATTTACGGCCTGCAAACCATTCGAGACGCCATTTGGCCTGTCCCACCATAATCCCTTTGCCGGTCGCTGGACGGCGCACCAGTGCCTAAGTGCAGTCGCTCGGCACATCGCCGAGCGTTGTGTTCGCTTAACCGTGCTGCTGGGCTTCAACGCTAGTCTGCTCGCGGTGATCGGGCATCGCTGGCCGACGATATCCTCCGGGCCGTTACACATGATTCTTCACAGCCAGCTCGGCGAGGCGATGGAGTGGAGGTCCCGCAACCCCGTCATCCGCGCCACCGATCTCGTTTCGCAATTGAGACGACGCCTGCCACCGCCCGTCCGTATCGTCGCCTTGGAGCTGGGCATGAAGGAGGCGATTGCCCATTCTTTACCGGCAGTTGCGCCGGCGATCGTAACGCTGGAACACCCGATCCTCTCCTCCGAATGGGCGGCGAACCCGCCATCAGCCCCCACGGGAAAGGTCAAGATCGGGTTCGTCGGTCATGCGCGCCGGGCCAAGGGGTTTGATCTTTTCGTGGAACTCGCCTGTAGCTGCTCCCGAGACGACATCGAGTTTCACGTAATCGGTCACTCCTCCCCGGAGACCGATCACCTCGATACAAGTAAGTTGGCGCGGACCCCTTCCAAGATGCCCCTGCTCCGCGATGAGTATCTGGCGGCGTTGGAAAAGGTCGATCTTGTGTGCTTGCCTTTGCCTGGCCACGTGTATGATTTCACTGGAAGCGGCACGGTTAGTGACGCAATTGCTGCCCTGAAACCGTTGATCGTGTTGCGGAACCGCACGATGGAAGCAATGTTCGCCCGCTACGGTCCAATCGGGTGGCTCGCCGATGACAGAGATGATCTCTTCCGGTTGGTTGACACACTCGACCCTGGTGAGTTCGCTCAAAGGCGTTCAAGCTGGGTCAATAATTTGAGAGCAATGCGCGAGGCTCGGCGCCCCAAGTTGCTCGCGAAATCTTATGCCGCTTCGATCAAGATGGCCGATGAGAGCCGACACGACGGATCGCGAGCATGACTGAGCGCTATCACACGCGGCGCATTGTGCCTATGCCTCCGTCAGCTTTTTCATATTCCGAGCATCCGGCGACGATCGGTCGCGGCCGCGTCGTCAACCATCGCTTGCAGCATAGATCTGGTTCGTTGACCTTCACTCACTCGGGGTCGCATCCCGAGGCACCGCATGGGTTGACCCTTTTTGGTCCCTTGAAACGTTTAACTAAGATTGTCCACATGAATTGAGCATTGACACTTTTTGTGGATATGAGCTATTGCAGCCTTCACTGTAATCAAGTAAAGAGGGTCGGCCCTCTCCCAGAATCTCGTAAAGAGGGTAGGAGGACCGAAGAGGCTGAAAAAGGGCACAAGATGGTTAGAGGTCGGCAGTGAGTTAGGTATGCGCTTCTTTGAGACCATCGGCTCCGCGATCGTAATTGCCTATGATGATAGGCCGGTTCTGACAACCGATGCTTGGATCGATGGCGACGCTTATTTTGGGAGTTGGGGGCTGGATTACGAAATTCCCGCGGCGCAAACGCACGCGATCCGAGATGCCCAATACCACTGGTTCTCGCATGGTCACCCCGACCATATGAATATTGCCTCTCTACCGATGTTGACCAAAGGGGAGTTCCTTCTGTCCGACCACTACGGTAATCGCATTAAAAGGGATTTGACGACGGCGGGCTACCGCGTGCGTGTTCTGCCCGACCGAGAGTGGATCCAGCTATCAAAAGGGATACGCGTTTACTCGATTGCCAATCAGAACCAAGATTCAATACTGCTGATTGATATCAATGGTCGCCTTCTCATAAACCAAAACGACTCCCCTGAATTCGGGGAGTCTTTCCGTATTCGGCAAATGGCGAAGCACTTTAGAGAGGTTTATCTGCTCCAGCTCCACGGCTGGGGCGGAGCGGACATGCTGAACCTCTTCGATCCATCCGGTCATAAACTTACCTCGATCGCGGAAAAGCGTCGGCCGATTGCACCGCGATCTCAGACAAGCGCCACAACGATGGGCGCTACAAAGGTCATTCCGTTTTCATCGTTCCATCGTTACCAGCGTGAGGATAGCGCGTGGGCCAACGATCTCATCCCGGACCTCGAGGACTACCGAAGCCACGCGATGGAAAACTGGCCGGAGATACTTCCTGCCTTTGTCCGGGTCGACTGTGAAACGGATGAAGTTACGCCGATCGATCCGCCGCGGTCGCCCCGCATTATCAAGAAACCGGAAGAGTTTGGCGACAGCTGGTCGGACCAGCTGACTGCAGAGGACAAAGGGAAAATACAACAGTACTTCTCTGCCCGTGAGGCATTGCGCAAGAATTTTGGGTTCATTGAGGTTTCTGCCGGAGGGTCAAGGGTTACAGTCGATCTCAATCGCTCAAAACGAGACGTCGGGATCCGCTTCGAATGCCCGC
>Ga0306922_10000141_pt1 | contig 50729 bp, 43 predicted proteins | sample sta12Cox44000082_FD_203758 | JGI IMG/M metagenome (GOLD analysis project Ga0306922, IMG submission 203758) | Lab enrichment of tropical soil microbial communities from Luquillo Experimental Forest, Puerto Rico - statoxic.12C.oxic.44.000.082 (v2)... | ecosystem: Environmental > Terrestrial >... | reverse complement strand
GGAAACGTCAGTATCTCCGATGAATGTGAATAGACTGTGAATGAACGCCATTTTTCCAGAAGTGGTGCTGCGCCGGGCAGCCCGCGGCGGAATCGGGCGCCGCCGCAACCTGTCCATAGCTCAGGGTCTTGGACCCCACCGAGCTTCCCCCGGGCCCCGTCACCGGCAGGAGCTGCAGCCCCCCTTTTCCAATGGTCGCACTTGTGCCGGCAAATATTACTTCCCCAGACGCGGTTAAAAAGAGGGCAGTGCCACCCCGGTTTGACCCTACCCCTATGAGCGCTTGATCCTCTCCAATGGTGACGTGCCCCGAAATTTGATACGTTCCGAGGTTTATCGCAACGGTTTGGTGTGGATAAGCACCGAGGACTGATTGGCACAAAGATGTCCGAGTTAGCCAGCAGACGGCAAACGTCGGCGCATTCGCCAAGACCGAACGGATGAACATATCCTTTCACTCTTGCGCGAAATGTTTGAGGGCCGCAAAAAGGGGCCGCTCCCGGCCAGGCGGAGCTCCCATGGTAGCTGATGCAAGGCGGATAGGCTCTGAGTGGAGTGTAGTGGTCTTTTGACTGATCGAACGTGCGACCATAGTTAGGGCAAACCGGGCCGTCTCCCCGCGACGCTCCGGTGGGCAATACGTATTCCGTTGTGAATAACCCTTATCCGGGCCCTATCCATTCGCAGATGCGCTTGCCGCGAGGCGACTGATGAAGCCTGCCTTAGCAGCGTGGGTAGCCAAAATGTCTGGCTTGACACGGCGGAGGACCGAGGTGAACTGGGGCTCTCCAGGTCCCTGAAAGGATGAAGCGCCTTCTGTAACGGAGGAATGACAATTACCGGCACACCCATTGCTTGCAATTGCCCGTGGAACAATCCTCCGGGGCTGCTGACGATAACACAGCAATTGTGTCCAAGACTGATGAGGCCGATCGTGAGATCACGGACGTGCGCCTCTGCGCCCCCGAAGCACGGGCATCCGGTGATTGACTGGACCAGTTTCATTTCGCCGGCTCTTTAGTGATGTTGCCTATCGCGTTGTGTCTGGTCCGGCGCCGGTCAGGTCCAGCACTTTTGCTGTCGTAGACGGCGGTATTACTCCAAAGTGATCGAATACGAGCATCTCAGGGAGGCCAGCCAAGCTTTTGTAACTGTTCGGTTTGAATGCGGGGTTGCGTATTGCATTCCAGTTGTTGGCATCAGGTGGTATGGCGCCATGAGACAAGTCATGCAATGTCTTGAGCCACAGTCGGTCTGCTTGCCGGTACGGATTACCCGCCCAGGATCCATAAGGGTGGTCCGGGATGAAAGTTGAGTAGTCCTGACCCCAGTACCCGTCCGGGAACCGCTTCACGTAATAAGCGACCGGCGCCGTTCGCCAATTGCCCTGCTCGTGGCTACTTCGCCAGCTTTGAAACTCCATCACTTTTTGTGCATAAGGCGTGAGCGCAAAACTCTCTGTCATGAGGGCCTTCGCAAACTCGATGTAAACAAAATCAAATCCCTTGAGGAAAGCGAACTGAAGGGTTTCGAGTAATTCTTCCGGGGTGTGGGCACCGGGCGCCATTTTGCCGTTCGTCGGAAATTTGTCAAGAAACCACAAGTCGATGCATGTCCAGAGTTCCTTTGAATTGTACTCAATGGCGCTGCCTCGGTACACGGCGTACATCAGGTCGTTATAGTTTTCTTTCAGTAGTTTGGGGGCCAGCAGGCCGCCACCGCGTGTAAACGCGAACGGATAATCGGGAAATGTCATTTCAAATATGAGACGTTTTCCATATTTTGCGTATCGCTCCTGGAGTTCTTTAACCTTGCGGGCGACAACCAGGAAGGCGTCAGCCGGCGAAAGGGTTCTAGTGTCAGCGAAATAGGGCTGCACACGGATTTTGTCAATGGTCATGCCGTTGAGCGCCTGCACCAGGTCGGCTTCGTCGTATACTACCCCAAGAAACAAAGGGTCGTCCTTGAGTTGCATCAGCGTGTGTTCGGCAAGGTCGTAGCGGTACGTCGCGACTGTAGTTGGCGATTTCGGTATTAAACAGGTATGACCAATGATTTCTGCGGCAAAACTCGACGATCGCATTGAGCAGATCCGGCCTCTGTTCTTCTGCCGGATTGATGTGCCATGAAATGAAGTCAATTTTCATTAGCCGTAAGCTGGTTTCAAACTCTTTGTGCGCAATTTCGCCATTCCAGTTGGCCGCATCGACGCCGAGTTTCATGGGCTGAGGCGCGGCCGTCTGTGCGTTCAGCTGCAGGGCGAGCGCAACAATCGATAGGATGCGCATGCAATGTCCTTCCCGACCTCGGTAAGGATCGCCGAATTGACAGGCCAAAGACCCGGGCGGATTACAATTTGCGGACCACGGCCCTTCCATTCGCTCCCAGCCGCTCCCGAAACCCGGGGGCATCAATGAGCTGGCGCAGCCTCGATGGCCACTCCTCGTCCGTCCCGGCCAGAAAGCCATTTGCGCTATCCTGAACCACTTCACAGATGGCTCCTACCGGCGACGCAACCACTGGAAGCCCGGCCGCCATGTACTGGATCAGTTTGAACGCGCACTTGTCGCGAGCAAATGCAGAATCCGGCAGGGGCAACACCTTCTCCTGCCGCAGAACTCGTATGGCGATTTCTTTCACAGAGCGATTCCAGAATCTGTTCCATGAATAAAATAAGATGAAATTTTACTCCTGGCCCGAGGCATTGCGCCGAGTTTCTACCAACCGAGAAACCAACTAACGCTCCTGGTCGTTCGGCGCCTGACCGGTCGCGTCGCAGATGCTCCAAGGCGCATGTTCCGGCGGGCAAACCGAGCACTCTGAGCCAAGCCTTTAGTTACCCTTTGAGGGCACTTGCTCGGTGAGCTGAACCATCCTCACCGTGCGCTTGCCAAAGAAGCCCAAAATGTAATACGGAAACGCCCGCATGCCGAAATCCTCTCTAACAAGTGGATGCGCGACATAGGTTCCAGACGCCAGTTCGGTCTCTTTGATCACGCCGACCGAAGGCAGAATATAGAACACCATCTCTTTTGTGTCTCGCCGGGATCCGGAAACAAAGTTCTCGCTCGCAGCTCTTCGCAATACGCCATACGCCCGGTGCGTTTCAAACAACAATCGAGTGGATCCAAGCGAGAGGACAGAGGCACAAAGTAAGACTGGACCAAAACCCGCATACTTACTCCTTCGCCAGAACAGCCCCTCCGAGGTCCACGCAGACGAAGCAATCACTGAGCCAACAATCGCCAGTTCAATCCAGCATTCCCTGACTTCTACATGTCTGGCACAGCAGGTGATGCCAAACTGTAAGTTTGATGCCGCTATGGTCGCGATCGACGCCAGAACGAAAGCGGCCACTAACTCTAGGACGCGTTTGGCTAAGTCCTTCGAAATTCTCCCCACCGGAGACCAACAAAGTGCCACGCCGGCTGCCAGGAGGACCTCCATCCAAACGCGCGAGCCGAGCAGAATTTCAAACGGTATTCGCAGTCCGAAATGAAGCCAGGTGTGCGGATCAGGGTAGCTCCTAGCAATCGTCGCCAACGTCTCTCTTCCAAAGATTTCGACGATCATCTCCGGAATCGTCGCCTTAAGACTCGCAACTGCATTTCCCGCGTTCGAGGGCCCAGTAACAGCTTCCGGAATATAGTAACGGTTCAATCGAACGACGATGAGCGATACGATAGCTGCTATCGCAGGGATCGCCCACCACATGGCGAAAGCCGATGTTTTCTGCTTCCGCCAGAGAGTCACAGCCCAACGCCCCGTACAGATCAGCCCGTAAAATAATACGAAAGTGGCCCCCGTTTCGCTGGATCCCGCCGCGACGAGTAAACAGATGCTTGCCAGTATTCGCCCCGACCGGCTTTCTAACCTGTTGTCGATCACTTGTAGGAACAACAGCAGTGATGCTGCAACGGTTGGGACGTAAGCAACTGCGCCGGCCGGCCAGTAGAAAACCTCTGTAACGTACCCGCTACAGAGACACAACACTAGTAAAGTCACTGAAATCAAAGATAGATTTTGCCGGGTTTGCGCCGACTTAGTCTCACCGCGCTTCTGCCAGGACGTCAAAACTCCGGCAACCAGGAACCCCGCCCATAGAACGCCAAGAAAGGGAACAATGAGCGGCCGATGCAAAACGTTCACCGCTGACAAGTACAGAAAATAGAGCGGCTCAGAAAGAAATCGCGGGCTGTATTGTAGCCGTTGTAGCCCTTGGCCAAGCGTGATCCCGTGCCGGATCCAGTACAGAAAGTAATACTCATCGAGCTGCCATCGCCCGAGTCCAATCAATCCTGCGTACGCGAGGAAAATCGCCCACAGAATCGCGTGCGACGCAATGCGTAGAATCTTGACCAAGCGCGAGGAACTCAGGTCCGGTGACGGCTCGATCAGATTGCTTATTTTGGCGCCCGTGCCAATATCCATCACAGTGAATTTCGGGATCGCGGAGCCAGCCCATGGCGACCGCCCAAAAGCCCCGCGCCTTTTCTCGGTCGGCGCGCCGCCCTCGAATCATCCACAACATCGAGAGGCTCGCCGATTTTTGAAGCCCCTCGAAACGATTGATGAGTTCGAGCCATCTGGCGCTGGCAGTCCCGCAATATTTCCGACATATTTCCTACAGCTTTCTCGCAATACGTGAATCATCCGAGCCTTGACAGGCTCGGCTTCAGCCGAGTCCCCGGCCAGATGCTGCACTCTGGCTTCGGGCCAAAACCAAATCTCGCCGCCGGCTTCGGCCAGGCGTTTGCATCGATCGACTTCCTCGAAGTACATAAAGAAGCCCTCGTCCATGCCGCCGAGGTCGTCGTAGTCTGCTCCCATGATCTGTTCGACCTCCTGGCTCTCGGGTGCTGAAAGGGCGTGAGTTTGTAGGCTCCAAAAAATCGATCGAGGCCGTCGCGTCAGGAACAATCCTGGACAGAGTGGGCAGGTTCCTGCACGTCCGAGTGATTCGGCCGGCGCACTCGCAGATGGCGGGTCCGGCTGCCTTCGCGGCCAGGTATCGGCGAAAACAGTCCGCGAGCAAAGCGCTGCCGTCATTCCGCAGTCGAGTCTCGGGAATGAGAGAGAAAAGAAGTTTTCCTGACGCGCGACCACGTTACACGCCCGCCCGAATCCGAGGTTATCAGTGGTCTTTATAAGGGTCACTGCCGGTTCTGCTTGCGACCTGATAAAGCGCTCTATCGCCAATGCCAGACAGAACAACATCTCTGAAGCCGAAGACTGCGGTTTAGTGCCATAGCTACCGCAAATTCAGTCCCAGTTGTTTGAACTTTTTCTAACAGAAGCGGGCTGCAAACCAACGCGGTTCCCAGCAAGGGGTCGCCCGGAAACGTCAGTATCTCCGATGAATGTGAATAGACTGTGAATGAACGCCATTTTTCCAGAAGTGGTGCTGCGCCGGGCAGCCCGCGGCGGAATCGGGCGCCGCCGCAACCTGTCCATAGCTCAGGGTTTTGTGAGTTCTGGTAGCCCACCAGCATGCTCGATTCCGTCTTCTTTTTCCTTCTTTTTCCTTCATGCAATCGTCACCCAGGTTCCGCTGGCCAGCCCGGCGACTCCAGGGGAGTCATTGCACGCAAGCGAATGGACCTTCGCCCATTCATTCGAACATGCCGGCTTGGTTCTGTCGTGGCCGAATCCATACTGGTGCGACATCACCTGTTGATTCTGAATCCCAGCCGCAAGCGCGCACCCAACTCTACGCCGGGGATTGTATGATCGCCGGTCTGTGCACTCTTTTCATGGGGAGAGCACATGTTCTTGGTTCCGCCATCGGTCTCAAGCCGTCCACTCTGCTTAATCTCAACTTGCTGACCAGACGAAAGTATCGACCCCTGTTTTCGCCTCTGCGCAGCGTGCCTCGTTCGTGAGAACTCCCACGCCGGATAGCTCGAATCCCCGCCGCCCCGAGTGAAACGCCAATGAGCCTTTCGCCGCTTCTGCACCGCCTGTCGGCTCATGGTGGAGAATCTCACCAACTTTTCGGCGCTAAGCTGACCAGCGTCCTCGGTGAGGATTCGGCTCTCGCTGTAGATCCCGCGCAGCAGCGCCATCGCCAGCGGATCCTGGTCGCGAACGGTACTCGACGTTGCGCACTAACACTATTGAGTATCGCGCCGACTACAGCACGCCCTTGCCCTTTATCGTGCTCGTGCGCAAAGCCTGTGTGCGGAATCGGCGAGGCCGGCCGGACCGCTTTTCACGAAGGGCTTCTCGCAAACGGAGCGGACCCAGGATCGCTCGATTTCCACCCCGATCGCCCTTTGCAGTAACTGCACTGACACAACGAGTCGCAACCCCTTATCGACGTTTACAACGATGCCTTCCAGACCGGCAAGGGGGCCGGCTTCAATGGAAACCCTGGAGCCAACGGTCAGATGGGTCCACGGTTCCGCGGGCAGACTGGAACGAACGATAGCCTGAATGGCTTCAATTTCTTCGTCGGAAATCGGAACCGGCGTTTTTCCCAATCCTACAATCCCAATCACACCGGGACTCTTCAGGATGAAAAGGCGCTCGCGAGCGTCGAAACGCGAAAACAAATAGCCCGGAAACAAAGGAAGATCGAGTTCTTTCGACCTATCCGACCACCGGTGCCTGGATCGATAGGTGGGAAGGAACTCTTCGTAGCCTTTGCTTCGCAGCACCGTCGATATCTGGCTCTCGAAGCGTGGGCGGACGTGAACTGCATACCAGAATTTTTGAAGGGATCCGTCAGGATACTGAAAACCTGTTTTCATAACCTGTGGGGCACCAAATGATGACTGCCTCGACGGCCGCATCGTTCGGTTACCTTACCGAACAACCGCTCCAACAAAAAGTGTCAGTACAGACGAAATTGACTTTCTTCCCCTTCCCCACGCAATTTCCAGTTTGGAACCACGTCGAGGATTATACGCTTGGCCGCCACGCTCCGGGCGTGAATATCGAATGAAAATTAGAACACTAATTGGTGAGAGATCGGCGCCAGACTTCACTCCTCACTTTTGACCGTGGCGGCGAACTGACAACGACGTGGATGGAGTATGTAGACAATCAGGCGGACGCGGAGCCGCGTTCAAATACGGCGATGACAACTGCGAGCTGCTGAAGCCCAATGGGCTCACTTCATCGAGAGCTTCTGCGCCGCTGGCTACGTTCTCATCGTAGGATATTCACTTCCCGAATCTGATTCGCAGGCGCGCTCAAAGACCACCGTGGCGTTTCAGGACCCGAACTGCGAGGCGTGCGTGATCGGCTCGGGGATGGTGTCGGTCGTCAATCGCGTGAAAGAATTGCGGCGGCGCGCTCGGGACAGTCCTGTTCGGTTCCAAAGAGCTGAACCTAGGAGATGGGCTCGCAAAGCCTCAGTGGAGATTTGCTCAATGCAACTGTGGCCTGCGCCCCAAGCGCTGTCATAGCCTTGAGTGCCTGCGCCGGGGCCCGATATTTGCTTGACAGGAAGTGCGCCGACATGGGATCGTTGACATCTCAAGATAACATTCTGCAGCTAGTGTCCTGGGCGAGAAATACGATGTATGAGAGTGGCTGTAGCCGGTTATGTGAGTTTACATACAGGCCGACCAAAGAAACCTTTGGAAATCGCGGATGCGGGTTGGGAGAAACTGAGCATGATTGCGTCCCCGAAGTCGGCACAGGCCATGGCGATGGCGCGGATCGTGCTCAGTTGTCGAGGGCGGGAGAGCAATTCGGAGGTCCCGTCATTACGAGACACTGGACTCGATGGCAACCAACGCACCCGCTGAAGCACGCGCCTGATGGTCGAACAAGGGCCTGACGCAGAATGCCCATCGTACGGTGGGGCTAGGCCCGGCCCGTGGCGCCGAAAACCGTTCACCCAGATTGCCTCCGTGTTTTCAGTGTTTTTTCCAAGAGCACTGATCTGGTTCTATTTCTCTGCACCTTGCTAAGACGAAAAGCGGCTTTCAGTCATAGTCTATTCACATTCATCGGAGATACTAAAGAACGAGGATCAGCCGGGACCCCATTGGTTGCCAGCCCGCTTGAGTCAGACAGGTCAAAAACTGGGACTGAATTATCCTGGATTTCCTCCTCGGATTTGGATTCAGTGGCATCCGGCTGATTCTCAACAAGCGCGTTTCCTATCGCCGGAGTGGATGACGAGGCGCGTGTGAGGAAGAAGTTTCTGTGTCTGTGCGAGAAAATCGATTTTCGCGTTTGCGCGATGTAAACCTGGCTGCTGCGCAGCAGCTTTAAAAGTTGTGGGCCCGGCGTCCAACTACATTTCCCGGTTCGGTTCGGGAAACCTGAATCCATCAGTCTGGGATCGGGCTGCATGATCTATCCCCGAGCCTGGATTAGCGCAGTGACAGCGTGGTGGGCAATACGTACGATGGAGAAATCCGGCTCGGCGATCGAGTGGGAATCGGCTACGAGGTTCAAATCTCGGCGGCACGATCAATCGTTATCGAGGACGATGTGTCGATCGCCAGGGAGCGGTCATTGTGGATCACATCCACGATTACCGGCATTTGGACGTGTCGATTCTTGGGGCGCCATGATCGACGCCGCAGCCCGTTCGCATCGGGAAAGGCCTTCCTGGGGGGCGCACTGTATGATTGGCCCTGGGGTAAGAATCGGCGAGCATAGTATCGTCACGGCAAACTCAGTTGTCGTGAATGACGGTCCGGCATTTTCCATGGCGGCGGTCAACCCGGCCCGTGTCGCGCGTTTCCGCTCGTAACTCTTCATAACGGAATTCGATGCCTGCTCCACTAAACTCAGAGAAAGCACAATGAGCAACCCCGTAAGTGGATTGAGTCGCCGGTTCAATTTTGGGAAGAGTGCGGCGCTGCCGCTGAATTTTGGGGTAGCTACCGCCTGTCCGCTCGAAGTGGAACCGAGCAACGCCCCCAACCGCCCCACGCGGCGAAGTCCGTTTTTGGAATCGGTTGTAGGTGCCTGCTTGATAGTCCGGCGGAGTTATTTCGCTCGATGAATGGCTTTGACGAGGCATTTTTTCAGTACGGCGAGGAGTTGGATCTCAGCTGCCGCGTCCGAAAAGCCGGACACCACGTTTGGTATGTCCATACCGGGCCGGTTATATGGCACCGGAACAGGCGCGCGGGGGAAACAAATGTCGAGCGCACAGACATGTGGGCTTTTGACGTCCTGCTGTACGAGATGGTGACGGGCAAGCGACTGTTTAGTGTCAGAATTGTGTGTTCTGAGCACGTCATTTTTAGTGCCACGTAACTTGGTAAACACCGCGAGCGAAGGAGCATGACGATTGCCGGAACAACTGACTGCGGAACTTGAAGATCGAATCATCCAACATCTTTCTTCCATTTGTGGTAATAGAGCCGAGGACATAGATCGCAAACAGAGTTTTCACCGAAATGGGCTGACTTCCTTGGGTGCGGCGCGCCTCCTCGCTCGCCTGTCCGAAGACCTAGGCAGGCCCTTGCCGCCGACGCTCGTTTGGGAACGACCCACGGTCGCGTCGCTTGCGCGATTCCTGAGCCATTCCGACGATGGCGCCCGCATTATGTCCAGCCAGGTGCAGCCGGTTGAGGCGCGCGAGCCGATTGCAATTGTGGGCCTCGCCTGCCGATTTCCCAAGGCCGCCGATCCCAACGCCTATTGGCGACTGTTGATCGAGGGCGTGGACGCGATAACAGAAGTCCCTCCGGAACGATGGGATATCGGTGCCCTTTACGATCTCGACGCTTCCGCGCCAGGTCGGATGAACACCAAATGGGGCGGCTTTCTTGACAGCGTAGACGGATTCGAATCGCAGTTCTTTGGTATCTCACCGCGGGAAGCCGCAGAGATGGATCCGCAACAGCGTCTCGCTCTTGAACTAGCCTGGGAGGCGATCGAGGACGCAGGACTGTGTCCCCCTGCCTTATTTCGCAGCCGTACCGGCGTCTTTCTAGGCGCACTGTTTACGGACTACGCCCTCCTTCATGATAGAGCCGGTGCCAAAGGTATCTCGGCTTACACCAGCACTGGGAGAACGGCCTGCATTATTGCCAACCGCATCTCTTATGCGCTGGGGCTCATGGGACCCAGTATCACTGTCGATACTGCGAGCTCATCGTCGCTCGTAGCAGTTCACCTCGCGGCGCAAAGTCTCAGGGCTGGCGAGAGCGATCTCGCGCTTGCTGGTGGCGTCAATATCTTGGTCGTGCCGGAGACCACCATGTGTTTGACCAAACTCGGCGTAATGTCTCCGGACGGACACTGCCGTGCGTTTGATGCGGGCGCGAACGGATACGTTCGGTCAGAGGGAGCGGGAATACTCGCGTTGAAGAGGCTTCGCGATTCGCTCCGTGACGGCGACCAGATCTACGCTGTTATCCGGGGGAGTGCGGTCAACAACGATGGAGCGAGTAATGGTCTAACGGCTCCCAATCCAGCCGCACAGGAGGCCGCGCTGCGAGAGGCTTGTGCCCACAGCGGCCTGTCTCCCGCCGACGTACACTACGTCGAGGCCCACGGCACCGGCTCAAAGATTGGAGATCCGATCGAGGCAGCCCAGATTGGCGCGGTATACGGCGCAGCCCATGCGTACGGAGACCCCATTTTGATCGGGTCAGCGAAGACCAATGTAGGTCACCTCGAAGCCGCTGCGGGTGTGGCCGGCCTGATCAAGGTCGCACTCGCGATGAAGCACGACCGCTTGCCGGCGAGTCTGCACTTCAAGACGCCGAACCCGATCATTGATTTCAAGTCGCTCAACGTTCGCGTTGTCGATCAACCGATTGCTTGGCCGGGGCCCGAGGGATCGCCTCGCCGGGCAGGAATCAGTTCTTTCGGCTACGGTGGAACCAACTGCCACGTGATCTTGGAGAGCATACTCCCAAGAGCTACAATACCCGCACACAACGGTGTGGCGCAACACTCCGAACCTACGGTTTCGCGGGGCGTTGTGTGGGTGTTCTCGGGGCAGGGGTCACAGTGGCCAGGGATGGGTCGCACGTTGATTCTCTCGGAACCTGTATTTCGCGAGGAAATCAAACGTTGCGATCGCGCGCTTACGCCGTGGACCGGTTTTTCGGTTTTCGACGCGTTATACAATGGCGCGTCCGGGGCGGTCTCAGACCGCATTGACATCGTGTGGCCGGTGCTTTTCGCGTTCCAGGTCGGGTTGGCCGGGTTGTTGAGCCACATCGGTCTTAGACCAGCCGCAGTGATCGGCCACAGCATTGGCGAGGTCGCGGCAGCACACATAGCCGGGGCGCTGAATCTCGAAGACGCCGCCCGGCTGATCGCGTCGCAGGCGAAGCTGGTCCAGCGTACGGTGGGGCAAGGACGAATGCTTCTCGCGGCCATCGGTTGGGATGAAGCACAACACATTGCGAGCAGGTCAGGCGGCAATATCACGGCTGCAATCGCAGCCAGCCCGGCGGCAAGTGTGCTGTCAGGTGAACCGTCCGCCCTCGCGCAGGTTCAGGACATGCTCACGAAGCGCGGCACCTTTGTGCGTGCAGTGAGCACTGGCGTAGCAGTGCATGGACCTCAGATGGCGTTAGTGGAGTCTGAGCTTCCTTCTCTGATCGCTCCGCTTCGTCCGCAGCGTAGCGCGATCCCGATCGTTTCCGGTCTGACGGGGGCGCTGTTTAAAGGTGAGGATCTCGACTCGAATTACTGGGCCCGCCAACTGCGGCAGCCTGTGCTCTTCGCCCAGGGCGCTGCCGCCCTCCTGGATCTAGACTTCCGCCTCTTCATCGAGGTGTCCCCTCATCCGATTGTCAAGCAGTCTCTTGAAGAGAGCCTGCGGGCGCGGCAGATCGACGGAACGGTGGTAGGGGCGCTGTTCAGGGGCGAAGACGAAGGACGGACGATTACGGAGGCTGTCGCCACACTGGTTGCCAACCGTGCAGACCTTGCTTGCGATGAGCACGGGCCGATTCATGAGAGACAACATTGGCCGTTCTTGTTGTCGGCTAAAAGCGAGGCATCGTTGCGAGGCCAGGCGTCACGATTACGCGATTGCGTGCGGGCGCACGCGGATGTGTCTCTAGGCGATTTAGCATTTTCACTGGCAACGACGCGAACGCACTTTGAGCAACGCGCCGTAGTAGTAGCCAAGGACCGGCAGGAGCTGCTGGAAACATTGGAAGCCGTGGCCGAAGGAGGCGCTGCGCCCAAAGCATTGTTTGGACGCGCCGCCACGGACGGCAAGGTGGTCTTTGTGTTTCCCGGCCAGGGCTCACAGTGGGAAGGGATGGCTCTCGCGCTGCTGGAGAGCTCTGCTATCTTCCGGGCCGAGATGGAAGCCTGTGAGCGGGCTCTCGCCCCGCATGTCGATTGGTCTTTGATGGCGGTGCTTCGTGGTGAGGGAGAGGCCACCCTTGACCGTGTCGATGTGGTGCAGCCGGTGCTGTTCGCAGTAATGGTTTCGATGGCCGCACTGTGGCGGTCCATGGGGATTGAGCCCGTTGCGGTGATCGGCCACAGCCAAGGCGAGATTGCCGCCGCCTATGTGGCTGGAATGCTGTCGCTCAACGACGCGGCCAAGATCGTGGCGGTGCGCAGCAGGGTGTTGCGGCGTCTTGCAGGCAAAGGCGCCATGGCTGCCGTCGAGCTTGGGGTCGCGGAATTGCAGCTGCGACTGGCTCGTTGGGGGGACCGGCTTTCGGTGGCGGCGGTGAACAGTCCTAAGAGCACGCTCGTGTCTGGAGATCCTGAGGCGATCGACGCCCTGCTGGAAGGATTAGAGAAGGCAGAGATCTTTGCCCGCAAGATCCGGGTCGATTACGCCTCGCATTGCGCGGCGGTTGATGAAGTTTGCACGGAACTTCTCGACGAACTGGGAACAGTTACACCCGCAGAAGGCAGTCTTTCGCTATATTCGACCGTTACGGGCGACCAGATCGATGGTGTAGCGCTCGATGCGGGATATTGGCACCGGAACCTGCGGCAAACGGTTCGTTTTGCGGAGGCGGTCCAGAAGCTGGGTGCCGACTATGGCTTTTTTGTCGAGGTCAGCCCGCACCCGGTGCTCAGCATCGCCTTGAAAGAGACGTTCGAATCAGCCAAGCGTGATGCGACAGTAGTTGGCACCTTGCGGCGCGATGACGGCGATTGGGATCGCTTTCTGCTGTCCGTGGGCGAATTCCACGCCCGTGGCGGGGCCATCGACTGGGGCTCGTTTTTCGCTCCCTTTGGGCTCAAGCGTGTAACACTCCCCACCTACGCATTCCAACGCGAACGCTTCTGGCTAGAAGTGCCTGAGTGGAATGACGCCAATGTGGGCCGTGGCCTCCGCGGCGAGCACCCGCTGCTCGGCATGTCCTTTAGGTCATCGCTGCACCCGGACGAGCACATCTTCGAACAGTGGATCAACACCAAAGACTTGCGGTACCTTGCCGATCACAAAGTGCAGGGTGAGGTTGTCTTCCCCGGTGCGGGATATGTCGAAATGGCCCTCGCCGCGGCCGCCAAGGTCCTCAGCTCGGGTCCGATCGTCCTTGAGGACGTTCGCCTCGATGCGATGTTACCTCTGTCGCATGATGGAGGGGGCTTGGTCCAGACTTCGCTCGTGGCTCAGGCTGGCGCAGCAAGATTTTCTATCGCTTCTGGTTCAAGCGGCAGCGGCCCATGGCTGGGGCACGCACGCGGCAGAATTATACGTCTTACCGATCCGGCGCCAAGCCTAGAGCAGCCGTGCGTCTCAGTTGCGGCGCGAAACGGCAAGTCCATCGATAGTGCAAGTCACTATGCCTCCATGGAAGCGCGCGATCTCCAGTATGGACCGGCTTTCCGCAGCGTTAATCAGATATGGCCGCAAGAAGGCAGCGCAATCGCCCGAATCCGCCTGCCTGACGCTGCCGGACAAGACACTGGGCCCTACCACCTGCATCCGTCGCTTCTGGATGCCGGCCTGCAAACCGCGTTGGGGCTGGTTGCGCCTGAAACGGCCAAAGGCACCCTCATGCCCGTTAGCGCGCGCCGCGTGACCTGGTATCGGCGGTCACCTTCCGAGGGATGGGTTCACGCGCAGGCAAATCCCAAGGTTCCGCTGGAATTCAATGTGACGCTGACGGCCGATGGTGGTGAAGCCATCGCCGAGATACAGGGACTTCGCCTGTCGCCCGTGGCGGCACAACGGCAAGAAACCGAAGATCCCTCCGTCGGAGCGACGTTTGCTATCGAGTGGCGGCGAAGCGAGGCTCCGACGGCTGTTTCAGTAGCCGAAGGCCGCAGGGTTTGGCTGATCGTGGCCGATGCCGGCGGGACCGCCCTGGCACTTGCTGATCAGCTTCGCGCGCGCGGCGAGCCGTGCGTGTTGGTGGAGCCGGATCAAGATTTTGCACGCCTTGATGATGGGCATTGGCGGCTCGATCCCGCAAATTCGGAGCACCTCGATCGGGTGTTCGGTAGGTTCCGCGAGTGCCGCGGCGTGGTTCACTGCGGCGCGCTCGACGATGCGGCGCTGCCAGCAGACGGTGAGACGCTCGAAGCGGGCATCGCGAGAGGCACTCTGGTCGCGTTGAAGCTCGTGCAAGCAGTGCTGAGGCAGGCGTTCCGCGACACGCCACGTCTCGTGATTGTAACCCGCGGTGCGCAGCGAATAGGGCTTGAACAAACAGACGTTTCCGTGACACAGTCGCCTCTTTGGGGGCTGGGCCCTGTGATTGCCCTGGAGCACCCGGACCTCGAGTGCACGCTCATCGACCTGCCGAGGACGGCGCGCGCCGCTGAGATCGAGGAACTAGCTTTGGAGATCCTCGCACCAGACGGTGAGCAGCAGATTGCCTGGCGTCAGGATGGCCGACTGGTCGCGCGGCTCGTGCCGGTCAGCATCGATAGCGTTCCTGCGGATCCGCCACCGTCTCGTGCTGCGGGACGTCCCTTCAGGCTTGAAACACGTGAGCCGGGGATCCTTGAGCACCTGATGCTGCGAGAAATAGATCGCCCGGCGCCCGGACCGGGCGAAGTCGAGATCGAAGTCGAAGCAGCGGGGCTTAACTTTGTCGACGTGATGAAAGCGATGGGAGTCGACCCTGGCATTCAACTGGGGCCGGTCAAGCTGGGGATTGAGTGTTCCGGAACCATCACGGCTGTCGGGGAGGGGGTAACGCACTTAGCCGTTGGAACAAAGTTGTTGGCTTGGGCGAACGGCGGCTTCAGCACTCACGTGCTGGTTCCCGCGACGCACGTGGCAGTCAAGCCGCAGAACATGACTTTCGAGGAGGCGGCAGCCTTGCCTGCCGTATTCACCACCGCGCTCTGGTCTCTGGGAAGACTTGCTAGGCTGTCGCGCGGCGAACGCATTCTTATTCACTCAGCGTCCGGCGGTACTGGGCTGGCTGCCCTTCAATACGCGCGCGCGGTCAACGCCGAGATCTTCGCCACCGCCGGCAATGAGGAAAGACGTGCGTTTCTCCGATCTCTGGGCGCACATCACGTGATGGACTCGCGCAGCCTCGCATTCGCCGACGAGATCATGGCGAAGACCGGCGGCCGTGGAGTCGACGTGGTACTCAACTCGCTGGTCGGCGACGCGCTTAAAAGAAGCCTCGAAGTGGTCGCGCCCTACGGCCGGTTCATCGAGATCGGCAAGAAGGACATCTATAGCGATGCCGCCATTGGGCTCTACGTCTTCCGCCGATGCATTTCCTTCTCAAGCGTGGACCTGGCTGGTATGGCGGTTGAGGAGCCCGCTAGATTTGAGAAGCTGCTGCGCGAGGTAATGGATCGGTTTGAGGATGGTACGTTTACGCCGTTGCCTGTCACAACTTACCCGGCTAGCCGGGCCCAACAGGCTTTCCGCCATATGTCCGGGGCGAAGCATATTGGCAAGGTCGTGATCAGTATGAAGGATCCCGACGCGTGCGTTCTACCGCGTATTCCTGGCCCTACCAAGATCGTCGCCGACGTCACCTACCTGATTACGGGTGGTCTTGGTGGTCTCGGGCTTGATCTCGCACTCTGGCTGGTGAGCCAGGGCGCGAGGCATCTCGCCCTTGCCGGGCGCAGCGCCCCCTCTGAAGCCGCACGCTCTACTATCGCCGGGATGGAGAGCGAGGGAGCGATTATCCGCATCCTGCAAGGAGATGTCGCTCGGCCCGAGGACGTCTGCCGCATGATGGAGGAAATTCGCGATCACCTTCCACCTCTTCGCGGGGTGGTCCACGCCGCTGGCGTGCTGAATGACCGCACTCTTGCCGAAATGACGGACAGCGAATTCTGGTCTACCATTCGGCCCAAGGCGCTAGGCGCATGGAACCTCCACCTTGCAACGCGCACTATATCGCTGGACTTCTTCGTGATGTACTCGTCAGTGGCAGCGCTCCTCGGCTCTCCCGGACAGGGGAATTACGCCGCCGGTAACGCATTCCTGAACGCGCTCGCGCAAACCCGCGCCGCCGAGGGGTTGCCGGCGACCTGCATTCAATGGGGTCGTTTCTCCGACGTCGGCCTCGCCGCCGGCAAAGAAAACCGGGGACAGCGACTGTCGCAGCAAGGTATTGAGAGCTGGACGCCTGCCCAGGGGGTGGGGCTCTTAGCGCGAATACTAAAGAAGCCGCGTACCGAGATCGGCCTGTTTCGGTTCTCGCTCCGCCGCTGGCTCGAGTCTCACCCTCAAGCTGCTGGCATGCGCTTCCTCGCCGAGCTGAGCAAGATCGACGCCCCGGTCGTCGGAGCCTCTGACGGAGGGATGCGAAAAGCTTTGGCGCTGGCAGAGGCGGGCATCCGCGAAGCGATGGTCGAGGCTCACCTGGTGGATCAGATTGCGCGTGTGATTCGCATGGATCCCGCGCGAGTTGATCGCAATGCGCCATTCAAGAGCCTGGGTTTCGATTCGCTGATGAGCGTCGAGCTGCGCAACCGCCTCGAGAACAGCCTGGGCCTCAAGCTATCGACGGTGCTGCTCTTCACCTACCCAACGGCGGCGAAGCTAGCGGCCTACCTGACGTCGATGCTTGTGCCTGATGAAGAATTGCCGGCTAAGGTCGAGCCTGCGACGCCAGCGCCAAGCGAGGATGCGATGAAGAACCTCGGAGCGGACGAACTGCTCGCCATGCTCGGCGAAGAGCTGGCGCGATCGAGAACTGGCGCTCTATGACAACAAAGGAAAGCAACGTTAACGTTCCGGAAAATCCATACGCTGAGCGCCTGCGCGAGGCGGTTGTCACTATCCGCGAGTTACGTGCGGAACGGGATGAGCTCTTGTCTCTGCGCGATGAGCCTATCGCAGTCATCGGCCTGGGCTGCCGTTTTCCCGGTGGGGGCCATAGTCCGGCTGCATTTTGGCGAGCTCTCGAGAATGGCGTCGACGGCATAAGGGAGATTCCCGCCGAGCGTTGGCCTTCGGAGGCCATCCCCGGCAATCGGCCACAGGTAAAGTTTGCAGGACTCCTCGATAACGTCGACGCGTTCGACGCGGAGTTCTTCGACATTACCCCTCGCGAGGCCGAGAGCCTGGATCCCCAGCAGCGTCTTCTCCTGGAGGTGGCGTGGGAAGCGCTCGAGGATGCATACCAGCGGCCCGACATGCTAGTGGGAAGTCTGACGGGCGTTTTCGTCGGCGTGCATACGCTCGACTACCAGCAGCAAGTGATTGCGCGCGGCCTGGAGCGCTTCGACCACTATTGCGCTACAGGCAACATGCTGAGCACCGCGTCCGGGAGACTGTCGTATGCCCTTGGCTTACAGGGGCCAGCCGTAACTACCGAAACCGCGTGTTCCTCCTCGCTCACGGCCATCGCCGTGGCGTGCCAGAGTCTGCGTGCCGGCGACGCCACCATGGCGATCGCTGGGGGCGCGAACCTCCTGCTCTCACCTGCCAACATGGCGCTGCTCGCGGCGACCCGGGCACTGTCACCTGATGGACGGTGCCGGACGCTTGACGCGCGTGCGAACGGCTTCGTCCGGGGAGAGGGGTGCGGTCTGGTCATTCTAAAGCGCCTGTCCAATGCCAAGAAGGACGGCGATCGCATTCGCGCCGTTATCCGCGGCTGGGCCGTGAATCAGGATGGTCGCTCGACCGGCTTGACCACGCCAAACGTTCTCTCTCAGCAAGCCCTCCTCCGTCATGCCCTGCAAAAGGCGCGCCTCTCGGCGGGAGACATCGGCTATGTCGAGATGCACGGTACCGGGACGCCTCTCGGCGATCCGATCGAGGTGGATGCCCTGAAGGAGGTGCTAGGGAAGCCCCGAACGGACGGTTCCAAATGCGTGCTGGGCGCAGTGAAGACGAACATCGGTCACCTCGAGTCGGCGGCCGGTGTGGCGGGCGTGATCAAGGTAATGCTTTCGTTTGAGCACGAGCGAATTCCGAAGAACCTCCACTTTCGCAACCTGAACCCGCGAATTTCTCTCGATGGCACTCCATTCACAGTCCCAACCGAAACCGTGCCGTGGAAAAGGGGCGACAAGCGCCGAGTCGCCGGGGTCAGTTCCTTTGGGTTCAGCGGCACGAACGCTCACGTGATTCTGGAAGAAGCGCCCCCGGATGTGGGCATTAGCGCCGCGGCTTCGCGGCCAGTACCGCGGTCGCTACCGCTCATTTTGTCGGGGCTTAATTCTGCCGCCACCTCCGCTCAGGCGGCGCGCTTGGCTGAGCACATCGAAGGTGAACCCAAGCTCCGCGTCCTCGATCTCGCGTATTCGCTGGCGACAACCCGAACACATTTCCCAGTTCGCAGAGCGCTTGTCGTAGCGGCGGAAGAACAACCTTGCGAACTTGCAGCAAATTTGCGCAAAATTGCGGCGGGCGAGAATCTGGCAGCAGCCTATTTGTCGAGTGACGGTCGGAAGATTGGCCGTCTGACGGCTTTGTTCCCAAGTGAAGGTGCGCAACGGGCAGGGATGGGCCGCGAGCTGTGGCAGAAATTCCCGGCCTACCGCGAAGCGTTTGACGAAGTCTGCCGGCACATGGATCGGCACTTGGATCGATTGCTCGCCGACGTGATCTTCGCGAAGGAAGGAAGCCCTGAGGCCGCCCTCCTTCATCAGACGAAATACACTCAGCCCGCCTTATTCACGATTGGTGTTGCACTCTACCGCCTCTTGCAACATTGGGGGATCGCGCCGGAGATCGTGGCCGGTCATTCGATAGGCGAAATTACTGCAGCCTATGTCGCTGGCATTTTCTCCCTCCCAGATGCATGCGAGCTGGCCAGTGCACGGGGTAGCCTCATGCTGATGGATGGTATGCAGGACGCGTTCCGCCGCGTGGCAAATCGGCTCAGCTACCAGCCGCCGCAGCTAACTCTTATTAGCAGCGCCACTGGCAAGCGGGCTTCGGCTGAAGACCTCTCTTCGCCGGAATACTGGGTGCAGCAAGCAAGGCGCGACGGCCGCTTCCTCGATGGAGCCCGCTCAGCGCATGCTGAAGGGGCAACCACCTTTGTCGAGCTCGGTCCTGGAGAGACCCTGTGCACGATGCTGGATACGTGCCTCCCCGAGGGAACTGCACGATGCGTTCCCAGCCTGCGCAAGGGACAGAGCGAGGTTAGCTCCATTACGAACGCGCTTGCCGCTCTATTCGTATCTGGGATTCAGATCAATTGGGACGCACTGTTCGGGGGCCTCGGGGCGCGCCGCGTTGCTCTCCCGACCTATCCATTCCAGCGCAAGCGCTTCTGGCTGGAATCTAAACCACGCAAGCAATCTTTTGAGGAACTTCTACCGTGAACCCGCGCTTTCAGTAAGTTAGTTAGGCAGCAGCCTCCATCGGAACGAGTTTGGATCCACTTTGTGCGGCCTGCTTCCGGAGGCGAGCCTCCAGACTGGTCGATTGACCAGCATCTGCTGATCGCCGGAGCTAAGCAGAGCCTCAGGATTCCCTGCGCTCGCGAGACGATGCAGTCCACCAACGACGAGTTTCGTCATCAATACGCGCGCGCGAGAGGCAGGCCGACTTCATGGCTGGGGAAGTGGTTGAAATTGCTGACACAGTCCGCGAGGGCGAGGAGGTCTGAATCAGCCTGAAGCGACGCGATATAGTGACATTATCCCCCGGAGGACGGAGTGCGAACCGCAGTTGAGATGCTCCGCGAGTTTCTGGCGAAGTCGGAGGCGACCATGGCGAAAGTATTCGGACTACATGTCGTGGAGTTGAACGCGGGAACGACGCCGGAGTTCTTCGAGCGGTTCGTTATCAAGCAGTTTTTGCCGGCGCTACCGCTGGACCGCACGCCCGGGGTGAAGGCGTACCTGCTCAAGGCGGACCGGGAGCGAGAGTAAACCAGTATCTGTGGATGTTCGAATTCGACAGCGTGGAGACCCGGAACCGATATTTTTCCCGATCCGCTGACGATCTCCGACGAACTGAAGGCGCTGACCGAACCGCTGCACGACTTGGCGCAGGTTTGGGATCGCGCGTCGACCCGGACCAAGACCGATTATGTCGTCCTCGCGCACAATGGGTGATCTTTCGGATGGCGGGCGGCCGGACCTTCCTGACTACCAGGTCCAAGTGTGGGCCGCCAGCCTGATTGTCCCTGATGGGGCTCTGGCAAGGCTGGAGCAATGCCTCAGTGAGGACGAACGCCAGCGCGCCGCGACTTATTATCGGCCGGAGCACATACGGCGCTTCATTCTGGCGCGAGCATTCCTTCGGGAGGTATTAGCAGCGTATCGAAAGGTTGGCGCGCACGAGGTCCTGTTTCGATACGAAACCAACGGCAAGCCGCTGCTGGCCGGGGGCGACTTCGAGTTCAATCTGTCGCATTCGGAGGACATTGCCTGCGTAGCGGTGACGCGAGGCCGCAGGGTCGGGATCGATGTGGAAGTGATCCGCGAGAACCGCGACTTCCTGGACATCGCACGACGGTTCTTCGCGCCTTCCGAGGCGGCGCGCGTTGAGCAAGTGCACGGAGCGGAGCGGGCGAGAGAGTTCTTCGCGTACTGGACGTGCAAGGAAGCCTATTTGAAAGGCCGGGGCGAAGGGCTTCTCTCGCCGCTCGACAAGGTGAAACTCACTTTCGACGGTACGGGAGACGAGGTAAACGTGACCGACCCGCGCGGCGCTGGACCCTGGACGCTGCGCCAGTTGCGGCTCAGGGATGGACTGGCCGCCGCCATAGCGGTGGAGGGAGGAGGGTCGGTGCTGTCCACAGGTTGGTGGTCCTTGGACCGATGACCATGGTCCGATCAGCGTCCAGACCGTGTCAGACTCGGAGAGGTAGTTGCGCATACGACGGTTGGTACGGCGATTTTGCTGCCGGGGACAATCTGGTGTGCACGCCGCGGTAGGCGAAATTTCTGGATGTGGATCGGTGTCACCGGAGCGGCTACCTTACCCTCATTGAGAAATCCATTGCCGGTGTTGGATTCCAGATCCAGTGCGACCATTCGGCCAATTTTACAGACCAGATTGAGCATATGAAGGCCTGACTATACGCGGGAGCTTCTCCGAGAATGGTGGCGCAGGCTATATCTATACTGCCGACAACTCAGTGATTTTTTTGGGTTGGGGGGGAGCTGAGCGGATCGAACATAACATCCCTCGTAGTCAGCCTGACCTCGGCCTCCAATAATAGCGACACTGACTTGGCGATCAATCGGCTCTCACTGGATGACCAATCGCTCTCGCGCCTGTCCCTGAACCGGTCAGAATAGCGCTCGTGTTGGTCCTAAGTATGGTTGTGCTTGCGCATCGTAGAAACAAGATGCTGCAGCGCTGCGAGTAGCGGTCTGTTGTTCCACGACAGGAATCTTGTTCGCAGGTGCGCGCGGCGGGACGCACAACCAAAGACGACGCTCAGGCATTTGGGTGCACTTCCCGCGCGTCATGGCACACCCCTGCAGGGACATCACCGCCCCGCATAGCGCATTTGCGGCCCGCCGTTATTTCCACAGCGCTCGACATTTTTACCAAGTTGCACTCCTAAGGACCACCGGTTCGACAGAGAATCACCATATTGCGCTTAAGAGGGTCTTTTTACGGCAACGAGTGAAATGTGTTGACGGTCGGCCACTCAGCGCCCCTATGAATGGCAAAGGAAGGATAGCATCGGTGGGGCTGGGGCCATTACGAGATATTACTCCGACGCCACCCCGCGGGGAGCACCCAAACCGACGCTTATGGCATCAATCTGGACGGGGCCGTCACGCGGCCTGAAGCCAAACGCCACTAACCTAAATCTTTGGTTTCGAATTCGACCATTTCTTCAGCGTGGAGGGCCACATGAGTATCGAGAATCCTGGGTGCCTACACACCTCAAAATCCTGCGGAAAAAGTGAAAAACGTCCGGCGCATCGTCGACGTCAATCTCCCGGTACTCTTCCCTGCTCCGGTTGCGCATGTGGTCCTGGGTAAAAATGTCAAGCGATCGGGATGTAGGTAGTCTCTGACGAAGCTGGCATCGGCGACGCTTTCTGGACGACATTCAATAGCGCTCCCTCCCCGCAGGGCAAACTCAATGGCGGAATGCCCCTCAAGACTCGGCCAGGTCAACGCACGAAGTTGGCTTTAAGGTTTGCCCGATAAGTCACTGGTTACCTGAACGAGACGACGAAGGCGGACATCTGGAGCAGACGGAAGGGTATAGGTGTCGCCAGCAAGATGAATGCACATTGATGTCCATTCGCCGACGCAACTCCGGAGCTCGTCGGAGTTGGTTATATTGTGGCATTTCATTCTGAATCACTAACAGTCATAGGAAAGAGAGGATGTGATCAAGCATAAGTGGCAATTGCCCTTACCTGTTTCCCGTAACCGGCTGAGACGGATTCCCGGCCGTTGCGCTGAAGGTTACTGTAGCGGAGGCAATCGCATTAACGTCGCCGCTGAATTCGAAGGGGAAAGTTAGAGAAAACCGACCTCCGTACGGAAAGCTCACGGAGCTGGAGAACCACGCATCCATTGCCTTCGAGACATCGACGGTGAACGTTGACTGCCCGACGATCTGATCACCGGGGGTCGGATTCAAGGTTATCGTCGCGCTGGAAACCGATCGGGTGGCGCTCGTGCCTACGAACTCCAAGTGAAAGCCGGTCGAAGTAACATTTGTGAACTGCACGCTGCCGCTTTCGATGACTGGCGTCGCCGGCGGGACGATCACCAGGCCTCCGGTTTGCGCGACGCTGTCGGCGGTGATCGCGATGTTGATACTGCCAGCAACTGTTCCGACGTTAAAACCCGCGAGCGTAATTGAGGAGCTTCCGGACGGAATTGTGAAGTTGTAGGTAGTACCCGTTCCGTTCTCTTTGCCATCGACGAACTGCATAGCCGGGTCAACATAGCCTGCCGGTGTATTTTGAAGAAGAGTGCTATCCGTGAAGGACAGCGTAGCCGTACCCGTGACTGCGCCCTGCAAGGGTTCGTTCGCCGTGAGAGTCAGGCCGCCCACCGCTCCGCCAGGATCTACCGAGATCGGCGGAGCACTGAGAGTAAACAGCGGCCCTCCCGTGGACGTGACGGCTCCGTACAGAACCAGAATGGTTGAACCCATGCTTGCGGTCATCACTGGCGTGCTGGAGTCAGTGACCTGGACCGAAATCGGAAAACTACCGAGAGCAGTCGGTGTTCCGGTGATATTTCCAGTGCCGGTTTGGAGAGTCAGCCCGGCGGGCAGAGTCCCCGAGGTCAACACGAACGTATAGGGAGGAGTGCCGTTTGTAGCGCGGCAGCCAAACGAATCTTGCAAAGAGTTGGCGTAGGCGGTATACAGATGGCCAGTGGGCGTGTTGCAGGTGATGCCCAATGGTAGCGGAGTGACGGTGAATGTATAAGACTGTTGACCGGTCATGGGCGGCGTCGAACTGTCCGTGACAATTACGTTGAATGTAAACGTTCCAGCCGTGGTCAAAGTTCCGGAAATTGCTCCGCTCGCGGGGTCGAGCATGAGCCCTGGCGGAGGATTGCCGCTGGCGCTCAGTTTGTAGGGCGGTGTGCCCTGAGTGGCGGAACAAGAGCCGGAGAACAGAGTACCTGCCGTCTGCGGGCTAGAAGGCAATATGCAGTTGACCATTGGTCCGAGGATGAAACTCAAGCGGCCGATCCTGGATGCGGCGTTTTCAGTAAACCAAAGCGCGCCGTCTGGTCCAGCGACGATTCCAGTCGGGCCGCTGTTCATGTCCGGAACCCCAAATTCCGTAACGGCACCGGCGATTGTGATGCGGCCGATGCGGTTGCCGGCGGTTTCAGTAAAGTACAGGGCTCCGTCGGGTCCGACAGTAATTGCGGTCGGAGCGGACGAAACGGGGAATTCCTTGAAGTTGCCGCTGAAATCCATCCTTCCGATCTTGTTCGCGCCATATTCGCTAAACCAGAGTGCGCTATCGAGGCCCAGGACAATGCTTGTCGGCAATGCATTGGCTGTGGGAATTGTGAATTCGCCTGTGGTTTTTCCGTCAGTCGAGATGAATCCAACTTTGTTGACCAACGTCTCGGTGAACACGATGAAGCCGCCCGGGCCGCTGGCGATTCCAAGCGGATAGGCACCCGGCGTGGGCGTTGGAAATTCGACAACGGAGCCACCGGGCGCGACATGACCGATTTTGCTGGCGGCGGCTTCGGTGAACCAGAGCGTGCCGTCGGGTCCAGCGGTAATCTGAGCCGGAGACGAGTTCGACGTGGGTGGCACGTACGTGAACTGGGAAGTACCGCCAATGGGAATCTCGCCTACGACCTGGCCGTCGCGTTGCGCAATCCACATGTTCCCGTCCGGGCCGGGCGCGATATCGCCAGCAGTCGGCAATTCGAGGCCATTTGCCTGCGTGAGTGCATTGGCTGAAGGCACGCCGCCGATGGCACCGGCGGTCGTGATCGCTCCGATCATGTTACCGCCTGGCTGGTCCAGTGTGGTGAACCAAAGAGCGCCGTCAAATCCAACGGTGATGCCGTTTGCCCCGGTCGGGGACGGAAGGGCGAACGAAGTGATCTCTGGTCCCAGGGGCGCGGTTAAGATGGTTCCCGAGTAAGCCTGAGTCGCAGTCGCGCCAGCTGAGTCTTTTACCTGGATAGTGAAGCTGTATGGGCCGGTGGCCAATGCGCCATCGGGGCTTCCAGGCGCGGTCGAACTGATGAGGCCAGAGGCGGCCGAAAGTTGCAGTCCGCCTGGCAGCGCGCCGCTACTGATTGCAAACGTGTACGGCGGCGCTCCTCCATCAACGACGGGAATTGCCGCATAGGGGAGGCCCGGATTCGGGACCGGCAAACTGGTCGACAAGACGGTGAGCTGGGCCGGTCGAATGAAGAGGCTTTCGAAGAAACGCGCTGTAGCGGCGGGCGATTCGGAGTCCGTGACCTGGACGGAGAAGCCAGACCCGAGACCGGTGGGAGTACCTGAAACGGCGCCATTGGTGGGATTGAGCGCGAGTCCCGCCGGTAACGTCCCGGTAAATATGGAATACGAGTACGGGCCAACACCGCCAGAGGCTGTGCAAGCGGCTGTGTAAGGAGTTCCTACGGTGGCCGACGGGAAACCGCAAGCAAGGGAGAGCTTCTGGTTGAACACGGAGAAGTTGATTGTCTGCGTGGCCGTCTGACCGGCCGAATCGGTAACCACGACGTTGACCGAAGCGGCCCCCGGTGATGTGGCAGTACCGCTGATGATACCGGTTGACGCATTGATGCTCAATCCAGAGGGTAGGCCCGTGGCAGAAAAAGTATATGGCGGTGTGCCGGCTGAGCCGAAACATTGTTGCTGGAACAGCTGACCCGCGTCGGCCTGAACACTCTGGCTACATGAGAGAGAGAGAGGAAGTGGGGTAATGGCAATGGTGATCGACTGGGGCGCAGAGGTGTTGGGGACTGGAGTCGCCGAATCAGCCGCCGCGATAGCGAAAGTGACCGTTCCGTGAGCCGATACGCTCAGATTTCCGCTGACGCTGAAGCTGTAGGAAGAATTGGTCCCCGACGGAGTGGTTGCTACGCCCGTCAGGCCGAGGGCCGACAGAGCATTTGACGGAGAGGTTGTGTAGGTATAGGGAGGATTTCCGTTCGCCGTGATACACGAACCGGAGTAGGGCTGACCCGCGGTGCCCGTTGACGGGAAGCTGCAGCTCAGCTGAATAATGGGGGCAGGCTGGATGGAAATCACCTGATTCGCCTGCTGTGCCGGCGAACTCTTGTCCGACACTTTGATGTTGAACGAGCCCGGCGCCGTTGGTGTACCGGAGAGTACGCCGCTTGAGTTGATCGCGACCCCCGGCGGCGCGTTTGTGGCGTCGAAGGTATAGGTGTACGGCGCCGTGCCGCCTAAAGCGGAACACTGGGCGTTAGCGGGAATCGGAGCATTCACATAAAGCGTATTCGGAACTGAACAGTTCAAGGCGAGACTGGGGAAGACCTGGACTACCTTGCCGTTCGGGTTGACAGCGTCGGTAAACCAGAGCGCTCCATCGGGTCCGGTAGTGATCGACTGAGGGAAAGAGTTGCCTGTATCGAGCGTACCAGCAGGGATTCTAAACTGGGTAATGGTGGAATTCGTACCCGACGTAGCCACGCGGCCTATGAAGGCAAGGTCGGATTGCGGGTCATTGCCAACATACCAGACTGCGCCGTCTGAGCCGAGCGTCAGGGAGGTAATGCGGAATGTGGTGCTGGCAATGGGAAGCGGAATGGTGGAAAGCTGAACCTTGCTGCCATCGGTCGAGATGCTGCCGACTTGATCGCGGGTGGCGAACCATACCGTTCCCGTGGAGTCGACCTGCATCAGAGGTCCCACAGGCGCATTTCCAAAGAGTGAGCCCAGGACGTGACCCTGCGTACCGGGTATGATACATTCGTTTGGGGCAACGGCGTTCAACGCCTGGCATCCCGCCGGGAGCTGAAATGGACTGCCGGCATTTACGGGTACGGGAATCCGGCCGATCACGACCGCATTCTGAGCGGCGGCAGACTGGTCCATAAACCAGATGGCATTTCCGTCCCGGGGATTCTGGACAATTCCGGTGGGATAAGAGGATCTCTGGGGAATGGAACTCTGGGGAATTGTATATAAAGTTGGCGACCCCGGATTCGCCGGATCGATGCGTCCAATAATTCCGATACCGGGCGCGGCACCCTGCACGGCGGAGAACCACACGCCACCCTCCGATCCGCCAGAAGCGATGCCGGTGGGCGAAAGAGAAACAGGTGTAGCCGACGCGGTGTGGAGCGAAATCACGGCTCCTGGCGCGCCGCTTTTTGCCGCAACGATCGCGCTGTTGGAGGTGTCGGTCATCCAGAAACTGCCATCGGGGCCGACGGTGATCGATTGAGGGGAGGGATTGGCCAGAGAACCACTTGCATTGGGCACCTGGGTTGTTAGTTTTGTTTCGTTATTGAAGCTTCCGGCGGTGGAGAGACTCTCCAAACCGAAAATCGGATTGTGTAGATTGTCCATCCCGACCTGCGCTTGCTGGGTGAACCAGAGGTTTCCGTCAGGACCAACGACAATTCCGAACGGCGCCCCGGAGTTCGGGTCGGGAAACGAAGTCAAATGGATCACACTCAATGAGTAGGTCTGAGTGACCGTGAGTGGTGTCGCACTGCTGTCAGTCACCTGCAACGAGAAGGAGAAGGTACCCGGCATAGAAGGAGTCCCCGAGATTTCGGAAGGTGGGTTTCCCTGCCCGAAATCAGGAGTAGTGGCAGCAAGGCTCATGTTCGGGGGAATAACGCCTTGCAGCAGGGTCCAATGATACGGAGGGATGCCGCCACGGGCATAGATCGGGGGTAGGCCGGATCCAACGCCATAGGCTACATTGGACACAGCACCTACAACCGTGCCACCAACGATCAAAGGACTGACTACAGCGGCGACGGTGTACGACTGGGAGGCCGTTTGCATCGGGCTCGACGAATCCGTGGCTGTCAGCGTGAACGTGGAAGTGCCAGGGGAGGTCGAGACCCCGGTTGCATTTGTGCCATTGAAAACCAGACCGGCGGGGACTTGTCCGTTGGTGACCGAGACAGTGTAGGGAGTCGTACCGCCAGTAGGAAGGAACTGCAGCGTATTCAACTCGCCAACAATCACTTTGCCGCTGGGGTTGACGTGATTCGAATAGTCATAGTAGATAGGCGCGGCGGGGAGAGCCAGCGGCGCCGGAGTCTGCGCAAAGCTAACAGCGCCGAACAGGCCTAGAAAAGAAATGTACCGAATGATGGTAGAACGACACAAACCAGTTTTCGAAGCGACAGTTTTCACCTAGCGGACTCCAGCCGTTGCTTGAAATTGTTCTCTGTCGCGCTCAGGTTGAGCACTTCCGGAGGACTTTGCACCGAAATCAAGAACGTTTCCCCATCGCGCAGCGAGGTCAGAGTGTTGACAGCGCTCCGGGACGACAACTGCTGGGCCGTTCCGGAGCCTAAATCAATCTGCCAGAGTGTTGACGTACCGTTTATGGCGGCAAGCACCCTGGTGCCCTGCTTGTCAGCCGCGATCAGATCAGCGTTCCCTCCCTCAAGCAGCAGGACCTTCACTGCTATGGAGGTGCCTTCAGCACGCGGCAACAGGACAATTGCGTTTTGAAACCGATCGCTCAGAACCAGATCGTGGGAGCCTGGCAGGAACGTCCAAGCCCCGGGCATGCAGTTCGCTGCAAGCGGCTGCCAGTCGGAACCTCTCAGAGAATAGCGCGGCGGATGGTCGGCAAATGTGGCCACGATCAGTTCGCCATCGTCCGAAACTGCGAAGCTCAGCAGCTCCGCAGGATTTGAGAGGCTGAGGCTCCAGAGCACACTCGCTTTCCCGGAGCGATAGGTTAAGGCCTGCATTCGGCGCTCCGAGTTCGAAACGAGTACGGCGGCCGAGCCCAAAGGACTGAAAGCAACCCGGTCCGGTCGGGCAATCGCATTGGCAAGCAGAGGACCGGGATACAGAGCGCTTCTGCTAAGGCGGGCGACGGACAAGCCCGCGTCCGAGGCCAGCAGCGCGTACTCTTGCCGTGGTGGCAAGAAGGCCTCCGATGTAGCGTCGGGCAGCGAGATCGGCTCCCCCCAGGCGGGGCTGCCAGAGGAACCTACAACCGAATACAACGCATTCGAACCCTCTGACACGTACCCCAACAAGGGTCGAGCGGCTTCAACGTTCGGTCGCGTTGCGGAAGACTGCTGGGGCGCCGACATTGTTGGAGCAATCCGGGCCTGTGGACTGGCCACCACGGCGGCGCCGATGACCGCAATAAAGACCTTCAACATCAGAATTATCCTTCCTGAATCATCGACATCACTTGCTGGTAGCTGAAAGGGTGGCCGCAATTAGTGGGGTGGACCGGGAGACCCGGCACCCACATTGACTGTGACGCCGGGGATTGGCGCCGAGGTCTTACCCGACTGGTGATTGGCGAGGATGATGGCGGCTCCGGCTCCTACGGCAATAGCAGCGATAACGGCCACCCGTACCCACGGAGAGCGGTGACGCTTTGCCGGCGCAGCCGTCTCGGGCGTCTGATCCGGAGGTTGCTGCGCAACCGATTGGGGAGTCGGGTCCTGACTGGCCGAATTACCGGGCTGAGGCACAGCGAACTCCAGTGCCCTGCTGTGCACGACGTCAGGCAGAGCCGTGGGAAGCCCGTCGGCGCCCGCGGCAGGAAAAACCCCGCTTAGACCACTCACCAGCAGCCAACTTGCAGCTGCGCGGAAATTAAAATGAAAGGCTCCCATAACTTCTCCTTCCAATGCATTGAGTAATAAACACTAAAATCTCCACTTCAGCGCCATTTGCATGGTTCGAGCGCGGTGGGCATCAATGGGCCTCAAAAACGAGCTTCCCGCTATACACTGCGGCGCTCCAGCCGTGTACTGGCCACTGGAGTCGAGTCCATAACAGGTCAGGGTGTTATTCGGCTGATTGCCTCTCGCAGGATTGTAGATCTCAAATTGCGTATGATTCAGCAAATTAAATGCCTCGGCACGAAACTCCAAAGTGTTGCGCTCGGAAACCCTCATGATTTTAATAAGCGACACGTCGAAGTTGAGGCGGGATGGATTATTGAGAAAGTTGCGGCCCGCGTCCCCAAAAGTGAGACCGGTAGGCGGCGCGAAAATGCCGGGATTGTAAAGCAACGGTCCGAAGTTTTGTGCACTATTACTGCCAGCCGGCACGGCGCTGTTGCGCGAGCCTACGACATCCGGATAAGACTGGATTGAGCCAGCCGCCAGGTCGTTGCCGACGCCCGCGCTATCCGCAATGAAGGGTCCCGAAGTCGGATTATTGATGACACTAAATGGGGTACCCGACTGGTAAGCAGTAATTCCAGAGATCTGCCACCCGCTTATTGCGCTAAGGAGCCCCAAGTAGTCGGTAAGCGCTTTCGCAAGCGCTTTCGGCAGCGACAGATCATAGATATAAGTGACGGTCAGCAAGTGCCGTTGGTCGAAACTGGAGCTGGCGTAGTTACCGTTAAGATTAAAGGCATTTGGAATGGGATCGTTTCGATCAGAGGAATTGTCGCGGCTGTGGCTGTATGTGTAAGAGGCGCCGACGGTTAACGGCCCTGATGAGTGTTTGATAGTCGCCTGAAGTGAGTGGTAGTGTGAATTTGCAGCGTTGTTGATTGCGAAAATACGACCGATGCCGGCGTAAGGGCGAAACGCATCGGCACCGGACCCTTGACCATTAATTTCGCTGCAAGCCAGGGCCACATTGTTATACGCCGGGCTGCCCGGCGCCACCGTCTTGCCGTTGCTCAAGATAAAGGACTGTTTTCCACCAGGTACGATTCCTCCGACCGGACAATCGCCAGGAACGTTTGGAAATCCCGTGGCGTTGATCGGCTCGTTTGCTAGCAGTGGTTGACCCGGCGAAAACGGATTGTCAGCCGCCGGAACAGCAGGCAGGGAGTTAATCTGCGTCTGCGCAGTCAGGTGAGTTCCCTTGCTGCCGACGTAGGCGATGGTGGCGAGGGTGTCCTTCGATAACTGACGCTGAACGCTCAAGCTCCACTGTTGCGCGTAGGGCCACTGAGTCTTCGTCTGAATGCTGGTAACGTCGAGGGGAACGGCTGCAATCTGCCCGGCAGGGACAAACCCGAGCTGACATGGAGGCGGGCTAACACCGCCCAGGCACGGGAGAGCGCGAGGATTCGTCACTGTAGCACTGAGAACCAGAGGAGCACTTCCTTCGAGAGAACCGGTGTTGTCTTCACTTCCTGTGCCGTGTTCAAAGAAAATGCCGTAGCCGCCGCGAACGGAAGTTTTGCCATCACCGAACACATCCCATGCGAACCCTATCCTGGGCGCCGGATTCACAAGATGACCGGTCATGCAACTCACCGGGACGCCGTTGTATCCACAGCGGACCAGTCCGTTTGTCAGATACGGCGAGGAGATGGCCGGATTGTAGGTCACAGGCAGCGGGCCACCGGCGCTATTTTGGGCATTCTTGTAAAACAAGTTATTTCCGTTGAGGTAAACCTGTGAAGCCAGAGCAGTGCTATACGCCGACGGCACCCAGTTATATACCTTGTAATTGGCTTCACGGAACCGACCGAACAAGCTAACCCTGAGTCCCAGATTCAGGGTTAACCGCTTCGCTATCTTCCAATCGTCCTGAAAATAAGGCTCGGCGATCTGATAGCGCTGGTGGTAAGAAACCTGGGCACTATCCTGCTGGTAGCTTTGGATGCCGCCGCTTGGGTTTATATATACGGCGGGCGGTGACACGCTGTTGCCGGGCGCGACAGTTACCGTTTGCGACAGAAACTGATAGAAGGGCGCACCGGTCGTGCCACCGGTCAGCTTGAAGATACCCTGAGTATCGCCGGTAGCCGCGCCGTTCACTGAGTTTGTCTGATTACGGTAATACAGCACAATCTCTCCGCCGATCTGGAAGAAATGGTCTCTCCACTGCTTACTAACTGTGTCCCCGGCCGAATAGAGCGGATTGGTATGGTACCACGGTAGATAAGACGGGTCAACCGAAAACCCACCGCCATAGGCGGGCCCGGTAATAAACTGCAAACCGGGAAGTTTGCCCGAATTGTTGCCAAAGAGTGAGCCCAGAGGGCAATCGCCAACTGGATTTGCAACGGTTAGTGTGCAGGGAGCGTTCAGGGCCGGCGGGCTGGCATATGTGGAACCGTGTTGACCATTACGGCTCGTCATCCACACCGTTGAGTTGGCGTAACTGACATAGGAGTCGTTGATCAGGCTAGGCGAAAGAGTCAGGGAGTGGCGAGCCAACAGGCTACCCCCGGGGCCGGAAAAATTACTTTCAATGGTTGGAAAGCTGCTCGTGAGTATTCCGTATTGTGGCGTTGGCGTGATGGTACCCCATGCATCGTGAATGTACCGAACAAAGAGGCGGCTGTTTTCACTAATGTAATGGTCAACCCGGGCCAGCTCCTGACGCCATGTGGTCGGTTCTGAAACAGTCTGCACGTAACACGAATGAATACTTGAATTGCAACCGCTGCCAGCGTTCGGCAGGGGAATCACGCCGGTTGACAAGATGGCCGACGCATTTTGACTGAACGCTCCCGGCTGAACATGGTTGTATATGGTTTGCCCGGCGGAACTGTTATACGCCAAGGCGAGGAGCGAGCCAGGAGGAGCCCCGCTGCCTCCGGCCGGGAGGGTGCCGGGACAATCAGGATAAGTTCGTGCAATGTTAAAACCGGGCGGGGCCTGCTGATAAAAGTAGCCGCCCTTTGCCGGACATGCGTCACTGAAATCCCCGTTACGTTCGGCAGCCGACGGTACGCCCTGATTAAATTCGAAGGGAGTGTGTTCGTTTCGGTATTCTTCGGAAATAAAGAAGAACGTCCTGTCTTTCTTTGTGTTGTAAACGTTGGGGATGTAGAGCGGTCCACCCAGGGTTAAGCCCAAATCATACCGTCGGTAAAGCGGAGCGCCCTTTGTTTCATCGAAGAAGTTGCGGGCGTTAAGTGCTTCGTTCCTGACAAACAGGTAGGCGTCGCCGTGGAAGGCCGACGTTCCAGGCTTGGTATTAACCAGGACCGTCCCGGAGGCAGTCCGCCCGTAAAGAGCGCTATAGTTCGATGCAAGTATCTTCATTTCGCCTATGGCGTCGAGACTCGGATAAACAATTAACGTGTTAATACCGCCATTGAATCCAACGTTAAGGAGATCAGTGCCGTCCAGATTAAAGCTGTTGTACTCAACACGGCCGCCGTTCACGCTATAAGCCGCACTGCCCTGAGCGCCGACCTTGGCCTCATCCTGCCCGGTCTGGTTGCTGACGCCAGGCGTCTGGGCGATCAACTGCGTAAAGTTCCGGCCATTCAATTGAAGACCGGTGATTTCTTTGGATGTGATCGTGTTGGTAACACTCGCATCCACCGTTTCCACCGTCGGGAGGTTCCCAACAACGTCGAGGGTCGTTTTACTGGCTGCGGTTGATAGGGTGACATCGAGCGTGGCAGCCTGTCCCTCGAGAAGGGTGATGTCTGTACTGGTGAAGTCTCTAAAGCCACTCAAGGTCACTACGATGTGGTAGGTGCCGGAGCGCAAACCCGTGAAGGCGTAATTGCCCTCGGCATCCGAGGTCTGCTCGAGAGCCGGACCGATGTTGCTGACGAGCCGCACCGTAGCGCCGGGCGCAACGCGGGAACTTGAGTCTGTTATAATGCCATGAACGCCAGTGGAAAGAGATTGCGGCCAGCACGATACAGCCATCCCCAAAACTAACAGTGGCGGGACGGCGGAGACGAATTTCAAAGTGAACACCTCCTAACAAAAACAGGGCACACTATACCGTTTTGAACGGCATCCGTACAAGGATAGTACCTGGTGGTTAACAATTGATGACAGCCTCTGCGGTCAGGCGCGCGAAATGGGCGACAGGAAAGTGGGGAATCGGTAGGTTTCTTTTTTTGGACGCCGATTGGTGAGCGTATGTGATACGCTCGGTTGACAGGAGGCATCCCCTGTTTGCCGATCTGGAACAAAAGCGGGCCGCAGTCCTGAGGCAGATTTCCGAGCTGTAAGATTTTCGCTCCGGGTCATCGTCCGCATCCCTGGTTGACTTACAAGGTGAAAGGCAAGACTGTCAGCGAGAGCTTCGCCACGCCTGCCGAGCAGCCCAAGGCCGAGCGGGGGATCGAGACCCTCCGCCGTTATCGTCAACTGGAGCGATCCTTCGTCGAGATGAATGAAAAGATCTGCCGTGCCCGACCGGCCGAGGATCCGCGAGCAGCGGAGGGAAAAAACGGCCGAAGCGACCCAAACCGAGATCGCGCGCGAAGTAACCACAGCTTTTGCGTCGCATCTTCGCCGAGCTGAAGCAAACCGGCATATGGATTTGGAGGCGGCGGAGATGGGTTTCCGCTCCGCTCTGCACCAGGCTAGGGCGGCGCTCACTCAGTTATTGCAGTTCCGCGAGCCTGCCGCCGGCCAGGGTGCGATCCGTGACCCTGCGGCCACCAAGCACACCACTGCGAGCGGCGCTCATGACGCCTGCCCACTGCTCTGGGCAAGATGGAACTGGCGCGCCCCTGGAATCAGGCCGCACTGTCATAACGGCCAATTCCCCGTCATCGCCAACTCGACATCGAAGACCGCGACTGATCGCCCGGAGTGCGCCGCATGCAAGGTAAGGTGTGGTGGGCGCGGAGGTTCGCTTCGATCACCGCGGTGCACAGATGATCGTTCTGGCCGGTTTGGAAGTGACGACCAAGTCGGTAGTGCGCACGGCGGAGGCCATGGGCGCCGACATCGCCAAAAGCGAAGAGGACGAAATCCGCAAGAACGTTCGCCTGGATCTGCCCATCACCGTTGGCGACCCGGTTCCGATTCTATATGTGCAACAGGCCTACCGGTAGTGAACAAAAGACGGACGGACGCAAAGACAAGGCCGACGGCCAGCCGGAGCACACACTTGAGACCAAGCTCGGTTGCGTGTTCACCAAACCACATGGGACAAGGAAGGCTACGCCATTGGCAACTCGAATTCGACCACCTACACGGGAGCCATCGAGACTGGCGAAGAGTTCGGCAAGTCTATAGAGGAGTCTGGAACCGCGGCTGGAGCCGCGCGGAAAAGAAGGTCCTCATGGGCGACGGAGCCGAATGGATTGGGAATCTGCCGGATGTACACTTTCCTGGCGCGGTGCAGATTGTCGATTTCTATCACGGGCCGCAGCATTTGTGGAATTTGGCTCGCACCTATACCCCAATGATCCATGAACCAGCAAGGCTGGATGAAAGTTCATCATAAGCGGCTGCTCGATAAAGGGAAAATCGAGAAGCGCGTACTCGCGCTGCGCTTCTATGGAATCCAGCAATTGCCGAAGTCCTCGAGAAAATTCGCACCGAGGCGGATTACTTTGAGCGGAATGGTGAACGTATGCGTTATCCAACGTATGCGTTATCCAAAGTTCCGTCGTCAGCATTTGATCGTCGGCTCCGGTGTGATAAAAGCTGGCTGCAAGACTGTGATCGGCTGCCGTCTCCGCGATCCGGTATGTTCTGGACCGTCAGCGGTGCCAACGCGATCATCGCCCTACGCTGCTGCCACGTCAACGGCCGATGCGAGGACTACTGGGAATCCTGCGGCCGGGTCGTCTGATTTTCAGTTTCATGTCGCGCACCCGCTGCGGTAAGCCTGAGCGCAAGTTGCGTGCGGTTCAGAACACGACATTCATCTGTTATTCGGTGTCATCCATCTGTTATCCGGCGCTCATCGAATCGTTTTAGGAAACATGCATAATAACCAGCGGAAATGGCAAGGTACCTTCCGTGGTTGTGCACACTGCCCCATCATTTATGCCGGGCGTCTTCTCTAAGCACGCTCGAACGAAACTCTGCAAAAACACAGGAGAGAAAATGAAAAAGCTCATCAGAAATTTAGTAATCGCAGGAGCAACAGCGACGATCTTTGCTGCCTCCGCGTCAGCGCAACTCATGGTGCAAGGCGTTGGTTCGTCCGCCTTATTTCAGTCGGCTTCACTGGCGGCTTTCCAACTCGCCGGCGCCGGCGCAGGCCATTATACGGCCAGCAACGGCGGAGCAATCCTTGATACGCGGGCGCCAACAACCCTTCCAATCCCTAACGAACTCGGAACGCTTTCGGTGGTTTGGAACGCGGCTATGACTCAGGCTTGGACTTACCTGTCAGTTGACTCGGTAGTCGGCAACCGCGCCTACTTCGCGCAGCCCCGCACTACTCTGCAACTCGCCGCACCACTGCCAGCCGCCGGCCAAAAGATCTCGACAGCTCTGTGGGGCGCAGACGCCGCAACAATTCCCGCGGCCGTCATAACTCTGATTAACAACATGCCGTTCAACGCGGCTTACACCGACATTCTGCCCGCCGACGCCAAGTTCGCGCAAAACCGCGTCAACTGCGGTACCGCAACGACAGCAGTCCTCGGTTGCCTCGGCTATGGCACGGCCGACCCGAACGTCGGCACTGCCATTCAGAGTCATTTTTCGGCCGCAGTAGCTCATCCGGTAAACTTCAATATTTTCGGATCCGACCCCATCACAGGAAACGCAATTCCGAGCTATACCGTTGTTCCGGTGGGCGTCGCTCCCATCATCTTCATCGCCAACCGTACCAACGCCGCTGGCTTGGGGCAGACGGCGCTTTTCAGTGACATCACCTTCGAGGCGACGGCCCAATTGCTGTTCACGGGTATAGATTGTGCCGGCTCGGCTTGGGGGGCATACGACGCGGCCCACACTTTTGCAGTCAACCCGATCCAGCGCGAGCCGTTGTCAGGCACGATGAACACTTTTGAATTCAACATCATGGTGCTGGACGGCCAAGGCAGCACGGCGAACGGCTGGTTCTCGCAAGAGGGTTTCCTCTTCTCGCCCTTTTTCGTGCCCAGCACTTTCAACGCCAATCAACCGGCGACGAATAATCCCCTCAACGGCGCATGCGCGACCGCGTCCAACGGGTATGCGAGTTTCCCGCAGGGTAACCGCATGCGTGCCATCGGAACCGGTGAAATGGTTTCGTCGGTAAAAGCTACCGCGGATTCGATTGGATACCTTTTCTTCGGCTACGGCAACGTTTCTTCCATTGCGGCCAGCGCCAGCTACGGCTACCTTACGTACCAGACGGTAGACCCGATCAACCCGAGCGGCAGCTATGCGACTCCCTTCAGTTCAGGCGGTCTGGTTTATCCCGGCGGCGGTCAGCTTCCGAGTTGCACGGCTCCCTGCCCGATTGCCGTGAACACCAGTTTCCCCAACCTTCGCACTGGCGGTTATAGGAGGTGGTCCGTGCTGCGGGGCGTTGCGGATACCGGCTCGGCCGCGCTGACGAACCTGCAAGCGGTCGCAAACACCGCAGCGAATCAGATCAACGGCACGGTGCCCGACTTCCTTCCGTGGAACGCGACGACTGACGGCGATAACGGAATGGGTATCTACCGCATCCACTTTGCTCCTGGCATGACCGGCACCCCGGTGGTTAATTTCAACGCCACCAACACGCCCAACAACGGAATCACCAACCCGGCGCTCGAAGCGGGCGGCGACGTCGGTGGTTGCCTCGACTTCAAAGCCGTTCCGAATGACCCACCCTGCCGCTATTAGTCGGCAGTCTCGTGGAGAGCCTTTAATCAAAATCAGCCAAGGGTTTGAGGCAGTCTCGCCACCGCGAGTCTGCCTCAACCCTTCTTGAGTCATTCGATGAAGTTACTTCGACTTTTCTCGATTACCCTGACTCTGGCCATTGCGACTGCGCCGCAGTGGGCTTTCCAGAAGGACCCCAAAAACCATGAGAGCTGGACGAACTTGTCGCTTGACGGCTCAGAGTTCATCTCGGTGCCACCTTTGCTGGGTCAGAGCGACACTCAACCTCTGTTTACCCGGCATTTGATTCGGCTGCAATGGCGCCCGGGCGACCCGATCGACACATTTCTGATAATTCCCAAGCCTGATGCCCCGGCGGTAAAACCCGCCCCCAACCCTTTAGTGATATACCTTTACAACTACACGACGAACACAGACCGCTTTATGCACATAAACGTCTGCCAGACCCTGACGGCGGGCGGCGTGGCGGCCGTCGGATTCTCACTTGCCCTGAGCGGTGACCGGTTCCACGACCGTGGCGTCACCGAGTGGTTTGTGAGCAACCTTCAGGAGGCTTTGATGACCTCTGCTCACGACGTCCAGAAGGTGATTGACTATCTGGAGACGCGGCAGGATATAGACACCAAGCGAATCGGCATCTTCGGCCAGGGGTCAGGCGCCGCGGTGGCAATATTGGCTGCCAGAGTTGATCCGCGGATCAGGGTTCTGGATCTCGAAGACGCCTGGGGGGATTGGCCGGAGTGGCTCTCCAAATCAACGATTATTCCCGAAGCTGAGAGGGCTCTGTACTTGACTCCGGCTTTTTTGGAGAAGGTGAAGGAAATGGATCCCGTCAGGCATTTGCCGAAACTGAAGATTCCGGTTCGCATCCAATATTCTCTGCCGAAATCCGCCGTACCGCTGGAGGTCCGGCGGCGAATGGAGGCCGCTCTGCCATCACAAGCGGCTCATACGCCGGTTGAAGCGAACTTCAACTGGATTAAGAAGCAGCTTGCTGAAATGGGCTCAAGAACAAAATCTACCACTAAGACGAAGGGCGGTGCGCTGTGAAAGGCTGAACACATGGGAAGTGGGACTCAGCTGTCACAGGCCAGCGCTTGGCGCCGCGACTGGCGACGGTCGGGGCGGGAGTGCTCGCCGAACCAGATAGTCTCCGATCTCACCCACCTGCCTCGCAAAACCGGGCCGTTATTCGGGTTTGTTGCGATCTCACGAGGACGACAACTCAAAGGCGCTCGGCGCGCCCTTCCTGCGGCAACGCAGCAAACGCGACGCACCCCGCGCGCCGATCTGATTTGTCTGGTGCGCCCGCTGGTCAGCCCCCTGCCTTGCGACACTTCAGGTGTTTTTGGAACGATCTGCCGTCTTAACTAAAATGTTCAGTTGGAAGCTGGACACAGCAGTTCAGGTTCTGTCACACTTCTGAGTGATGCCGACAGAAACGCCTGAGGAGGCACTGATGCTGAGCCCGAAGGTATCACAGCGGCACCTCGCAGTTCTTCTCAACACGATGTTGAAGCACGAGCGCTTTCCAGCCACTGTTCGTGTTCTCGATATGGGCTGTGGGGACGCTCACATGCTCGCTTATCTTGCTCACCAGTTGCCAGCTTGGAATCCGGATCATACGTTCGAGTTCTACGGATTCGAGGTCGGCGATATAGGGTGGCGCGGGGACGGATATTTAACGCCCACTATTGATTTTCTGAGTCAGCATGCTCCAGGACACCAGTGGCAGGACAGAGTAGCCGTTTCCTCGGCTTTGGACCGTTGGCCGTACGAGCCTGCAAGCTTCGAGGTCATCATCAGCAATCAAGTCCTGGAGCACGTGCGGGACCATGCGCTGGTATTCGCGGAGATTCGCCGATGTCTGGCGCCGAACGGCGTGAGCGTTCATCTGTTTCCGGTGCGCGAGGTGTTGTGGGAAGCGCATGCCCACATGCCACTTGTGCACAAGGTACGAAATCCGAGCCGGCGGGAAAGACTCATGCTGTTTTTTGCTAAGCTCGGGTTCACTTCTAAGTACAAGGATGAATTGCCTTTGTACGGTTGGAGAAGCTTACAAGAGTTCGCCGCTAAGTATTCAGACATCCTGGGGCGAATGACAAACTATCTTTCTTCCGGCGAGATCAAGAAACTGGCTAACTCGGCTGGCCTCCGGGTTGATTTCTCCTATACAACTAATTTTTTTTCCACGAAACTACTTTCGATGATGAGGCGAACGCCAGAACTCTATGGTTCGCCTACATGGGTAGACAAGGTTGTTTTCCTCGCGCTAAAGCGTGTAGCCTCCGTCACTCTCATTTTGCGGTAACGACGGTTGTGCGACAAATAAAGGGGATTCCTGGGGCTCGCCACGTTCCCGCTGGATACTCCCGGGTAAATCGCGATCTGACCGACGCCGCCCTTCTTCCTGGGAGTGCGCCAATTGGTCCACGCGACTAGAACGGTGAGCGTGAAACCGATGACGCCAAATACCAGCATCGCTGTCACCGGAGACCGCGAGGGATTCGAGCATCCTAGCCCGCTTTTCCGGCTTCTCGACGACCTCGACGATTAGCGGCTTGCGCGACCAGGACCGAAGCCGTTCTGCGACATGCCGGTCTTCGTCGGCGCGCGCACGAATTAAAACCTTGGCAGGCTCTACGCCGAACCCCAAAACACTTTCCCGATTTGCTCAACCTCGTTGCTGACAATTGGGCTCCTTCGAAAAACGGCCCGCGGACGTGTACCTAAGAAAGGGGGCGGGTCGGCATGGCCTGTTCATCTACGATAACCTCCCCCGCGAACCAGGCTACTTACACAACCGGAACGGCGTGTTCGAATTCGATAACATTGCTACTCCGGCGAAGCCTCCTCTATCAGGCCTTTTCCGGTCTAAGTTTTGCTACCAACTGTGCCACGACGATTACATTAAGCCGGACGACTCCTCCAGGATCACGCTTTCGAACCTGGCGATTTTCTCACCGCCGATATGTTTACCGTGCGTTCCAATCTATCGAAGATGTTCCTCATTCGACTCGCCCTAAGCAAGCGGCGCCGGATAGCGATGAAGTCGCAGCGTTCCAACACCAGAGCCATGAGGTTTCAGTTCGTTACTATAAGTTCTTAGAACGGATTGTAAAACACACCAAAGTTTACAGGAAGCAGGTCCTTCACATACCGCTGAACGAAATCGTCGACTTTTATAATACCTTTCCGGGGCACAAACAGGATATCGCCGGCGAAAATCTGGATTCCGTGTCCGATTCCGTCCGGAAATGAGGCGTCCAGCTGATAGACGCTATATTTATCTTCGCCAGTGTTGCGCATCAGAAATACTGACTTGGTTCCCGCAGTCTTTTGATTCACCTGGCTCATCGCAAGCAGCATACCCACAGTCATTTTCCCGCGCACCTCCTTCGCACCGGGCAAGAGGACCTCGCCCGTCACGTAGGCCGATGCAATCGCTCGCGAGTCAATGTCAACTGTCACCTCAGGATTCGTAAACTCCTTGGAGTACAACGCGATCAGCTGCTTTTGAAGTTCATCGGCCGTTTGCCCGGCAGCGGTTATCCCCTGGAACAGATCGAGCGATATTTTTCCATCGTCGCGAACCCTCACTGTCTTGTTCAGTTCCGGGCTGTAAAAAAAGCGGATACTCAGCACGTCGCCCGCGGCAATAGTTGAGGTCGGCATGTTTGTGCGCGATTCAAAGAATTCTGGTGGCGGCGCGGGATATCTGGGTGAGGCTTTCGGCGAGTCCTTGTGTTGTGCTGCGCCCATCCCCGGAAGTCCGAGCAATCCCAGACAGAACAACGTCTGAAAGCGAAAACAGCCGTTTAGTGCCATAACTACCGCAAATTCAGTCCCAGATGTTGGACTTTGTCTAACCGAAGCGGGCTGCAACCAATGCAGTTCCCCGCAGGCCCTCGCCCGCACAGGCCAGTATCTCCGATGAATGTGAATAGACTATGAATAAACGCCATTTTTTTCCGGAGTAGTGCCGCGCCTGGCGGAACCGGGTCGAGGGATGCCTTGCCGTTTCGGGCCCACCCCCGTCTCTGATCAATTCCGGCGTCACGGAGTTATTCTGGCATTTTTGTTCGCTCTTCCAGCCCGAATCTTTCGCATGCCAAGTCGGATTCTCGACTTATTCGCCGCTAAGAGAAATCGATTCGGCCTCTGCCTGCATTCCGTAGCCAGTCCGTTTGCCATTGCGGACGGCGAGTAGCGAGCAGCGATCTGCTCGCGCGTCGGTACAATGACGTCCCAGGCTAAGCCGATGCGCTGGAGCAGAAGAATAAACCAATACGATACGTCGGCGCGGTACCACGCCAGGCCGAAAGAAGCTACCGTCGCCCCAAGTCGCCAAACCGAGGAGCCAGTTGTTTCGACTGTTGTCACGCACATTGAGCGGCCGCGACCCGATGCGGTGCAGTACAGAGTTGAGCGCCGAATCGACTCGCGACAACGAACATGCGGACCGGCCCACCCCACAGGAAACCCGTTCGCGCACCCCACCAGCTGCCGCTGATGAGACCTCCCAGTATAGTGGGAATCGCCAGACCAAGGAGCACCCACGCCCCATACCGGCGCGAAGTGCGAAGAATGGCGCGGTCCTCCAGCAGATCGGGCGTGTAGTACAAGAACCCTCGGATGCGCCCGCGGAGACTTTCGCCATGGAGATTGAGAGAATGCATATCCGCCCTCATGGTCGGCGCATTGGTGATGCCGGGCGATGCATGGCGGCCCAGGAATCAGCCGGCGCAAACCGGCCATGCTGCGGGCGATAGCGACCGCCGCGCGGACCGGGGTTGTAGTCTTGAATGACCGGTAAGTGAACAACCGATGATATCCGACAGACCCCCCAGCAAAGTCAACAGCCACATCCCGAAGAATAGAAACACGTCGCGTCTTTGAATCGGATGGATGAACGCGAGGCCGAGGGCGACGATTGTACCGACGAAGGGTAGCACATGGAAGACAAGGAAGTGGCGCAACTGGATGCGATGGAGGTACGGTGTTTCGATCGCCAAGCACCGTACCCCCGCGTCTTGCTCCGCACCGGTCCATTACTCTACGCCGACGACCGCCTCGACGTTAGCAGACCACAAAATTGCGGGCTGCTCCAAGGCGAACGGAACGCTTCCGACGAGCAACGGTCAAGGCTCCGGCGTAGCTGACGGAACCGCTACTCTCCCTGTTCGTAGAATGATACTCTACGGCCAATCCGAAGCCAATAATTACAAGCAAGTTACAGGTACTTAGAGGCCTAATCGTGTATCACTACCAAGACGACGGCGAATTATGAACACTCGGCTAATGCGATTCGCGCACTGCGACAGGCGGTGGCCGACGCCTAGCTTAAGCTAGGCTAAGGCTAGATTATGACTAGACTAAGACTAGCAGGGTGCGGAAAAATGGGGGTCCATGAAAGACCGGGTACCCCCGTTTTCTTGGCCGTTTCCCATCAAGTTGACTTGACGCGGATTTCACGCATCTCTCGGACCGGGATCTGGTGCCACGCGCTCAGGCGCTCGTGCAAATTGCGCGCGCACTGCTCCAGACATCCTGCCGGCAGGGTGGAGTCAGTCGGCCGCGTTCGCACATTTGGTAACGCGTCACGATCTGGTTCTCCGCCCCTTGGATCAGGACCGTAGGCTTCAGTCGAAGAGCTCGATACTCGGCTCCGCACGACGGTTGTCGGGATACCCAAACCGAATGAGACCGCCTGGGGTTGCCTCCCACTGGCTCCAAACGGGCCTGATCTCAAAAGGGTTAGGGCCACGTATGCTCCAATATGGACATGCTACAGGTGGTGGCAGGAATACTCGAGCGCGGCGGTCGGATCCTGATCGGCCGCCGCAAGGCGGAGCAGTCGCACGCGCTGCAGTGGGAGTTTCCGGGCGGCAAGGTGGAACCTGGCGAGACCACCGACGAGGCCCTGGCACGCGAGCTCGAAGAAGAGCTCGAAATTCGCAGAGCTGCCGGCACAGAAATCGCTCGCTACGAATACCGCTATCCGGGCAAAGACCCCATCGAACTGATTTTTTTTCGAGTGGAATCCTACGATGGCGAACCTCGGAACTTGGTATTTCATGAGATGCGATGGGAACCGGCGGAAGGGTTGGGCTGCCTTGACTTCGTGGAGGGCGACCGGGAGTTCCTCCGCACTTTCGCCGGTGGATAGCAGCCCGACCGACCTTATACTGGTGGCTACGATGGCCGTTCTGAGCGGGATTCACCCCATCGTGGAGGCCCTACGCGCCGGGCGGCCCCTGGACCGCGTGCTGATCGCTCGAGGCGCCGGCGGGCCACGGCTCCAGGAGTTGATCGATCGGGCGCGTCAGTCGGGAGTGCCGGTGCGATTCGAGCCACGGCCCGCACTGGACCGGCTGGCAGGCACGCCGGCGCACCAGGGCGTCGTTGCGCTGGGAGCCACACAGAAGTATGGCACCCTAGATCTGCTCGCGGCGGGGGAATTGCTAGTGGTGCTCGATGGCATCGAAGACCCGCACAATCTGGGCGCCATCATCCGCACCGCACACGCCGCCGGCTCCTCCGGCGTGGTGATTCCCGAGCGGCGCGCGGCCGGCATCACGGATGTAGTGGCCAAGGCCGCAGCCGGAGCGCTGGAACATCTGCCGGTGGTCCGGGTGACCAACATCAACCGGGCGCTCGAAGACCTGAAAAAGCGCGGCTATTGGATCTACGGCCTGGACGAGCGGGGAACCGAGACGTACGACCAGGTTCAATACTCGGCGCCCACCGCTTTGGTGCTCGGAGGCGAAGGCAAGGGCCTGCATGAGCAGGTGCGCAAACACTGCGACGTGCTGGTGCGCATTCCGATGGCCGGACAAATCTCCTCGCTCAACGTCTCGGTGGCGGCAGGCATTGTGCTGTTTGAGTGGAAGCGTCGCCGCCGAGAGTCCTCATAGTAGAATCGAGTGTAGCGCTCCATCGGTCACGCAGATGACGGCGGCGCGGGAGCGTGAGACCCCCGGCGTTCCGAAGGAAATTGAACACTGATGAATCACGTATTGTCGACGCATCTGTTCGTCAACCATCGCCTGACGACGGCGATGTTGACCAAGATCCAGCAGGCGGGCATTCCGGTCGTGGAAGTATTTTGCGCGCGGCAACATCTGGACTACACCAACAAGGCGCAGGTGGCCGAACTCGGACACTGGTTTCGCGATTCGGAGATGAAACTACACGCGGTGCATTCCCCAATGTACAACGACGACATCTGGGGGCGTTCTGGTCCGCAGTCGATCATCACCATCACCGAAACGGTTAAGACGCAGCGTTTGAAGATGGTCGATCAGATCAAGTGGGCGCTGGAGATCGCCGAAACCATCCCCTTCCAGTTCCTGATCCAGCATCTGGGAGTGAGCGGTGAGGAATTCGATTTGCGGAAGTTCGACGCGGCGTTTAGCGCGCTCGAGGAGCTGAGCCTCTTCGCCCGCCAGCGCGGCGTCGAGATCCTGCTCGAGAACATCCCCAACGAGCTTTCGAGCGCGGAGCGCCTGGTGCAGTTTGTGGAAATGACGCACATTGGATTGAATTTCGTCTTCGACACGGGACACGCCCACATGAACGAAGGGGTGGAAGCCGCGTTCGACGTGATGAAGGACCGGATCCGGTCCACGCACGTGCACGATAACAACGGGGAGCAGGACGCGCACTTGTTTCCGTTCCTCTCCGAGGGCGGCACCATTAACTGGAAATCGGCGATGAACCTGCTGCGCAGCCGCGAGAAGCAGTTTCCCCTGCTGTTGGAGTTGAAGGAACAGCCGGAATTTCCAAACCCGCTCGACAGTGTCAGAGAGGTTTTTGACCGGCTGGAACAACAGGTATCCGAGCAGTGATCCTTCCCGGAAACTACGTCCGCGATCTGCTCCAGCAAACTCCCGGTACGGCGGTAACCGCGCGCGGATGGGTGAAGACGCGCCGCGACGGCAAGAACGTTCACTTCATTCAATTGAACGACGGATCGTCGCCCACGGACCTGCAAGTGGTGCTCGACGAGGGTGTGGTTCCGCCGGAAGTCGTAGCCCGCATCACGACCGGCGCCTGCCTCACCGTGGAAGGCGAGCTCGTCGCCTCGCCTGGCAAAGGGCAGGCGGTGGAACTCAAAACCCGAAAGCTTGTCTTGCACGGCGCCGCGCACCCGGAAGAGTACCCGCTGCAGAAAAAGAAGCATAATCTGGAGACCTTGCGGCCCCTGGGGCACCTGCGCGCGCGTACGAATACGTTTGGCGCTGTTTTTCGCGTGCGGAACACTCTGGCGCGCGCCATTCACAGGTTTTTTCAGGATCGCGGCTTCCTCTATGTTCATACGCCGATCATTTCCTCTTCTGACGCCGAGGGCGCGGGTTCGATGTTCCAGGTGACCACGCTCGAGTTGGATCAGATGGCGCGATGGGGCAAGCCTCCGGATTTCGGACAGGACTTTTTCGGCCGGCGGAGCTATCTGACGGTCAGCGGGCAACTGGAAGCGGAGATCCTGGCGCTCGCATTCGCCAACGTCTACACATTCGGACCCACGTTCCGGGCGGAAAACTCGAACACCCCGCGCCACCTGGCAGAGTTTTACATGATTGAACCGGAGATGGCCTTCTGCGACCTAAACGATGACCAGGACGTGGCCGAAGCCTTCCTAAAGAACCTAGTCGAGGAGGTGCTTGGCGCCTGCCGCCCGGATCTCGAATTCCTGAGCAAGTGGTACGAACCGGAGCTGTTCAAGAGTCTCGAAAGCGTCCTCGGCGGCGGCTTTGAGCGCATCTCCTACACCGAGGCCATAGCCCTGCTTCAAAGGGCGGGCCGCAACTGGGAGTTTCCCACCAACTGGGGGGCCGACCTGCAGAGCGAACACGAGCGCTACCTCACCGAAGAACTCTTCAAAAAGCCGGTAATCGTCACGAACTACCCGCGCGAGATCAAGGCCTTCTACATGCGAAGCAATGACGACGAAAAAACCGTTGCCGCCATGGACGTGCTGGTTCCGCGGATCGGTGAGATCATCGGGGGAAGCCAGCGCGAAGAGCGGCACGACGTGTTGCTCCACAAAATCCGCGAGCATGTCGCGATGGGGATGAAAGAAGAGGCTTACTGGTGGTACCTGGAGCTGCGGCGGTTCGGGGGCGTGGAGCACGCGGGTTTTGGCTTGGGCTTTGAACGGATGATGATGTACCTTACCGGCATGAAAAACATTCGCGATGTGATCCCGTTCCCCCGCAGCCCCGGCAATGCGGAGTTCTAGCGAGGTCTCTTCAGACCAACACATGGACCACCCGAAAAGATCTGGAGACACCGAGATTCGAAACCGAGGCACCTGTGCGTCCGCTACTTTCTCCGCGCCCTCAGGATCTTCGACGGCGCGTGTTTTTGAAAGACCCGGAAGCAGGACCGAGAACCGACCGAGATGGCCGAGCAAGGTTTCATGGGAACTCCGCGGCTCCGCGCCTCGCCGGTAAGACCCGACTCGTTTGAACCCGCGCATAGCATGAAGCCGTCCCACATTTCGATCATCGGGGCTCCGTTGGACTTGGGGGCGGGCCGTCGCGGAGTCGACATGGGGCCTTCGGCGATCCGCATGGCCAATCTGAACCGGCGGGTGGCCTCGCTCGGGTACATAGTGGAAGACCTGGGTAATGTCGAGGTCGCGCAGCCCGAGTCCGCGCCTGAAGGCAGCAGCCACGCCAAATATCTGCCGGAGATCGCCGCCACCTGCGGCCGTGTCGCAACCGTGGTCGGCCAGGCGCTGTCGCGGAGCACGCTCCCGGTGGCGTTGGGCGGCGATCATTCGATCGCCGTGGGTACGACGAGCGGGGTTTCCCGGTTCTTTCGGCATAGAAATCAGAAGATCGGAGTCATCTGGCTCGATGCGCACGCCGACATGAACACTCCCGAGACCAGCCCCAGCGGGAACGTGCACGGCATGCCGCTCGCGTGTCTGGTAGGAATCGGACCCCGCGAGTTGACGCACCTGGCCGGCTACGCGCCCCTGGTAGACGCGGCAAACGCCGTGATCGTCGGCTTGCGCGACGTAGACCAGGTGGAAAAACCGCACGTCCGCAACTCCGGCGTTCGCGCGTTTACCATGCGGGACATCGATGAACGCGGGCTGCGCGCCGTGATGGAGGAGGCGATTCGGATGGCTTCGGTGGGGACCGCCGGGTTCCACTTGTCGCTCGACATGGATTTCGTAGACCCGCGAGACGCCCCTGGCGTGGGAACTCCTGTACGCGGTGGCGTAACCTACCGGGAGGCCCATTTGGCAATGGAAATGATCTGCGATTCCGGACAGATGGTCTCCTTGGAGGTCGTCGAGGTGAACCCGGTCATCGATGAAGCGAATCGCACCGGCGACCTCGCGGTCGAACTGGTGACGTCGGGACTCGGAAAGCGAATTCTATGAAATTGCGCGTAGCCGTCGTGTATGGAGGCCGTAGTGGCGAGCACGAGATCTCGATCCGTTCCGCCAGAGCCATCATGGAGCGGATGGACCCCGCCAAGTACCAAAAGATTGAATATTTTATCGACCCAAAGGGTAAATGGAACCCGCGGCCCATCCTGCCCGAACCGGGCGCTCAGCCCCACATCGATGTGGTCTTCCCGGTCTTGCACGGAACCTTCGGCGAGGACGGCACCATTCAGGGCCTGCTCGAGATGGCCGACCTGCCCTATGTCGGGGCGGGCGTGATGGCGTCGTCGGTTTCCATGGACAAGGAGATGACCAAGCGTGTCTGTAAGGAACGGATGTTGCCCGTAGTAGACTACGCCGCGCTTACGCGGGAAAACCCGGACCTGGACGCCCTCACTGAGCGTTTCCCGTTTCCATTGTTCGTCAAGCCGGCCAATCTTGGATCGTCGGTGGGAATTTCCAAAGCCCAGAACCCAAAGGAACTGGAGGCGGCGGTGCGGCTGGCTGGCGAATATGACCGCAAGATCATCGTGGAGCGTGCCATTGAAGGGCGCGAACTGGAATGCGCCGTATTGGGCAACGAGAAGCCTGTGGCATCACTGCCCTGCGAGATCCTTCCGTCGCGCGACTTCTACGACTACGAAGACAAGTACCTGCTCGACCGCGCCGAGACCAAGGTCCCCGCCGATTTGCCGCATGAAAAAACCGAGGAGCTTCGTGCTCTGGCCGTGGGTTGTTACCGCGCAGTCGAATGTGAAGGAATGGCGCGCGTGGACTTTTTTCTCGAGGCCGCGACTGGCCGGCTGTACATCAACGAGATCAACACCATCCCCGGCTTCACCTCGATCAGTATGTATCCCAAGATGTGGGAACACAGCGGTATCCCCTTTCCGGCGCTGGTTGATGAACTGATCAAGCTCGCTCTCGACCGCCATCAGAGAAGGAAAGCCACGAAGTTCACGCGATAGAATAATAGAGAGCATGGTCAGCCCCCTCCAAACCGGAACGGTGACGCACGAAGAAAGGCAGCCGATGCCGGAGTGGGGGCAACAAGGAGAAGTCAACCTGGAACGGATCATGTCCCCGAACCAAATGCCGCACCCCGGTACCCTGGGCGCCCTGACGGTTGCTCTCGTTCAGGGGTTGGATGGGACCATTTGCGAGTTCTTTTCGGGTGAATTCGGCTTGGTCATCCACCGCGAGCCGCCGAGTTGTCGTGAACCCGATCGGGCAGTCTTTGAGCCCTACACTACGGTCGAACCAGACGGTTACTTTCATTCGCAACCACAACTAGCAATCGAAGTATCTACTTCGGAGTCCCGGACGAAAACCACTGAAAAGCTCCGCGACCATAAGAGCATCGGCACCGACGAGGTCTGGTGCCTAAGTCCCGAAGCTTCCACCGTGGAAGATCTTGATCTCGAAAGGGGCGGACTCGGTCGCAACACCATTTTCGCCGAGGGTGTTTTGAGACCGAAACACTTGCTCAACGTCCCGATCGATACCCATCGAATCTGGCCGGATTGATGTTGCGCGTCCCCGCAGCTTTGTTGCTCTGGGCGGCCGCGCTGGCGGCCGACGATCTCGATTCCGAGATGAAGAGTATCACCCAGACCTATGCCGTTGTGGAGCAGAACGCCGCCGAGCCCATCTCTAGCGAGCAGGCCTTTTATCAGGGGGCCATTCCCGGGCTCCTCCGCAGGCTCGACCCGCATTCCATTTTCTTCGACCCCGGACAGTTTGAGCAGCTTCAAAAGCTGGAAACTTCCACGCAAAAAGGTTTCGGGACGGTGGTGTCGATCCTGCCGGGTCGCGTGATCGTGCTCCAGACCTTGCCTGGTACGCCCTCCGCCAAAGCCGGCCTGGCGCCGGGTGACGAAATCGTGGGCATCAACGGCTATGTGATCGCCCGGCTCGATACCGAGCAACTCACGGGGCTGCTTGGCGAAGCTCGGCAGCACCAGGTGGGGCTGGACGTGAGACGCGCAGGCAGGGCGGGCATCCTTCGGTTTGCGCTGAGTCCCGAAGAGATGCAGACACCGAGCGTCGACCGCGCGTTTTTCGTGGCAGCCGGCATCGGCTATATCCGGGTGGCCAGCTTTGAGGAGAGTACGCCCCAGCTGGTCAAAGAGGCGATCGAAAGACTCGGGGGCGAACACCTGAGCGGTTTGATTTTGGACCTTCGTAATAATCCCGGTGGCCTAGTGACAGCCGCCGTCGAGACGGCTTCCTTATTCCTACCACCGGCTTCGACGATTGTTACCGTGCGCGGCCGCAACGTTGCCGAACACACCGAAAAGGTTTCCGAGCGAGCCAGGCCATACGGATTCAAACTCGCCATGCTGCTGAACGAAAAAACGGCCAGTGCCTCGGAAATCGTTGCCGGCGCGCTGCAGGATCACGACCGCGCCACGGTCTTGGGTGTGCCCAGCTACGGCAAAGGACTGGTTCAAAGCGTTTTTCCGCTAAGCGAAGGCACCGGGTTGGCGCTCACGACTGCGTTGTACTACACGCCGAGCGGCCGCTCCATCCAGAAACCGCTCGATGCGACCCAGTTCGAGCTGGCCGGCGCAACCGCCCACACCGGTGGCGCCCGACAATATCGCACCGATAAAGGCCGCATAGTCACCGGCGGCGGCGGCATTCAACCTGATTTTGTGGTCTACCCGCCGGAGTTGAGCCGATTGCGCCAGGTGCTGGAGGCCAGCGCCTCGTTTCCCAACTATGCCACCGAATACCTCTCCCAGCACAAGGTAACGGACGAATTCGAAGTCACTCCACAACTGCTCGATCGATTCAAGGCGTACCTCTCTGAGCGGGATATTCAACCGGGCGTGGCGGAATGGTCGGCAGAGCGGGAATATGTCGAGAACCGGCTGAAGACCGAGATTTTCAATCAGGCACTGGGCGTGGAGAAGGGCGACGAAGTGGAAGCACAGCGCGACC
>Ga0306922_10000137_pt1 | contig 51220 bp, 39 predicted proteins | sample sta12Cox44000082_FD_203758 | JGI IMG/M metagenome (GOLD analysis project Ga0306922, IMG submission 203758) | Lab enrichment of tropical soil microbial communities from Luquillo Experimental Forest, Puerto Rico - statoxic.12C.oxic.44.000.082 (v2)... | ecosystem: Environmental > Terrestrial >... | reverse complement strand
ACGTTTCTGGTCTGGGCCGCCGCGTTCCTCACAGCGCATACGCGCCTCAACATCACCGCCTTCTTCATTTCCTGGATCTTCGGCGCAGCCGCCTGGGCCGTGGCCCAGAACGTCCCCGCAAAGCGCTCGTCTTTTGGACTCTTTGCGACCTCGCCGTCAAGGCTGCCGTGGAACTCGCGGGGAATCTAGACTCGATTCCCCATTCGACGGCGTTCCCCTCCCGTGCCCTTGGAGCGACGGATTCTGTGTGCGAGATGCTGACTCTATCGAACAAAAGACGTTCCGGCCGTCGCTTTCGTCCTGGGGCACCAAGCCCTGCGCTTCTCGCGCCCGGAACCCCCCCTCTTTTCTCCTTACCTGGCCACGCCAGCAAGCTCATGCAATCTGCCTCACAGATCGACGTAACCCTTTTGGAATGAACATTGAGGCGGCAGATCCCCAGGGGAGAACGCTTGCATCCGGCTCCGCCTCGGGCCAGAATGACTCTGTTCCGTCCTTGCATCGCAACTGATTCTCTGGCAAAAAAGGTGTCGGTGGCCCCTGGTCCTCCAATTAAGCTCTCGACCCGCCAACAGGGCGAAGTCACCATTCTCGACCTGCGCGGCGACATCACCCTGTTCAACTCGCCGGAGGTCCGTAAAGCTTTGATGGCGCTCTTGAGGGACCAGCGGGTTCCTCAGCTGTTCGTTAACATGACCGGCGTTAAATACGTGGACAGCTCCGGAATCGCCTCTCTCGTGGAAGGGCTGAAAATCGCCCGCGACCTGGGCTCGCGTTTTCTGCTGTACGGCCTTTCCAAGCCGGCGATCACGGTCCTGGAGCTCACGCACCTGCTGCGGGTTTTTGAAGTTCATGGCACCGAAGAAGAAGCGCTCGCGGCATTGCCTCCGGCCGCGGACAAGTTCACGCTCTCTGCTGGCGATGGCACCGGTGAGAGTGCATAATCCCCCGGAGCTTTCCGGCACAGCCCAAGATGCCATTCACTGAAAACATCGGGGCCGCCACTCTCGACGGATTGGCTTACGTTGGCGGACTCGCGAAACTCGGCGCCTCCGCCGCCCGCGCCGTGGTACTGGATATTCTTGAGCGGCGCCGGCTCGCCTACGGCCGCGCCATGCACCAGGCCATGGTCGTGGGCATCGGTTCGCTGCCTATCCTTTCGCTGATTACTTTTTTTATCGGCACCATTCTCGCCCTGCAATCGGCATACGAACTGAGAAAGTTCGGCGCCATGCAGTTCGTCGCCGACGCCGTCGCCATTTCCGTCTCCCGCGAACTGGGTCCGCTCATCACCGCGATTCTGGTCATCGGGCGTTCCGGCTCTTCGTTCGCCGCCGAGCTCGGCACCATGAAAGTGAATGAAGAGATTGATGCGCTCGAGACCATGGCGCTCGACCCGGTGCGTTTTCTAGTCGCGCCGAAGCTTCTTTCCATGCTGCTCATGATGCCTTGTCTGACCATCTGGGCCGATTTCATGGGAGTGGTTGGCGGCGCTGTTTTCGGTATAGCTGCTGCGGACTTTACGTTTAAAACTTATGTGGTCGCGACGCTGAACGCGCTGGTGCTGCGCGACATCCTGACCGGCTTGATCAAGAGCCTTATGTTCGGCCTGGTCATTACCACGGTAGGCTGCCAGGAAGGACTGCGCACCGGCCTGGGGGCGGAAGAGGTGGGGCGTTCCACCACTTCGGCGGTGGTGAAATCGATTTTCCTGGTGATCATGGTAGATCTGGTTTTTACCACGATGTTTTATCTCGGAATCGGCTGACGCGCGATGGATGAACTGAACTCAGCGGACACACTCGGATCGGCGCAGGCGCCGGTCGTCTCCATTCGGAACCTGCATGTCTCCTACGGCCAGCGCGAAATTCTTCATGGAATTTCTTTCGACGTCCTCGCTGGCGAAACGGTGGTCATTCTGGGCGGCTCCGGTTCGGGCAAGAGCACGCTGCTGCGCACTTTGGTTGGGCTGGAAAGGCCGACCAGCGGTGATGTCATTCTGCGCGGTAGGAATCTCTGTGCGATGACGGACCAAGAGTGGCGGGAGCTCCGCCAGCACATCGGCATATCGTTTCAGAGCGGCGCGCTGTTCGGCTCCATGAGTGTTGGCGAAAATGTTGCCCTGCCGCTGCTCGAACACACCCAGCTCGACCCGGCGACCATCGAGATCATGGTGCGTTTGAAGCTCAACGAAGTCGGTTTAAACGGGTACGAAGACTACATGCCGGCCCAGTTGAGCGGCGGCATGAAAAAACGCGCCGCGGTTGCCCGCGCCATGGCCATGGACCCGGAAATTCTGTTCTTCGACGAGCCATCCGCGGGGCTTGATCCCATCATCGCGGCGGGTATTGATCAGTTGCTGCTCAAACTGAAGGAGGCGTTCGGCATCACCATCATCGTGGTCACGCACGAGTTGGCCAGCGCGTTTTTGATCGCCGACCGCATGGTGCTGCTGGACAAAGGGCGTATCGTCGCCGTCGGCACCACCGCGGAGCTGCAGGCCAGCACTCACCCACGGGTCCGCCAGTTCCTCGATCGCGTTGCCGAGCCTGAGATAAGCCAGGAGATCGATTACCTGCAGATGCTGACCGGAGAAGTTCCGAGGCCGCGGCAATGAGGCGCACCCGGGCGATCGCCGCGGATCCGGGGCCAAGGTTTCTGGCTGTGGCCATGCTATACTCCTCACACTTTTTGCGAAATTTTGCCGGGTCTCCGCTGCCATGAACTCTTCCTCCACGCGCCGCGAAGAAGCTTTCGTCGGCCTGTTTGTGCTGATCGCGGCGGGATTGCTTATTGCCACGCTCTTCGCCCTTACCGGGGTTCTTAGCCGCGGCGACAATCGCTATCGCACATTTTTCAACGATGCCGGCGGCCTGCGTCCGGGCACGTCGGTCCACTACGAGGGCGGACCCTCCGTCGGGCGTGTCGAAAGCGTGCGCACCGATCCAAATGACGTGACCCGCGCGGAAGTAGTTTTCCGCGTGAACAAGGACGTACCGGTCAAAACCGATAGCACGACCATCGTCACCAGCAACAGCCCGCTCAGCGACAACTATCTTGGGATCAAGCCGGGCACCAACCAGGCGCCGCTCGCGCCGTCAGGCAGTACCCTGAAGTCGGCGCCATACGTGGGCCTTGCCGAGCTGGAAGAGGAAATCGCCGCGCTCGCGCCGCAGGCCAAAGTCCTGCTCGGCAATCTCAACAACCGGGTCACGGAACTGCAGACAACGGTTGCGCGGCTGAACGACGTCCTCAGCGACAGAAATCGCGACAACCTGAGCGCCAGCATCGCCAACGTTCGCGGCGTGCTCGAAGAAAACCGGCCCGCGCTCCGCACCACAATCCAGAACGTGAACCAAGCCAGCGCGAAAGTCGCGCCGCTGCTGGACGACCTGAAGAAGACCAACGCGCAATTGAAACAAACGCTCGACTCGGTCGAGGGCACGCTCGATGAAAACCGTCCGGATCTCCGCAAGTCGGTGGAGGATTTGCGGCGGCTGCTGGCGACGGCCAACCAGGTAACGGACCAGCTGCAGGGCACGTTGAGCGCGAACAGCGAGAACATCGACGAGATCCTGGCGAACTTCCGCGAGGCATCGCTGAACCTGCGGCAATTGACGCAGATGCTCAAGCAGCGGCCGTATACGCTGCTGCGTTCGGCGTCGCCGCCGGTGCACGAGCCGGGCCAGGTACCGAAGAATTAGGAGCCTTCACGCATGGGAGTTTTCAGGAGTTGGCCAAAGGAAAACGAATGAAACGCTTGGCGGCGGGGACGGTGATTCTGGCATGTATGGCAGCCGGTTGTGTGAAGACGCGCCCGCTGCGCTACTACACGCTCTCCATCCCCACCGCCGCCGCACCGCCCCCGACCCAGCCGCTTCCCATCACCATGGTCGTTGGGCGCATGAACGCGCCCCATCTCTTGCGCGACGACCGCGTGGTATACACGATGAGCGACGTCGAGCTTGGAGTGGATGAATACCACCGCTGGTCCGAGCCGCCCACCGGAATGATCGAGCGGCTGCTGGTCGAACGCTTGCGGGCATCGGGTCAGTACAAGGCGGTGCAGCACCTTTCCAGCACAACGCGCGGCGACTACATCCTGCGCGGCTACCTGGGGGCGCTGAACGAAGTGGACGACCCGGCCGGCATTAAGGCCCGGTTCACGCTGCAGCTGGAGCTTTTCGACGTGAAAGCCGGAAATGTCGTGTGGAACGAACGCTACAACGGCGACCAACCGGTCCCTGAGAAGAGCGTCAAGGCGGTGGTGGAGACGCTGCAGAAATGCGTCAGTACCGGCCTCGAACAACTGACCGGCAGCCTCGCGCAATACTTCGCCGCGCACCCGCCAGGCTAAGCCCTCAACCGATCCCCCATTGCCCTGCAAGGTGAAACAGCCTCCCGGCCTCTGGTTTTTTGCCGTTTTTCCTGCAAAAATGGCGGAAGTTCCCGCGATTTTTGACAGGCCAAACCATCAAGAGCGGAGGTTTTTATCATGGGCAGACTTTCGCGAAGCTGGGATCTTGTCAGCGCCAGTTTTCAAGTGCTATGGGCCGACAAGCAGTTGCTGATGTTTCCCGTATTATCGGGAGTCAGCTGTGTGATTGTGACCCTGCTGCTGCTCGCCGGCGGCATGGCGATGGTTCAGCCTCAGCTTGGAAATCTGTCAGCGTTGTTTCCCCGCGACAATCCCCAGGCCGTTGTGCGTTCGCCGGAACTGATGGCGGCCATCTTCACGCTCTACCTGGCCAACTATTTCGTGATCATCTTCTTTAACGTAGCTCTGGTCGGCGTCGCGAACAGCCGTTTCACGGGAGAAAATTGGACCTTCGATCAGGGTCTCGAGCTGGCCTGGAAGCGGAAATGGGTCATCCTGCAATGGGCGTTCATCGCAGCTACGGTTGGAATGGTGCTGCGCGCACTCAGCGAACGCGCCGGCTTCATCGGGCGCATGGTCGTGGGGCTTATCGGCGTCGCGTGGAATCTCGCCTGTTACTTCGTGGTGCCCGTGCTGGCGTTTGAGGATCTGAGCCCGGGCTCGGCTCTGTACCGTTCCGCGGAGCTCTTCAAGGAAACCTGGGGCGAGAAAGTGGCTGGCGGATTCAGCCTGGGGTTGATTTTCTTTCTCATGATGATTCCGGGATTTCTGATCTGGATCGGCGCGTTCAACTACGCCGGGCCGAAGGGCCTCCTGGTCGGCGGAATTTTCATGGCGGCGTATTTCCTGCTGCTGTCCGTGGTGAGCTCAGCCGTGCAAGGGATTTTCAACACGGCGCTTTACCGGTACGCATGCGACCAGAGCGCGCCTCCAGGGTTTTCGACAGCGGCCTTTCGCGAAGCGTGGACCTCCCGCGACACCCTGTAGGCAATTAGCCGGCTTGTAGGTCAGACCTGGAACGGGCCGCCCGACCGGGCAGCCCGTTCCCTCTTGCGCAATCAGTTGATCGGCGGCGCGCTAGCGGGCGGCTTAGTTGCAGCCGGCGGAGCAGCCGGCGCCGGCTGAGTCTTCTGCCCGTCAGAATTGGCGGAAGCGCCGGAATTGGCCGGTGCCGGGTTGGGCGGCGATGAGTAACTGACGCTCGTGAGCTCCGACTGGCGGTATTTCGGCGAACTGACATAGCCGTGCACGTGATCGCGCTCGATCTTGTTGATGATGATCTGAGTCGGCTGCGGGTCGTCGGCCCGGTGAATCCAGATCGGTTCATAGAGGTTGACGCCCTTCTTGGTGAGCTGGGTGTCGTCCACAATGAGGTTCACATCGTAGCGCTGATGTTTGGTGTCGGCCTTGCGCAACGCCAGAGACACCGGTCCGGAGCGCTGGTAACCCGAGTGCTTCACCAAATCAAACTCGGCATAGTTCCGCTCGCCGCGCTTGGCGAGCGCCACAACCTCTTCATGCGTTCGGGCGATGGAGCCGTTTAGATCGTCGCGGGTGGCGGAGAGCGAAGTCTCGAGGTCGCTGCGGGTCTGCGCTAGGGCATCCTGGGCGTCCTTGAGCTGCTTTTGCTGGTCGGAAAGCTGCGCGCGGAGCTGGTTTAGCTGTTTGCTGCCGCCGGTGGCGCGATTACCGCGGCGCGGCGAAGAATTGGCGGGCTTCGCGGGTTGCGGCGACGGCACCGCTTCTTCGGCTCGGGCAGGTTCCTGTTGCTGCTGCTCCTGTTGCTGCTGCCGCTCGGGCGAAGAGAGGGCGTCGCTCAGTCGGGAATTAAGCGTATCGATCTGAGTGCGCATCTGCGCCATCTGCGCGCTGTTTTCGTTCTGACGCGCGCTCATCTGAGCGACAATGCTTTGTTGACGAAGGCCGTAGCCGACTCCGAACGTGGCAGCCCCGATCAAAGCGATGGCAAAAGGAACGGTCCAGCGTGCTCGCCGAGAGGCGGTCGATGTGTCGGAAAAGGACGAACTCTCTGCATTGTAAGGTTCATGTTCCATTAGAAATTATCCCGACGGGAGGCTTGTGGGCTTAGGCAAACCCGTCCTTGATCTGGCGGGAGGAAGCGCCAGATGTTTTCCCGAGCCTCGAGGGACCGGTAGTTCCCGCAACCCCCGAACCGGCTTGAGACAGAAAAAGCCATCGCACTTCGGTGCAAACGAATTGCCACGCCTTCGAAGTTCGACGACGCGGCATAAGTGCTTCGTTTCCAGCAGCGAACGCGGTCCGGGGAAAGCCGAAACCTGGTACTAGGAATGGAAATTTTGGCGTCGAAGGGGCTCCGCCGAGCAGAATCGCTGTCTTGATCATCTGGGGCTGGCCGAAGCGGCATGCGCAGTAAGCGGGGCCAGATTGAAGCCGTCCACGAGCAACAGGGGCTCGGTCGCGTCCAGATCGGACTTGCGCAGCCGGAGCGAGACTTCCCTCTTCTCTCCCGGAAGGATCGAAATGTAGTTGTCCTGCCAGAAGACAGGAAGAATCTCTTCCTGCTGTTTTCCTTTTACCAGGCGCAGGCGGGTGAGGAGCGCAACGCCCTTGCCGGTATTTTCGAGCTCAACGCGAAACGCGGCATCGCGCTCAGTCCCTGCGGCGGCATGCAGGGTGGCCTTGAGGGAGGCTTTCGGCAAATCCTGCAACGCCGTGAAATCGGCGAACTCGGTTTGCGGAGTGTAGTACCACTCGGTCTTCGAAAAATCGAGCACATCCGGCTTGGCGGAAAGCCAGTAAAAATTGCGGCTGAGCAGTTCCCCGGCGGACGAACGGAGCTGCAGGCTCAAGAAATAGATTTGCGAGACCCCGTTGGGCTCGGGAATCGCAATGGATTTCGCCACGCCGTCGGCTGCCACATCCAGCTGAGCGTCGCGGGAGAATCTTATTGATCCGGAGCTATCGTAAAGCCTTGCGTTGATTTCTAGTGCGGTCTGATCCTTCTGCGTGCTGTTGACGACCGCCACGGTGCGGTCGTCATAGGAAAATTGTACGTGCAACGGCTCAAGCGCGATTTTCGATGCGAAGTAACCGGCGGCCGGCCGCAAGTCGTAGCTATAGAGGTGCCAGATCAGACTGGGCCACGCGTTGTTCAGCATCCACTGGATCACTCCCGTGGATTTGTATTTGTTGCGGCCGTAGGCTTCAAACATGGCGCGTTGGCCTTCATAGGTCATGGCCTGTGATTTCCAGGCAAAGTCGGCCGCGTCTTTGGCCTTGCCGTAGCGCATTTCGAGCGCGTGCGTGAACAGATCGATGCTCTTGAACTGGCCGCCGCCGGCGTGGAAGTCCCAGACCTCGTTCATTGGCCACAATTTATCTTCGGGAAGGAAGGTCTTGAGTTCCTCGAGCGGCGGCACGGCCGCTCCCGGGCTGGTTTCCGTGTTGAAGCCGTACGCGCCGCCGGTCCTCGTGTCGAGCAGCCAGTAATTGGGCGGAACATAGTCGTAGGGGCCTGACATTTTTACCCCGGAGTCGCCCGTCACTTCGGCCCTCTTCGCCGTTGCCGAGGAAAGCACCGGCTTGGGCCAGTGAACTTCCTTTTCTACGTCCAGGTACGCCTGTTCCCGCTCGGCCGGCGGCGGATTGTCGCTGCCGTTCAGCCACACCAGCAGGCTCGGATGCTTGCGCAGCCGCAGCAGCTGGTCGCGCAGCGAATCCACTGACACGCGCTTGTTCTCGTCTCCCCACTTGCCCCACTTCTCCCAAGCATCACAACAGCACCATCCGGCCATAACCAGGATTCCTTCGCGGTCGGCTCGTTCCAGGAAGGATTCGTCCTCGAGCTTGCCTTCGAGGCGAATAGTGTTCAGGCCTATTTCCTTCACGTAGCGAAATTCGGCTTCGCGTTTTGCCTCATCGACGCGCAAGAGCATGTCCGGCGCCCAGCCGCCGCCGCGAATCAGAATCGGCTTGCCATTGATCCTGAGCAGGCGATAGCCGTCAGTGGTCATTTCTGAATCGGTCTGGACGATCCCGAAGTTGATGGTTTGCTTGTCGGACACCACTTTGTCGGAGGTGACAAATTCGAGTGTCAGCCGGTAGAGATAGGGCTCGCCCATCTGGTACGGCCACCACAGTTTCGGCCGCAGCAGATTGAGACCAGGAACCGACTCGGGGGAAATCGTGATTTCTCTTGATTCGTTGGGGGCGAGTTCCACATCCTGAGAAAAATCAATCCCCAGCCCGGCACCTTCGATCCTGCCCTCAAGCGTTCCCTTCACCGCCTCCCTGGCGGCGCTTTTGGCGTAGGCCCGAACCGTGAGGTGCGCAAGCTCGGCTTTAGGGAGGTCGAGCCGCGTCTCCACCATCGGATGGCGCAGTGCTACCGACCCGCTGGTCCGGATCACTACTTCCTGCCAAATCCCCATGTCTTTGTCGGGCGGAGACGGGTTCCAGTCCACCCAGGTGACGCCGAGTTCGTTGGCGGCAGGCGGCAGAACGGCCACGGCAACGGCGTTGCTCTGACCGGGATGGACAAATTGCGTGACGTCGAAGTCGTAGCGGCGGAATGCGCCGACTACTTCGTCCCCTCCGGCGATTTTCTTGCCGTTGATCCAAATTTCGGCGCGATAGTTGATACCGCGAAACTGCATCCAGATTCGTTTGCCCTTGTCGCTTGCCGGCAGCACGAACTCCTTGCGGTACCACCACGGCACCGCATAGGGGCTGTTTGCCGGCATATCCTGATTGGCGAACTGCGTACCGACCTTATACTCCACGCCCGGAAAGGTCCGCAGGTTCATGCCGTAATAGGGATTCTTGTAGACGCCGTTTTCCACGAGCACGGCGAAAACCGTTTTGGGTGCCGACGTGGCGTACCAGCCCTGCGTTGGAAAACCCGGCTCGGAAACCTTCTCGCCCGTCGCCTGCACCTTCGCCGAGCTCTGGACTTTCCACCCGTCGCCGAGGTGGGTCTGGCTCGAAGCAGTACAGGTCGACATAAAGAACATGCCGAACAGGAAGGCGCTACGAACAGCGTACTGGCAAATCATGAATCGCTTGGCTCGGAACGGAGTCATGGACTCGGGGCCCGTCATTTGAACTTGAATTTGCGCCGGCCGGAGCAGACCGAACGCGGTTGGTAGTGTAGTGAAGCGCGCGGGGAGAGGCAACAACAGGAGCGCTCCCCGGACTACCGGGGAGCGCTTTTTGGCTGTCGGTCGTTGGCAACGGTTATTTCGACGGTGCGATGTAGGCGTTGGCGGCGTGCGAGAATTCCAGCTCGGGCAATTCGGTCTTAAGCTGAACGCGAACGAACTTACCTTTGGCGCCGCCATCTCCGGCAAACGTCAGCAAATATTGATTATTCAAATGCATTTGCAGTTCGTCGAGATACGGCTTGAACGCGACCGGAGCGGTCGTGCCGAGATAGAACGTTTCGCCACCGGTTTCATCGGTCATCTTGCTCAGATTGTTTTGCCCCATGTTGGCAAGGAAGAAAGACTGGCTGCGGTGGCCGACCGTCGGCGAGTAGATACTCCACAGGTTGACGTTGGAACGCTGCGCATTCGTGACGGCAGTATCCACGTCGGGGTAGTACGGACCGAACGATCCGCGGAAGTAGTCGATACCCGAAGAGATCAGAAGCACCGAGCGGCGCCCGCCGGTGTTCGGCCAACGCTTGACCAGGTCGATCACGGCGAGATACGGACTGGACGCGGTGGAAATTCCGCGAGGCAAACGCAACGCTTTGGCCGCGAGCGCGTGGTCACTGGTAAAATCCTGCGCGACCATAGCGGTGTTGTTGGCGGCATAAGCGACCGCGATCGACGTGCTGGCCGGCTGCGCCATGATGAAAGACTTGAGATCGTTCATCTGGATGCCCACGCTGGTATCGAGCGCGTCATCGATCAGAATCGCCAGCGCAAGAGAGTCCGCTTTGGCCCATTCCGCTACCTGCTTTCTTTCTTTTCCAGCCGTCAGCTGCACATCGTCTTTGTTGACCGACGGAGGCGCGGATTCCTTCTTGCCGATGGCGGTCACGGTGATGGTCGCTTTGCCAGCGGCGGGAGGCGCTTCTGTTGCACGCACAGCGGATACGCTGAAAAGAGCAAGACCCAAAAGCAGCACGGCCCTGCGAAGTTGTACGGTCATGACTGTTTCGCTCCCTTTCTTCGTGCTGTTGTGATTAGATGCAGCGGCGCAGGCTTTTAAGGCTTTCTGATATAGCATGCTCGGCCTTGCCTGTCATTAGCACTGTATTCAGCACACTGGTAGAACACGTGGAATCTAGAAAAGACGCGTTAGCCGCCGCTTCGAGACAAGAATTCGACATTTGCGTGATCGGAGGCGGCGCCACGGGCGCAGGATGTGCGCTGGATGGTCAACTGCGCGGACTTCGTACCATTTTGTTAGATGCGGGAGACTTCGCTTCGGCTGCATCGAGCGCTTCGACCAAGCTGGTGCACGGCGGAGTACGGTATCTGGAGCAAGCGGTAAAAAGCCTCAACCTTGAGGAGTATCGCATGGTGAAAAGTGCCTTACGCGAGCGCCAGTACATGTTGGCCAACGCTCCTCATCTGGCGCACCCGTCGCACTTTCTCGTGCCCGTGTACTCGTGGAGCAAAGCGGTTTACTACCTGATCGGCATGAAGATGTATGACGCGATCGCCGGCAGGAGCAATCTGTTTCCGAGCAGCTTCCTGTCGCGGGCTGAAACGCTCCGGCGCATGCCGGGGCTGAACGCGAAAGGGCTGCGCGGCGCCGTGGCGTATTCCGACGGCCAGTTTGACGATGCGCGCTATGATCTGGCTCTTGTGGAAACATTCGTGGAGGCGGGCGGGACGGCGCTCAACTACGCTGGCGTAGCCGGTTTCGAACACGATGCGCAGGCCAGGCTCTCGGCGGCCGTCGTGCGCGACGGGATTGGCCCCGGTGAGTTCGTTGTTCGCGCTCGCAAGTTTGTCAACGCGACCGGCACCGGCGCAGACAAGGTGCGTGCGCTCGCGAATCCGCAACTAGCCGGCCGCATGCGCCCCAGCAAAGGCGTACACCTGCTTTTTCCCGCCGACACGTTTCCCGGCAAGGACGCCCTGCTCGTGCCCCGTACCGAAGACGGCCGCGTGATTTTTGCCGTGCCTTGGCAGGAGCGCGTGCTGGTGGGCACGACCGACGATGAACTGACTCCGGCCACTCGCATGGTCGTCGAGAAGCACGAAGCGGAGTACTTGCTACGGCAGCTCAATCCTTATTTGCAGACCCCGTTGCGGCGCGAGCAGGCGGTCAGCGGGTTGGCGGGGCTGCGGCCACTGGTGGCGGCTCACGGGGAGACTAGAACCAGCAAGCTGATTCGCGATCATGAAGTGGAGCTTGACAGTGCCAGCGGGTTAATTAGCATTCTTGGCGGCAAATGGACGACGCATCGCCTGATGGCCGAGGACACGATTGACGCCGTGCAGCGCGAAATGGGCAATGAATTGAGGGCGTCGTTGACCAGGCAGCAGCCGCTCGCCGGGGCCGAGGGCTACCACCAAAATTTCGCAAGTACACTCGAGAGAGAGTATGCTCTGCCGGCGGATGTCGCGCGGCATTTGTCGGGAAAGTTCGGCACTCGTGCGCTGAAGGTGCTTCGCTTGCTGCGCGAAAATCCCCGATGGCAGGCGCGGGTCAGTTCGGGCGCGCCGGCGATCGAGGCCGAGCTGGTCTATTCCATTCGTTGCGAAATGGCGGAGACGATTGAAGATCTGCTGGCGCGGCGGACGGGTGTAGAGATGTACGGGTGGAGGGAGGCTCTGGCCGCGGCTCCGGTCGCGGGGGAACTGCTGACCCGCGAAAAAGGCTGGAGCTCGGCCAAGATGACAGACGCAGTCTCGGATTACACCCGAAAACTTAGCGGATTTTTGCAGGCATTGGAATCGTGAGAGGGCTAAGCACTTGAGAAAGTATATCGGCGCGATCGACCAGGGCACGACCAGCACGCGTTTCATGGTTTTTGATGCCGATGGACGTATGGTCAGCGTCGCTCAGAAAGAGCATCGACAGATTTACCCCAAGCCCGGCTGGGTGGAGCACGACCCGGCCGAAATCATCGCTCGCACGCTGGAGGTCGCCGACGAAGCCATCAAGAGCTCTCGCGTCTCTTCGGAACAGTTGGCCGCCGTGGGAATTACCAACCAGCGCGAAACCACGATTGTCTGGGAAAGGAAGACCGGCAGAGCGATTGCGAACGCGATTGTCTGGCAGGACACGCGAGTAGCGGAGGAGGTCGCGCTTTTTTCGGCATCCCGCGGACAAGACCGTTTTCGCGACGCCACCGGACTCCCATTGAGCACCTATTTCAGCAGCCTGAAAGCTCGCTGGCTGCTCGAGCATGTCCCGGGCGCGAAGGAAAGAGCGGCCGACGGCGAACTGTTGTTCGGTACGGTCGACGCATTCCTGGTTTGGCACCTGACCGGCGGCCCGAACGGCGGCGTGCACGTCACCGACGTCACCAACGCCAGCCGGACTCAACTGTTCAACCTGAAAACGGTCGAGTGGGACCCGGCACTTCTTGCCGCGTTCGAAATCCCGGCGAGCTTGTTGCCCGCGGTAAGGTCGAGCAGCGAGATATACGGCGAGATCGCCGTTGGTGCACTGAAGGGCATTCCGATCGCAGGAATTCTGGGCGACCAGCAGGCTGCGCTCGTCGGACAAGCCTGCTTCGATCCCGGTGAAGTGAAAAATACCTACGGTACGGGTTGTTTCCTGCTGATGAATACCGGCGAGCGCCGGGTGCCATCGGCGGCAGGACTGCTTACAACCGTTGCTTACAAGTTTGGTGAAGCGCCGTTGCACTTCGCACTCGAAGGCAGCGTCGCCATTTCTGGCGCGCTGGTGCAATGGCTTCGCGACAATCTGGGCATGATCGGGAAAAGCAGCGACGTTGAAGTTCTCGCGAAGACCGTCGACGACAATGGCGGGGTTTACTTCGTTCCGGCTTTCAGCGGCCTGTACGCACCTTACTGGAAGGATTCGGCCCGCGGTGTCATCGCGGGCTTGACCCGATACGCCAACAAGGGGCATCTGGCACGTGCGGTCCTTGAGGCGACCGCCTACCAAACGCGCGACGTCGTGGAAGCTATGGAAAAAGACGCAGGGATCAAATTGAAGGGCGTGCGCGTGGACGGTGGAATGGTCGGCAACGAGTTGCTGATGCAGTTTCAGTCCGACATTTTGAACCGCCAGGTGGTGCGGCCCGAAGTGCAGGAGACTACGGCGCTTGGCGCCGCCTACGCCGCGGGACTCGCCACCGGCTTCTATTCGGGAACCGCGGAGTTGCGGGCAAAGTGGAAATCCAATCGCGTCTGGAGGCCAGAAATGGACGACGCTAAACGGGATGGCTTCTATCGAAGCTGGAAGAAAGCAGTGACTCGTTCATTCGACTGGACGGAAAGCTAACGGAGGGTAGCGAATGCACTCAGCCTGGCTCGGCGAATTTTTGGGCACCATGATTCTCATCCTGCTCGGCAACGGTGTGGTGGCCGGAGTTCTGCTCAAGAGATCGAAGGCCGAGACCGGCGGCTGGATGGTCATCACCGCCGGTTGGGCCTTCGCGGTGATGGCTGGCGTCTTCACGGCCATCGCCTGCGGGAGTAGCGGCGCGCATCTCAACCCCGCGGTCACACTGGGTTTCGCCGTGCGCGGCGGGGATTTTCACAGTGTTCTATCGTTTTTCTCGGCGCAGATCCTGGGCGCAATGGCGGGGGCGGCGCTGGTTTGGCTGCACTATTTTCCACACTGGCGAGAAACCCCCGATGCCAACGCCAAGCTGGCCTGCTTCTGCACCGCACCAGCGATTCGCAACGTCTGGGCGAACGTCGTGAGCGAGTTCATCGGCACATTTGTTCTGGTCTTTGTCGTCGGCGCGATCTTTTCGAAAGCCGTCTCTTTAACCGGACCGGCGAGCGCACTCGGCCCTTATCTGGTCGCCAGCCTGGTTTGGGGAATCGGCTTGTCTTTGGGTGGCACGACCGGATACGCGATCAACCCCGCGCGCGATTTTGGCCCGCGCCTGGCGCATGCCATCCTTCCCATAGCCGGCAAACGCGAAGCGGACTGGAGTTACGCTACAATCCCGATCGTGGGGCCGCTGGCAGGCGGGGCCTTGGCTGGATTGGTCCTGAGGATCCTGCAAATCTGATTCGAAACGGGAATCGATGGGTGCAACTCGCGCCGTAATTCTGGCAGCAGCACAGAGCACATGGCTTAGAGAGCGCGCCAGCCGCTACCGGTTTGTTCGCAAGAGCGTCGCGCGCTTCATGCCCGGAGAATCGCTCGACGACGCAGTCAGAGCGGCGCACCAGCTGAGCGCTGGCGGCTTGGGCACCGTGTTTACGCACTTGGGAGAGAACATCGCCGAGGCCCTTGAAGCCGAATCCGTCGTCACTCATTACTTGAAGGTGCTTGAGCGCATTCGCACCGAGAACCTCGCGACAGAAATCTCGGTCAAACCGACGCAGCTCGGTCTGGACCTTTCGCCAACCTTGTGCGCTCGGAATCTGCGCCGTCTGTTGGCCGCGGAAAGCCCGGCGCGCACGCTGTGGATGGACATGGAATCGAGCCCCTATGTCGAGGCGACGCTGGCGCTCTACCGAGACGTCCTGTCCGAGCATCCGAACTGCGGCGTTTGTTTGCAGGCGTATCTCCGCCGGACCGCAGGCGACATCGCCGACCTGATGCCGCGCCATCCGAGCATTCGTCTGGTGAAAGGCGCGTACCGCGAAGCCCCCGATGTCGCGGTGCAGGGAAAACCGGAAATCGACGCGCGGTATCTTGAACTGGCACAGAAGCTGTTGGCGGCGCAAAAGGAGGGCGGCGTGCGTCGCGCGATCCTGGCTACTCACGACCCGCGGTTGATCGAAAAAATCAAGGATTTTGCAACACAGGAAGGAATTCCCGGCCGGGAAACTGAAATACAAATGCTCTATGGAATTCAGCGCGAATTGCAACAGCGGCTCGCCGCTGAAGGCTGGAAATCAAGCGTCCTCGTGGCTTACGGCACGCATTGGTACGCCTGGTTTATGCGAAGACTCGCGGAGCGGCCGGCGAATTTGTGGCTTGTCCTTCGCAATATCGGCGCGGCCTAGAGACAAGCTGTCCAGAAAAGAGCGGGCGCTAGCGGATCGACGTAATCTCCAAGGTGTCGCCGACTTGAGTTCCCGTGCGGTAGATGGTGTGCGCCGGCAACTCCAGTACACTGGTCGCTTTCAGCGAGACCTTCGAGATCCGAAACGGCCGGAAATGCTCTTCCACGTGCACCACCCTCTTTTCCTTGTTCAGGAAGACCAGGTCGATCGGAAAAAGCATACCGATAGAGTGTACGCCCCGTGACGGAATGATCCACAAGCCGCGGCCCAGCTTGGCCCAGCGCTTGGTCTTTCCTAGCAGCCCGACAAGGCGGCGGAAGTAGTTGTCCGCAACCACCGCCTCCGTGGCCACAAATGTTTCCCGGGTTTTGTTGTACACGTACACGTATCTGCTGTAATTGCCGTTACTGCCCGCCATTTTTTCTCCGTAACCACGACTACCCGACGCTCAGCAGACCTGTGGCTGCCCCTCGTCGCCCATGAACTTAGTCGATCGACTGACGCTTACGCCGCCAAATGATGATGCCGAGCACGACGAGAGCCAGAACTCCCGCCACGATACGGATCAAGGTAACGTTGTCCATGTTTCGCTCCTTTTTTTTCTTGCACCCGGTGACCCCACTTCAAGGCAACCGGAATTTCGCCTACTTGCCAAATGTCGGCAGGAACTGCCGGATCAACGTAATCACCGCCGGCCCCAGGATGACCACCATCAGCGCGGGAAAGATGAAGAACACCAGCGGCGGCACCATCTTCACGCTGGTCTTCGCGCTCATCTCTTCGGCTCGCTGCCTTCTCTTCAGCCGCATATCGTCCGAATAGACTCGCAGCGACTGTGCGATGCTCGTTCCGAATCGTTCCGTCTGGATCAACATCGCCACCAGCGCCTTGATGTCATCGAGACCGGTTCTCCGCGCCAGTTCGCGCAAGGCGTCAATGCGCGTCTTGCCGATGCGCATTTCCATGTTCACCAGCTGGAGTTCCTCGCTCAGAGCGGCATGGGAAATCTTCATATCCTGCGCCACTTTCATCAGCGACTGGTCAAGACCCAAACCGGCCTCGACGCAGATCACCAGCAGATCGAGCGCATCGGGAAGGGCCTTGCGCAGCTTGCTTTGCCGCGAACGCACCCGCCAGGTCAGCCACATGTCGGGCAGCAAATACCCGAATCCAAGTGCCATGGCGGGAATCAGAAAAACGTTGGCCCGGTATGCCCCGGTGAAATAAACGATGGCCAGCAGGGCGATCGGAAAGATCAGTTTCACGCCGCGCATGGCGCCTAGCGCTTCGGAGCTGCGATAGCCCGCCCGGATCATCAGCAGCTGCGTGCGTGATGCTTTGTCTGTCGGCGGAGCGGGAAGCAGCTTTCCCACGTTGGCCAGAGTGTCGCGCACGCGCTCCTTCTGGCGCTCGGCAAACTTCGTCTCTTCCTGAAGCGGAGCCGCGATTCCGGCGATACGCGCAAGGCGGGCAGCGATGCTCACCTCACCGGGAGAAAATGCAAAGACGATGGCCGCGACGATTCCCAGCGTCGCAACGAATGTCAACAGTGTCATCAGCCAGATCATGCGTCTTTTGTCTCCTCTCTCCTCATACCTCGAAGTGAATGATCTTCCATAAAATGGCGGATCCGAGAATCTGAAAGAATGCGGCGGCAATCAATATGTAGGGACCTACGGGATCGGTGAAAAGAATGCCGACGTAGTGCGGATTCAAGACACTCATCACAAGCCCCATGAAAATCGGCAGGGCGATCAGGATGCCCGCCGTCAGCCGGCCTTGCGCCGTACGAACACGAACCTCGCGATAAATTCGGAAGCGGTCGCGAATCACGCGCGCCAGCCCGTCCAGAATTTCCGCCAAGTTTCCGCCGGTCTCTTTCTGAATCAACAAGGCAGTCACAAAAAAACGCACGTCGATAAGCGGCACGCGCTCGGCAATGTTTAACAGCGCATCGCGCAGCGGCAATCCGAAATTCTGCTCTTCGAAGGTGGTGCGAAATTCGCCGGCCAGCGGCTCCGGACACTCCTTGGAGATCATCTCCAGACCGGTGGTGAAGGCGTGGCCGGCCCGTACCGCGCGGCCCAACAGATCGAGCGCTTCGGGAAAATGTTCTTCAAACTTGCGCAGCCGCCTGTTGCGATTGAACGCGACGACGATGAAGGGCATGGCCGCCGCCAGGACTGCGAGCGGCAGCGTAAAGTAGAAATGAGATATGAAGTAACTGGCTATCAGGTATGATCCGATGAAGGAGACTCCGCTGATCAACAAAAGCTTTGCCGGTTTGACCGACATTCCCGACTGCAACACGTAATCCTGCAGCTTGGTAGACCAGGACCACTGCATCATCATGCGGTGCAGCCAGGGCACGCTGCTCATCATTTCGTCGCGCACCAGCTTCAAACCCAGATTCACGTCGCCGCCGCGCTTTTCCGCCTTGTGCACCGCGCTCATGCGCTTGCGCACCTGCTCCTGCGTTCCTTCGCTGCTGGCGAACACAAATATTCCCAGAACCAGCACGACCACAACCAGGAATGTCAGGACGGCGATTAATGCTCCCATGGTTAAGCCCCCTCAGCGCATCGGCTGCGCTTCGAACATGTTGGTCGGCAGATGGATTCCCGAGACCAGTAGGCGCTCGGCAAATTTGGGTCGCACGCCGGTCGGCAGAAATTCTCCGAGCACTTCGCCGTTTTCCTTGATGCCGCGCTTCCGGAAAACGAAGATGTCCTGCATGGTGACGATATTGCCTTCCATACCGGTAAGTTCCGCGATGCTAATGATTTTGCGGGTTCCGTCGCTGTGCCGGCTGACTTGCACTACGACGTCGATGGCCGAGGCGATCTGGCGACGAATAGCGCTTTCCGGAATATTCAAGTTGGCCATGGCCACCATGGTTTCCAGGCGGCTCAGCGCGTCGCGCGGCGTGTTGGCGTGAATCGTCGTCAACGAACCGTCGTGGCCGGTGTTCATGGCCTGCAGCATGTCCAGAGCTTCTTCGCCGCGCACCTCGCCGACGATGATGCGGTCGGGACGCATACGCAGACAGTTGATGACCAGCTGCCGCTGCGCAACCTGGCCCTTGCCTTCAATGTTCGGAGGCCGCGTCTCGAGACGAACCACATGTTCCTGGTTGAGCTGTAATTCCGCGGCGTCTTCGATGGTGACGATGCGTTCCTTGTTCGAAATATGCGAGGACAATACGTTCAGGAAGGTGGTCTTTCCGGCGCCAGTTCCACCCGAGATAAGCACGTTCAAGCGGGCCTTCACGCAGCCGCGCAGCAAATCCAGCATGGGTTGGGTCAGCGACCGGTTGTGGATCAAATCTTCCGCCGTCAAGCGCTCGCGTCCGAAACGCCGGATGGAAAGACACGGCCCGTCCACCGAAAGCGGCGGAATAATCGCGTTGACGCGCGAACCGTCCTTCAGGCGTGCATCCACCATCGGCGACGATTCGTCCACGCGCCGTCCGATCGCCGACACGATGCGGTCGATAATGGACATCAGGTGAACATCGTCGCGGAACTGCACGCTGGTCGATTCCAGCATGCCTTTCCGTTCCACATAGACCCGTTTGTAGGTGTTGACCAGAATATCGGAAACCGTCGGGTCCGCGAGCAGCGGCTCGAGCGGGCCTAGTCCAAAAACCTCGTCCAGCACCTCCTGCACCAGGCGTTCACGCTCCTGCAGGTTCATGGGAGCCGACTCGCCGTGCACAATTCCTTCCAGGATTTGGCTTACTTCCCGGCGCACATCCTCCCGGTTCACTTCGGTCAACTTGTCCAGATTCAGTTTTTGAATCAGCTTGCGATGAATCGCCGCTTTGACGGACGCGAAGTCCGTGCGCGGCGCATTCGTGACGATCGGCGACATGGACTACCTCATTTCTTCGACGGGAACGAGAACAAGCCGGACAGGGGGCTCTTCTTCTCGCTCACCGAGGTGTCAATTCCAACCAGCTGGCCCGCTATCTGGCGATAACGGCTACTCAAGATGTTGTTATGGTTTTCCAGGATGGGGGTTCCCAGATTTACCGCCTGGCTAGCCTTGCGAAAGTCATTCGGCAAGCTCGCAAAAATCGGCCGGCTGATGTCTTTCTGAATGCTCTTTAAAACCTCGTCGTCACCCTTGTGCCAACGATTGATAATGATGCGGGCGCGCTCTTGGGAAATTCCGAAGCCTTTTAACGCCAGAAGCCGACGTTCGAGCGTCCACAGGGACGGAACGTTGGCTTCCGCCACGATCAAAATCATCCGCGCCATGCGCAGAATCGGCGCCCAGTCGGTCGAGAACTGGGAACCGATATCGAGCAACACGATGTCGAAGGCATTCTGGGTGACATTGACTACGCGGTCGAGCACGTTCACATCGATCGACTGCCACTCTTCCGGTTGCGTGGTGCCGCCCAAGACCTCGAGCTTGGTCTTGTGCCGGGTCAAGAGTCCCGCCAGAAAATGGCTGTCGAGCCGATCGAGACTGTCGACTGCGTCACGAATTCCGAACTTCGGATGCAGGTCCAGCAAAAGATGGACGTTACCAAGCGGCCGCGCGAAGTCGAGCAGTACCGTTCGCTTGTTGGCAAACGAAGTCAGCTGTACGCCCAGGTTGACCGCCACCGTCGTGGTCCCGACGCCGCCTTTGGCCCCCATCACCACAATCAATTTGTCCTGAGACGGAAACTCCTTGGCGTTCAGATCCTGCGCCATCCGTATCAGCAGATCCTTCAGGGACTCGGGCTGGACCGGCTTGCCGAGAAAATCCTGTACACCGCTGCGCATCGCCTCGAGCAAAAGGCTCGGTTGCGGCGGCACAGCGGCGGAACAAGCGATGAGCTTGATGGTAGGTTTCATGCGCCGAAGCTGGTTGGCGAAGGCAAAAAAGGGCTCCGGTTCCCGCGCTAGATCCAGAAAAACCACGTCCGGCATCTGCTCGGATGCGTCCAGGGCCCGCTCCGTGGGGATCGTCCACTGCGTTACGGATGACACCAGTCCGGTCTGTTCCAACCCGGCTAGTAACTGCGCCGAAGTCGTCAGGTCACTACTGGCGATAGCTGCCGTCAACATTTCTCGAACGAACCGTCTTTCTGCAAACTTGCTTAAGCTTGACAGCTTTCAGTCTTCATTCCAACACGTCACTTGCTGCCCGGTACCGCGGGCTGCGCCGGTGCGGACTGATCCAGGAACGGGTACGGATAGGCCGGCCCGTGCGGAATCTGGTCGGGCGCCAACGGCTTCACGATGTGCGGCGTGACGATCACCAGCAGCTCGTTTTTGGTCTTGTTGAATGACTTGCTCTTAAAGAGGTTTCCGAGCACCGGAATGTCGCCGATCCCGGGAATCTTCGACCAAAGTTCGGTCACCCGGTTATCCACCAGCCCGGCAATCGCAAAGGTCTGTCCGTCCGCTAGGTTCATCTCCGATTCCACGCGCCGCGTGGACAGCGCCGGTAGGCTAAACCCGCTGATAATGACGCCGTTTGAAAAGTCCAGCGTGCTGACTTCCGGGCTCACTTTCAAATGGATCGTGCCGTCGGCCGTCAGAATCGGAATGAAGCTCAAACGGATCCCGAACTCCTTAAACTGGATGGTCACGGCGTTGCCACCGCCGCCCGATCCCACGCTCTGGACCGTCGGATACGGAAATTCACCGCCGGCGAGAAACTTCGCTTCCTTTCCCGATTCGGTCAGCAAATTCGGTTCGGCAAGAATCTGGAATACGTTCTTGTTCTGAAGTGCCTGGATGGCAGCTCCCAAGTGGATGTTGGGGTTCCATAGAAAAATATTCAGAGCGTTGGGGAACGTCTGGGTTGTCGTGCCTTGGACTGGCTGAACCCCTCCCGCGCGGATCGGAAAGGTGTCAGTGATGGCCGGCGCCGAAACGCCACCAAACTGACCGGTGGTGATCGAAAAAGGCGTTTTTCCGAGACCTGTGCCCAGAATATTGACACCGAGCTCCAAAAGAGCGGTGCGATCCACTTCCGCAAAGCGAACCTGCAGCAAAATCTCCCCGGTGGGTGGGGCCGGCACTTCCATCATGCTGGTAACCTTGGCGGAGCCCTTCACCACCTCCAGGATCTTGTCCGCCACCGCTGCAGAGGAAACCTTTCCACTCAGGATCACCACGTCCTTCGAGGTATCGATGTGAACGTTTTCCGACGGAAAGACTTCGTGAATTTTCTGGCTAAGTCCCAGAACATCGATGTCCACAGACACTTCAAACGCCTGGCTCTGATCGGTCTCGTCCCAGACCAGGAGCGACACACCTCCCGGCTTTCTGCCGTTCACCAGAACCTGTGTCGGACTCACCACCAGTGCCTCAGCAATCTCCGGATCGGCAAGCGACACGCGCTTGATGCGCGCCGGCGAAGTAATGACGAGTGAACGCCCCACCAGAAGGTGCAGCGTCTGTGGCTCGGAGGCTTCCTGGGCCTGATTACCTGCCGGAGCCGGCTCCTGCGCAGCAGGTGCTGCGGCCGCCGGTGCCTGCGCGGCAGGTGCCGGTTGAGCCTGCGCCAGCAGAGCCGGAGCCGCAAAGGTCACTGCCGCGAAGAGCATAGTTTGCGAAAAAAGCAGCATTTTTGTCACCTGTATTTTTTTGGACATGGCCGTCTCTTATGGCTTCTCGCCCGAGCCGGACGGATTCGGGAACGACTTGTTTTCCCGTTTGCTTCCGGTAATCACCTCGATCACGTACGGTGGCGGAGGCGCAGGGGCAGCCTTGCGCGCGCCGCCAGCGGGCCTCGGAGCAGGAGGTGTTGCAATCGCTCCCTGCGGTGAAAACAGCGCTGCCTGCACGATGGCTTTCGGTTCGTTCTTTTTGGTATCGATGGTGTTGCGCAGCGCCAGTTGGATCCTCCCGTCGGTTGCTCCCATGGTTAGCTGCGTCGCTTCGTCCGGAGTCACCAGCAGCGTGATGACCGCAACCGTTTGCGGCTTGCCCTCCCGGTCCTGCTCGATCTTTTGCCCCGCAGCGAGGACTCGAATGTTCTCAAGAATGGTGCGCGTGATATCACCTTGTCCGGCTGTTCCGCCTCCCATCGCTCGGCCGGTGACCAGCACATCCACCATCGTGCCCGGCGTCACGAAACCCGCAACGCCCACCACTTCATTTACCGCGACCGAAACGGCGCGCATCCCTTCGGGAATCGTCGCTGCGAGGCCTGCCCCGGACTCCTTGGGCGCCAGTTTGCTCTCGAGCACCGGCTCATTCGCAGCCAAGGGTGTGATTACCGCACGGTTGACGCACTCCTCAACTCGCGTGAACATTCCGGCCACTTGCTGGTTCGCGGGCCACTGAATGACCTTCAGATTCGAAGCGTCGAGCCGCGCGCCAAGCGCCAACGGCACGGATGCGACAACCAGCGGCTGCGTATCGGTCGGCTTCGCGATCGACGCCTTTTGAAAAGCCTTATAAACGAAGGAACTCAACAAGAAGGCCACGACCAGGGCAACCACCAACCCGACCAGCAGGCGATTTGTATTCATTTGCGGAATCTCCTAATTCACAATCAGGCCAGCGGCGTTACTGCCGGCTCAGCCCTTGTTCACAAAGTTCGCCGCGTAAAAGCACACCAGCGTGGCCGCGGCCACGGCGACGCCAAACGGCAGTTTCAGCAGCCGAGGGTTATCGAGTGAGATCTCGGGATTCTTTTTCAGTCCGAAGCTGAAGAATCCTCGCACCAAGGTAACCATGTTCCGCAGCGTTTCGGTTACTCGTCCCATACGCAAGACCTGGACCACCGCCATGATCCCCGACGCAAAAATGCTTCCCAGCAAAACAAACAAGAACATTACCGGTCCTACAAATGCGCCGACTGCTCCCATCAGCTTCCAGTCGCCGGCGCCCAGTGCCCTCATTATCACTAACGGCAAAAGAATCAAGAGCGCCAGGCCTGCTCCTTTAAGCGCGAATAGCGTCCCGTGCCAGCCCCCGATCAGAGCGTGGATCAAGACGCCGGAAAGCAGACCCGGCACCGTAAGCCAGTTCGGAATGCGCCGCGAACGCCAATCTAGCAAAGCCGCGAGGAAGGTCAGTGCCAAGGTAAGCGTCCAAATAAATTGCGTTCCGTGCATTATTGAACCTACCTAATCTTGTCCTTCTCTACTGCTATTAAGTGGTCAGATTGCTAGCGGCCGTGCTGAATACGCTATTGATCGCACTGGCCAGCGTACCCAACGTGCCAATAGCCGCCAGAGATAGCAGAACAAGCAGAAGGGCATATTCGGTGAGATCCTGGCCTTCCTGCTCCTTCCACAAACGAATCATCAGGCTCTTCATTTACCTTCCTCCTTAACCTTGCCGAGAATCGTGCTTACCGAAAGCAGCCGCTGACATGGATTTGGCAGCGGCTGCTTTACTGACAGGATTTCCAACGGTGTGCCGAATTTACGTGGTGAGGTTCGAGGCGGCCTTGCTGAACACGCTGTTGATCGCGCTGGCGAGCGTGCCCAAAGTGCCGATCGCAGCCAAGGACAACAGAACGAGCAGAAGAGCGTATTCCGTGAGGTCCTGGCCTTCCTCTTCCTTCCACAAACGAATCATCAGGTTCTTCATTAGTCTTTCCTCTCAGTCATTTGCAGTCTTTAAGCGGCGCAGGGAGGTACCGCTTTCCAGCTATGTAGAGCACCTGTATGCCCAATCCCGTCCACGGTCAAATCAGTCGCAACGTGCTGATTCCAAATAGCTTATGGTCACGGGACGCGACGCAGAATGGCGGGATTTGCCCACCCCGCACCAACCGTCACCTCCCGTGAGCGGGGGCCGGAACCAATCGGCGACTACCGAACATTTCCCCAGTTGGGGGGCTTCCTGGACGGGACAGCGGCGAAAAAGGGGCCGCCGGACAGTGTCTGTGGGCCCGGTTCGTGTCCGGGGTTCGAAGCCCCTGGTAAGGTCTTGGGCAGTTCGGTTTGGTCCACAAGGTGTTGAAAGCGGCTCGGAGCTACGACCGATGCATCGCAGATCGTAGATTCCGACGGTGGCGCCGGAACTCCGAAACAAGCTGGGCAGCGTGGCCTGCCAGTGGTGCAGGCGCATCCGTAAAGGCTCTTCGAAGGCACGCAGCTGAGTCTGGCTGTCGTGTGAGGTAATCAGCCAGAAGCTAGCCCTCGTGGCCACCGCGACGTCCGTCATATGGTCCAAATCGCTAGCCAGATGGTGGGGATCATAAACGTCGTAGGGCAGGAGCACGGTTGGGTTGATGAAGATCCGGTCCGTATACAGATACGCCAGGCCATCTTCCGTGGCCATGATCACATCTCCCTGACCTGCGTTGTTTCTCAGCCAATCGTAGGCCTGACGTTTCTCGGGTAATGACACTTCGCGCTGGAAGCGTGCTTCCGCCAGTGAGCGGCGGTCGAGCGCGACGTAATTCCAGGCGGTTGCGCCGGCCAGTGCTCCTCCCGCCAATAGAGCGATCCACAAAAGCGTCCGGCCGAGCCAATCGGTACCGGCCTGCCGGAGCCGAACCAAGCAACGCCAAGCGCTCGTCACCACCAGCACCGCCACCAACGGAAGAAAGGGCAGCAGGAAGCGGCCCCACTCCACGTAGTCCCAGCCAAGGAGGAGCAGCGCGTAACAAAGGAAAAGTGAGGCCGAGATGGACGGCTTCCAGCCTTTGAACTCTCGCAGCAGACCCAACAGGAGGAGCACCCCGAGAATCAGGCTTGCTACGAACCAGAAGGCGATATTCCGCTCTGACAGCGGCGAGACGAAATATCCTGCGAGAGCACTGACGAAGTACAGGATCTGGTTCACGAGCAGTGTTCCGGCTGCGTGGAGGTCCGGCGAATCGAGGTGACGGAATGACGTGTAGCTGGTGTAGTAGAACCAGGTCTGCTGCCAACCCGGAAGTGACGCTCGGAACGGAGCGGGCGGCGGAGCAGGGATTAGGAACCAGGTCTGATAGGCGAAATAGGCGAGGCCGGGCGCAGCGGACACCAGAAACAAGAGTGCGCTGCGCCACAGTTTGCGAGAAACGAAAGCCAGCAACGCTCCCGCCAGAAGCGCGACGCCGGCCAGGCGCATGGTGATCGAGAGCGAGCAGACAAGCCCCGCGAGCAAGGACCATCGGGGCGCGGAGCTGCGGACTGCAGCGCAGGCGAACAGCAGCAGGCACAAGGTAAGCGCAGCAAACGGAACATCGCTCATCAGGCGGGCGGAATAAAAGATGAATGTGGGATGGAGCGCCAGGAACCCAGTGACGGCGAGCGAGGAAAGGCGTGACAACCCGAGCGAACTGCGGCCGAAATGATAGGAAAGCAAAATCGTAGCCACCGAAAAGAGGTAGGTGAGCGTCACCCCCCAAAAAAGGTTGCCGGGAAAGTTTGCGTCTAGCCGCCAGATCCACGACAGTAGCCAAGGATAGAGGACGGGGTATTTGGTTGCGGCAGGACAGCCCGGCAGACTTGGCAGGACATATCCGCGGCCCTCAGCCAGCGCTTTGGCGGAGCTGAAATAGAGTGTGTCGTCTTGCAAAAGCCCGAAGAGGCTTGTCGGATTTAGAGCGAGAACGCCCGAAAGGTGAGCGGCGAGAATCGCGAGCAAAATAAGGCCCGCCGCGATGCGGTTCTGCTCGAGACGCCGGACGGCCTCCGCAACGGCGGTCGCCATCAGCTTACGGAGCGACGGAATCTAGAGTTGCAGCTTTTGCGGGCGAGGCATTCACCGCTGCAGCGGAGCGATGCACGAGAATGGCGCTGGTGCCGTCGTGGTAAATCTCCTCCCATTCGGGAGAGGCAAGAAGCGCGGTGACCAGCGCAGTGTCGTGCTGGAGAAGGCAGGCCTCGACGCCGTATCTCCGGATTACCTGCAAGCTGCCGGGCTTGAGATTGGCGAAGTGGACGAAGTCGCCGAGGATTCCGTTGCGTTCATACAAATCGCCGCGGCCGTCAATGAAGGTCTTTTCGCCGGACAAAACCAGGTAGCCGCCAAAGCCGTAGTCATTCAGCATTCGGCGCGAAACATCGTGCGTGCGCATGTACTCGAGAGCGCCGACGGGATAGTCTTTGGCGACTCTCTTGTCGAGGTCAGCGCGTGAAGGAAAATAATGGACCATGGCAACTAAAACGCCCGCCATGATGACGGCGTTGGCGAGAAACAAGTCTTTGTGGCGCTTATAGGCGGGGATAAAGCGGGCGAGCGACGTTGCCAGAACCGGCGCGAAGAACGGAACGAAGAGCAGCACGAAGCGGACGTGAATGCAGGCCATTACGGCGCCGCCTAGAGCGAGAACGAGTTCCTCGAGCCTCCAGGTGAATCGGAAGAACATTTGCAGCACGAAGAAGATCACAACGAAAGCCAAAAACATTTTGCCGCCCACGATGTCAAACGGCATGGGCTTCCACTCGCTGATATTGGCGACATTGATGGGCTGTGAAAACGCCATATCAAAGGGATAGACCGCCAGCTGCGTGCCATAGGGAGTGATGGGCAGAACGGCGACGCAGAGCAGCAGTGCAGTTTCAAGCTTGATGCGCTGCGAGCGGGTCCAGGCGATTGCTTCTACGCTTCCTTTGTGAAACGAGAAGAGCCCGGCCAGCAGGTACAGCACGATCACCCCGATGCCGATGATGAACGAGCCGTGCGTGTTCACCCACAGCAGAAACATAAACGGAAGCGTCCAGAGCGGCCAGCTGACGCCCTGACGGAATTTTTCCATCACCAGCAGCGTGAGGACCAGAAAGAAAAAACCGAACATCTGCGGCCGCAGCGAGAAATTGCCGAACGCCAGGGATGCCAGAAACAACGCGGAAACGAAGCCGGCCTTGGAGTTTGCCGATCGCGTGGCGGCAAGCCCATAGACTGCCAGCATGATCACGCTTGAGAAAACAATCAAGAAAAGATCGAGGGCCACGACTCCGCCGAGGCGGCCGCTGACGCTGTGCGCCAGATAGAGGGGGATTTCGCCAAGCCATTCATAGGCGATCCAGGGAGTACCGGCAGCCGTCCAGGAATAGGGATCGATGGTAGGCCAGTGATGGGTGCGGAAGATATCGCCGCCGACCTTGATATGCCACCACATGTCCGGATCGATATTGAAGCCGCGAGCTTCGTAAAAGATGCGGCCGACGAGCAACATGCCCAGCATAGCGGGGAAGGAGGCGGCCCACTTGAGGAGCTCGAGCCAAGTGAGGGAATTGGAGGCGGTTGGCGCATCGGTGCAAGTGGCGGTCGGTCCGGGCTGCTCGTTCGGGACGGCGATTGGCTCGGTCGCGACCGAGGGTTGGATTCCGCGCAGAGCTATATTTTGTTCGCTCATACAGAGTGACGAGGGTTGAGGAGCATGTTGAACGCCAATCAACACTTCGACGACTTCCACGTATCTCACTGAATGTAGGAGAGTTACAAGAGGTCGCGGGACGGCCCACGGTGCTGAACCTAGGGGGAGGGTGGAGAAGGCGGTGTCCTTTTGTGGACGGATCGTTAGGAGGACGAGAGCCCATGGAAGGCCAGCCCCTTGGGGCCCCGTGTTCGCAAGCCATTGAAAATAAATGGCGAGCGAATATGGTAAAGCGAAGTCTCAAAAGAAAGAGCTTGTGGGTGCAATTCCGCAAGAGCGTCAAAACACGGAACTTGGAGTACAGGGATTTACAGAAACAAGGAAAATCGATCAGTGAGAGATGACCTGTTCCGAGGTGGTTGTAATGCACCAGCCGGGCTGCAGGCAAGGAGCCGTCGTAGTTGTCATAGTTGGGAGCAGGGGAAAGCTGAAATTGTAAGGATAGCTAATCGTTACAATCACCGTGCAGCCTGGATACTTTGCCTCCGGCCCGTACGACGCGCCCGTAGTGTCAGTGACAGCCTTGGTGCAAACGTCGGGACTCCCCGTCTGCGTGCCGAAACTTGCGTGGATGTAGGTTAGCGAAGAGGATGACACGACGCTTGCGGGCAGCCTTGCACGCACGTAAGCTTCGATATCGGTGGTGGAGGCAGGATCATTATTCATCCCGTTAGTGCCGTTGCAAGTGAGGTCTTGATTGCAGGTCGCGCCATTGACGGATGCCCAGCGCGTGCCTTCTTTCGCTGAATTGCTGATCGCGTGGTAGATATAAAGAAAATGACCAAAACCACTGATTCCGAACATCAAGCTCAGAACGAATAGCGCAACAAACGCGTACTCGACGAGTGTGGCACCATGTTGCGATTTGCGTTTTTGAGCTGGCGTTTGAGCAATCATGGTCTTTTCGCGACTCTAATGGACGCGGTTTGCGACAAAGTCAGCGAAGACGGAATACCCGGATAGTTGAATAGCCCACTGAAGGCGTTATGTGCCGTGACATGGATCGTCACTGTCCAGTTCCCAGCGCAAGGCGGCGGCGTCGTCGGGTCGCAATTTGCAGCAGTATCCGTGGCTATGGTGCCGCCAACATCACAGCCGCAGGTCCGGGAAGAATCAACGGTGAGGGTTGTCGGATCTAATCCGTTGGAAGCAAAGTCATTTCTCGCAGCTGTGGTGATGTCTGGATTGTTAACGATCGCCTTCGTAAAACCCTGTGCTCCGTACAAAGCGCCAGCCCGGGCAGCGTTGCCCACGAGAATGCTGATGTAAGCATATCGACCCAGTTCGATAACTCCGATCAGCAACACAAGCACTACGGGCAAAACAAAAGCAAGTTCAACCAGTGCTTGCCCGAATTGCAAGCGCTGACGGGAAAGTCGGGATTTCTTCCAAGCGTGCATGCGTTACTCCACGAGAATGGCGTATTTCAGAGCGCCGGTCAGAGGTCCGCTTGTCAAACCGCTAAAGTCAGAAGCGAGATTGACGTAAGCTCCGCCGGAAACCAGGAACTGGTCGGCTATGACCACCGTATACTTTGCGCCGCTATTGAAACTCGCGGTACCCGAGAAATCTACGTCAGCCGTGGGCGCGTATATGGCACCGTTGAAGAAAGAATTGTTCCCGCCATTGATTGTGAGTTGCTGAGTGTTTAGCGGGTCCTGATAGAACAAAAGCCCCTCGTATGTGCCTGAGTTCGGCGCGTACATCTGGACATTTGAGGCTCCGTTAACGGTGAGGTCGCCGCTGGCGATGAAGAATGTAGCGCCCCCCGTGGCTGTGCTGGTAAAAGCCGGGGCGCCTGTGAAATCCGTGGTTCCGCCTGCTACCACGTTCGCATTGGCGTTGATAGTCAATCCTCCGGTGATGTAGTAGAGCCCCGGGGTGAATATAGAATTCCCACTTACATGAAGGCTGTTATAGCTCCCCGGCGAATAAGTAGTGATGCCACCACTGGTAGAGGCAGTGCCAGCGGCGGGTACGCTGGGAACCGGATATTTTCCAGCAAATGGATCGCCGGAATACGGCATACCCTGTACGGGAGGTGGGCAAACGCCTGCGGGCGTAGCTTGGGTGCAGTCAGGAGTTGAATTGTTCGGCAGATTGATTCCACCGCCGACGCCGATTGACCCCATCTTAACGCTGACGTTACCATTGGCTACGAAGTTGCCGTTGTCAACAACGCCGCATGCGGGCCCGATGATGTAATTGGTGCCGGTGCTTCCAAAGCCAGCTTTGTTGAAGTTCAGCTGTTTGCTGGGTGCACCAAGAGAGTAAATGCAGCCGTTACCGCCAACCGGTCCGCCGCCGGTATTCGTCGCGACTGCGCGCGCCACCACGACCTGCCGATCCACACCAAAGATGGTCATGAAATAGGTGGGCTGAACCTTAGCCACCAGCGCCTCAACGTAGTCGGTATTGCCAGGATGAGAACCAGCCGAAATCGTCGCGCCATTGAACGACACATCCTGGGGACCATTATGGAGCTCAACACACGTCGTGCCGATATCCGCAGTGGGAAGGCAGTTACTCAGGGCCGCCCCGCCGCCATCCTGGAAGCCGTTTTGGGTGGCTGCGTTTTGTGCCGCGGTAGACCACCCGGTATAGCTAAGATTCGACGCTCCAGCGATTGCCGCCGCATCGGCGGCACTCTGCTGCAAGCGTTTCTGGAAACGCAAAGTTCCCATGTCAATGGCCAAGCCAGCGAATCCGGCAAGCACCACAAAGGCTGCGGCGATACCAATAAGTACCTGGCCGGATTGTTTTTGCATTCTCATGGCAACCTCCAGCTCGGAGAATCCGCGCAGTACGATTGGCGGAGCGACGGCGCACAGCGCGGGGCCGAGACTACGGCACGGGGACGACGTGCGCGGAAAGTGAAATTTCTGCAGAAATGCGCGGCCAGCACTGTACCGCCAGATAGCAGCATTTTCAACGATTTGTTGGTCAAAACCAAGCTAACTTTTGCTCCATGCGTACTGGTAGACAACGGGCAAGTCAGCGCTCGCTTGATTGGCCTTCCCCGCTCCGGAAGAGAGGTTAAGGGCTGGGCTGGCGCCGCGAGCATGGTCCGACCGGAGTAGCAACGCAAGTTGCGGCGCGTTCTCATTTGGAGACACCTCGAAAAGCTGAGGCTGCCTTGCCGAGAAATGAGGCAGGCCAGGGGCCAAACCGGAATCGCCAGGCAGCAATTTTCATTTCGTGCCGGTTTCGCGCAGCGCCCGGAATTCGGACACGACAGCAAACGGCGTACTGACGGAGGCGATGGGTTCGCCAAGCTGCTGGATTTTCGGCACTTCCAGGTGGCCGAGCATGGTTCCGGCACGATTGAGGTAGTCGATCTTTTCGGGGCGCAGACCCATCACGCGGCAGGCGGTCGAGTCGGTCGCGACGGGATCGTCTCCAAACAATAGCACCCCAGCCTGCTTGGGATTCCCTTGAATCGGCCCGTTCCCTTCCATTCCGAGGATGCCGTCCGCGATGACGAAATCGGGACGGGCTGCGGCGTTGATATCGAGAATCGAGCGGTCTATGCCAGCCCAGTGCAGGATGTTTTTCGGCCAGCCATAACAGCTACCGGGCACGATACCAAAGAGATTCTTCATCGAAAGCGTGACGCCGGCCCAGTGGTGGGTCTTGAGCTTGGGCATGGAGACGAAATAGTCCGCGCCCAGGACGGTCTTTGGCAGATACAGCTCCTTCAGCAGCGAAGCTCGCGTTTCGAGCAAGACCCGCTCGACGTCGTCGATATTCAGATCACAAAAATCGGCGCCGAGTTTTCCTGTGAACTCGGTGAGGCGCACGGATTCAAGAATGGCCTGCGTGTCGCGGTCAAGTGCCGGGCCATCGCCAATGAGGACGCGGGCGGCTCCGAGTTTGCGAAAAGCTTCGCGCGCTGCGGCGATGACGGCCGGGTGGGTGTTGATGAAGCCGCGCGGATCGTGGCCGACAAGATTGGCTTTGAGAAAGACCGTTTTGTCTTGCACGGGCAGTGCGAACTCGCGCAGGGATTCATAGAGGATGCCGAGGAGATCCTCTTCGTAGCGGGCCACTTTGCGAATGAGCACACGCGATGGCGGGCGCGAGAAGGACGGAATCAGCTGGCGGTTGCGGAGGTTCATGTCTGAGACTGGCGGGTTGTCGCTGACGACTGTGAAAACCTTGCCGGCCAGACACGCGACGGATTGAGGGCCAGGGCGGCCCAGGCGGCTACGTGAGTTCCCTGCCCTGCGAGATCGGCGAGAGAGAAATCGGCGAGCGGGCGCCGGGCAAGAGGCACCGGCAGGTTGTAACTTTCTAGCGTGATCTGCGCGACGGCAAGCGATCCCGGGCCGGCGATGGCGGCAAAGGATTTTTCAAGCCAGGCGAGACTCGCGGCGCGATTCGGATGATCGGGCGTATCGCCTAGTGCCAGCAAGGCCCAGCAGGAGGGGAGAATCAGCGAGTCGCCGTCGACGCCATAGACGCGGGGATTGCCGCAATTCCAGCCGCCTCCGGAGCACATGCGATCGTAGAGAAGGCCAATGGCCAGCGGACGGCGATCGGACATTTGTCTGGCGAGTTCGGGAGCGACGGGAAGCGCAGCCGGTCCGGAGGCAGAAAAGCCTGCCGAGGCTTCTGCTGGTTTCGCGCTTACCGCTGCGAATGCGAGGAGAGCGAAGGCGGTCGGCTCGACCCAACTCGAAGTGCGCGGAGTCCAGCCCCAACCGCGGAATTCGTCGTTATGAGCGGCGTGCTGCTTCCGAGCGCTGAGGCTTTTCAGCAATTTTTGCCAACGGCTCGAGTCGCGCGGGTAGTCGTCAGAAAGCCATTGGAGCGCGGCGTGAACGGATTTTTCGTTGGCGGGAAACTGCGCAAGAGTTAGCGCGCCCAGCGACGTGACCCATCCTCCCGCGGACATGCCGTTCGTGGTTGGCCAGGAGCCGTCCGGGAGTTGCTGGGACCTCAGGAAGTCAAGGCCGCCCGACATTCCGGGCTGCGCGAAGCCCGTATGGGCCAAGCCTAGCAAGGCCCAGCAGGTGGGTTCGACGCGGCTATGGCCGCCTTTCGCGAAGGCCCAGCCGCCATCGGAGTTTTGCGCATCTGCGAGGATGCCGAGGACGCCCGCTAGCGGCGAGCCAGCGGCTCGATTGGATAGGTGCGGGCTGACGGGACGATTCATTCTGACCGAGGTTAGAATCTTATCGAATGAGGCGAACGAAATGGAACGCGGAGAGTAAATCGTGTCTCAGGAACTACCGCGCGCTCCGAGCGCCCGATCATAGGATCGGGCTAGCGCTCCCGCTCCCAGGAACCTACATCACCGGACCGATCGCGGAATCGTCCGAGTCCTTCTCAACGGAATCGCCTTCTTCTTCCTGGATTTCGAGCTGGTGAATCAAGCGATGCAGGTAGCCGCGGGCCACGCCCAAGGCGCGCGCAGATTCCGCTTTCCGCCAGCCGTACTGGCGCAGCGTGCGCACAATGAGGCTGCGTTTGAAGCGGCGAATCTCGTCTTCGTAGGAAGTGATGGGAGTTTCGGGATCGCGCTCGGCGGGGGCGTCGGAGCTCTGAGCGGCGACCGGCTCTTCGACATGTGTGATGGCGCGCATAGCGACGGGCAGCTGAGCCACCTCGATGGTGGTGCCTTCGGACAGGACGACCGCGCGCTGGACCACGTTTTCAAGCTCCCTGACGTTGCCGGGCCAGGCGTAGTTTTCCAGCGCCTGCAGAACGGGCGCGGCGAAGCGGCGCGCCTTTTTGTGAAACGTTTCCGCCGAGCGCTGAAGAAAATGGTGCGCGAGAAGAGAGATGTCGTCGCGGCGTTCGCGCAGCGCAGGAAGATGGAGCTCGACGACGTTCAAGCGATAGTAAAGATCCTCGCGGAACTTTCCTTCCTTGACCATTTCCAGGAGGTTGCGGTTGGTGGCGGAGATGACGCGGACGTCGACGTTGATGGTCTTGTTGCTGCCGAGACGTTCGAAGCTGCGCTCCTGGAGAACGCGGAGAAACTTCGCCTGGAGCCCCAGGCCCAGGTCGCCGATTTCGTCAAGGAAGAGCGTGCCGTGGTTCGCGGCTTCGACGCGGCCCTGGCGGCTGGTAAAGGCACCGGTGAAGGCGCCCTTCTCGTGGCCGAAGAGTTCGTCTTCGACCAGAGTTTCGGGAAGGTTGGCGCAGGAGAAAGCGACCATGGGCCCGGTTCCGCGCATTCCCTTGTGGTGAATAGCGCGCGCGAGAAGCTCTTTGCCGGTGCCGGTTTCGCCGGTGATCAAAACGTTGACGTCGCAGGGAGCGATGCGTTCGGCGAGAGCGAACAGCTCCTGCATGGCCGGGGAACTGCCGAGAAGACCATGGAGACGGCGTCCGCCGTTTTCAAGCGCTCGGAGGTGGCGAAGCTCGCGTTCGGCTGCGGTGATGCGATAGGCGCGCCGGAAGAGCAGACGGAGCTCCATGATGTTCGGCGGATTGGCGACGGAGTCGGTTGCGCCTTTTTCGATAGTGCGGAGAAGCAGACTTCGGTCTTCGGCATCGCACAGAACGAGAACCGGAGGATGGGCCGGCTGGGCGTTGATGTCATCAAGAAGGCGGAGGCCGATTTCTTCCGTTTGCTCGTTCGAATGGCGCAGGTCGAGCAGGACTACGTCGGACCAGGCAAGGAGTTCCTGGAGCTGGTCGACCCGGCTGCTGCCGTTGGTGCGAAGAGCGAAACCGTCGCCAAGCGCCCGCGCGACCGCTTCTCCCAAACCGCTGTCATGACTGAGAAAGGAAACCTGAAGGAGCTCTTTATCCACTCTACGATCTCCCCACAAGACTCTCGGCTTGGCTCCTAGCAATGGGAGCCTGCTTCACGAAAGGGACCCCGCACCGTCGGAAAAATTCCCTAGAATTTAAGGACGCACGGGAACGCACCGCAGCCTGGGTTGGCGGTGTATGATTTTACCTCAGAAGGCGCCTTCCAGACAGTCGCCTACGTCGTAAGTGTCACCATTAGGAGCATGTACCCTGCCGTTTGCACGAAAGGTTACAGGCGTATAGGTGAAACCAAGTAGCTGAAAAGCAGGGATTTAACGGTTACACGGGAGCCCCAGGCAAGGACCCTGAGGAGGGTACTGGGACAATAGGTGAAAAACTTTTCCCTGTACGAGCGACACGGCTCCTGCTTAGGGTCATTCAGACCCGGCGCGACTTTCGCTTTATGGTAGCCGGAGCCCACCCGACGGCTCCTATCGGCCCGTTAAGGTTTCGCGGCCGCAGGTTTCGCCGGAGGATCCGAAGGCACTCCAACCAGAATGTCGATGCTGATGGGTTTTCCGCCGCGAACCGCAGGCTTAAATGTCCATTGGCCGAAAGCACGTTTAGCGGCTGCATCCATTTCGTCTGACAGGCCCTGATGAACGACCAGGTCAGCAACCTTGCCCTCTTCGCTGATGCGGCCTTTCAGAATCACGTATTTGTGCGCTTTTTCCAGCGGCAGCGGCGTGCGTTTGAAGTCAAAGCGCAGTTCGGGCTCTGGAGGCACAATGGCTTCTTCCATTCGAACCACGCTGGCATAGGTTTGCTTCGGGCGCGAAGCAGACTGGCCCTCGGCCGGTGTTTGGCAATACTGCAACGTCCAGTTCTTTCCCGCGGAAGGTAAGAAGATGGTGTAGATCTTGCCGCAGTGCAGAGCGCCGTAGATGCCCAAGCCGCCGCCGCCCATCGGGCCTGCGGCGACAAGCATGGTGCTCTTGCGCAGACCCGTTATTTTGGGTAGCGCGAAGACCAGGTGTTCGACCTCGAGATTGCCAAGACTCTTCGAATTTTCTCCGCCGTTTCCGGGGATGCTGATCAGATTTGCAGAGCCGTCGTTGCCCCCGCCGCCTGCTGCGCCAGAACCTACGCCGGTCGCCTCGCTCGTTCCGCCGGTTGCGCCGCCGCCCGTTCCGCCAGCCGGTGAGCCGTTTGGCTGGCCACCAGGCGCCCCAGTTCCGTTTCCACCGGGCGCAACGGAGAAGTCTCCGTAGCGATTGCCCGGAGGCAGTGCAACCATATCCGAAGATGTGCCGGGATTGGTGCCGAGGATGAGCAGCCCTTGCCCGGGAGTACCGTTGCCTTCGATCTCCGGCGCACCGACCTCGGTGGAGCTGCCTCGCGTACTGGAAGGCATATTCGGTGCGGGCGCTGCGCCGATGGGGACCGCGAGCTTCGGCTGGCTCACGGTGGCCAAAAGCTGATCGGTCAAGGGCTGCTGAACGTTGGCCTGAGTGAGGCTCGGAGCGATGGTTACGACCTCGCGGCTGGCCTGCTGCAGCGGTTTTACCTCTTTCGGATTGAAGTGCAAAGGCACCTTCGGAGGCTGCGGTTTCGCGAGCAGCATGTTGGGCAATTTCATTTCAGCCTTGATGCGCAGCTCGGGCGGGCTGAGCGGTTGGATGATGGTTTGATGATCGTTGTCGGGAAGCTTCGGATGGGAAACCGCAAAGAGCATCTGCGAGGAAGTCGCGCCCTTGATCGGAGGCAGCTCGGGTTGCACTCCGCTGCCTGGAGCTGCCCCCGGTCCCGGAGCCACCATGCGCGCGGGCTGGCGAATCTCGGGATTCGCCAGATGATAGTAAATCACTTGCTGATCGCGGTCGGCGACGTTGGCGGCTTGCGTGACCTGGAAGGGCAGATATCTCATTACGAACGGCAAGAGCATGAAGGCGAAGCCGTGCAATATGACGGAAGCGCCCATCTGCTTGCCCGCAAATCGCCTCGGTAGCAGCGGTATATTGTGAAAATAGCTTCCCGCGATGAAGGTCAGGTGTGCGGGATAACGCGAAAGAAGCGTACCCAGGCGCGAGAACCAAGAGGTGCGAAAAAATTTGCGTGAGACCAAAAACTCCGGTTCGCGCGCGAGGGTGGATGGGACCAGGGCGCTAGGCTTGGCCTGGGAACGGACCACTGGCCGCAGCAGGCTTTTCGCCTCGAAGACGGTAGGCGCTGAGCTGTTGCGCTCGAAGATCACAGAGCCTTTCTTTTTCCGCGGACTATGGCAGCAAGGAACGCACGCGCGAACAATGCTTGGCGGTGAATACACCCCAAGTAGACCTTAGTTTCGGTGCACGAACAATTCCAAAAAAGCGGGGTTCATGCTAAAGGTAAATTCGGCTTTCCGAAGCCGGTGCGCTCGCAAAGGGATTTCCGAGTCACCGAATGAGTACTGATGCTCGCCCTGTTGTCTGATTTTGTGAACCCGGAGCGCGCCTAGAACCAGCTGGTTACACCGGTACTATTGCGGTAACCTATTGAAATAAAAGGCCAGCGGCTGGTCGGAATTCAGCGCTGGTTTGGTTGTGCTCATGCTTTCTATTCCGCGGCCATTCTGGCACCATAGGTCTCTTTTCAAGAGGAGATCCAACTTTGACACGGATCTATCCAAAGTCGACCGCGCTCGTCGCGATCATCGCCATGGCAGTCGTGGGCGCAACGTTCGCGGCCGGAGCGCGCGCGCAGGCGATTGCTGAAGCGGCGGGAACGACATCCGTTGCGGCGTCCGCAACGGCGGCGGCGAAGCCGGTCGTGATGCCCAACCTCCCGGGCGCTGCAGCCACTACCTCGCAGCATCTGATTGCATCGGGCGCCCCGCCCGCCCAGGAAACGAATGTTCGCGACTTGCAGGCGAAGGCTGGGAAGGACGCCGGGAAGGTGCTGCTTCGGGCCACGCCAGCAGCGTCGCAAATCTGGGTGAACGGAAAGATTGTCGGCAGGACACCGCTCTTGCTGGTGCTGGCTCCCGGGAAGTACCAGGTGGAAATGCGGGGGGCACGCGGTGAAACCGGGACGAGCACCATCGATCTTTTGCCACGCGAGACGCGCGAAGTGCAGCTGAAGCTGCAATCGCTCTATCCGGCGCGGGTAAGGTACCAGCAGTAGAACCAGCGCGGCGACGCGCGAATCAGGAGGCTTCATGGCGGGCATTGAGTTCGACCGGCAGGTTTTCGCACCGGCTGTGGAAGCCGAGAGCAAGGCGTCGCCCAAGATCTTTGGAACCATCGCGCTGGTCGTTGCGCTTGGACTCGCAGGTCTGGTCGGCTACAAGATCTTCACGCAGGTCAGCCAGCAACGCGCGCTGGCCGAAGCCAATGCGCAGATCGAACAGTTGCAGCTGCAGCTTGCCGATTCGCAGAAGCAGATGGAGGAATTGCAGAAGAAGCACAAGGCGGCTCCCAAAGTGGAAGCTCCCGCACCGGTGGTAACGCCGGTGGTGGCTGCAAAAACTCCTGCGCCGCACCGCACCTATCATGTGACCGCCGGCAGCGTTCTTCCTCCGCAGCCTGTGAAGCTTCAGTCCATTTCGCAGCCCTCGGCGGCACCGGCCGTGAATCCGGAAACCGCGGCGATGAAGAGCGAATTGGTAGCAAATCATGAGGCATGGCAGGCGACGACGGACCGTCTGGCGGATGTCGTTGGCGTAGTCGGCCAGCAGCAGAACGAAATCTCGGAAACCCGGGAGGCGGTGAACCAGCTGCTTTCGCAAACCAAGCGGCGCGCCATGTCGTTCGAATTGCAGCGCGGCAATTCACAGGTGCCCGTCGGGCCGGTCTCCCTGCAGCTGAAAAACTTGGACATGAAGGGCCAGCGATACTCGGTTTGCGTGTATTTCGAAGAGCGCTGCACCGAATTGAAGGATCGTTCGCTGAACGAGGTGGTGGTGTTTATCGTCTCGAAAGACCGAGGGCCGCTCGAACTGGTGGCGACCAAGATCCTGCACGACGAGCTGGTTGGATATCTGCAAGTCCCCGTGGAACAGCCAAAAGCGCAGTAGAGTATCTCCCCTTCTTCTTCCCTGACGCGGTTATTGGCGTTATGCCGCGCCCGGGCGTAGAGGGGCCAGGCCAAGTCGCAAGTCGCTGGTGCGAATCGCTGGTTCATGCCAGCACGTCTCTAGAGGGAGGATTGGCCCGCCAAGTGCCTGTAATTCTGCTTGAAAGCTGCACGGATCTGTCCTGGTGTATCCCCCCGTGCACGCTTTGGATGGTCACCAGCCCATGACTGACTTCTTGACGGAAATGAATTCCGGCCCGCTGGTCGTGCCCCAGCGGATCGAGCGCACCGGCATCCGCCGCGGCCTGCTTGAAGATCTGGCCCTCAAGGTTCTCTATCTCGGCGGCGAGATGACCCTGATCGAGCTAAGTGACCACCTTTGCCTGAGCCTGGGCGTGGTGGAAGAGATCTTCCAATTTTTCCGCAAAGAGCGGCTGGTCGAAGTCAAAGGCATGGTTGGCGGCACGCACCGTATCGCCACCAGCGCCGAGGGTAGGCAGCGTGCGGCCGATCTGCTGTCCCTAAACCAATACACCGGTCCGGCTCCCGTATCGCTCACCGACTACATCTCGAGGATTAAGCATCAGAGCGTACAATTGAGCGGAGTACGCCCCGAACACCTCGAATTTGCCTTCCAACAGCTGGTGCTAACCGACGACATGCTTCTGCGGGTAGGAACTGCGGTCGTTTCCGGGACCTCCATGTTCCTCTACGGCCCTCCCGGAACGGGCAAGACCAGCATCGCCAACCGCATCACGGAGATTTATAACGACTACGTCTGGGTGCCCTATGCGGTCGAAGTCGACAACCAGATCATTACGGTGTTCGATCCAGGCGTGCACCATCGGCGTCTCGAATCCGAGATTGAAGACTCCGATCGCCGCTGGGTGCTGTGTCATCGGCCGTGCGTGATCACGGGCGGCGAATTGACCGGTGAAATGCTGGAACTGCAGTTCAATCCGGTGGCGCGTTACTATTCGGCGCCGCTGCAGATGAAGGCCAACAACGGAATTTTCGTCCTCGACGACTTCGGACGCCAGCGTATGCGTCCGCAGGAATTGCTGAACCGGTGGATGACCGCGCTCGACCGTCGCGTCGAATTCCTCGCGCTGCCGGGCGGACGCAAATTCGAAATTCCCTTCGACACGCTGGTGGTTTTTTCGACCAATATCGAGCCGATGCAGTTGGGCGACGACGCGTTCCTGCGCCGCATCCCGAACAAGATCAAGGTGGACTTCGCGACCAAGGAACAGTTCATGAAGATTTTCCGCCGCGAAGCGGAGCAGGTTCGCGGCCTTCCGGTTCAGCAGGAAGTGCTGGACTTTCTGGTCCGACACCTTACCGAGGAGATCAGGGTTCCTCTTTCGCATTGCTACGCGCGCGACCTGCTCGACCAAATTTTCTGGGCAGCGCGCTACCTGCACGCCAAGCCGGAGTTCACGAAGGACCTTGCGAAGTGGGCCTGCAGCAACTACTTTTTCTCGGGCCTGAACAGAGTCAACGACGACGGGAGTGCCGCCAGGGACGAGCGCAAGGCGTCCTGGTAACCCTCGTTGCGCCCTTCTCGCCGCCCAATGCCATCAGGCGGCGCCTTTCAGACCAAGCCCGGAATACACTGTGACTAAATCACCGGGGCGGTTAATAGAGACCGGCCGCCCCTGATGGATCTGGACGCTTGCCGCACTCAGTGCGCGCAGGCAGACGGATCTGAGGCGCAGGCGCTCGCGACGTCGACGAGCGACTGGCCTCTGTCGATGAGCTCTTTGGCTTGCTGTTCGTTGATCGACAGGCCGCCGAACTGCGCGCCTCGAAGCAGGTCTTTGGTTTCTGACGCAATGGTGTCGCGCTCGCTGGTCCACGCAGCGATTTTGCCTTCGAGAGTGTTGTAGACCGCGTCGCCATCGGAGGTGCTTTGGATGGCGAAGGTCGAGACGGTGAGCGCGCTTTGCGCAAGCGAGCCAAACGGCGCGTTGACCTGTTTGTAGATCTGGCCCAAGCGCAGCAGGGTTTCCGAGTGCGCATGCAAGCTGCTCGGAAGAATGTTGGGATCGACCATTTCGAGAATGGCCCGACCGTCATGCTGGTAATCATCCTTGAGGCCGAGCAGCAGCATGATGGTGGGCCGAACGTCGACGTGGTCGGTAAAGAAGTCCGCCGGCTCGGTGATGCCGAGATTGCGGACGCCGGGACCTACCATGGCGATGTAGGTGCGCGCGATTTGCGGCTGAATATCGCCGTGATTCCAGGCAAAGCCGGTGCCGACAACCGGCGTCGTGTTTCCTGTGCCGGTAAAGAAGAAATTGGGATTGCCGAAAAGGGTGAAGGTGGGCTCGCGGTTGGGATCGAACGACGACCTCATGTGCAGCAGCCGCTGTCCGACCTTGTCCACGAGCGCGCCCTGCAGGTCCGAGCCAAGGCCCGTGCCAAGTATGCTCTCCGTGAGGCCGGTATGCGGGTTGACCGCAGTGATGCCGCCCATGGTCTTTTCGAGTCGCCGAACTGCGGGCGAGCTTGGGTCGGGATTGCCTTGCACGTAGGCCGTAGCCGCGTCGTCGAAATGGTAGGTGAACGGCGTGGCGTTGCCGGCGGCAACGGTGACCAGGCTAAGGTCGAGTTGAACCTCACCTACGCCGTTAACACCGTAGGCGCAGGGAACATTGATGCCGTCGCAGCCCGCCGGGCTGGGGGCTCCGCCGACAAAATGATCGCCTTCGTCGGGAGTGAAGATGAAGAGCGTGTTCGATTCGTCGATGCCCGCGGCCTTCAGGTTGGCGAAAAAGGTGCCGAAGGCGGCGTTGTAGTCGGCGAGTTGCTTGACATAAGCGGCTTCGCCGGGCCCGAAGGTATGGGCGGGGCTGAGCGTTGCGCCTTCTTGGTTGTCGTGGGCGTCGGCAATGTAGGCAAAGACCACCGGGATGCCCTTCTTTAGCAAGGTTTCGACAACGGCAAGAGTCTGCGCCGGCGTGGGATCGAAGTTGAGCTGGCTGAAGCCGGTCAGCGGAACGCCGTTGTAGTCGGTGAGGCCGCCCAGAGCCGGAGCAACGTACTTCATGCCGAACAGAGCCTGGTAGCCGGAGTAACCGCCGGGTTCGCTTGGAAGAAGATCACCCACGGCGTTGTTTTGCGGGGAGCAGAGCGCGCTGCCCAAGGCGCAGTGGACGGCGACGCCGATGAAATCGTTGGTTTGATCCGCGCCTTTTTCGGCCGCCTGAGGGGAGTTGGCGCCGAAAACCTTGCGGACGTCGAAGGGCTGACGTTCGAGCACGATGTTGGCGGTAGAGAAAGCTCCTACATCGCAACCAGCGCGAGTGAACGGGACCCAGGGAGCCGGAACATTGGCGCCGGTAGGAGTCATGAGAGCGAAATTGGTGTCCTGCGTCGCAGGCGTGATGTCGGAAACCAGATCGGTCCAGTAAAAGAACGCCGACGGAAACAGGGCCTTGCCGTTGGGAGCGTAGTCGCCAAAGCTGTTGGCGATGAAGATGCCGGAGTTGTCGGAATAGAGGCCGGTTTGCGTGCTGAGGATGCCGTTGGCGGTGTGGGAGATAAGGACGGTGTGATCGCCGGTGTCGAGCGCGCCCTTCTGCTTGATAAAATTGAGTAGGATGGGCATTTGCTCGAAATCGGAGGGAACGTTGGGGTTATCGCGGGTGAAATGAACGTTGTCGAATTCGATGTAAACGACGTGCTTGATTTTTCCACCCGGCGAATTGAGCTGGCACTGAGCGCCGGCGGTTGAAGCAAAGACCAAAAACAGCAGTACGCCAACTGCGAGCGCCAGAGTAGGAAACGGTGAGCGATGCATCGGCAATTTTCCTCCTTAAGACTGGGGACGCCAAGGAATACGCGGAGAAAATGACAGCCGAATGAAGCTTTGTGGTTAGTTCGATAAACAAATCGAGGCGCGCTAGTGACAAGCCGGAGACGCCAAATCGACGTGAACGCGGCAAAGCGGTCGGCCGCTCTTCCCTGTGGTACGCTCTAGGCCGTGAAAGGCTGCGCGCTTCTTTTTTGCTGGATTTCATTGTCATCGGCCTCGCTCGCAAGTGACGGCGCGCCCGTTCCGGTTCCGCCGGCTCTGCCGCACGTCTACCTGATCACGATCGACACTCTGCGGAGCGACCACGTCCGCTGTTACGGCTATGAGCGGATCGAGACGCCAAGCCTCGATCAACTTGCAAAAGACGGTGTTCGCTTTGCCGAAGCCTTTACGCCCAGCCCCATTACCAACAGTTCCCACGCCAGCATCCTGACCGGCCTTCTGCCGTCGTCGCACGGCGTCAGCGACTTCGGCGTGCCTCTAGCAGGGGCGCATGTCACGCTGGCGGAGCTGCTCAGGAAGCAGGGCTACCTGACGGCGGCTTTTATTGGTGCCGTGATTCTGGACAGCAAATCTCTGGCCCCGGGTCTCGATCGGGGCTTCGACTATTACGACAACTTCCCGGAAAAGCCGGACGAAAAGTCGCGCTGGGGACGCGTCGAACGCCGCGGCATGGACGTCGTGCGCCGAGCGGAGGGCTGGCTCGACGCGCACCAGACCGATCCGCACTTTGTCTGGGTTCATCTTTACGATCCGCACGATCCTTACGAGCCTCCCCCGCCTTACGACGAAAGGTACAAAGAACGGCCCTATGACGGGGAGATCGCGTACGCGGATTCCGCGCTCGCCGATTTCCTTTCCTATCTCAAGAAGCAGAACTGGTACGAGGGAGCACTGATCATCGTGGTTGGAGATCACGGAGAGGGCCTTGGCGAGCACGGAGAAGACACGCATGGAATCTTTCTCTACGACTCGACGACGCACGTGCCGTTGATCCTGAAGCTTCCGCAAGCGAAACAAGCGGGGAAGGTGGTCGGCGAGCAGGTGCGAACGGTCGACATCCTGCCGACCGTGCTCGACTTGACCCAGACTTCCGCATCCCCCAAGTCCGACGGGACTTCCCTTCTGACGCTGGTCGCCGGCAACGAAGAGACGTCGAGAACCGCTTTCGGCGAGACCGACTACCCGCTGCGTTTCGGCTGGGCCCCTTTGCGGTCGATTCGGCAGAACGGATACAAGTTCATCGAAGCGCCGCGGCCGGAGCTCTATGACCTCGGAACCGATCCCGGCGAGACGCGTAACCGCTATGTGCCTTGGGACGCCACCACCGGGAAATTGCGCAAGGCGCTTTCCGAACAGCGTGGCAAAGCTCCTGCCACCGCGGAACGCTCTCCCGGCGCGGTTTCTTCCGGCACCGTCAGCGAGTTGCGCGCGCTCGGCTATCTCGATGCCTCCGATGCTCGTTCTGCAACCGATGTTCCGGAGCCGTCGCTATTGCCTGATCCCAAGGACAAGATTCTAGTGCAGAACCTGCTGCACACCGCCATGATGGCCCGGGAGGGCGGGCAGACAAAACAAGCGCGTTCGGCGCTTGAGAAGGCGCTCGGAGTTGACGGCGACTACCCGGTGGCGCTCCGGCAGCTGGGACAGCTCGAAATGGATTCCGGAAATTACAAAGATGCGCTTCCGTATCTGAAACGGCTTTGCGATTTGCGGCCGAACGATGCCGGCGCGGCGCTCGACTATGGCCGGGCATTGAGTCTCGCGGGCGATTTCGAGAGAGCGCGCGCCGTTTTGGCAAAAAGCCTGCGCCAAGAGGCGAACCAACCGGATGCGCGCCTGCTGCTTGGGCAGATGGCTCTCAAGGCGGCGCACTACCCATCTGCGGAGGACGAATTCGCGTCGGCGCTGCTCTTACAACCCGCCAATGAGCAAGCACAGATTGGGTTGGCCAAGGCTTTACTGGGCCAGAAGAAATTCGCGGACGCGAGAAAGCTGCTCGAGACCAGTACCGCCTCGGGAACGCAAAACGCGGAATTGTTCGAACTGCTCGAGCAAGCGTATCGCGCCCTCGGCAGACCGGCGGATGCCAACCGAGCGCAGGAACGGGCACGCAGCATGAGGCAAGGAAAAACGAGAAACTAAGAACCCCAGCCGCGGGCTATGGCTTCGGGAAAGGAAGTCTCGGCGAATCAGTTTCCGGCCGTGGCCTTGGTCTCGCGCTTCTCGAAAATCTCGCTGAGCGCATGCCCGTGCATCTGCTTCGGCTGCTCGATCCCGTAAATGCGCAGGATGGTTGGCGCGATATCGTACACGCTGGCCGCAAGCCCCATCACCCGGAAGTCGCGCTTGATTCCCGGACCCATGACGAAGAACGATCCGGGAACGTCGTCGCCGTCGGCAAAATCGTGTTTGGCGATGACCGGTGTGGTCTTCTCGTGATCCATGTGCGCGTGCGGGTCCTTTTCCTCAAACTCGCGCAGCGGCTTGATGCCGTGATCGGAAACGATGAACAGATAGGTTTCATCATCGACGTGCTTCAAAATGGTGCCGAGCACCTTGTCGAAGGCGATGTACTGGTTCGGGAACGCTTCCGGACGTGCGCTGTTGACGCTGGCGTTGTAGCCAACATTGAACGGAGAGATCGGGTAGAGCCAGTGGCCGACGCGGTCTTCGCAAGACTGCACCATGAAGGTGAAATCCGTCGGATGATTGCTAAGCAGGTAGTCGAAAAGTTTGTTTTGCTGGTCGCGGATGGTCTGAACCTTGCTGAGCCAGGCGTCGATTACGGGAAGCTCGTGCCCCTTTAGGTCGGCTGCGGACGGCATGCGTTCGCAATCGATGTAGAAATCGCCGACGTTTTTCATCAGCTCGGCTTGCATGGACTTGGGATAGACGGCGTCGCCGCCCATCACTTCACTGAGCTTCGGCGCACAAAGAACCCCATCCTCGCAATTCTTTCCGCGCGTCAACATGCCGCTGATCATGTAGCCATTCACCGGCATGACCGGGAAAGTAGCGGGCACGTTCGCCATGCCGACCGTGACCTGGCCAGCCGACAGCAGCGACCAGATGGGCTCCTCTTTCAACATGTTGGTATTGGCGGTGATTCCGCCGACGAGAAATCCGGTGACGCCGTGTTCTTCCGGTGCCGTGCTGGTGAAAAGAGTCGAATAGACGCGAGGGCAGTTCGGCGCCGGCACTGTGCGCAGCTTTCCGTACGCGCCTCGGTTGACCACACTGGCCAAGTTCGGCAACTGTCCCTTGAGCAGAAGAGGACGGATGATGTCGAGTTCCATGCCGTTCACGCCGACGACGATTACCTTGGGTTTGGCCTTGGCGGGCTTGGCGTCTTGCGCTGCGGCGACGCCAGTCAGCAAAAATACCGACAGAATTAAGGGAGAAAAGATACGACGCAGCATGGGGCACCCCTCTGGATAGGGTCAATTATAGGAGCCTGCAATCAGGGTGTCCAGCTAAGTGGTAACTCCTCACTTTGGTTTTTCGCCTGCAGCCGGCCCCCTGAGCCGCTGCGCCTCGGCCCGCTCGCGCGCGGCTTCCGCGGCACGCCCGAGCTTTTCATACTCGTCCGCCAGGAAGGCGTGGGCCTCACTTGAATCTGCTTGTACCGCGGCGGCCTTTTCAAGGTAAGGCAGCGCGTCGGCCAGCGTGCCGTTTAGGAACAGCATCCGCCCGAGAAGCAGGTTCGCGCGGTAATGATCCGGCTCACTCTGAAGCACGATCAGCAGGTTTTTGGCCGCATCCTGGGGTCGCCCGGTACGGGCGTAAATGGAAGCCATCGAATAGCGGGCGTCGATCCAATCGGGCCGGTTTTCCACCAAGATCTCGAAGTGGGCGGCAGCGGTATTCAGATCGCCGGTTTCATAAAGGCAGATGGCCAGCTCATACTGCGCCATCAAGGCGTCCGGCCGCAGCTCGATGGCTTTCCGCAGAGGAGGAATCGCCTGGGCAAAGTTTCCCCTGCGGGAGTAAGCGATGCCAAGGTAATACTGCGCCGCCTGGATTTGCGGATCTTTGGCCACTACGTGCAGCAGCAGCGGGATGACGGTTTCTTCCTTGCCTTCCTCAATGGCCAAGCTGGCATCGTGCATATCGTTGGCAACGTCAATGCGGTCCTTAGGATCGATTCTTGAGACTGGACCGGCCTTGGCGGAGGCCACGTAGCCCAGCGCAGAGAGCTTCTCGCGGCTTTTTTCGTCGAGCCCGTCTTGCAGGGCCTGCGGCGCGCCCGTGCTGACCCGCTTTACCAGGCTGTCCAGTTGGATTGCGAAGCGCGCCGCCGCGGCGCGGCTCTGCGGATAGACGTTGGTCTTGGCTCCGGGGTCAGAAGCCAGATTGTAAAGCTCGGGCGACGGGGCTTGCACGTAGAGCTTGTTACCAACCCGCAAGGAAACCAGGGCGCTCCACCCGAAGGAACGCTCGGAGTGGTCGCCTGTAGCCATCGAAGGACGTTCTTCGGGATTCGGGTTGCCAATTTGCGGAAGGAGCGAATGGCCCTGCATCCCGGGTGGCGGAGCCTGTCCCAAACCTTCCAAAACGGTGGGCGCCAGATCCACCAGGCTGGCCGCGGCATGGACGCGCTGGCCGGCGAGACGATTGCCGGGCAGTTTGAAGACCAGGGGAACGTGGATGGTCGCGTCGTAAAGAAAGATACTGTGGGTCAGTTCCCCATGATCGCCCAACGATTCGCCGTGATCGGCCGCGACCGCGATCAACGCGTTGTCGTACAGGCCGTGGCTCCGTAGGTAGTCAAGCAGCTTGCCTACCGTGTCGTCCACGTAGGCGATGCCCGCGTTATAGGGGGCGTTCGGAAACCGGCTGCGGAACGGCTCGGGGGGATTGTAAGGGTCATGCGCGTCCCACAGGTGAAACCACAAGAAAAACGGGCCGCCCTGCTGCTGGCCGAGCCATTCTAGCGCATGCCCGAGAGTGACCTCGCCGCGCCGCTGCATGGATGCCTCGCGCTTCTCACCCGTCTTTTGCCGATGAAAACCGGCGTTGTACACGTCGAAGCCGCGCTCGAATCCCGAGGCAAAGCCATTTTTCGGGTCGAGGATGATGCTGCCAACGAAGGCCCCTGTGCGATAACCCTGGTTATGGAGAACTTCAGGAAGAAACGGAACGCTCGAAGGCAGGCGGTCGCCAAAGTTGCGGATGCCGTGGTACTGCGGGTAGGTACCGCTAAGGATGGTGGCATGAGAGACCGGCGTGATGGGCGCTTGAGAATAGGCACGCTCGAAGACCACACCTTGGCTTGCCAGCGCGTCCAGATGCGGCGTCAGGCCCTTCTTGGCGCCGAGAAAGCCCATCCGGTCGGCGCGCACCGTGTCGAGCGTGATGAGGATAACGTTGGGTTTGCCGGACGGCTGGTCGGCCGCGAACGAAGGCACCAGGGCCAGCAAAAACGTGGACAGAAAAAAAAGGCACTGGGTCGAAACACGCCGCATAAAGGAAAGGGAGTTTGCAGTGTAGCAAACTCCCTTTTCCGAGCCAAAGTTTGAGCAAGGTCAGAAAATGATCTTCGCCCCGATTTGCGCAGCACGCGGACCGCCTTGCGAAAGGAACGGGTTTCCGGAGGCGATATCCGGAGTCTGCGAATAATTGGAGAAACTGGTGTTCGGGAAGTTGTTGAGTCTGCTCTGTGAAACCGTCGCGCTGCTCGGGAACGGATTGAAGTTGGGATGATTCAACAAGTTGAAGATCTCGAAGCGAAGCTGAAGGCTCAGCTTTTCTGAGATTCTGGTGTTTTTGACGACGTTGAAATCCCACTGTCTGAATCCCGGACCGCGAAAAGCGTTTCGGCCGCAGGTGCCGATGGTGTTGGGCGCAGGAATCGTAAATACGTCGGGCATGTTCGTTATGGTGGGCACTCTCGGATCGCTGAACTGATAGATCGGCTTCACGCCGGTGCAGTCAGGCCGCTGGTAAACCCGGTCCTGCCCGGACTCGTCGGCGACCGAACTTAGCAACGCGGTCCAAGGACGCCCACTCATAACCGACACCACGGAACCCACTTGCCAACCCTGGCCTAGGCGTCCGAGAGCGTGCACGTTAGGAAAGTCGTAGACGACGCCGGTGTTGAAATTCCGCCGCACGTCCGTATCGCACGGCCCCTGGTTGCTCTTGGGGTTGTAGGGATTTTCCTCGATTGGCAGAGTCGAAGCGCCGCCACGGTTTATGGAGTTGGTATCGAGGCAATTGGACCAGGTGAAGTTGACCATGGTGTTGAGCCCATGCCAATCGCGCTGGCGATAGGTTACCTGCAAAGCGTTATAGCGAGAAAACCCATCGTTTGTCAGTTGGACGATGTAGTTGAAATTGGGCACGCCATTCAACTGGAACACGGAATCGAACGGTCGAGCGCAGGGCCCGGTGGTCAGCTGCGCGTCATTGACGGTATCCCAGCAGCCCACAGGCCGGTTATTCAGGCTTCGGTTCAGCAAGTTATCCGTTGAATGGGCGCCGAGATAGCTCACCGTGACCGCATTATTCCTGAACAGTTCGTGTTGCAGCGTGGCACTGTAATATTGGATTCTTGGCGTCTTCAGGTTCGGAACCGTTCCGAAGATGTTAAACGGCGGGGTGGCCGCAGGGTTGGCGCCAAAGGTCTGAATAGGCGAGTTCGGGTCCGGACTCCCAGCCTGCGGACCGAAACAGACAAAGTCCGGCGAAGCCGTGTTGATCGCGGGATTCCAGCATGTGTTGGGACCGAATGGCTGGAACAAGACCGGAAAGCTCGCATCCGAATTACCGGACGCGGTGACCGAGAACACTCCCAAGTCAGAGTTCGTAAACGCTCCGGCTCTGGCACCTTGGAACGTATAAGGCGCACTGATGGCGGCGAAATTGGCCACATCGTAGGCCATGGAATAGCCCAGTCGGAGAGCGGTCTTCCCGTTACCGAAGATATCCCAGGCCAGTCCGGCGCGGGGGCCGAAGTTTTTAAGGTCAATGTCATACAGCCGTGGGAATCCTTCCTGTACACGAACCAGCCCGTTCGGGAAGCCTTTGGGGGCACAGAAGGTAGGCTCTGGGTCATGGCAAGGGAAGAAGTTCGAAGCAATCTTGTCGGCGTCACCCAGCGCGCCGTTGATGTCCCAGCGCAAACCGTAGCTGACGGTCACTCGCGGAGTAACCTTCCACTCGTCCTGGAAGAACAATCCCATGGAAGGCTGGGAGAGATGGCGCGAGGTATCGCCAAAGGAACGGCCGGCTTGGTCGACGCGACCAAGAAGCAATTGGTCAATGAGCGTCTCAAAATCGGTCTGGAAGCTAATAAATCCTGTCCGCGCGCGATTCCGCAGACTGAATGTGGAAGCATACTGATAATTGCCCCCAAACTTGAAGGCATGTTTGCCCTTGATCCACGAAAGACGGGCCGATACATCGTAAGTTTGCGTAGGACGGGTGCTCAGCGGGTAGCCTTGAATGCCCCCGGGGTTGCCGTAAGTCACTGAACTGGCATAAACCGGAGGAACGCCAAAATCGGCGGGGTTGAGCGGGCCGGTATCGATGCCGAGGCTCAGAGGATCGACTTTATTATTGGGCGCAAGGATTTGCGCGTAACGCGACCAGTTGAACCGCACATCGAGAATCTTGTCGCTCGAAATGGAGTAGGTCCAGGTAACGCCAGCCAATTGCACCCGGGTGGGAGCGATGGAGTTAAATGCGTCAGGATTGAGGCCGCTGCCCGGCGCTGGCGGCAGGGTATATCCTCCAAGCGGCGCGGACTGGATGCTATCAGCGAACGTATAGCGGCCCGACAGCTGCATCTTGTCGTTCATCTTGTGGTCGATCCGGATGATGAAGCTGCTCATCTTGTCGGTGTTGGGGCTCGAAATGGTCTGGGTAAATCCACCCGTGTCCACCGCCGCGTTAGCTGCGGCGGGCGTGCATGAAACAACTCCACCATTGCCATCCGAACACGGGTAGAACTTCAGCATATTTAAACCTGCGCTGTTCAAGGGGAGGCCGCTAGGATTGACAACCGGACTGGCGAAATCCGCCAGGGACGCAGCCAGATCGCCTTGCGTGGGGATCAGCACGTCATACGGCTCGAGCGCTTTATTCCGCTGCCCTTCAAACGCGAAGAAGAAGAATGTACGGTCCTTAACAATTGGTCCGCCGATCGTGCCGCCATAATTGTGGTTGTGATAGGGCAGCGTTGTGGTCGAGAAGTAGTTCTTGGCGTTGAGCCAGTCGTAGTCGCCGAAATAGAAGCCCGTTCCGTGGAACTTGTTGGTGCCGCTCTTTAGAGTCACGTTGACAGCAGCCCCACCCTTAACTCCGTTTTCCGCCGTGGGTAGCTGCTGGACCGTGTACTCGGAGATGGAGTCGTTGCCGAGAACCGAAGCGGGCACTCCCAATACGCCGGGCTGCCCCACAACTTCGCTGCCGTAGAAACGATCGTTGTTCGGCATGCCATCGATCATGTAATTGTTGGAAGTGGTGCGCTGGCCGCTCACGCTGACGTCCAAGAACCCGCCTCCAGGCGAACGCTGAACTCCAGGAGTAAGCGCCAAAATGGACTTAAAGTCGCGACCCTCGGTCGGAAGATCCACGATGGATTTGGTGTCCACCTCGTTGTTCACGCCCGGAGAGTACTCGACCAGTGGAGTCGCTGCTTCGACTGTGACCGTTTCCGTGCGCTCGCCAAGCTGAAGCTGAAAATCGGCGGTGGTGATTTTGGCAACGCTGACCGTGACGTTGCGCACGGTGGTCTTGAATCCTTGCGCGGAAACGGTGACCTTGTAGACGCAAACGGCCATGTCCGTCATCCGATACTCGCCAGCGTCGCCGGAGGCTATGGAGCGAGTTTGGTTTGTATCGGGACAGACCGCGGAAACGCTCGCG
>Ga0306922_10000136_pt1 | contig 51290 bp, 48 predicted proteins | sample sta12Cox44000082_FD_203758 | JGI IMG/M metagenome (GOLD analysis project Ga0306922, IMG submission 203758) | Lab enrichment of tropical soil microbial communities from Luquillo Experimental Forest, Puerto Rico - statoxic.12C.oxic.44.000.082 (v2)... | ecosystem: Environmental > Terrestrial >... | reverse complement strand
AGACAATGAGCGCGCGGGCGCGGCTGTCCTCGAGCATGAAGCAGTAATCATCCTCGGTCATCAGCGTGTTGACCGGAACGGCGACTACGCCTGCCTTGATCGCGCCGAGAAAGGCGGTCGGCCAGTCAATGGTGTCGAGGAGGCAAATGAGGACGCGTTCTTCCATGCGCAGCGCGAGCGCGCGCAGCACGTGACCGAAACGCTCGACCCGGTCGGCAAGGTCGGCATAGTTGTATTTGCCGCGATGATCGATAAAGGCGGTCTTGTTGGCGCGGCCGGCGTCGAGATTACGCTTGAGAATATCGGCGGCAAAATTGTAATCGCGCGGCACTGTTGCGCCGGTCAGCGCTTCGCTCGACTGAACGGGATTCATCCCTGTTGCATCCTTGTTATTTCCCCCCTCGACAACACTGGCCTTGCGCGAGCGGCAGGCATTTTAGTCCATCATGTCTGGCCATTATGCCGATGGCGAAATGGGCCGCAATCCGTTAAAGCATGATCCCGAAAAAGCCTGTCCTCGGACTACGATCCGAGGGTGGCTACCGGTTTTCGGAAAAGATCATGCTTGAGAAAATTACTGATGCGGCGAATTTGTAAATCGTCATGCCCGAGTCCGGCCATGACAAGCGTTCGGAGCACGCCGTGAAACATAGCCGCGATCGCATCCTGACCACCCATGTCGGCAGCCTGCCGCGCAACGAGAGCCTAAGCGACCTTCTGATCCAGCGCGAAGCGGGCGAGCGCTATGACGCCGCGCAATTCGACGCGGAGATGGAAAAGGCCGTCCGGCACGTCGTGAACAAACAAAAGGAGGCCGGCATCGACGTCGGCAATGACGGCGAGCAGCAGCGCGTCGGCTTTCAGACTTATGTGCCGGCGCGCATGGCGGGCTTTGCCGGCGAATCCAAACGCCGGCGCGGCCGCGAATTCGAGGAATTCCCGGAACTGGTGCGCTATCTGACACATCGATTCCCGCATGGCAGCAAGCAGCAGAACGCGCCGGAAGCGCGCGGCGAGTTGCGCTATCAAGACGCCTCCGCCATCACGGCGGAGATTAAGCGGTTTACCCGCATTGCCGGCGAGGGCCGGCCGTTCGCTGAAATGTTCATGACCGCGCCGTCGCCCGGTATCATCGCGTCGACCATGCTCAATGCCTTTTACTCCTCACAGGAGGATTATCTGGCAGCAATCGCGCGCGAGATGCACAACGAATACCGGGCGATTGCGGAAGCCGGACTCATTCTGCAGATCGACGCGCCCGATCTCGCGATGGATCGCACCATGTTTTATCGCGATCAGAGCGACACTGAATTCGCCAAGACCTGCGAGCTGCATGTGGCGATGATCAATCGCGGCATCGAAGGCATCCCCCGCGAGCGCGTGCGCCTGCATGTCTGCTACGGCAATTGGGAAGGCCCGCACATCCACGACATCGCGCTGGAGAAGATCCTGCCGGCGCTCTACCAGGCCAAGGTCGGCGCGCTGTCGATCGAATTCTCCAATCCGCGCCACGCTCACGAATATGCCGCGTTCAAACGCGCGCCGTACCCGAAAGACATGATCCTCATTCCCGGCGTGGTCGAGACGACGTCGAATTTCGTCGAACATCCGGAAGTGGTGGCGCGCCGCATCGAGGAAGCCGTCGCCGCGGTCGGCGAACGCGAACGCGTCATCGCCTCGACCGATTGCGGCTTCGGCACGTTCACGCGGCGCGAATGGGTGATCGAGCCGGTGGTGTGGCTGAAATTCAAATCGATCCGCGACGGCGCCGATATTGCCTCGGCCCGGCTTTGGGGTAAGAAAAGCGCCGCGTAAGTGTGTCACCGTCCGCTCGGGAATGAGCGGAAATGTTTGCTTTCAAAACAGGACCAATCCCGTGATCGATCTTTACACTTGGACGACGCCGAATGGCCGCAAGGTCTCCATCGCGCTCGAAGAGCTTGGCCTGCCCTACACCGCGCATGCGGTGGACATCTCAAAGGACGAGCAGTTCAAGCCGGAATTCCTCAAGATCAGCCCGAACAATCGCATCCCCGCGATCGTCGATCGCGACAACAATCTGAGCTTGATGGAATCCGGCGCGATCCTGATTTATCTCGCCGACAAGACCGGCAAGCTTCTGCCGAAGAGTGGCGAAGCGCGCTACCGCACCATCGAATGGCTGATGTGGCAGATGGGTGGCCCCGGGCCGATGTTCGGCCAGGTCCATCACTTCGTGAAATACAACAAGGGCAAGGCGCCCTATGCCGAGCAGCGTTATCTGAAAGAAGCGCATCGGCTCTACAGCGTACTCAACAAACGCCTTGCCGATCGCGAATACGTCGCCGACCAATATTCAATCGCCGACATCGCCATTTGGCCGTGGGTGTCGCGCTACGAATGGCAGACCATCGACCTCAATCAATATCCCAACGTCAAGCGCTGGTACGTTGGCATCGCCAAGCGCCCGGCGGTGCAGAAAGGCTACAAGGTGCCGAAGGACGTCGGCGAGGTGCCTATGCCGTAAGCTTCTGGCCCGCATCATTGGTCCGTCACACAGGTACGAGCGGCGAAGGCGCAGCTGGTTACTTACCGCCTCTGCGCTTGGACATACGGCGCACCTTGGGCCAATCGCCGCGAATGAGCGCTTGTTTTTTGGCTCTGCTCCAGCCTTTTAGCTTTCGCTCAGCAGCGATGGCGTCGACGACCCGATCGAAGTGTTCCGATCAGACCAGTTCTACCGGTCGCCGCGTGTAAGTGTATCCTGGAAATGCACCTGTCTGATGTTCGGCGATCCGCCGGTCTAGGTCATTGCCCGGCCCACGTAGAAGCTATCGTCGGAACACCGAAGTATGTAAACAAATGCCCCCATTCGGCCTACACTAAACAGAGAGCAAGCTGCCGCACAGTGCCCGACCATCCTTCGAGGCTCCCCCGATCAGGTCGGGGGTCGCACCTCAGGATGACGGATTACGAGGAAGGAGTTTCCCATGGACGACATCACCAAGCGCGAACCGATCAAGATCACCGCCGAGGACATCAACCCGCGCTACAATTGGGGCCGCCACCTGCCGGTGCTCGGCACCATGGGCGTCGACTTCGAGGAGCGTGTCGATTACCGCCGCATGCACCGTTACCGGCTCGGTCGGGCGCAAGCGGCGCTGGAGGCTTCCGATCTGGGCGCGTTGTTGTTATTTGATGACAACAATATCCGCTACGTCACCTCGACCAAGATTGGCGAATGGGCGCGCGACAAGCTCTCGCGCTGGACGTTGTTGCCGCGCGGCGGCGATCCGATCCTGTGGGATTTCGGCTCGGCCGCGGTTCACCACAAGCTTTATTCGCCGTGGCTCAAGCCGGAGAATTGCAAAGCCGGCCTAGTCGGCTTGCGCGGCACCGTCGATCCCGCCTTCGGCCTGATGAAGCATCATGCCGAAGAGATGGCGTCTATTCTCAAAGCCGCCGGCGTTGCCAAAATGCCGATCGGCGTCGACATCATCGAGCCGCCGATGATGTTCGAACTGGAAAAAGCCGGACTGAAAGTCAAAGACGGCCAGCAGGTGATGCTGGAAGCGCGCGAAGTGAAATCGGCCGACGAGATCGCGCTTCTCAATCGCGCCGCGGCGATGGTCGACGGCGCCTATCAGCTGATCGACGAGGAGCTCAAGCCGGGCGTGCGCGAGAACGATATCGTCGGCAAGGTCAACGAATTCCTTTATCGCCACGGCTCCGACGACGTCGAAGCGATCAACGCCATTTCCGGCGAGCGCTGCAATCCGCATCCGCACAATTTCACCGACCGCATGGTGCGCCCTGGCGATCAGGTGTTCTTCGATATCTTACAGTCGTTCATGGGTTACCGCACCTGCTACTACCGGACCTTCAATGTCGGCCGCGCCACGCCGGCGCAGCAGGATGCCTACAAGCTCTGCCGCGAATGGCTCGACAAGGCGATCGAGCTGATCAAGCCTGGCGTGACCACCGACAAGGTTTGCTCGGTCTGGCCGAAGGCGCCGGAATTCGGCTTCCCCGACGAACTTGCCGCCTTCGGCCTGCAATTCGGCCACGGGCTTGGTTTGAACCTGCACGAGCGGCCGATCATAAGCCGCGTGGTCTCACTCGACCATCCGGCCGTGATCAAGGAAGGCATGGTGTTCGCGCTCGAGACCTATTGCCCCGCCAAGGACGGCTATTCCGCCGCCCGCATCGAGGAGGAGGTCGTGGTCACCGACAAGGGCCACACCATCATTTCGCTGTTCCCGGCCGAGCAATTGCCGATCGCCGCGAAGTATTGAGAACGTATCGCATGCCGACTGCGGTGGCGGTTTTTACCTTCCCCCGTGAGGGGGAGGTCGGCGCACGCAGTGCGCCGGGAGGGGGGGCCTCTTATTTCCTGCAAGGCCCAATCACCTCCCTCCCTAACCCTCCCCCTCAAGGGGGGAGGGGACATCAGTGCGGTGCCTCGGCGCGCGCATGACCTCCCCCGACCTTCCCAAAATCGCCGTCGCTGAAACACTGGCGCAAAACGTCGCGTCGCTCGACGCGGGCAAGCTGCCGCCAGCGGTGCGGCGCAAATGCGAGGAGCTATTGATCGACGTCGTCGGCCTCGCCGTCACCGCGCGCAACGAAGACTACACGCAAAGCGTGCTCGCGGCTTGCGACGATGATGGGCCATGCACCGCGATCGGACATGCGCGCACGCTCTCGGCCGTCGCCGCGGCTTTGGTCAACGGCACCGCGATTCATGGCGAGGATTTCGACGATACGTTCGAGGGCGGCCCAGTCCATGCCGGCGCGGTGATCGTGCCGGCAGTATTGGCGGCCTGCGAGCGGTACGCCCGTGATGGCAAGGCGGCGCTTCTCGGCATTGCCGTCGGCGTCGAGACCATGTGCCGCTTGAGTCTGGTCGCGCCGACGCTCACGCACAAAGCCGGATTTCATCCGACCGCGGTGTTCGGCACGATGGGCGCGGCGGCCGGCGTCGGTGCCGCGCTCGGCCTCTCTCCGCGCCAGCTCGTCGATGCGCTCGGCAATGCCGGCTCGATGGCCGGCGGCATCATCGAATATCTAGCCGAAGGCGCGTGGACGAAACGGCTTCACGCCGGCTGTGCGGCGCAAGCCGGCATCCGCGCGGCGCTGCTCGGCCGCGCCGGGTTTTTAGGTCCGCGCACGGTGTTCGAAGGCGTGCATGGATTTTTCTACGCTTTCGCCCGCACCAGCAAAGGCGACTTCGCCGCGGTGATCGATGGCTTCGGCGCGCAGTGGGTCACGCCGACGCTCGCCTTCAAGCCCTATCCGTGCGGGACCATGACGCATCCTTACATCGATTGCGCGCGCCGACTTGGCCGCCGCGTCAAGGCGGACGATGTCGTCGAGATGGTGTGCGATGTCGGCGAGGGCACCGTGCATCGGTTGTGGGAGCCGCTTGCGGCCAAGCAACACCCGGCAAACGGCTATGCCGGCAAATTCTCCACGCCTTATTGCATCGCTTGCGGCTTTGTGCACGGCAATGTGGGCTTGAACGATTTTTCCGATGACGCGGTGCGCGATCCGGCGGTGCTCGCGCTTGCCGCCAAGGTGCGCTACCGCATCGATCCGCAAAATCCCTATCCGAAAAATTTCACCGGCCATATCCGCACCACGCTGCGCGACGGCTCCGTGATCGAAGAACGCCAGCCGCATATGCGCGGCGGTGTCCAGGAGCCGCTCACGCGCGCCGACATCGAGGAGAAATTCTTCCTCAATGCCCGGCACGGCGGCTGGAGCGAGCAACGCGCCGCGGCAGCACTCAAATTCATTGCCGGCTTGTTCGAGGGACCGGTGGAGCTTACGGGGCTAAGGCAATGATGTGCGGACTGGGTGGCGCGCCCTCTCAAGCGCATTGACTTATCCAGCTTCGCCGATTGCGGGTACCGGTACATCGAAGCCGTTCAGCGTCACGGAAACCATGCAATAAAGGCCGACGAGGTAGATGAATTCCGCCGTTCCCTCTTCGCCGAACAACGCGACGGCTTGCCGATAGTTCAAGGTCGGAAGCACTCCGCCTGAAACAAGCGCCGACGCCAAGTCGTAAGCCACGGCTTCTTCGCGCGTGAGGTCGCCCGGCCGCTGGCCAGCAATGATCGTTGCAATCTTGTCGTCGGCAATTCCGCGCAGTTCGGCAACAAGTACATGCGCGTAGATCTCGTAAGCGGAATGAAAGTGTGCGCCGGTGACCAGGATCGCAACCTCGCGGACCGGGCGCGGCAATTTCGGCGAAGTGGACAGCGATTTGACCAGTTCCCAAACCGGTCCGCCAAATTTGGGAAAACGCAGCCATGGATTCCATGGGCCGATCAGGCGGCCGCCGTCATCGATAGCGGTGAAGCCCTTGAAATTCGCCTCGATGCCCGTGCGCATGTCGTCATAAAGTTGACGTTGCTCGGAATTCAGCATGGATGGCGACATCAGGGGTAATCGCATAGGACTCTTCCACAGGTTTTGGAGTTTTCCAAGCATGCCGAAGCGCGATGGCGATAGTGTGTTCACGTCACTGTGAATGTGACTTGCTGATATTAGTCCCCGTTTCCGTTACATATTCGGGCGCAGTCCGGGAGGCATTCCCGGGCTCCGGGGCGGGTGCGGTGCCCGCGGGGCGGATTTGCAACCCGCGCTCGGGCGGCTTCGGGCACGCGCCGCGAGAACGACATTGCGCGCCTCTGATCCGTCATCCTGAGGTGCGCGCCCATAGCAGGCGCAGCCTGCGTACACTTGGCTACGATGGCTTGCGCTTCGCGCCGAGCACCTTGGATGACGGCGCCAGCCCGATTGGTTAATCGGGTCTTAACCTCGCCGCTTCTATGCTAGCCAGGTGTCTGGTGCGGCGGGCGGCCCCGCTATCGATCGATGTACAGGATGACCCGCGAGTCTGCCCCGAACCTTGTTCGCGCCGAGCCTGCCAGCGCGACCAATACGCGCTCGCCGTTCGTGCGGTTGCGCGAACTGCTTGCCGACACAGCGCCGGGAAAGCCGCCGATCAGTCTCGCGGTTGGCGAGCCGCAGCATCCGATTCCTGCTTTCGTCGGCCCGGTGATCGCAGCCCATCTCGCCGAATTCGGCCGCTATCCGATGAACCGCGGCCTCGACGAATTTGCGCAGGCCGTCGCCAGCTATCTCAACCGCCGCTACCGGCTGCCTCGGAACGTCGATCCGGCGAGCGAGGTGCTGGTGCTCAGCGGTACGCGCGAGGGGCTGTTCCTCGCCGGTATCGCGGCGCGCAACTACCTTGCACAACGCGCCGGCAAGCCAGGCGCCAAGCCCGCTATCAAGCCTGCTGTCGTTATCCCCAATCCGTTCTATGCCGCTTACGCCATCGGCGCGATCGCGGCGGATTGCGAGCCGGTCTATCTGCCGACAACCGCGGCAACCGGTTTCCTGCCCGACCTTGACACGCTCGACGACGATCTCTTGGCGCGCACCGTCGCCTTCTATCTCGCCTCGCCTTCGAATCCGCAGGGCGCTGTCGCCGATCGCGCCTATCTGGAAAAGCTGACTGCTCTCGCGCGGCGATTTGGTTTTCTCGTTCTCGCCGACGAATGCTATTGCGAAATCTACAGCGACCGCGCCCCGCCCGGAATGCTCGAAGCCGCGGGCGCCGATTTCCAGAACGTCGTCGTCTTTCATTCGCTGTCGAAGCGCTCGAGCCTGCCCGGCTTGCGCATCGGCTTTGCCGCCGGCGACCGCAAATTCCTGGCAAGCTTCCTCGAACTGCGCAACGTCGCCGCGCCTCAGGTGCCGGCACCGTTGCAGCATGTCGCCATCGCCGCCTACAACGACGAAAAACACGTCGAGGAAAATCGGCAGCTTTATCAGCAAAAATTCGATCTCGCCGACCAGATCATCGGCGATCGCTACAGTTATCGCCGGCCCGCCGGCGGATTTTTCCTCTGGCTCGACGTCTCGGCCTATGGCGGCAGCGAAATCGTGACCCAGCGTTTGTGGCGCGAAGCCGGCCTACGTGTCGTGCCGGGCCGCTATCTCGCGCGCGAACAGGCGGACGGCAGCAATCCCGGCGCGGACTACATTCGCGTCGCCATGGTGCAAGACAAGGACATCACCGCGGAGGCGCTGCATCGCCTGGTCGCGGTGCTGGGGTAGCACATGGTTCGTCACTGCGAGCGAAGCGAAGCAATCCAGGCACAGCATATTTTTGATCTGGATTGCTTCGTCGCCCTTCGGGCTCCTCGCCATGACGACGGTAATCGAATGGGTGAAAGGCTGAAGCGAGCAAAGCGATGTCAATGATCGAGCGCAGCCTTGATAGCATGGCCGCTTTGACAGCGGAGCTCGGCGACATTGTGCGGCGGCGGCTGTCTGAATTGAGCGGGATCATTCTGATCAGCCTCGCCTTGATGGGCGCGCTGGCGCTTGCGAGCTGGTCGGTGCGCGATCCGTCGCTCAGCCACGCTACCGACGCGCCGGTGCACAATTGGCTCGGCTGGCCCGGCGCCGTCACCGCCGATTTGATGATGCAGCTATTGGGGCTCGGCGCGCTGGCTTTGATCTTGCCGGTTGCAATCTGGGGTTATCGGCTGCTGGGGCATCGCGGCGCCGGACGCGAACGCCTGCGCGTGATCTTGTGGCCGGTCGGCGCCGCGCTCGCGTCCGGCTTCGCTTCGTGCTTGCCGCGCAGCATCCATTGGCCGCTGCCGTGCGGGCTTGGCGGCGTGATCGGTGACGCGATCCTCCGCCTGCCGGTCGTGCTTTTTCACCTGCCGCTGAGCGGAGCCTACAACGTCATTGCCGCGATCGTGCTCGGCGGCGCGGCTACGGTCGCGCTCGCCACCGCCTCGGGGCTCCTGTGGCATGATGCCGATATCGATATCGACGACGATGAGGAAGACGAGGATGACGCGGAGGAACGCGAACGCGATCGCGAGCGCGGCTGGATTTCGCTCGGCTTACTGGCGCATTCGATTTTGAGCTTGCGGGCGCGGCTTTCTCGGTTGTTCGGGCGTCGCCGGCGCATGCCGATGCCGTCCGCCGATAGTGCCATGCGCGGGCGGGTCGAGCCGCGCTTCAACCAATTTGCCGATCGCGACGGCGAGGACGATGCGGGCGACGAGGACGAGAGCGCCGCGCCGCGAGTGCGCAAACCGCGTCCATCCAAGCCCCGCCGTTCCAGCGGTGGCTACATTCTTCCAGCGTTGGAATTTCTCAACCCGCCGAGCAAAGCCGGCCGCGCCAATATGAGCAGCGAGATTTTGCAGGAGAACGCGGTCGCGCTCGAAGGCGTGCTGGCCGATTTCGGCGTGCGCGGCGAGATCATCAATGCCCGGCCAGGCCCGGTGGTGACGCTGTACGAGCTCGAACCGGCGCCTGGAATCAAATCGTCGCGCGTCATCAGTCTCGCCGACGATATCGCCCGTTCGATGAGCGCGCTGTCCGCGCGCGTCGCGGTGGTGTCCGGCCGCAACGCCATCGGCATTGAACTGCCCAATCCCACTCGCGAACGCGTCTACTTACGCGAACTGCTCGCCTCGCGCGATTATGCCGAGACGACGGCGCGGCTGCCGCTCTGTCTCGGCAAGGCGATCGGCGGCGAGGCGGTGCTGGTGGATCTGGCGCGCATGCCGCATTTGTTGATCGCCGGCACCACCGGCTCCGGCAAATCGGTCGCGATCAATACCATGATCTTAAGCCTGGTTTATCGGCTGCGACCGGACCAATGCCGGCTGATCATGGTTGATCCGAAAATGCTCGAACTGTCGGTTTATGACGGCATCCCGCATCTGCTCACCCCCGTAGTCACTGATCCTAAAAAAGCGGTAGTGGCCCTCAAATGGGCGGTGCGCGAGATGGAAGAGCGCTACAAGAAAATGTCGAAGCTTGGCGTGCGCAATATCGACAGTTACAATGCGCGCCTCGCCGAGGCCAAAAGCAAAGGCGAAAAGCTCAGCCGTACGGTCCACACCGGGTACGATCGCGAAAGCGGCGAGGCCATTTACGAGAGCGAGGAGCTCGATCTCGGACCGCTGCCTTATATCGTCGTCATCGTTGACGAAATGGCCGACCTGATGATGGTCGCCGGCAAGGACATCGAAGGCGCGGTGCAGCGGCTGGCGCAAATGGCGCGCGCCGCCGGCCTGCATGTGATCCTCGCGACCCAGCGCCCGTCGGTCGACGTGATCACCGGCACGATCAAGGCCAATTTCCCGACCCGCATCTCCTTCCAGGTGACCTCAAAAATCGACAGCCGGACGATTCTCGGCGAGCAGGGCGCCGAGCAGCTGCTCGGCCAAGGCGACATGCTCTACATGGTCGGCGGCGGCCGCATCAGCCGCGTGCACGGACCCTTTGTTTCCGATGAGGAGGTCGAGCGCGTGGTCCGGCACTTGAAGTCGCAAGGTGTGCCAGAATATCTCGAGGCGGTCACCGCCGAGGAGCCGCAGGACGAATACGGCAATCCGATCTTCGATGCGACCGCGATGGGCGGCGGCGAGGGCGGCGACCTTTATCAACAAGCAGTGCAGATCGTGACCCGCGACCGCAAGGCTTCGACGAGTTATATTCAGCGGCGGCTGCAGATCGGTTACAACCGCGCTGCGTCGCTGATGGAACGCATGGAACAGGAGGGCATCGTCGGCCAGCCGAATCACGCCGGTAAGCGGGAGATCCTGGTTGAAGCCGCGGACGAGGATGCTTATTGAGGGCCGTTTTTTCCGTAATCTCACGTCGAATCAGTCAGTCGCGAATTTGCCATAACGCGCGATTAGCGAAGTCGTTTGCTAACGGGGCCTGCACTTAGAGCGCAGCAGCGGGGAGAGGGATTATGGCGCCAACGCGCCCGGCGAAATCTGGCCTAACGATTTCTGGCCTGATGGCGCTTGCGCCGAGCGTTCGCCGAGCCGCAATCGGCATTTGCGGCGGTGTTTTAATTGCCGCGAGTTTTATTGCAGCCTCGGCCCTGGCCGATCCGGTCGCGACTGGAAATGTTCCACTCCCAACGCCCGCGCCCCAGCCGAAGACCGGGACAGCGCCGCCAGCCAAGCCTGCAGCCGAGACGCCGCAAACGCCGAGCCTGTTTCCGTTCTCGGCACTGTTTGGCCACAAGTCGTCCAGCAGCACGACGAGCGCCCCCAGCGCCCCAAGCGCCCCCAGCGCCCCAGAGCCGCCATCGCCTTTCGATGCGAAGCAACGGGCGCTGCTCGAACGCATCAGCGCCTATTTGTCGAGCGTGCAGACCATGGTCGGAAAATTCGTCCAGGTCGGCCCCGACGGCGGACGCACGGAGGGAATGTTCTACCTGCAGAAACCCGGCCGCGTGCGTTTCCAATATAACCCGCCATCCCCGATCGATATCATCTCCGACGGTTCGTCGGTCGTGGTGCGCGACCGCAAGCTCGCGACGCAGGACCTCTATCCGCTATCGCAGACGCCGCTCCGTTACCTCTTGGCCGAACGCATCGATCTGTTGCGCGACACCGACGTGGTCAGCGTGACTGCGGACGACAGTTTTGCAACGGTGGTGATCGAGCAGAAACAGCTTTTCGTCGGCACCGATCGCTTGATGATCATGTTCGATGCCAAGGACTTGACGCTCAAGCAATGGACGGTGACCGATCCACAAGGCTTCGATACTACGGTGGCGGTTTATAATCTCGATTCGACCAAGAAGCCCGATCCCAGTCTGTTCGTGATCAATTATCAGCGCGATCAGGGCGGGATCCAGTAATCAGACGTCAGACGATGGACGTCAGAGGTCGGATGGCTTGAGTCGGGGGCTTGAGTCGGGGACTTGGGTCGGATGACTGGGTCAATGACTTGGGTCGGATGACAGAAAAAGTGGGGATTGGATGACAGTTCCCACTCCTGCCGAATTGACATTCGGTCTCTGAGAACCGACATCTGACATCCGATATCTGACCTCCGTCATTCGAGATTCGTCCTCCGAATGAAACTGACTATCACAAGCTGGAACATCAATTCAGTTCGGCTGCGCATCAATCTCGTGGCGCGCTTCATCAAGTCGGTGCGTCCCGACATTTTGTGCTTGCAGGAAACCAAATGCCCAGACGACAAATTTCCGCTCAAGCGGCTGAAGCGGCTCGGTTATGAACATGCCGCGCTCAACGGCCAAAAGGGCTACCACGGCGTCGTCGTGTTATCGCGGCTGCCGTTCGAGCGTTTCGAGGTCCAGACTTTTTGCGGCAAGGCCGATTGCCGTCACATCGCGGCGGAATTCGGCGAGCGCGCCGGCCTGCGCGACCCGATCACGCTGCACAATTTCTATGTCCCGGCTGGCGGCGACATTCCCGATCCAAACGCCAATCCGAAATTCGCGCATAAGCTTGCTTTCCTCGACGAAATGCGTGACAGCGCGCGCTTGCGCCCGCAGCGAGCCGAGCGTGCTATACTCGTCGGCGATCTCAATGTTGCTCCGCTCGAACATGACGTCTGGAGCCACAAGCAAATGTTGCGCGTCGTGTCGCACACCCCGATCGAGTGCGAGAAACTCGACAGCGTGCAAAAAGCCGGCGACTGGGTCGACAGCATGCGCCAGTTCACGCCTGAGCCGACGAAGCTCTACACTTGGTGGAGCTATCGCTCGCCGGACTGGGTGACGGCCGACAAGGGCCGCCGGCTGGACCACATCTGGACTTCGCCGATGCTCGCTGACCGCGTCGCCGGCATCACCGTCGCCAAACATTATCGTGGCGCTGAACGGCCGTCCGACCACGTGCCGGTGACGATGACGCTTGAAGTGTGACGGCGGCCGGCGCGGACTATTGCGGTCCGGTGCCGCGCGCCAGCATGGCGTGAACCTTTTCGAAGTCGCGCGCCAGTTGATCGGCGCGCGATGCGAACAATTCGCGCAGCCGCTGTGCGGCCTCCGGGCTGCTTTCCAGCATTTTAAGGAACATGGCGCGAGAAATCCGCAGCACAATCGAATCCTCTCGCGCGGTTGCCGTGGCGTGCCGCGGTGTCTCGATGAGCAGAGCGGATTCGCCGAGCAGGCTTCCGGGTTCGGCGACGCTTTCCACGCCGGCGTCAAGTTCCGGCTTCACTGCAAAAGAGCCGTGCTGCACCACATAGGCGCAATCGGCACTTTCGCCCGGCGCGAATAGAACCCGCCCCGCTTCAACGGAATAGCTCTCCGCGCCGATCGCAAGAATACGCAAGGCGCTGGTGCCAAGCCGCTGCAGCATCGGCACTCGCTCAAGAAATGCGATGTCGTCGTCGATACTCATGACGATCCGCGGTGGCAGTGGAAGTCATTCCAGTGGAAGTCATTCCAGTGGAGGTCATTCCAGTGGAGGTCATTCCAGTGGATGTCGTGGCGATGGAACAAATCTTGGTACCAGAACAAGTCACGGTACCAGTTTATAGCCGCCGGCTTCGGTAACCAGAATGGCAGGCGCGGCGGCGTCCTTTTCGATCTTTTGGCGCAGACGATAAATGTGCGTCTCGAGCGTGTGCGTGGTGACGCCTGAATTGTAGCCCCACACTTCCTGCAGCAGCGTCTCGCGCGAGACCGGCCGCTGACCGGCGCGATACAGATAGCGCAAGATCGACGTTTCCTTCTCGGTCAGCCGGACTTTGTTGCCCTTGGGATTGAGCAGGATCTTGGAACTCGGCCGGAACGTGTACGGCCCGATGGTGAAGACCGCGTCCTCGCTGGCCTCATGCTGGCGCAGTTGCGCGCGAATGCGCGCCAGCAACACGGCGAAACGGAACGGCTTGGTGACGTAATCGTTCGCTCCCGATTCCAGCCCGAGAATGGTGTCGGAATCGGTGTCGTGGCCGGTGAGCATGATGATGGGGGCCTTGAAGCCGTTCTTGCGCAGGATGCGCACCGCCTCGCGGCCATCGATGTCCGGTAATCCCACATCCATGATGACCAGGTCGATCTGCCCGGCTTTGGCGGCTTGCACGCCCTTGCTGCCGTTCTCGACCGCGACGGCCTCGAATTCTTCGTGCAGCGACAGCTGTTCTGTCAGTGCGTCCCGCAATTCCGGGTCGTCATCGACAATGAGAATCTTACGCGTATTCGGCATTAAATCGGAGGCCCACCTGCCGCTTCGGCGCGCCGTTTGGCGCGCAACGAGAATATCCAAGGATACTAGAGCATGATCCGGAAAAGGGGAAACCGGTTCCCCAAAACATCATGTTACGACAAAAACTTACAGCCATAATCAGTTCGGGTTGAACGATTGCCATGGAATGCCGCCATTGCAAATTGCAAATGGTGAGACAAAAGCATCAGGCAATGCGTAAGACGTCCCTTTCCGCAATTCATGTCCGGGCACGCCCGCAACGTTCCCAGGCTTTGCGCTGGGAGGCTTGGCTCGTGGCAGCACATCGCGCCGTGCGCGCGGCGCTCGGCCGGACTGGTATCAAAGCCGCCAAGCGGGAGGGCGATGGTGCAACGCCTGCGGGGCAATTCCACCCGGTTCGGCTGTGGTGGCGTGCCGATCGCTTGCCGCGCCCGCGTACTTTGTTGCCGATCCGGCGCATCGGACCGGATGATGCGTGGTGCGAAGACCCGGCCGATCGGCGCTACAACCGGCCATTCCACCGGTCGGCCAATGAACTAGGCGACCGGCTCAAGCGCGCCGATGGGTTGTACGATCTTGTCATCGAAATCGATCACAACACGCGGCCACGGGTCGCCGGTCGCGGCAGCGCCGTGTTCATCCACGTGGCCAAGCCGGGATTTGAGCCGACCGCGGGCTGCGTCGCAGTCACGCGCGACGAACTGCGTCGGCTTCTGAACCAGTTGTCGCCGAAGACCCGAATTATCGTTCACTCTTAGCGATGCGGGCGCCGAAAATAGCGGTGCCGACACGCACATGCGTGGCGCCGAAAGCGATGGCTGTCGGGTAATCCGCGCTCATGCCCATGGACAACAGCGATAGTCCGTTTCGACGCGCAATTTTGGCGGTGAGCGCAAAATGGGGCGCTGGCGCGTCGTTCTGCGGCGGAATACACATCAGGCCGGAAATCGTAAGCCCATAGCGGTCGCGGCAAGCGGCGAGGAACGCGTCGGTTTCTTGCGGCAGCACCCCGGCCTTTTGCGCCTCGGCCCCAGTATTGACCTCGATAAACAGCAGCGGGCGGCGTGCCTGTTTGGCGATCTCTTTGCCAAGCGCCTCGGCGAGGCTGGCGCGATCGACGGAATGAATGGCATCGAACAGCGCCACCGCGTCCTTGGCCTTGTTCGACTGCAGCGCGCCGACCAGATGCAGTTCGAGCCCACCGTGACGGTCAAGAAGCGGCGGCCATTTCGCCTTCGCCTCTTGCACCCGGTTTTCGCCAAAGACGCGCTGCCCCGCAGCGATCACCGGAGCGATGGCGGCGGCCGCAAAAGTCTTCGATACCGCGACCAGGGTGACGCTGGCCGGATCACGGCCCGCATCGCGACAGGCGCGCGCGATCTCGGCGCGCACCGCTGAAATTCCGTCCAAGTCACCCATGTGGTCCAATTTACGATTGATTGAGACAATGCGCTTCTACGCGGCAGCGCCGATTTTTGAAACTGGTGGAGAACGACGCATCTGCGCGGCGGCCGCAACGGAACGGGTTTAACGCTTGGATTTTTTCTTGCTTTTTCGCCGCCCCGTGGACTTGCGTTTTTTGGCTTTTGCTTTTTCGGGCGACGCCCAGATCATGGCTTCCAATTTCATGCCGTCAGGATCAGTAAAATAAACCGCGTAATATTCACTGCCGTAATACTCGCCCGGCGGATCGACAATGTTCATGCCGTTTTTTTCGAGAAACGCGCCAAGCGCGTCGACGTCCTTGCGGCTTGCCATTTCGAACGCGTAGTGATGAAAACCGATATCGCCTTTGCGATATTTGTGCTTGCGACCCTCCGCGTCGGCGGCGGCAATCCAAAACAGCGTCTTGCCGTTGCTCCATCCGGCCATATCGTCGTATTCGTGTTTGAGCTTAAAGCCGAGAAAGGTCAGTAGCTTGTTATAAAAGGCTTTCGAGCGCGCAAAATCGCCGACGCTGACGACGAGATGGTCAATACCGACGATGGTAGGCATGAATTGTCCTTTCGATCCTCGCTTGCTTAAGCACTTCCACGCCAGCAAAATATGCCGGGCGACCTGAGCAGGACAGTCATGCAGCGGACTTTATTCGATAAGATCTGGGATTTTCATCGCGTCGCGCAGCGCGCCGATGGCCGCGATCTCATCTATATCGACCGCCATGTCCTGCATGAATTGCATGCGCATCACGCTTTCGCGCAATTGCAAAAACAGGGCCGCGCGGTGCGCCGCGCCGATCTGACCTTTGCGGTGCAGGATCATACGGTAGCGACCCGGCCGGGGCGCGACGACGACACCAATCCTTCCGGTTCCGCCTTCATCAAGGCGATGCGCGAAGGTTGCCGCAGCAACGGCATCCGGCTGTTCGACATCGACGATCCGGAGCAGGGCATTTCTCATGTCGTCGCGCCCGAACTCGGCATCGTGCTCCCAGGCGCGACTCATGCGGTGCCCGACAGTCACGCCAGCACCGTCGGCGGCATCGGCGCGCTGGCGTTCGGCTGTGGCACCAGCGAGCTTGCCCACATCCTCGCAACGCAGGTGATGGCGCTAAAGCGGCCCAAGCGCATGCGCGTGCAGCTTGATGGCCAACTCCCGGGTCAGCTTGGGGTCCATATCAGCGCCAAGCATGTTAGCGCCAAGGATGTCGCCTTGCGCATCATTGCCGAGATTGGCGTCGCCGGCGCGCGCGGTTACGGCGTCGAATATGCCGGCGCCGTAGTGCGCGCTATGCCGATCGAACAGCGCATGACCTTGTGCAATCTCAACATCGAAATGGGTGGACGCTCAGGCTTTGTCGCCCCTGACGACATGACCTTCGAGTGGCTCGCTTGCCGGCCCTTCGTGCCCCAGGGTGCCGCGTGGGATCGAGCGCTGCAGCAATGGCGAACGCTGACGAGCGACGATGATGCCAGCTTTGATCGTGAGGTGAGGCTCGATTGCACCGGACTCGAGCCGCAGATTACCTGGGGCACCGATCCGAGCCAGGTCGTTGGGATTTCCGGGCGCGTGCCGGATCCCGCAGCGCTCGAACCGAGCCGCCGCGCCGCTGCCGCGAGCGCGTTCAACTATATGGGCCTCGCGCCGGGGACGCCGCTCCTCGGCTTGCCGGTCGACCGCGTCTTTATCGGCTCCTGCACCAACAGCCGGCTGTCCGATTTACGAGTTGCCGCCGAACTCGTGCGCGGTCGGCATGTCGCCAAAGGCGTCGTCGCCATGGTGGTGCCCGGTTCCTCGAGCGTCAAACGCGAGGCGGAAGCGGCCGGGCTTGATCGTGTGTTCCGCGAGGCTGGATTTTTCTGGGGCGAATCCGGATGCTCCATGTGCGCCGGTGGTAATGGCGATCGCGGTCAGCCAGGCGAACGCTGCGTCTCGACCACCAACCGCAATTTCGAAAATCGTCAAGGCCCGAAAGTGCGGACGCATCTGGCGAGCCCGGCGACGGCCGCCGCCAGCGCCATTGCCGGCAGCATCGCCGATGCGCGGCAGCTCGCACCAGGGATGGCGTGATGCAGTCGTTCACCTCTCACACCGGCATTGCTGCGCCCTTGATCAAGGACGACATCAATACCGACCAGATCGCGCCGATCCTGCATTCGCGCGGCCTCAAAGAGGATTACCGCGCGATGCTGTTCCATCGTGCGCGCCGGCGCGAGGACGGTAGCGAAGATCCGAATTTTGTCCTCAACAAGCCGCAATTTCGCAACGCTGGAATTCTGGTGACCGGGGAAAATTTCGGCGCCGGCTCGTCGCGCGAATCCGCGGTCTGGAGCATGTTGGCGAACGGCATTCGCGTGATCGTGGCCAAAAGCTTTGCCGATATCTATCGGGAGAACTGCCTGCAAAACGGTGTGCTCCCGGTAATGCTCGGCGCCGAACTGGGCGATGAATTTATCGCCCGCGTGGTCGCGGTCGACGGCCAAGCACCCTTTACCGTCGATCTGGTGACGCAGCGGATCAGCGGCCCCGACAGCGATGTCGGCTTCGAGATCCCCGCCGCGGATCGCACCCGGCTGCTCGAAGGCCTCGACGATATCGGGCTCACGCTCAAGCATGCGGAAGAGATCGTAAGCTGGGAGCAAGCTGCCCAAGCGACGCAATCCTGGCTGCAATTGGCGCGAGACAGCCGCTCATCGGCGGTGAAAGGAGTGCGCAAATGAACGTCCGGAAAAAATTCAGAGCGCTGATGAACGGCAAGCGGCTCGTGCTGATGCCCGGTGCCTATGACGGGCTATCGGCCCGCATCATGGAAGCAGAGGGCTTTGAAGCGATCTGCGCCGGCGGTTATGCCGCTATCGGGTCGATGCTCGCGCAAGCGGATATGGGTCAGTCGAATGTGCGCGACTATGCCGACCATTACGCGCGCATCTGTGGCGCAGTGGAAATTCCGGTTTTCGTCGACGCCGATACCGGGTTCGGCGGTGTGAACAATGTGCGGCAAATGATTCGCGCATTCGAGGCGGCAGGCGTCGCCGGGATGTTCTTCAGCGATCAGGTCTTTCCGAATCGTTGCGGCTATCTCCCTGGCAAGCAGGTGGTTCCGGTCGAACAGATGCTGGCCAAGATCAAGGCGGCGCTCGATGCCCGCCGCGACCAGGATTTTTTCATCGCCGCGCGCACCGACGCTGCCGGCGTCGAAGGTCTCGACGCGGCGATCGAGCGTTGCCAGCTTTTTGTCGCAGCCGGAGCCGATCTGGCCAAGCCACAGGGCGTAGACGCGATCGAAGACATCAAGCGCGTGATCCGCGAGGTCGACTGCCCGCATATGGCGACGCTATCGCAGGCCGCTGGACCAAAACGCAGAAGCCTGGAAGAGCTCGAAGCCGCCGGCGTCGCCGCGGCGACCTTCCCGTCGATCGCGCTGTTTGCGGCCGCGCATGCGGTGCGCAATGTGCTGCGCCTCCTCAAGCGCGAGAACTCACTCACGCCCACGTTCGAGCAGCTGTTGCCTCTCGACGATTACTACGCGCTGGTCGGCCTGAAGGAGCAATTGGCGCGCGAGGAAGCCTATGACAAAACGGCTGCTGCGCTCGCGCGCAAGCGCGCGGCTGAATAGCCGAGTCAAACAATAGGCGCAAAAAGAGCAGGCGGCGCACAGCGAATAACGGCCGCAAAAAGAAAGGGGCCGGCACAAGGCCGGCCCTTCCCCCATACAATGCTGTACAGCATTTACCCCTTAGTAACGACCGGTGGAGGGGCTTTTCCCTTACCGACCTGAGCGCAGCCGGCGATGCTCAGGAGAGCCAACACCGCGGCTGTTGCTAGAGCAAGCTTCTTCATGAAAGTACTCCCCCTTGTCATGACGAATTAACCATACAGACGGCCCCCCGGCGCTCCTAGTGCTGAAAAGACACAGTCACGATCTGATTTGGAGTGGGGTCGGGGTTCCTGACATAGGCCCGTTAGGACTTCATTAAGAAGCGCGGCGTCGCTCAAAAACAGCCCCTATTGAGGCGCTGTCTTCGATCGCGCTACGAGAACAGATGCCGAAATTGCGGATTTCGGGCACTGACACGACTGAATCTCGCCTCACACAAGCGTTGCAAATATGCCGCACGAAAAAAATCTGAAAATGCTGCCGAACATTTGCCACCGGCGAAGCATCATTAATGGGTAGATTCGGCTGCTAGACGCGATCGAGCTCGACTGAAGTCGCGGCACTTGCAGCTTTCGGCTTTGCCAAACCGCCAGCCAGGGTTCGGGCGGCGTGGTTAGGTCGTCTTGCTTGGACTAGCTCGCCTGATCATTTGGAGGGGCATTATGCGGCGAAAGCGTAACGATATCGGCACTCGTAGCGGTTCTTGTGCCTGTCCTCGGGCTTGGCTGCTGAGCTTTTGCTTATTGGCGATGCTGGGGCTCGACCTCGGCGCAGCGCATGCCCAAACCAGCCCGCCACAGAGGACGCCGGTCGTTACTAGCGGATCGGGCCAGTATTACTTCGAGTTCCGCTCACGCCAAGCCTGGGACTACGGTCACACCTTCGTTGTCTTCGGCCGTGTCGGTGAGCCGCCGAGCAAGAACAATGTTGCTGGGCTTTCGCCAAAGGGCGATGACCCCCAGATGTGGCTCATGGGGCATTATGTGCCCGTCCCCTCCGATACCGGCTGGACCGATGGCGACCTCGAGGACAGATACATTACCTCGCGTTACCGCGTTCTGGTGAGCAAGGAGCAGTACGACAGAACCGTCGCTTACATCCGCCAGCTGCAGGCGAAATCGACGACCTGGAGCGTGGAGCTATACAATTGCAACGCCTTCGTCGCTGACATCGCAAGATTCATGGGCCTTAGGGTACCGTCCTCAAGCTGGATTTATCCGAAAGTCTTCGTGAGCAATATGCGCAAGATCAATACCGGGCATCCGGAAGCCGCCAACGAGCTCGTCAGTGAAAATGTCAAGGAAATGAACAATCCGACCCGGGATGGCCGCGCCATGATCAACGCCGGCTTGATTCGTCCGGGCAGCGCGCCAGCCGGATCGGCGTCGCCCCCACACGTCACCATCGGCGCCGTTCGCGTCACGAATCGTGCGGCGAATTCGGCAGCCGCATCCGAACCCAACACGCCCTGAGCGAACGAGCCTTGAAAGCTTCTGTGCTCAGCGTAATGGTCGCATTAGCGACCGGCTTGATGCTTTCCAGCTGCGCCACAGGCACCACTGTCACGCAAAGTGGCGAAGGTGCAAACGGCGCGCCGGTCGTGCCGACCAGTGTTGGACAGCGCGATCTCTCACCGCAGGAAAAGAAGGTGATCATCGATGCGATCGCGCCGTCACTGCGCAATCCCGGCGCCGCCAAATACCGGTGGGCGAAGTTTCCCACAATCGTGACCGAGAACTCGGTCAACTACTGCGCCATGGTGGATGCCCAGAGTCCCTATGCTGCCTATAACGGTCGCCAAGCCTATATCGTTGAAGCGCAGCTCGCTGGAGGCCATGTCTCGTCGGCGGTGCTAGGTCTGATCGCCGGCGGCAAGGATATCGCGATCGTCAACGAAATGTGCGCCAAGTACGGGCTCGACCCGAAGAACGCTAGCTAGGCTTTCAGTGCTGCTTCCATTCCTCGGCGCTTGCGCCAGCAAGTGACTGAACCCGTGCCTCGTCGGCAGCGAGCTCGCGCGCCGGCCCGGAATAGACGACGTGACCATCGTCGAGCACATAGGCGTGATCGGCGATTTCGAGACTCATGCGCACATTCTGCTCGACCAGAAGTACGGTGATGCCCTCCGAACGCATCTGCGCCACGATACGGAAAACTTCGCGTACGATCAGCGGCGCCAATCCCTGCGATGGCTCGTCGAGAATGAGGAGCTTGGGATTGAGCAGAAGCGCGCGCGCGATCGACAGCATTTCCTGCTCGCCGCCGGAAAGCTGCCGTCCACGGCTGGACCTGCGCTCCTTGAGGCGCGGAAACAGCTGATAGACGGTGTCGGGGCTCCATGGCCCGGAGCGTTCGAGCGGCACCAGCAGATTTTCGTCAACCGTCAAGTTTGGAAAAATCCTGCGGCCTTCCGGGACGTAACCGACGCCAAGCGCAGCGACGCGAAATGGCGGCCAGCCGGTGGTGTCGGTGCCGAACATCATAACGCTGCCGGTACGCGGCGGCGTCAGGCCCATGAGACTGCGCAACGTCGTGGTTTTGCCGGCGCCGTTGCGGCCCAACAGTGCCGTCACTTGGCCCTCGGCCGCCTCCAGGCTGACGCCGTGCAGGATATGACTCTTGCCGTAAAACGTATGGAGGCCTTCGGCGACTAGCGCGGCGGTCATTCGGCCCTCACGCCGCCTGGCCGAGGTAAGCGGTTTGCACCGCCTTGTTGGAGGCGATCTCCTTCGGCGTGCCATCGGCAAGGAACTTGCCTTGGTCGAGCACCATAATCCGGTCCGCCAGATGAAACACCACGCGCATGTCGTGCTCGATCAGCACGATCGTCAGTTTGCCGTCCTTGTGCAGGCGGTGGATGAGCTGGGTAATCTCATAAGTCTCCTGGTCGCCCATGCCGGCTGTGGGTTCATCGAGCAGCAGCAGGCGCGGTTTGAGCGCAAGCGCCATCATGATCTCGGTCGCGCGTTGATCGCCGTGCGACAGTTCGCCGACCTGGCGACCGGCTTTCGCGGCGAGCCCGCCCATATCGATAAGTTCGCGAACGCGCGCTCGAATCTTCTCGTCATCCGCTCGCGCCAGCCAGGCCCGCAAGCGCAGACCGGACGCCACTTCAACGGCAATCCGCAAATTCTCCCACACCGTTAATTCGGGAAAGACCTCTGTCACCTGAAATGTCCGCGCCATCCCGCACCAGACTCGGCGCGCGGGCAAGAGATCGGTGACGTCTTGGCCGTCGAAGATGATGCGGCCCGCGGTCGGGGAGAAGAAACCAGTGATCAAGTTGAAAAAAGTAGTCTTGCCGGCGCCGTTTGGGCCGATGATGGCGCGCAGTTCGCCCGGCTCGACCGTCATGGAAATATTGTTGACGGCGACAAGACTACCGAAATGTTTCGACACGGCCTTGACTTGCAGCAGACTCATATCGCCGCCTTGCGCCTTATCGCACCGAGCACACCGCGCGGAAAGAACAACACCACCAGGACGAAGAACAGTCCGAGAAGCCACATCCAGTTTTGGGTCTGGCTCGAAAGATAATCCTGAAACACGACAAAGATTGCCGCGCCGAGCAACGGCCCCCAGAATGAGCACATCCCGCCCAGCACCGCCATAATGACCAAATCTCACGATTGAGTCTAATGGCAACGCGCGCGGGTCGACGAAATTGTTAAGCAACGCAGAGGGCGCGCCGGCCAGGTTGAGCAGGAGATCACCCAGGACATCCAGATGTGTTAATCAATCAGCACGCCCAGAAAACGGGCGCGACGCTCGTTCTCGCGAATTGCGCCGATGAAGCCGAGTCCAGTGCTCGGCGCTGGGGATAAATCGATCCGCCAATTGTGCGGCGCGTTAGGGCGCCTGATAAATGGCGCGCGCGTCATTGGTGAAGGCTTTGCGCGAATCCGGATCGAGATAAAACATGTGACCGCCGCGATAAAGCTTCAGCGCGGTGCGGCCTTCGTACGATGGAATATGATCCAAAACATAACGTGACATCGCATACGGCGTCACCATGTCGCTATAGCCGTGCGCGATCACCAGCCGAAACGATGGCGTAAATGCCAGCAGCACGCGCAAATCGTCGGTGATGCTGGCCTGTCCGCGACCTTGCTCCCAATCCCATCTGCCGGAGATCTCGCCGGCGACCAGGTTGTAGGACATTTCGGTCTTGAAGCCGAGTTCATCGCGCGCGTAGCCGACGAACAGGCCGCCGTAAGCGCGCACCAGCCCGTCGAGAATCGGGTCCAGCCTGCTCACCGCCGGGCTCGATGGGAAAGGATCGTCCGAAGCAAACGTCGCGTCGTATTCGCTGACGATCTTGTGGTTGCCGGCTTCGAGACTCTTTACGTAAGCGTCATGGATGAATCCATTGGACTTGGCGAGGATGTCGACCGGCAACCCGGTCATGTTCGCGACCCGCGCATAGAAATTCTTCGCGGCTTCACCTTGCAACGGCGGACCAGCGAGCGTCGTCAGATATTCAGTCAGCGCAAAATGTTCTGCGTCGGCGAGCGCCTCTTTGGTGAACGCGCCCTTACGCTCGAGCTCGGCGGCGGCCAGTGACGGCAATTGCAACGCGGCGCCCAGCGCGAAACGATCGCCGCCGAACTGAAATGCGCTCTCAAGCATCGGTGACAGCATCAGAATGCCGGAAGCGACAATGCCTTGCTCGTCTTGCAATATGCGGGCGACTTTTGCTGCGCGAAAAGCACCGTAACTTTCGCCAAGAATGAATTTGGGCGAGCTGGCGCGGCCGTTCTTGGCGACGTAGAGGGCGATGACCTTGGCCATGGATTCGGCATCGGCATGGACCGCCCAAAACCCGCGGGCGCCATCCGGCTTGGCAGCGCGGCTCCAGCCGGTGCCGACCGGATCGATCAACACCAGATCGGTGAACGACAGCCAGGTATCCGGATTGTCGACCAAGTGCGCTTTCGAGCCGTCATGGCCATTGGAGCCGAACTCGGCGATGCGCGGGCCGACCAATCCGAGATTGAGAAAAGCTGAAGCGGCGCCTGGTCCGCCGTTGAAAACGAAAGTCACCGGCCGCGCCGCTGCATTCGGCGATTTAGCGACAAACGCAGTATAAAAAATCTCTGCCGAACGTTCGCCGCTCTGGTCGAATAGAGAAAACGTGCCGGCCGTTGCCGTGCAGGCGAGCTTGCCCGACGGCAGATCGATGCTGTGCTCGGTAACGGAATCGCCTGGCAATAAGGAAAGCACGCCCGGAGCGTTTTGCTCGCGGTGCGAATTGTTGCGATCAGCGTCGCGGGCGCCGCGTTCCTGTGCGAAGCCCGCGGTTGCGGCGACAGCAAATACGATGACTGCGATAAGCGAACGGCGAAATGCCAGCATCATTACACTCAGACAGACTGAAAAACGGCGCGCTTTATTCCAGTTCGACGGCACCATCGATCTCGACCGCAAGCCCGACCGCTTCAATCACGAGCGTCATCTTAGCCGGCAGCGCCTCGTGCCCTTTCAGGCGGCCATTGGCGACGGCGGCGCGGACCGACTTCTCAATCTCGCGCTGCGAGGTAATACCAACCTTTTTGAGAAACTTTCGTACACTCACATTGAATTCGTCTTCGTTCATGGTCGCCTCTCCAAAATGCCGGAAAGAAAGCGGCTGCGCGCCAGTCTATCCGATCCGCTGATCGATCTGCCTGGGGTAAATGACGCATGCGCCGGGCCCGGTAGACAACACCATCAGGATCGGTGAAGTTCGACCCCCGCACGACGGTTATATTTGTCCGGTCATCGGAGATTAAGGCATGCCGCTTCCCCGCGCCTCGAAAGCTCTGGCACGTTTCACGGTGCTCGATCTGACGCGGGTTCGCGCCGGGCCGACCAGTGTGCGCCAGCTTGCCGATTGGGGCGCCAATGTCATCAAAATTGAATCGCCGCCGGGTGTGGAAGATCAGATGGGCGGTCCGCGCGAGGGTCCTGATTTTCAAAACCTGCATCGCAACAAGCGCAGCATGACGCTCAACCTCAAGACGCCGGAAGGGCTGGCCGCATTCAAACGCATGGTCAAGAAAGCCGATGTTGTGGTCGAGAATTTCCGTCCCGACGTGAAAAAGCGCCTCGGCATCGACTACAAGACGCTGGCGAAGATCAATCCGCGGCTCGTCTACGCCAGCATTTCCGGCTTCGGCCAAACTGGCCCCTACGCCAATCGGCCTGGCTTCGACCAGATCGCGCAGGGCATGGGCGGGCTGATGTCGATCACTGGCTTGCCGGGGCAGGGGCCGGTGCGCGCCGGCATTCCGATCGCCGACCTCGCAGCCGGCCTATTTGCCGCGCTTGGCATTCTCGTTGCCCTGTTGGAGCGCGAAAAGTCCAAAAAAGGCCAGCATATCGAGACTTCGCTGTTGCAGGCGCAGATTTTCATGCTCGATTTCCAGGGTGCGCGCTATCTGGTCAAGGGCGAAGTGGCCAAGCAGGCCGGCAACAATCATCCGACCAGCATCCCGACCGGTGTGTTCAAAACCAAGGACGGCTACATCAACATCGCCACGGCCGGACAAAAAACCTGGCAGCGCTTCTGCGAGGCCGCCGACGCCACCGCGCTCATGGCGCGGCCTGAATACAAGACCGCGGAAGCGCGTTCAAAGAACCGCGATGCGCTCAGCCCGGAAATCGACAAATACCTCGCCGCCGCAACCAGCGCCGAATGGGTCGAGCGCCTCAACAAAGCCGGCGTGCCGTCTGGCCCGATCTATTCGATCGATCGCGTGTTCGCCGATCCGCAAGTGCAGCATCTTGGGATCGTCCAGGGCGTGACCATGAAGGACAAGAGTCAGATGAACCTGATCGGCCAGCCGGTTGGCTTGTCCCGCACGCCGTCGCGCCTGGCGGTGCGTCCGCCGGAACTCGGCGAGCATACCGACGCCATTCTCAAGGAGTTCGGCTTTAAGGCGCGCGAGATTGCGGCTCTGCGCAAGGCAAAGGCGCTGTGATGACCGCATAACCACTTTACAAATCGTCATTGCCCCGCGCATGACGCCGGAAAAAGGAACCGTAAATGTCCCAGACCGATAAAATGCTCGCGCGCAAGGACGGCGGCGTCGGCATCGTCACCTTCAACAATCCCGAACGGCACAATGCGGTATCGCTGGAAATGTGGGAGGCAACCAAGCGCATTCTCGACGGCTTCGCCGCCGACAATGACATTCGTGTTGTCGTGCTCACTGGCGCCGGCGGCAAGGCTTTCGTCTCCGGCGCCGACGTGTCGAAGTTCGAGAGCGAGCGTGCCACGCTGGAAGCAACGCGCGCCTACAACATCAAATCGGATGCGGCTTATTCCAGCGTCGCTGATTTTCCAAAACCGACGATCGCGATGATCAGAGGCTATTGCATCGGCGGCGGCCTCGGCCTCGCCACCTGCTGCGACTTGCGGATTTGTTCGGACAATTCGCGCTTTGCCGTGCCGGCGGCCAAGCTCGGGCTCGGCTATGGCTATAACGGTCTCAAACGGCTGGTCGATATTGTCGGTCCCGCCTTTGCCAAGGAGATTTTCTACACCGCACGCCAGTTCGACGCCAATGAGGCGCTCGTGATGGGCTTGGTGAACCGCGTGGTACCGGCGGCGGAATTGGAGACTTACGTCAAAAGCGTGACTGATATGATCTGCGCTAACGCGCCGCTCACGATCAAGGCGGTCAAGTTCACGGTCGGCGAGATCCTCAAGGACGAATCCAGACGGAATCTCGCCCGGTCAACCGAACTCGTCGAGCAATGCTTCACCAGCCGCGATTACACCGAAGGCCGCACCGCCTTTATGGAAAAGCGCAAGCCGGTCTTTACTGGAAGCTGAACTTGCACTTGAACTTGAACTCGCACTTGCACTTGCACTGAGCTTGCACCTGGGTTGGCGCGGGATTGCTGCCCACCTTTGCCCACTGGGATATTTGGATGATGGGCGAAGAATACAGTCGCCCCTTATCACCGCTCAATCTAGGTTGCTAAATTAGACGGGCGGTCGCGCGCGAATATGGCGCGGCCCAAAGTCTGGGAGGCAAGCACACATGTATTGGGCCACCAAGGACATCAAGCTGCCGACAACGATCACCGGCTCGCTGCCGCGGCCAAGCTGGTACACCGAAAATCTCGGTACGCGTCATTTTCTTGAGGCAATGGTCAGCCGCCGTTTCCGCGAGCAATATGAAGATGCGCTGACCTGCTATTTGCGCGATCAAGAACTCGCCGGCCTCGATATTCTCACCGACGGCGATTGCCGTTTCGATGACGATGTCGGTGGCCAGAGCTGGACCGCCTATCCGCCGAACCACATGGCGGGCCTCGACATTGCGCATCCACAGGCGACGCCGGCGGGCCGCGGCGGCATCTGGTTTCCGCGCGGCCACATCTTGCATGATTATCTCGAGTCGCGGGTGATGCCGGTCATTACCGGGCCAGTGGGACGCGGCAATCTGCAATATACGGCGATGTGGAAGGCGGCGCAGCGCTTCACCACGCGCCCGGTCAAGTTCGGCGCGGTCTCCGCCGAGATCGTCGCGTTCGCGCTGCAGGATCGGCACTATAAGAGCCTGCCGGAGCGCATGTTCGCGATCGCCGACGCGTTCAACGAGGAATATCACGAACTCGCCGACGCCGGCTGCCCAGTCATCCAGATCGAGGAGCCGCAGATTCATCTGATCGCGGTGCGAAAGATCCAAGACAAAGTGATCACGCCGCAGCTGATGGTCGAAGTCTTCAATCGCACCGTCAAAGGCTTGCGCGCCAAGACCGAAGTGTGGGCGCATTCCTGTTGGGGCAATCCCTCGCAGCAGCGCATGTTCGCACAGGTGCAAAGCTACAAGCCGGCATTGGAGACTTACAACACCGTCGATGCCGACGTGATCACCTTCGAATCATCGAGCTCCGGCGGCATGGATCTCGAAGCGATCGGCAAGGCGATCACCGGCAAGAAAATCGCCATCGGCGTCATCGACCATCACACGCTCCAAGTCGAGAGTCCTGACGAGGTGGCAGCGCAGATCCGCGCCGCGCTGAAATTCATCCCGCCGGAGCGGCTGGTGATCTCGTCGGATTGCGGCATGGGGCGCGAAGGCATGAGCCGGCGGCACGCTTATTACAAAATGGTTTCGCTTGTGCTCGGCACCAATATCGTGCGCAAGGAGCTCGGCGTGCCAGAGGCGCAATGCCTTGCCGCCGATGAGCGTTATTCGCTGGTCGTGCCGGCGAAATAAAACCGCGTGAACTGAGACGCGTTTGCGATTAGGCTTGCATAGCGCACGGGGGAGGGGACAATGGCGCAAGCACAGACTGAACCGAAACTTTTGCTGCCGTTTTTGCAGCCGTTCTACGACGCGGTCGCACCATTATCGTGGCTGATCATTCGCGTCGCCGTCGGTTGGAATTTGCTGATGCACGGTTATCCGAAATTCTTGAACGGATTCACGGACGCCGCCGCTAAAGGTTTTGGCGATCTCGGCTTCACGCCGCCGGCTTTCTGGTTTTGGGCGTCGACGTGTATCGAGACGTTTGCCGGCATTGCGCTCATTCTCGGGCTGTTTACACGGATCTTTGCCGCGGCTGCCGCGATCGAGATGCTATTCATAACCGTAACGTATTGGGGCAATGGATTCCTCTGGCTCAAGCGCGGCTACGAATATGTGCTGCTGTGGGGCCTGTTGTGCTTTGCCATCGCGCTACGTGGCGGCGGCCCGTATTCGCTCGATCGCAGGCTCGGGCGCGAACTGTAAGCGCATTGTCCGGCGCGAGCTGGCTCACCCGGCTTGCGCCTCCTTGCCGTATCGCTTGTTTCCATGACCCGCCGCCGCTAAATACGGCGGGACCACTTGAGCGTTTTTCGCCTCGCGGAGAGGTGGCAGAGTGGTTGAATGCACCGCACTCGAAATGCGGCATACGGGCAACCGTATCGGGGGTTCGAATCCCTCCCTCTCCGCCACCCTACGCCCCTTTGGGGCTTTGGGTGGCAGGCCATCTTCACGATAGTTCGACATGGATGTGATGGCTCGCCGTTTTGGCAAGACGCCGGTCGCTCGTTAGCAAAGGCGCATCAAGCGCCTCTGCGAGCGCCACATAGACTGCGTCATAAGCCGTAAGGCTGTTTCGAAGTTCCCAGACCCGCGACAGCAGAAACCCGTGCGGATAGCGCCGTATTGGAAAGGCGTCGAGATCGGCGAGCGCTTCGCGTCCGCGCTCTTTGTTTATTTCTCTCGCGGCGGCATAGCGACGAATGACTTGCGCCACCTCGACATCGAGAAGATGAGGAGCGTGCAATGTCTCGTGAGTAGCAAACAGCCGCTTTTCTACCGCTTCTGTGGAAGGCGTGCGCAGTAAAACTTCGAGCAGCGCTGAGGCATCGACAACGATCACCGGCGTTCGCGCTCGGCGCGAACTGCCTCAGCGGGTGCCAGCGAGGGCGTTATCCGCGATCGACCCTGCAGGCGGCTGCGCAATTCGTCCAAGGTTGGCCTTTCCGCAACCTCGCGAATTTCACTCAGCAGGTAATCGGACAGCGACATGCCTGCCAAGGCCGCTCGCGATTTGAGCCGCCGATGGAGGCTATCGGGAACGTTGCGAATCTGGATCATAGCTGACATGTGACATACATAGAAACATGTGCATCACATGTCAACATTCGACAACATTGGGAGCTGCGGAAAGTAGTAGGGGTGGCGCCCTTTAGGCGCAGTCCCGTCCGGGTCCGATCACATCGGCGGCGTCAGCCCATCGCGGCCGATCCGCCAGGCGCGACCTTGATAAGTGCCGTCGGCCTGCTTAACCGCGACGATGAAGACTTTGGCGCCGGGCTTGATGTCGTTCTTGTCGCCTGGCACGTAAGCAACAATTGGCGCGTTTGCAGGGACTGTGATCTTCTTTTCCCCGTCCTTGTATTTCAAGGTCAGCGTTCGTCCGTCAACTGCGCTGACGACCTCCTCCACGTTGGCATTGGTCATCGTGCTTTGCGGCTGCAGGTCCCACGGATAGTGTCCTTCGCCGGTGCCGCGCATCGATTCAGGAAAAATGTGCACTTCAACCGCGTTGAGGCTGCCGTCGGGCTGGGGCATCGCGGTGACCCCGACGAACGAGTTCTGTTTGATATCGGCAAGCGACGCTTTGATGATGCCGGCGATTTGCGCATTGTCGGCAAGCGTGATTTTTAGTTCGGCACCGTCGCGCGCTTTGATCACATAAATCGCGCCGTCGACGCGTTCGATGGTGCCGCGGATGCGAACGGGCGGCGATTCCTGCGCCTGTGCGAGCGACGCAGCCAAGATCGATGCCAGACCGATGATGCCGAGTGAACGTGCCAGTGAACGTGCCAATCTCCTGCGAAACATCGCTTCTCCTCCCTCGTGATTTTTTGGATGCGCAGCCGCGGCGCTTAGAACCCAAGCGCGCCCAGCCATTTGCGCGCGCCGGCATTTCCTCTCAGGCGATGCCGAAGGTAAAGTGAATCAATTTCATTTACAAGCGAGTTTTGTAAAACGCACTGCGCATTTTCCTTGGCACGCACGCAACGCGTTGTGAAAAAAACTTTTGAAATGTGCGTGAGAGATTATGTCACCTGTTCGTCGTGCTTCACGGCAAAAGTTGGCTTTGCCGCCGGGCTGGGCGTTGAATATGCGCCGGACCCACGGTGGTCTGTGAACGCTGAAGCGCTGTACGTCGATCTGGGAAAAACTTCGGCTACTGTCGCTGCCAGAATAGGCAACCCGCCATTATCTGGTCGCTTCGATGTCCATGATACAATGTGGATCGTGCGCGCCGGCGTGAACTACAAATTCGGCCGGCTAGCGCTCGTCACATCAACCAGACGCGCGGCGCGCGCATTCTCGCGTAAAGCGGGAATCCAGATAATTTGCCGTCACAGGTTTTTCTTCTGGGTCCCCGCTTTCGCGCGGACCAGCGGCTTTTGCCGCCAATTTCCGCCATCACCGCGGTTAGAGACAAAGAAGCCTCCACGCAAAATCCGGGCGGATCGTGCGGCGGCGTCGCGCGTTATCAAGCTCAAGCATCGGCTTACCGCGGATTAGAGCATGACAGCGCGTCGGACACCTGCCGGAGCAAACGGTCGCGCCGCAGTGCAGCCGTATTTGTCCGCGCTGGGCATTCTTGTCCTTGCATTGGCGGCCGCGTTCACCGCGATTCCGGCTCTGGCCGCGGACAACGGCTCGCATGCCGGGTCGCAAGCGCTGTTCATCGGCGAACTCGCGCTTCTGCTTCTGGTCGGCCGGCTGATGGGCGAATTGGCGCAGCGCATCGGTCAGCCTTCAGTCATGGGCCAACTGATCGGCGGATTGCTGCTCGGCCCTTCCTTCTTCGGTTTGCTCTGGCCGTCGGCGCAGCACGCGATCTTTCCGTTCGGCGACCCGGCGCAGAAGAGCATGCTCGACGCCGTGTCCGAGCTCGGCGTGCTGATGCTGTTGCTGCTCACCGGCATGGAGACCGATCTACAAATGGTGCGACGGGTCGGCCGCGGCGCCGTCACCGTGGCGCTCGCTGGTGTCGCCATACCGTTCGCCTGCGGCTTTGCGCTTGGCGAAATGCTGCCGGCCGAATTCCTGCCCAAGCCCGAAGCCCGGCTCGTAACCGCGATCTTCCTCGGCATCGCGCTGTCGATTTCTTCGGTGAAGATTGTCGCGATGGTGGTGCGCGAGATGAACTTCATGCGCCGCGATCTCGGCCAAATCATTGTCGCTTCGGCCATTCTCGAAGACACCATCGGCTGGATCATTATCGCGGTGGCATTCGGCCTCGCCGCCGCGGGCAGCATCGATCTGTGGTCGGTTGGCCGCGCCGTGCTCGGCACCGGACTTTTCATGCTCGCAAGCTTTACGGTCGGGCGGCGCATAGTGTTCCACCTGATCCGCTGGGCCAACGACAATTTCCGCAGCGAATTTTCAGTCATCACCACCATCCTGATCATCATGGCGCTGATGGCGCTCACCACGCAACTGATCGGCGTCAACACCGTGCTCGGTGCATTCGTCGCCGGCGTTCTCATCGGCGAATCGCCGATACTTACCCGCCACATCGAGGAGGAATTACGCGGGCTGATCGTCGCGCTGTTCATGCCGGTGTTCTTCGGTCTCTCCGGGCTGAATGCGGATCTGACGATTTTGCGCAGCGCCGATCTCGCGCTGCTCGCCGGTGCGCTGATCGTCATCGCCAGTGTCGGAAAATTTCTCGGCGCCTTTGTGGGCGGCACCATCGGCGGATTGTCGCGCGCGGAATCGCTCGCGCTCGGATGCGCCATGAATGCGCGCGGCTCGACCGAAGTGATCGTCGCCACGCTTGGCCTGTCGGCCGGGCTCCTTAGTCAAAATCTGTTCACGCTCATCGTCGCCATGGCGATCGTGACCACAACGGCGATGCCGGCCATGCTGCGCTGGGCGCTCAAGCGTTTGCCGATGCGGAAGAAAGAACGCCTGCGGCTACAACGTGAGGAGCTGGACGCAAAAGGATTCGTGACCAATCTCGAACGCCTCCTGGTCGCGGCCGATGACAGCGCCAATGGCAAATTCGCCGCGCAGCTGGCCGGGATTATCGCCGGCTCCGGAAGCAAACCGACGACCATCCTCGATCTCGCCGCCAAGTCCAAAAAGGACACTGAAAAGGCCGAAAGAACGGCGGCGACGGCTCGCCAACCGGGGGACGACGCAAAGTCCGATGGGCGACCTTCCGAAGACTCGATCAAACGAGCCGCCGAAGCGACGACCTCGCTCGAAACTCATTCGGACGAGGAGAAAGCGGGGACGGTCGACGTCATCACGCGGCAGCACGCAGCCGGGCCCGAGGCCGTCGCCAGTGAAGCCGGCAAAGGCTACGACCTCCTTGTCGTCGGCATTGCCGATACCCATGACCCGAAGGGTGGCTTTAGCAAGGATTTGTCGTTGATCACACGAGGATTCGACGGCCCGCTCGCTGTGGTGGACTCACGCTCGCCGAGGCGCGAACCGGCGCAGCAGCGGTATGGCCGCGTTTTGATCCCGGTGAACGGTACGGACGTCTCGCGCCGTGCCGTCGAGGTCGGCCTCCTTCTGGCGCGCGCCAGGGATGCGCACGTCACGGCGCTCTATGTCACACGGGCAAATTCCCGGCCCCAGGCCAGCCCCTCGCGCCAAGCGGCCATGCGGCGCAACGAATTGGCGGTGCTGGAGGATATCGAGGCGCTGGCGGAGCGCCATGAGGTCCCTTTGCGCTGTACGACCCGCGCCAACATGGCTCCTGACGAGGCGATCCTGCACGAGGCGAAACGCGGATACGATCTTGCCGTACTTGGGGTCAGCCGGCGTCCCGGCGATGTGCTATTGTTTGGGAACACCGCCGCGGCCGTTCTTGAACGATCGCCGACATCGATTCTCTTCCTCGCGAGTTAATCTAGGCCAGGTTGCAGATTCCGGAATGATCTCATGTCGATAATTCCCCTGCTCGCACAATCGGCCTTTGACCCGGAGACGATTGAAAAATTGGTCTCGGTCTTCGAAGCCGCGTGGCACAAGGTCGAACAGTCCGGAAGCAAGCTGGCATCGCCGGCCTATAAACGCGCCGCCCAGGAAATAATCGCCAAGCGCATCATCGAAATGGCCCAGCGCGGTGAGCGTGATCCGGATGAACTCGCCGACGATGCCGTGTCGTATCTGGACCGTTCCTACGCCTGAGGTTCCGCGCGAACGCGGAACCGTTCAGTCGGCGTAGCCGAGAAAGCGGCTCTCGAAACTTGAGTCTTGTCTTGAATCTTGTTGAAAGGCCCAGCGACGTGCGCGCTCCTCCTGAACCAGCCGCCGCAACCTCGCCGCGGAGGCGGTGGCCGTACGGTGGGGGTCTTTGGCGGACGGCGTTGGCTGTGCCGCAGCAGACGCGTTGGTCGCGGCCGCCTGTTTCTCAGCATGACCGCTCATTCGCTTTGAATTCGCTTCCACTGGCGCTGCTTTGTTTGGCTGGATCGGCTTAACCACCATCGCGGTCGCGCTTTGTGCTTGATTTTGCGGCCGGACCGCCTGGTTCGGCTGGGAAACGAGCACAGAAAAAGATATCGCCAGTGCGGCAATAACGGCGCCGATACCGGCCAAATAAGCAAACATGCCTGCCAAAATGTCCATCGACGCTCTCGGGGTTTATTTTCACCGCTCCGCGCTACAATGCGGGATGTTTGTTTTTAGTTCCTTGCCCGCAAGCCCGGGTTGAGAACAGAACGCGTTCAAAAAATGGCGCAATCAGCGAACGCGACGATAACGCCGTCGTGATGTGAACCGGAATCCACTTTCGGGATCGTGCTTTAGGTGGCGGTTTGCGACACCCGGCAAAAAACCGTCCGCTCCGGCTCGAGTCCGGGGCGGATTGTTGCCGCGCAAGCGCTGGTGAGCGCGGTCAGGCCTGCGAAATAAATTTCGTGTTCAAATATGCGGCAAGCCCCTCGATGCCGCCTTCGCTGCCGTAGCCCGATTCCTTGACGCCGCCAAACGGTGTTTCTGGCGTTGAAATCGCAATCGAGTTCACACCAACCATGCCGGATTGCAACACATCGGCGATCGTAGTCGCGGTTTGCGTTGAACTCGTAAACGTGTAAGCCGCAAGTCCAAAGGGGAGCGAATTGGCGCGTTCGACGACTTCATCCAAGCTTTTGAATGTGACGACCGGCGCCACCGGACCGAATATTTCTTGCGTCATCACTTTGCTGTCATCCGGCACGTCGGTGACCACCGTCGGCTCGAAATAATAGCCTTGATTGCCGCGGCGATTGCCGCCGGTGACGATCTTGCCGCCGCGATGCTTGGCGTCATTGACGAAACTTTCCATCGCGTCGATGCGGCGGGCATTCGCCATCGGCCCCATCGTGTTGCCCTTTTCAAGACCGTCGCCGACCTTGATTGCCTTGGCATATTCGGTGAAACGCGTCAGGAAGCGATCGTAGACCGGCTCCTGCACGTAGAAGCGCGTCGGCGAAATACAGACCTGGCCGGCATTGCGATATTTGAACGCCGCAATCGTCTCGGCCGATTTTTCTGGATCGGCGTCGGCAAACACCACGACCGGCGAATGACCGCCGAGCTCCATGGTGGCGCGCTTCATGCCTTTGGCGGCAAGCACCGCGAGATGCTTACCCACGGGAATGGAGCCGGTGAAGGAGATCTTGCGCACCTCGTCTTTGGCGATGAGGTGCTCGGAAATCTCCGATGGGACGCCGAAGACCAGATTGAGCACGCCGGCAGGCAGTCCCGCGTCGACAAAACAGCGCACCATCTCGACGCAAGCGCCAGGCGTTTCTTCCGAGGCTTTGAGAATGAGCGAACAACCGGAAGCGAGCGCGCCACCAATCTTGCGCGCCGGGGTCAACGTCGGAAAATTCCACGGCGTAAACGCGGCAACGATCCCGACCGGCTCTTGCACCACGATCTGACGTATCCCCTTGGCGCGGCCAGGCACGATGCGGCCATAGGCGCGCCGGCCTTCCTCGGCGTACCAGTCGATAATATCCGCCGACGTGATCACTTCAGCCCGGGCCTCCGGATAGACCTTGCCCTGCTCCTGGACCATGATTTTCGAAATGGCATCGTAGCGTTCGCGCATCAGATCGGCGGCTTTGCGCAGAATCTTGGCGCGGTCATAAGCGGGCGTTGCCCGCCAGAGCGCGAGGCCCTTCTTGGCTGCCTCAAGCGCAGCGTCGAGATCGGCTTGGCTGGCATGCGGCAAATGCGCAAGCGGCTTTTCGGTAGCCGGATTGATCACATCCTCGCCGCGGCGGCCGTTGCCGCCGAGCCATTTGCCGTCAATGAAAAGCTCGAGATTGGCGTACATGACGTCCTCACTGTCTCCTGGGGGCTTGCGTTTCCGCTTGCGGTTGGCTGTCGTTGATCCGAGCCATTAGCAGGTTTTGCTGGTCCGTTCACCCCTGCCGTTCACACCTGCCGTTCACACCTACCGTACATCCCTGCACTATCGCAACGCGTCCGCGTCGGTTTCGCCGGTGCGAATCCGCAGCGCGTGATCGATCGGGGTGACGAAGATCTTGCCATCGCCGATTTCGCCTGTTTTCGCCGCGATGCTAATGGCCTCCACGACTTTGTTTGCATTCTCTTCCGTGACGGCGACCTCAATGCGAATTTTCGGCAAGAAGTTCACGGCATATTCGGCACCGCGATAGATTTCGGTGTGACCTTTTTGACGGCCGTAGCCCTTCACTTCAGTCACCGTCATGCCGTCAATGCCGATCGCCAGCAGCGCATCGCGCACTTCCTCGAGCTTGAACGGTTTGATGATGGCGGTGACGAGTTTCATGATATTCCCCGGCTCGCGACGCGATATTGCATCACTTCATCTATTGTGTTGATCAGCCCGCGCCACGTCCAGGGGTTCGAGGGACGCGGCGTTGCCGCAATAGGCCTTCCTGCGCCACCGACGCCACCAGCGTGCCGTCGCTCGCGAATATCAGGCCACGAGCAAAACCGCGGGAGCCGGCCAGGCTCGGACTGTCCTGGGCGTAAAGCAGCCATTCGTCGGCACGGAAAGGACGATGGAACCACATCGCGTGATCGAGGCTCGCGGCCATGATGTCGTCGCTCAGGACGCTGCGGCCGTGGGCAATGAGCGCGGCGTCGAGCAATGTCATGTCTGATGCATAAGCTAGCACGCATTGATGGATCGCCGGTTCGTCCGGCAGCCGGCCGGTGGCGCGCACCCAGACATGAAACCGGTCGCCGGCGAGCTTCTCGCCAGCATAGCGATTGTACTCGACCGGCCGCAGCTCGATAGGTCGCTCGCGCTCGTAGTATCGGCGCACCGCCTCCGGCATCAGCGGCGTTATCCGCTTCTTAAATTCCGCTTCGCTTGGCAGAGCGTCAGGTGTCGGCACGTCCGGCATTGCGAACTGATGCGACAGATCGCTTTCCTCGACGTGAAAGGATACCGCCATCGAGAAGATGGCATGGCCATGCTGAATCGCCATGACGCGCCGCGTGCTGAAGCTACGGCCGTCGCGGATTCGATCGACCTCATAGATGATCGGCACTTTTGGGTCACCGCCGATCAGGAAGTAAGCGTGCAGCGAATGCGGCGGTCGCGCCGTCACGTCATCGACGGTACGGCAGGCGGCCACCAGCGCTTGGCCTAAGACCTGCCCGCCGAATACGCGTTGCCAGCTCGATTGCGGGGAACGTCCGCGAAACAAATTCACCTCGAGCGGCTCGAGGTCGAGTATTTCGATCAGGTCCTGAACGGCGGAAGCCATGGCGTCTCCAGCGCGTGAGTTTCTTTTGCCGGTTGGCTGCGGGCGGCCCGATGCTCTCTTCTTTGGTTGCATACGGGATCGGCCGCCGGGTCAAGCCCGTCATTAAACGATGCAGGATTAACGCATCCCGATTAGCAATGCCGGGGAGCAAATCTGTTAGAGTGGAATTGATAATGACGGCCGCGTTCTTTTGACCGCGTTTGCGACCGGTTCTGCGTCAAGCGTTAATGCAGGTTCTGAGCCATGCCGCGTGCCCGCCTTGATGTCCTGATTGCCGGAGGCGGCTTCGCCGGGCTCACGCTCGCCATCGCTTTGCGGCAAGCGCTCGGCGACCCCTTTGCCGTTGCCGTTGCCGATCCAAGCCTTAGTGCCAGAAGCCTTAGTGCCACAAGCCTTAGTGCCACAGGCCTTGGTGCCACACACGGCGACGACGAGCGCGCCTCCGCCATCGTTGCCTCGGTGCGGCGGCTGTTTGAGACCATTGGCGTTTGGCAACGCGTTGCCGACGATGCACAGCCCATTCTCGACATGGTGGTCACCGACAGCCGGCTCGGCGATGCGGTGCGGCCGACCTTCCTCACTTTCGCTGGCGAGGTCGAGCCAGGTGAACCCTTCGCGCATATGATCGATAACCGCCGACTTATTGCGGCGCTGACGGAGAAAGCGCGGGAGATTGGGGTCGATCTACGATCCGCGGCAGTGACGGAATTCACGCGCGGTCGCGGAGGCGACGCGAAATTGGATCCGTCAACCGAAGCAATCGACATCGATGCGCGGCTCTCCGACGGAACACAATTGCGTTCAAGTCTTCTCGTCGCCGCCGATGGCGCAAAGTCCAGCATTCGCGGCCAGGCCGCCATTGCCACCCATGGCTGGAGCTACGGCCAGTCGGCGATTGTGGTCAATGTCGCGCATGAACGCGATCATCAAGGACGGGCGGAAGAGCATTTTCTGCCCGCCGGCCCGTTCGCGATTCTGCCGCTCAAGGCAAACCGCGCCTCGATCGTCTGGACTGAAACGACGGCGGAAGCCGAACGCATCATGGCGCTGCCGGACGAGGCGTTCCATGCCGAACTTGAGCGGCGGTTCAAGCTGCATCTTGGCGACATCAAAGTGATCGGCCGGCGGCGTGTTCATCCGCTCGGCTTCTTCGTCGCCCGCTCGTTTATCGCCGAGCGCATTGCGCTCGTTGGCGACGCCGCGCATCTAATCCATCCGATCGCGGGGCAGGGGCTAAATATGGGATTAAAAGACGTCGCTGCGCTCGCCGAAGTCATTGTCGATGCGGCGCGGCTCGGGCTCGATCCAGGCTCGCCCAATGTGCTTGAACGCTATCAGCGCTGGCGGCGCTTCGACACCATGGCCATGGGCGTCGCCACTGACGGTCTCAACCGGCTGTTCTCCAACCGATCGGACGTTTTGCGGCTCGTCAGGGATGTCGGCCTCGGCCTCGTCGATCGCCTGCCCGCACTCAAGCGCCTGTTCATTCGCGAGGCCGCGGGTCTCGTCGGCGACGTTCCCAAATTGCTTCGCGGCGAAGCGCTATAGATTGGCTATAGATTACGCGGGCTCCGGCCGGGCTTGTCCCGGCCATGAATGCCTTTAGTCTTTGCGTCATCTTGTAACGCGCCGTTCCCGGCACGCCGCCGGGCGTGGCAATCGCTTTCGGATAAGCATGGCGTTGAACCACATCGCGGTCCTCGGTGCAGGCGCCTGGGGCACAGCTTTGGCATTGACCTGCGCGCGCGCCGGACGGCGCGTTACGCTGTGGGAGCACGATGCCGCCAATGCCGAAGCGCTTAAGAAAAAGCGCGAAAGCCTGTTCCTGCCCGGCATCGAGCTCCACGAGCGGATTGCGACCGCCGATGATCTTGCCGAAGCGGCGCATGCTGAGGCGATCCTGCTCGCAGTGCCGGCGCAGGCGGTCCGCACGGTCGCGAAGGCGCTGGCGCCGTCGCTTGCTAAGGGAACGCCGATAATCGTCTGCGCCAAAGGCATCGAACGCGGCAGCAAGAAATTCATGACTGAAGTCATCGCCGACTGCGCCGCCAAAGCGGAACCGGCGATTTTGTCCGGGCCGAGCTTTGCCGCCGATGTGGCGCGCGGCATGCCGACCGCCGTCACGCTTGCGGCAGCCGATGGCAAGCTTGCCGGCGAATTGGCGCAAGCGGTCGGCTCCGCCGCGTTCCGTCCTTATCACTCCAGCGATGTTCGCGGCGTCGAGATCGGCGGCGCGGCAAAAAATGTGCTCGCGATTGCCGCCGGTGTCGTCACCGGACGCGGACTCGGCGCCAGCGCGCTGGCTGCGTTGACCACGCGCGGCTTTGCCGAGCTGGTGCGCTTCGGCAAAGCTTATGGCGCGAGGCCCGAGACCATGATGGGGCTATCCGGCCTCGGCGACCTGCTTTTGACATGCTCGAGTCCGCAGTCCCGCAACTTCACTTTCGGCATCAAACTCGGCCGCGGCGAGCCCCGGGACTCAATTCATGCTGGACTCGCCGAAGGTGTGTTTACCGCGCCCGTGCTTCTTGAAATGGCACACGATCGCTCGATCGACATGCCGATCTCGGCCGCGGTCGCTGCTTTGCTGACCGGCAAAGCGACGATCGATGCGGCGATCGAGTCGCTTTTGACCCGGCCGTTTAAGGCCGAGGCGTGACTGCCGCGGAGAGAGAAACGTGACGGAGAACTAGACAATGGCTTATTGGCTGATGAAGACCGAGCCGGAAGAGTTTTCTTGGGACGATCAGGTCAAACGCGGCAGCAAAGGCGAGCCGTGGAGCGGCGTGCGCAATTTCATCGCCCGGCGCAATCTCAAGGAAATGAAAAAGGGCGAGAAGTTCTTTTTCTACCACACGGGTGAGGAGAAGCAGATCGTCGGGATCGGCGAAATCATTCGCGAAGCCTATCCGGATCCGACCGCGAAGAAGGGCGAGCCCTGGGTCGCGGTGACGACCGTTGCCGTTGAGCCGCTGCCTAACCCGGTCACGCTTGCCACGGTCAAGGCCGAGCCGAAGCTCAAAGACATGGCGCTCGCCAAATACGCTCGGCTTTCGGTCCAGCCCGTCACCGATGGCCAATGGAAGCTGATCTGCAAGATGGCCGGGCTGAAGGAGTAGCGCCGTGTAGTTCGGCCCAGTAAGCGTTGGGCCGGCGTCCGAGCGCGTCGGGCAGGCGCGGGCCTTGAGCCTTGTCCGCTCTCAATCTGCTGTCGCATAATGCCGCGGAAACGCTTTAACCAATAAACGCCCGTGTGTGAGCGGAGGAGAGCGAAATGTCCGAGAAGATTTACGATGTACCGACCGAATGGACGAAACGCGCCTTCATCAACGAGTCGCAATACCGGAAAATGTACGAACGCTCGCTCGCCGATCCTAATGGATTTTGGGCCGAGCAGGCCAAGCGCATCCACTGGATGAAGCCCTTCACGAAGGTCAAAAACACCTCGTTCAACAAGCCCAACGTGTTCGTCAAATGGTTCGAGGACGGCGTCACTAACGTTGCCTACAATTGCATCGACCGTCATCTTCACAGCCGCGGCAAGCAGACGGCCATCGTTTGGGAAGGCGACGACCCGAAGGACTCAAAGCACATCACCTACAAAGAGCTTCACGACGAAGTTTGTCGTTTCGCCAATATTCTGCGCAATCGCAATGTCAAAAAGGGCGACCGCGTCACGATCTACATGCCCATGATTCCCGAAGCCGTTTACGCCATGCTCGCCTGTGCGCGCATCGGCGCCATCCACTCGGTGGTGTTTGGCGGCTTCTCCCCAGATTCGCTTGCCGGCCGCATTGAGGATTGTAAATCCAATATCGTCATCACCGCGGACGAAGGAATACGCGGCGGCCGGAAAATACCGCTGAAAGCGAATACTGATGCGGCGATCGCCAAAGCTGGCGGCGTCGATTACGTGATCGTCGTCAAGCGCACCGGCGCGCCGATCGACATGGATCCGGTGCGGGACGTCTGGTACCACGAGGCCAAGGACGTGGTGACGGCGGAATGTCCTTGCGAGGAGATGAACGCGGAAGATCCGCTCTTCATTCTCTACACGTCGGGTTCGACGGGACGACCGAAAGGGGTGCTGCACACCACGGCCGGCTACCTCATCTACGCAGCGATGACTCACCAATACGTGTTCGATTATCACGACGGCGACATTTATTGGTGCACGGCGGACGTTGGCTGGGTTACCGGCCACAGCTACATCGTCTATGGTCCGCTGGCGAACGGCGCCACCACACTGATGTTCGAAGGTGTGCCGAATTATCCTTCGACGTCGCGGTTCTGGGAGGTCGTCGACAAACACAAGGTCAACATTTTCTATACGGCGCCGACCGCGATCCGCGCGCTGATGCAAGCCGGCGATGCACCAGTGAAGAAGACATCACGAGCCTCATTGCGGCTTCTCGGCACGGTTGGCGAGCCGATCAATCCGGAAGCATGGGAATGGTACTATCGCGTGGTCGGCGACGACCGCTGCCCGGTCGTCGACACGTGGTGGCAGACCGAGACCGGCGGCATTCTGATCACGCCGCTGCCGGGGGCGATCCGCCTCAAGCCCGGCTCGGCGACCTTGCCGTTCTTTGGCGTCGTGCCGCAGATCGTTGATGCCGAGGGCAAGGTGCTGGAAGGCGCGACAAGCGGCAATTTGTGTATTGCGGATTCGTGGCCAGGCCAAATGCGCACCGTGTACGGCGATCATCAGCGTTTCGTGGATACCTATTTCAGCACCTATCCCGGAAAATATTTCACCGGTGATGGCTGCCGCCGCGACGAAGACGGCTACTACTGGATCACCGGTCGCGTCGACGACGTGATCAACGTAGCCGGCCACCGGCTCGGTACGGCGGAAGTGGAATCGGCGCTGGTTGCGCATCCCAAAGTTTCGGAGGCCGCCGTGGTCGGCTATCCGCACAACATCAAGGGGCAGGGCATTTACGCCTACGTGACGCTGATGGCCGGCGAACAGCCGACCGAGGAGTTGCGCAAGGAACTGGTTGGCTGGGTGCGTAAGGAGATCAGCCCGATCGCCTCGCCAGATTTGATTCAATTCGCGCCGAACCTGCCGAAGACGCGCTCCGGCAAGATCATGCGCCGCATCTTGCGCAAGATCGCCGAGGACGAATTCGGCAATCTCGGTGACACGTCAACGCTCGCCGATCCAGCCGTGGTCGACGATCTCGTCAAGAACCGGCAGAATCGCCGGAGCGCCTGAGCTTCGGGTTTGCGCTCCATGCGGCGAGCGAGGAAATCTGCGGCCAATCTCGCATGGAACCCGCCGCTGACTTGCGCTTTGCTCCGCATGTCACGAATGGAAAGTGGTGCGCGGAGAGCACACTTTTCGGAAAAATCTAGCAAACATCAACCCTGTTGCCGCTCGCATGCTGAGCGCAAAAGCCGATTCAGCTAGGTTTATTGTGCGTAACGCCATTACAGCGCTCGGGGCAGGGGGCGAAAACAGCATCGAGGAATGAAAATGCCAGGAAGGATTCTGGTTTATGGCTTGGCGGCTCTCGCCGTAGCATTCAGTTTCGTGCCTGCGCCGGTGCAGGCGCACGGTGATCGGGTGTCGGTGAAGGACAGCTATTCGCCTGGAACCATTCTCATTCGTACCAACGAACGCCGGCTCTATTATTTCGTCGGCTTCGGCGAGGCCATTCGCTATCCCGTCGGCGTCGGCCGCGCCGGCATGCAGTGGGCGGGGAGTGCTTTCATCGACGGCAAATATATCCGCCCGGCTTGGTCGGCGCCTGCTTCGATCAGAAGCGATTACCGCAAGCTGCCATCAGTGGTCCCTAGCGGCTCGTCGCACAATCCGATGGGCGCCGCGGCGATGACGCTTTCCGGTGGCGGCGAATACGCCATTCACGGCACCAACGCGCCGGGCACGATCGGCGGCTTCGTCTCCCACGGCTGCATTCGCATGTACAACGAGGACATTATGGAGTTGTTCAACCGGGTCAGCATCGGCACGCGGGTCGTGGTGACGAGGTGATCGCGGATTGGCTATCCGCGCCCCTTCGGTCGTGAAAAAACCTAATCTGCAGCGTGATCAGTGCGGGGCGGCAATGACTTAGCCGCCAGCGGCTTCGTCGGGTTTGCGGGCATTCTGAATCGGATTCTGACCGCCATTCTGAATGGTTGTGCCCTGTTCGTTCGCCAGCCGGTGAGCGTGCCGCTTACGGGTTGCAGCAAGAGCACGTTGCATCGTGGCCTTGGCATAGCCGCTATAGGCCCGGTCGGTGCGGTGACCGGATAGTGCGCGTCCTTGCCCCGTCGTCAGTTCAGCTTCCTCCAATTCGGTCATCCCGCCGTGCCGGCAAGCGTCAAGCGTGAATGTCTCGGGCAGTCCTAAGTCGTGGCGCAGTTTGCGAACCAACTTCGCCATGTACATCGGCGTATATGGCTTACTGGTGCTGCCTTGTTCTCTAAGGATTAAAGGCACGCCACGGCGCGGTAGGTGCTGCAATACCGCTTCGGCGTCGGCATAAAACGTGACGACGCCGGCAGGGGTGATCTCCTCGAGCGGATGCCAGACGGCGACACCTGTCTTGTGGTGTTCGATCTTGATCGCCGTCGGCACGTCACGGCCGCGATAGTCCGACCAAGTGATGTAGCCAGCGAGCACATTCTCCGGTCGCTGCAACCATTCGAAACAGATGACAGCAGCGGCGGCCGGCTCTGGACAACCCGCCTCGATTGCTTTCCAAGCAAACTCGTACACGGTGTCACGGTCGACGGCGGCCTTAACCTTCTTCACGCGCCGCTTGGTCGTCACGCCTGTCCAGGGATTCGGTACGTCCTTGTTGAAGGCATCAGGGTGCAATCGCTGCACCACCGTCCAGGCGCGCCGGCAAAGGATGACCATCTTCTCGCCTTGCCTCAGGCGCACGCCATTAGGGCCCTCAGTCACGATGATGTACAATTTGTCTGCACTAAGCGGCGTGATTGATTTAACGCCGCACGCACCTACACGGTCGCCAGATTTTGTGCGGGTATTGGCGAGCAACAACATGGTGCGCTCATAATCCGGCCGGCTTCGCTCAGAAACTCTCTCAAGATAGCAGACGGCCGCATGCGCCCGAGCTGCTGCGCACGCGCGGCGAGCGGCCATCCAATGGCCGAACCAGCAAAGGCTTCGATGAAATCGCGGCGTCGCATTATAGCCCCAAGGCTCACGAGCACGCCTCAACCCCATTTCGCCGGTCGCAAATCCCCGCTGTAATTGTCGCGTTCGGCGAATCCAGTCCTTGCGGACGGACCTGCACAGTTCGCAGCAATTCAGGGCGCGGGCGGCGCCAGCATCGAAGTGATCCCGGTCAACATTCGGGACACGAGCGACATCGAGCGTGGCCTACTGGCATTCGCACACCAGTCGAATGGTGGACTGATCGTGACTGGCAGTGCGTTGGCCATAGTAAATCGAGCTTTAATTATCGGGATTGCCGCGCGCTCCAAGTTCCCCGCGATTTACTACCAGCGGAGCTTCGTTACCGATGGCGGCTTGCTTTCCTATGGGCCAGATTTTTCCGACCAATTTCGCCGTGCAGCGGGTTACGTCGATCGCATCCTGCATGGAGACAAGCCGGCCGATCTTCCAGTTCAGGCGCCGACCAAGTATGAGCTGGTGATCAATTTCAAAACCGCTAAAGCACTCGGGCTTACGGTGCCGCCCAACCTGCTGGCGACTGCCGACGAGGTGATCGAATAGCGACGTTTTTGCTGCAGCGCATTAGTCCGCTTTTGGCACAAAGCGGACATTCAAGAGCACTCACCTGATGTCTGCTTTGAGGGGTAAAGCGGACATCGATGGGACAGGGCCGCCCATACCAAAAACCCTGCCTTTCCTGAGCCGAAATTCTCTAGTGATTTCAAATTGAATTTTGCTACGAAAAAATCTCTGACTTGCTGTCAGTAATGGGCGAACTCAAAGCGAAGGGGGTTGATCTCTACTTGCACCAGCAATCGCTCGACACCAGCACGCCCGCTGGCAAAGCGATGTTTCAAATGTTGGGGGTGTTCAGCGAATTTGAGCGCGAGATTATCCGAGAGCGCGTCAACTCTGGCCTCGCTCGCGCAAAGGCACAAGGCAAGAAACTAGGACGCCCACGGCGTGACACGCCAAAGCGTCTGGCTGCAATCCGCAAACTGCGCAAGCGGGGCATCGGCATCAACAAGATTGCCAGCAAACTCGGTATTGGCGTCAGCGTTGTGCAGCGTGTTTTGAGCGGTAACCCATAAACTCACGGATGCGGTGCTTGGACGGCTGTGCAAGTCGCCGCGATCTGTATCGTGTAAACGGAAGGAGATGAGGAACATGGTTTTCAAGCCAGGACAGTCAGGCAATCCAAAAGGCAAGCCAAAGGGGACGCAAAACAAAGCAACAGTGCAGCTGCGCGAAGCAATCCTTGGCGCTCTGGAAGCCGCCGGCGGACCAGAAGGCAGCGTCGGTTACTTGACCAGGCTGGCTGTCGAAAATTCGAGTGCGTTCGCGTCGCTCCTGGCCAAGGTGCTGCCGAGCACGCTCGCCGCCGACGAAGCTAGCGGTAACGTCAAAATCCAGTTCGAGCAATTCGCCGGCGAGATGGCCGGGCGTGCCGATTCCGGCTGAGGCGAAAGTCACCGCCTGATCGGTCGTGCGCAGGAACTTTACGAACTCCGCCATGGTCGAGTAGGGCGCGTTCCCTGGCACGACCAGCGCGAGCGGCACGACTCCGGCGAGCGCAATTGCTTGCAGATCCTTGCGCGGGTCATATCCCGCGTCCTTCATGAAAAACGGATTGATCGCGATTTCCGGTGTCTGCGCCACCGTCAGCGTGTAGCCGTCCGGCTCGGCATTGACTACATCGCGCGCACCAAGGGTGCCGCCGGGCGCCGGGACGGTTCTCGACCACGACCGATTGTCCAAGCGCGCTCGAGAGCTTGTTGCCAACGAGGCGCGCGACGATATCGCCAGTGCCGCCCGGTGCGAAATTCACGATGAGATGGAATCGGCCGGCTGGGAAAGGCATCGGGAAAGGCCGGCGCGGTGGCGGCAAGTGCCACCGCGAGCGCGATCGGGGTAGCGGCGCGGATACCGGCAAATGCATTCATCTGAACAGTCCTCCGCAGCGATCGTTTTGCGTCTAGTCGTTACTTCTGGCACAAAGCGCGGCTCCAACGGAAGCTTGGATTAAAGCGTGATCGCGAAAAGTGGACACCGGTTTTCGGAAAAGATCATGCTCAAAAAGCTTTAGGTTGAAGACGCCAAAGCGGGAGGCGGCGAAAAGCGGCGATGGCCCATATCGAGGCGCGCGACATTGCGCTCACCTATCAGACGCCAAGCGGAATGGTGCAAGCCGTTCACGGCGTCAGCTTCGGCATCGAGGCATCCGAATTTCTCTGCATCGTCGGCGCGAGCGGGCGCGGCAAGTCGACGCTTTTGAACATCATCGCCGGCTTCCTTACTCCGACCGCGGGCGAAATCCGGATCGCCGGCGCGCCGGTCAAGGGCTACGGCATGGATCGTGGTGTCGTGTTCCAGGATTTCGCGCAGCTCTTTCCCTGGCGCACCGCGCTCGGCAATGTGGCCTTTGGGCTCGAAATGAAAGGCATATCCAAGGCGCAACGCGAGGTGATTGCGCTCGAACAGCTCCGGCTCGTCAAACTTGAAAGCTTCGCGCGCTCGTACCCGCATCATCTATCCGGCGGGATGCAGCAACGGGTCGCGATCGCCCGTGCCCTCGCCTACAACCCCGCGGTATTGTTGATGGACGAGCCGTTCGCGGCGCTCGACGCCTTGACGCGCGATGAGATGCAGCGGCTCCTTGCCGAAGTTTGGCGCACGATGCGCAAGACGGTGATTTACGTGACGCACAATGTCGCCGAAGCAGTCTATTTGGCGGATCGCGTGCTGGTGATGACGCCGCATCCGGGCACCATCAAAACCGAGGTGGCCATTTGCCTCCCGCGCCCGCGCGATCCACTCAGCATGGAATTTCTTGACTATCAGAAAGAGCTGCTGGGTCTTCTTGGCCACGAAAAGCAGGAAGATCTCGTTGGCCAGGAAAAGCGGGCGACGCAAGCGCGCTAAAAACTAGCGTAGCGAATAGCAAGCAGAAAATAAAAACGCCGGAGGAACACCATGGTACAGCAAACGATGAGGCAGCAATCGAGGCTCACACGACGTCAGTGCCTCATTGCCGGGGCGGCGGGGCCGTGGGCGTTTGGCTCGACTGCGCGGCGCGCTGCGGCGGTCATTGCTACTGTTCGGCAGGGCTATCAAACCAACATCTGGGGCATGCCCACGTATTATTTGTTGAAGTCGGGTTATCTCGAAAAGCACCAGATCGCGGCCGAGGAGTTCGCGGTACCATCCGGCAATCTCACCATGCAGCAGATGGTGGCGCGGCAGATCGATCTCGGCACCTATGCCGGCCAATCCTTCATCATCGGCAATGCCAAAGGCGGACTCGTCGCTATTGCGCTCATCGAACATGTTGGCAAGACCGCGCGCATTACCGCGCGCAAGGATCTCAATATCACCAAAGTGGAAGAGCTGCGCGGGCGGCGGATCGCCAACCAGACCGGCTCATCGGTCGGCAATGTTTTTGTCGATACGATCATGCCGCAGCACGGCCTCAACAAGGGCGATTATGTCGAAGTGCGGATGGACGTGAACAATATGGTTGCAGCGCTCGCGGCGAAAACGATCGATGCGATGGTTAATGTCGAGCCCTATAATGTCATCGCTGTCGCCGATGGCATCGGCAGCGATCTTCTCGATTTCTCCGGCGTCGATCCGATGCCGGTCTTCATGGCGGCGACGCCCGATTTCGTCCAGGCAAAGCCCGACGTCATCATCGCTTATCTGAAAGCCTGGCTCGACGTTTCCAACGATTTCAGGAATTCGCCGCAAAAGGTGGCCGACGTCATCTACCAGTTTTACGCCGATAAGGGTTACACCATGTCGCGCGATACGTTCGCCAAGGCACTCTCGCGCGTCGAGGTAAATCCCGGCTTCCCGCCTGACTTGCAACCGTATATGCAGCAGCAGGCGGAGATCCTGCTCGCGGACAAGAAAATCGGCGCCATTCCCGATTGGAAGGCGCACTACGGCCGGATTTCATGGACCGCGCCCGCGCTGCGTCGTAACTGAGGCCATCGCTATCGACGATTTTTATCTGACAGGAGATTTGACTGATGCTGACCAAAGACGAAAGCCCGCTGACCAAGGGCTATCAGCCCGTCGTCTGGAATTTCAAACTTTTGGCGCACGACCTGCTCGGCGGCTTCGGCGGCATGGGCGAGGGCATGTCGGTGCAAATCGCGCCGGACGGGCGGCGCATCATCTGGCTCGCGCATGAGAGCGCGCCGAAGAATTTCACCGCCGTCGACGTCTCCGATCCGCGCAAGCCGAAAGTGGTGTGCCAGACCGATCTGCCGCACGCCAATATGCGCTCGAACTCGCTGGAAACGTGCGGCAACATGATGGCGGTCGCTTACCAGACGTCGAAGAAGGACCTTAAGCCCGCCGGCTTTGAACTGTTCGATATTTCCAAGCCGGAAAATCCGAAATCGATTGCGTTTTTCGATTGCTCCGGCCCGCATTCGCGCGGAGTGCATCAGCTTTGGTTCTGCGATGGCGAATTCGTCCATTGCGCGTCCGGTTCGCGCGATTTCGTGCCGACCAATCCAAACGACGACCAGTTCTACCGCTGTGTCGATGTCCGCAACCCGTCGAAGCCGGTCGAAATCGGCCGCTGGTGGATGCCGGGCACGCGTCAGGGCGACAATGTCATGCCGCCGCCACGCCACCCGATCGACAAGGGCTACCGCGCCCACAACACCAACGTCTATCCGCAGCGGGGCGACCGTTGCTATCTCGCCTATATCGACGGCGGCATGTTCGTTTTGGACATTTCCGACAAAGCCAATCCGAAGAAAATTTCGCAGTGGACCAATTCGCCGCCCTATACCGGCTTCATGCACACGGTAGTCCCGTTATTCGACCGCGGGCTGATGCTGGTGACCGATGAATCGACCGAGAACAACGCCAAGGACTGGCCGAAGCTGATCTGGATTCTGGATGCGCGCGACGAAACCAATCTGGTGCCGATCGCGACCTGCCCGATGCCCGATCACCGGATTTACGCGCAGGCCGGACGGTTCGGCGCTCACAATATTCACGAGAATGTACCGCTGCCGACGGCATGGCAGTCCGATCAGATCGTGCTCGGCACGTTCTTCAACGGCGGGCTTCGCGGCTACGATATTTCCAATCCCTATCAGCCCAAGGAGGTCGGCATTTTTATGCCACCGGCGCCGGCGGGCGCGCCGACCGGTACGATCCAGATCAACGACGTGTTCGTCGACGAGCGCAGCATCGTTTACGCGGTCGATCGCCACATTGGCGGGCTTTATATCCTGGAGATGGATTTTTGATGCTGCTAAGCCGTCATCCTGAGATGCGAGCGGAGCGAGCCTCGAAGGATGGCGCCGCGTGCCAGGCCTTAGACGGCCATCCTTCGAGGCCCGCCTGCGGCGGGCGCCTCAGGATGACGTGAATCTCGCAATGCTCGACCTTTTTCCTTCGCGTGAGGCCGGCCCGTTTGGGCGAAGGCTCAAGCGCGAGCGCGGCGCCCGCATTCCGGTTACGCTGGTCACCGGCTTTCTCGGCGCCGGCAAGACGACGCTAATCCGCCGTTTCCTTGCTTCGCCCGAAGGGCAAGGGACGGCAGTGATCGTTAATGAATTCGGCACTGTCGGCATCGATGACGCGCTCATGCGCGGGAGCGCGGAGCAGACCGTGCTCCTTGGCAATGGCTGCGTCTGCTGCATCAGCCGCACCGATCTACAATTGGCGCTGCGCCAACTCGTCATCGACCGCGAGCGCGGCGCGGTGCCGGGCTTCGCGCGCGTCGTCATCGAGACCTCCGGGCTTGCCGATCCGGGGCCGATCCTGCAGACATTCTCCACTGATCGCGCGCTCGGCGGCGAATTCCACATCGACGCGATGCTGGCGGTGGTCGACGCGGTGAACGGCGAAGCGACACTGGCAAAGACCGCGGAAGCGCGCAAGCAGGTGATCCTGGCCGATCGTCTCATCGTCTCGAAGAGCGATCTCGCCGTCGCTGCCGATCTGGAAAATCTGACGCGGCGCTTGCAACACCTCAATCCGCGCGCAGCAATCGACATCGCCGTCGGCGGCATGCTCGATCCGAACCGTTTCATCGCGCCGGCAACCGCGCCGCGCGGCAGCTTCGTCGCCGAGGCCGAGCACAGCGACGGAATTTCAAGCTTCGTACTGGCGCGGCAAGAGCCGATCGAATGGCTGGGTTTCGCGCGCGCCATGGAGACGCTGATCGCGCTGCGCGGCGCCGATCTGTTGCGCGCCAAGGGCATTCTCAATGTTGCCGGCTGCCGCGGTCCGGTGGTGGTTCAATACGTCCAGCATCTCGCCCATCCGCCGGTAGAACTGCAAACCTGGCCGGACCAAAACCGCGACAGCCGCCTTGTGTTCATCACGCGGAACCTGCGCGAAGCGCAAATCCGCGATCTGTTTGGCGCCGTGGCAGCGCTGGCAAGGACCGCATACGAGGTTTAATTGACCGTCGCCGCAACGATCACCGGCTGCAGGGCGGTAACGCCGTCAACCAATAGGCCGCTGCGGGTCGCGATATAACCCACACTGAGCGATAGGGCGCCGAAGAACAGCATGAGCCCGATGGGCCGTCGGTGTCATCGGCCGCAAATTGGGCCGCAAATTGGGCCGGAAATTCAGACAAGGCGCTGGCGATCGCACGCAGGAAAGCTCGCCGTCGACGGTACGAATTTCATGCCCGAAACATGTTTCGCAGCACCTGACTTAGCAGTAATCTCTTCGGTCACGATTACGCGCCAGTAGTACCATCCAACAAAGCTACGGTGCGCATTGCGGAGGACACACCACAATGACCGAGAAATT